>Ga0115566_10000111_pt1 | contig 62732 bp, 53 predicted proteins | sample COGITO_mtgs_1204_3_FD_87173 | JGI IMG/M metagenome (GOLD analysis project Ga0115566, IMG submission 87173) | Pelagic marine microbial communities from North Sea - COGITO_mtgs_120405 | ecosystem: Environmental > Aquatic > Marine > Epipelagic | place: Germany:Helgoland, sampling site Kabeltonne...
ATAATGGCGCTCACTCGAGCAGTGTTTACACTTAACACCTTCGGTTTCGCGCTGAGCACGAAAATGTTCTTTACAGCTTGTTTCTGTGGGAAATTGTTTGGTGAATTCTAAGATGTTCATCGGACTTTCGTTTATTTAGAAGCACGAATCAACCATCTCAGAATGTAATCTATTTACATTGTGGTATATTGCAGGGGAATCAGTAAGATTTATTTTAAAGCGGTATTGGAGTACCGTTGTTTTGACATGGTCAAACAATTTTTTATTGTCAATAAAACTTAGGTTGTAATTCGTCATTTCCTTTTGGTTTAAAACGAGATCGCACTGATGAATTATTCAGCAAATTTCTATTTATTCTTTTTCTCATGAGATTATTCATTTCTTCTCAATGTTTAAGAGTGCGTCAAAATAAGATAATGAGCATCATTTTGGGGAAAAAGTAATCATGACTAGGTTTGAGTCACCTTTCAGCGCACAAACCCCGCTATGTGTGACTATTCAAACAATGGTTATAGGGATAGTCTAAATGATTGATCAGCTTTATGGATTGACAGAAGAGGAAATTTGAATTGTCGAAGCGGGGTAAAATCGTGGTGAAATGATGCCTTAATTCGGAAAAGCGTTACAATTGCGTTACAATTATTAAATATCAAAGGGCTACATTTCTGTAACCCTTTGATATTCAGCGTGGAGAAGATGGGAGTCGAACCCACGACCTCTTGACTGCCAGTCAAGCGCTCTAGCCAACTGAGCTACATCCCCAATATTTCAAACATCGACTGCGGTCTTCCTGAATTCCTTTTAGACTCGATAGGCGACACATCCAACGGGTGGATAGCGGACGGCAAATATAGTATTATGGCGTTTCAAACACACTTGATTCCACGTGGATAATTGAAGCATAATCGATACGAGTTTAACCTCAATTTAAAAGGTAACCTTACCGATGGTGTAGGTCTCGTTAAAGCCATTTTTCTTTGTAAAGGCGTAGAAAAAATAGCCGGCAAAGCAGAATGGCATGGTCACACATGAAATAACACCAAGCTCTGGACGGTATTGATATTGGCTGTTGATGGTGTAGCAAGCCCGATCGACCTCACTCACGAAACTGCGATCGAGCTGAAGCTTTTCGTAGGGCTTTAATCTTTTTGGAACCAATCGTGGAAGTTGTGTGGCGGCTTTTCCCGTCTCACTATCAATGCTTGTCATCAAATAATCCTGGTCGAAATTTTTGGTTTTAATGGTCATTCCAGTCAAGTCCGATTCATCCTTTTCATTGAATATTCTAGATGAATAATAGAACACCATGTCGCCCTCGAGCCTCGGAACGACAAACATGGTTTCCACATCCCAAATGGATGAGCTGCTCGAGCTGAAAGACGCGTATTTTCTGACAGTATTTAACCAATTCATCTCACCATTTTCGAGCGAAAGCTGATAGGTAAATAAATTACCACGTTTCGAAGTGTAGGTTGTGGTGCTATTCATGTACATCGATCCAGTTGACGAATAGCTAGACGTGGTGTGCGATGAGTTGTAGATGTATTCGTAGTAGAAGGTCGCAATCTGTCGATCGGGCGAATAAATGACCCGAATTATTTCATAGTTACCTGAAACGACATCCTGATCTTTTTCTCGACTTTTCTTGCTAAAGAGAATACCTATTTTCTTAGCTGGATTGGTCATTGCCAGTCGATTGAGTGTGGCTTGGTCAAAAGGCGACTGAAACGCAGCGATACGATTATGCGATGACGAATGATATCGCTGAAGAAAGGTGCCATTGAAACTATTCACGGATGGTGTGGATGAACTGTTTCCCCAAAAGCTGTGAAAAGTGGACTTGTCATCCGAGTATAAGCCGGTTAGAATTAACTCTTCGCCCATATCTAAAATGGTGAATTCACCAATGTATGTTTCCCCTTCTCCGAAAACTTTTCGCTTGTCAATGCCATCCGTTAATGGGTTTATAAAGAGCAGATAATAGTCGCCTTTCTGATTATCTGCTACACTTTTCACCCATGTCATTAAAATGAGTTCACCATTGGCGCTATACTTTAGTTTTTGAAGGACAGACTCGGACGACCTGCTGGAAAAGATACTTGTTCTACCATAAGTTAGTCCCAATTGCGCTTCTCCTTTTCGTATGCTTTTGACGTGTTCGCTATAAACTTCATAAGTGATTTTAATGGGCATTCCAACCTCGTCATAGATTTGTTTTAAAACAATAAAGTCGTTGGCTTTTGGACGTTGTATGACACGATAGTCGGATCGATTCGTTTCTATTTCATAGACTTTTTGTGGGGCGCTAATCACGTTGAGGTCAAAGTCTATTTGGGAGGCATATCCCGAAACCACACCTTGATTGGTCTTTTCAGAAACTACTAGAAAACCGCTTGAAGTTTTTAAGACTTCTCTTAGTCTATAACTTGAGGTTTTTTCCATCGTCTGGTTGAGACTGATGGTTCGAATCGGTTCTAAATCTGATTTGCGGATGCTTTGGAGCTTTACAACGCCAGCAAACTGACTATAGCTGTCGCGGCTTTCAGAAATAATAAGGTAGATACGCGACTCATCTTCGGCAATGATTTCAGTCGCCTTCAACTTGTCTTTTCCTTTTAGTTTGACAGGCTGGCTGAATGAAGTTTCATAAGCTTTGGGGCCAAACTGTGCCTGTGCTGGATAGAAAAGGCTAAGCGAGAAAACAACAATAACGAGGCGAATCATGGGCACTAGCAATTGCTGCTAATGTATCCATTTCTATTCACGCCTTACCATTATCGTTATTTAAGTAGGTCTTCAATTTGGGCGCGCACGTCATCGTTTAATACACTCTTGCTCGGAGCGATCATGTCCACCAAAACCCCTTCCTTATTGATCAAGTATTTTTGAAAATTCCATTTCACGCTGCTGTCTATAACTCCGTTTTTGTCCTTTTCAGTAAGGAATTGATACAATGGATGCATGTCATCTCCTTTAACCGAAATTTTGGAAAACATCGGAAACGTTACTCCATAGTTCTTTTTGCAAAAGCTTTCAATTTCATCATCGCTTCCAGGCTCTTGTCCAGCAAAATTGTTAGCGGGAAAACCAAGGATAACCAGTCCATCCTTTGATTTCTCGTCATACAGTTTTTGCAAATCTTCATACTGCGGAGTTAGGCCGCATTTGCTAGCAACGTTAACAATCAATACGACCTTGCCTTTGTATTGATCCAAGCTGATTTCATCACCATCTATGCTCGTCATGGTAAATTGATAAATGGAATTTGAACTAGGTAAAATACTCATAGCGAACAAGGAGATTATAATGGCTAATGTTTTCATGTTGACTTATTTGTATAGTGTAACAAAGCAAATCATATTTTGATCGATCTATCTCCAAAAAACTTTTGTAAAGTCGGATTATAGGTGCGAACCATATCTCATTCAATAACTTGAATTATCTTGCTCAGTAAAATTAATGGATATGCGAAAGTTTCAGTTTGTGTTCATAATGATGTTAGCCTCCGTCTATGTGCAGAGTCAATCGGCATCCAGTTATACGGTGCAGCTTGAAGCCGAGGCCAACGCAAATGGGCCAAGTATAACGCTAACGTGGAACTTTGATGGAGCAGCATTGAATTATTCAGTGTTTCGTAAAACCGTTTCAAGTGCTTCATGGGGAACGGCCATTGCCAATTTAACCACCTCAGACACTACTTATACCGATGCCACTGTTACGGAAGGACTCGAATACGAATACCGAGTTACGAAATCTGCGTCATCCTATGTAGGCTATGGATACACACACAGCGGAATTAAGGCGAATTTGAATCTCAATCGAGGTGATCTGTTGCTATTGGTAGAAAGCAGTATTTATTCGAATTTGACCGATGAAGTAAACGTTTTGATGAACGACTTACTCGGTGACGGTTGGAGGGTTAAACAGCTCACCGTTCAGGCCGATTCTTCGGTGGCTTACATCAAATCGCTAGTGACCGATGCATATACCGAATTACCCCAACTCAACATGGTCTATGTGTTGGGTCATGTTCCCGTTCCTTATTCTGGCGAACTTTATCCAGATGGCCACACAAACCATGTTGGCGCCTGGCCTGCCGATGTGTTTTATGCGGAAGTAAACAATACATGGACGGATGCTTCGGTTAACAACTCCACTTCGGCCGACTCAAGGAACCATAATATTCCAGGTGACGGCAAACTGGATCAAAGCTCCATTCCTGGAGATGTGGAATTAATGGTTGGACGCGTAGATTTTTACGATTTACCCGCGTTTTCGGAAGGCGAAATAGAGCTTACGAGGCGCTATTTGAATCGAACCCACGAGTTTAAAATGGGTGAAATTGATTTGCAAAAACGGGCTTTAATCGATGATAATTTCGGAGGGTTTTCAGGTGAAGCCTTTGCTGCTAACGGTTGGCGAAATTTCGCGCCATTGGTCGGACGCTCAAATGTGTCCAGTTTGGATTATCGCAGCACAATGAACATAGACAGTTATTTATTCTCCTACGGTTGTGGAGGCGGTTCTTTCACCTCGGCTTCTGGCATTGGAACTTCGGTTGACTTAGCAAACGATTCGCTTTTGACGGGATTTACCATGTTGTTCGGAAGCTATTTTGGCGACTGGGGAAAATCCAACAATTTTATGCGAAGTGCTCTGGCTCAGGGTACAACGATGACGATTAGTTGGGCTGGTAGGCCGCATTGGCATTATCAATCTATGGGATTAGGATATCCGGTCGGGTACGCTGCGCGTTTGACTCAAAACAATAGCGGCACCTACGTTTATAGTTACGGTGCTCGATTTGTGCATATCGCACTCTTGGGCGATCCTTCACTTCGGATGGAATATGTGAAACCAATTTCCAATTTGACCATTGACACGATAGACACCTTCCACGTGAACATTCAATGGAGCGCGAGCATCGATTCAAACGTACTGGGATATCAAATTTATCAGCGTGTGGATGATAGTCCTTGGTTTAAAAGAAACGATCAGCCTGTGGTCGGCACACAATTTATTGATTCATGTGTATTGCAAAAAGGCCACTACGAATACATGGTTCGGGCAGTCTCGTTAGTAGAAAATTTTTCGGGCAGCTATTTCAATGAGAGCATAGGCGTGGCTGGGGAAATTGTGATTTCGTCAACCAAGTTTCCAGCAGGAGAAGCATTATTTAAGGAAACTGCTGGCACGAATCCAGTAGAGGGCGTTTTTGTAGCACAACCATCAAAATGGACCACTCTAGTTCAATGGGAAGTTGAAGGTAATACACTCGTTGGCGATAGCATCGCTTATACGACAGCGCTTTCTCCTGGTCAGTCCTTGGTTTATAACTATGAATTTTCAAATTCATGTGAGGCGACAGACGATCTTAAGTCTTTGACGCTAAACATCAACGACCTTAAAAGTTCATCAAGCGATATTATGGTCTATCCGAATCCCGCGACCTCCCGATCTGAAGTACACGTTGAAACTGAAATGGTTTTGGACATGGTAATTGTTTCTGACATTCAAGGAAGATCCATAGGGTCGTTCAAACCAAAAGGAAATAGCTTCGGTTTACCGCAAACACCTGCTGGGGTTTACCTGTTGGATTGTCGTCACGAAGGTCAATCTTACTTTGTTAAACTGATCATTGAATAGTGCACCCTTTTGTTCGATATATCAATGATTTTACCCATCTCGCATTTCCCTTCAATTGCTTTGGATGCCACAAGGCGTTGGAGGAAGGCGAGCTTCCCATTTGTGACGATTGTTATGGAGGCATGCCTTTGACAAAATATTGGCAACACGATGAGAATGCCGTTGAAAAACTTTTCTGGGGAAAACTGCCAATAGAGCAGGCTTGTGCTTATTGTTTCTTTACGAAACACGGCATGGTCCAAGAACTCATGCATCAGTTAAAGTATAACGGAAAGCCCATTGTTGGGGAGCTGATGGGGAGCTTTTTTGGCAGGCAACTATTGGGCACCGCTTATGCCGATGTGGATGTGATCATTCCAATTCCATTGCACGCATCGAAACAAAAGAAACGAGGCTACAATCAGTGTGATTTTATTGTAAAAGGAATGGCCAAAGAGCTGGGTAAATCCTACAATTTGACGGTTGTGGAGCGACTTAGAGCAAACGAAACACAGACCAAGAAAGGCGTTTATGAACGTTGGATTAACGTAAAAGAATTGTTCAAAGTAGTTCAGCCGCAGTTTGTGAATGGGAAGCATGTTTTGCTGGTTGATGATGTGGTTACAACAGGGTCAACCTTAGAAGCCTGTGCCGATGCGTTATTGCAAGTGCCAGGCACGAAAGTGAGTATTGCGACCATCGCTTGTCCGAGTCCGTTTTAAGCTAAAGTTCAATAACAACTTCTATCATTTGTGCGATAGTTGGGGTGTTATCTTTGGCCGCACAATGGCCGAGTCAATTCTAATAGATCAAGCGCTGTCGAAAGCGGAAAAGTACGAGCTATTGCTTGTGCAAATCCGCGCATTAATCGGTACCGATACCAACCAAGTTTCGGTCTTAGCAAATTGTTCGGCTGCCTTGCATCAAGGGCTTGGACACTTTTGGACAGGGTTTTATTTGACGCAAGAAACAGGACTATCGTTAGGTCCATTTCAAGGTCCCGTGGCTTGCATGCGCATTGAAAATGGGCGTGGAGTCTGTGGAACTTCTTTGGCTGAAAAGCGGACCATAATTGTCCCAGATGTAGCCCTTTTTCCTGGGCATATTGCCTGCAGCGCTGAAAGTAAATCTGAAATTGTCGTTCCCGTTTTCAATAGAGAAAAGGACGTTGTTGCGGTATTAGATATTGATAGCAAATTCGAAGCTTCGTTTGACGAAGTTGATCAGCGCTATCTTGAACAATTTTGTAGCTGGCTTGGTGAGCAAATTTTTTAGATCATATCATTTTGCGTGCTTATTGGCATTGATTCTTGCCGGATGCGCGCAACAGGTAACCCCTACAGGTGGAGATCGAGATATGGATGCGCCTCGAATTTTAAGCGCAAAGCCTGACAACGAGTCCACAAATATGCTGGACAACAAAATAATTCTTGAGTTTGATGAATATGTGGCATTGAAAAATGCCAACCAAGAGTTGATTGTTTCCCCACCGTTAAAGTATCCGGTAGAGTTCAAAATGAAGAATAAGAAGCTTCAAATTAGCTGGCGAGATACGCTGTTGGAAAACACGACCTATTTGTTTCAATTCGGAAAAGGCATTGCCGATGTCAATGAAAACAATGTACTGGATAGCAACATTTTTGTGTTTTCAACCGGGCCGTATTTGGATTCATTTGAAGTCTCGGGGAAAGTAATCGATGACTTCGATTTAAAGCCGCTAGAAGAAGTATGGGTAATGTTATATGACGCAGATATAGACTCATTGCCCCTTACAGAGCTTCCGCGCTACTTTTCCAAAACTGATGCAAGCGGAAATTTTTACTTGAAATATTTGAGACCAGGTAATTATAAAATCTTTGCATTGTCGGGCAAAAATGGCGGTTATCTTTATGATGCACCTGGCGAAGGCATTGCTTTTCTAGAAGGTATGATAAGCGCCACAAACCCTTCCGATAGTATCGCAAAAGACACGGCATACGCACTCAAACTTTTTGTCGAAGAGGATTCCATACAGTATGTAAAGAGCTTTGTTCAAGTTGGGAACACTGGATTGATCGTTGAGTTTAACCGAGCGGTCGAGGGGATGGTGATTTCAGAATTGACGGGTATTGAAGATGTCAAATCTTGGACAGAAAGTTGGTCGCTCGATCATGATTCAGTAACTTATTGGTTTGAGAAGCCAAATGAATATGACTCTTTGAAACTTCGAGTTGAAATAGGAGACTTTTCGGATACTATTTTCTTTCGAAAACCTTCAGGTAAAATGGGAAGAGCAAAAGGCGGCAAAGGAGGAAATGAGAGCAAAGGTTTGACGCTGTCTAGTTCTGGCGCGCGTCAGCTGCATTATAAACCGATGCGCATGGTTTCCAAAACGCCATTAGCGAGCATGGATAAACCCGAGGAGTTTGTTTTTATAGAAGATAAAGACACCATAGATGTTGCGCCTTATATTAAGAAAGAGTTTTACGCATTAGTGTTAGACTATCCTTGGAAGCAGTCATCAAAATACAAGTTGATTATCCCTGATTCGTTGGTTGCTGATCGCTTTGGCGTTCAAAACGATTCCCTGATTTTTTCCTTTGTTGCATCGCGTAAAGAAGATTTTGGTCAATTGTATTTTTCACATTCCCTACCTGAACTTGGACATAAATTCATCTGGCAACTAATGAAGGGCGATGATGTGGTTGATGAGCGCATCGTTGAAGCAAAAGGAAAGGTGAAATACGAATACCTACCCACAGGGAGCTACAGAGTTCGCTTGTTATATGATGCCAATGATAATGGTCAATGGGATACAGGCTATTATAAGGGCAAAAGGCAGCCCGAAATTGTGAAATACTTTCACGAAGCGATTGATGTGCGCAGCAACTGGGCCACAGAAATTGAGTGGAACTTAAAGAAGTGACCTCAGCTATTCAGCTTAAAAGCATCCTTGTCTTTCCAAACCGTAAATTTTGATCTGAATTCATCCAGATCAGAACGCGACAAGGTCACTGTTTCTGCCTTAGGCTCATGGGGTTGTATGTGATCCAAACGTTCACCTTTAGGAGAAAAAACACCGCTGTCTCCGGAATGCGTAATTCCATTGCCATCTTTTCCAATCCGGTTAACTCCAACCACATAGGCTTGGTTTTCATGCGCCCGAGCTTCCAGCAGGTTTATCCAAGGTTTTCTTCTCGCTTCTGGCCAATTGGCTACATAAATCAGAAGATCAAATGCTGCTTCGGTTTCAGCTCCATCATGACTGTTGTTTCGAGACCAAACTGGAAAACGTAGGTCGTAACAGATCAACGGGCAAATCTTCCAACCTTTATATGCTACGATAAGTCGCTCGTTGCCCGCGCTATAATGATCGTGCTCACCAGCAAAGGAGAATAAGTGGCGCTTATCATAACAGGCGTGATTGCCACCTGGTTCAACCCAATAAAGCCGGTTATAATAACTTCTGATGCCAGCTTCATCCATATAACTTATTATACTTCCTGCGATGACGGTATCGAGTTTTGATGCCATTTTAACCATCCATTGGTAAGTAGGTCCAAGATGGGGTTCGGCCAACTTCGATGGATTCATACTGAATCCAGTTGAAAACATTTCAGGTAAAACGATGATGTCGCTTTCGCTTGAAAGTTGCTCCAATTGAGAAGTTAAACTAGCAAGATTGGCATTGCGATCTTCCCAGATTAAATCGGTTTGTATGACGGTAATGGATAGATCAGAAATAGCACTCATATTTTGGACAAGATATCTCCTGCCCTCAAAAGTGTCTCTTCTTCCTTAGCAAAACAAAATCTTAGGACTTTATTTTGAATGGGATTATGATAAAAAACCGAAACGGGTATTGAAGCTATCTTATGTTCAACCGTCAGTTTAATGGCAAATTCCTCGTCATCTTCCTCCGAAATTTTCGAATAGTCTAATAGTTGGAAATAGGTCCCCTTTGACTGTTTTATTTTAAACCTTGAAGCTTTAACGGCATCTAAAAATATGTTTCTTCTGCGCTGATATTCCGCTCCAATATGGAGGTAGTTGTCAGGATATAACATGAAATCGGCAAGTGCGTATTGAATCGGAGCATTGGCCGTAAAAACATTGAATTGATGCACTTTCCTGAATTCATGCATCAGATTTTCGGGACCTACGATGTAACCAGTTTTCCATCCTGTAACATGAAAGGTTTTTCCGAAAGAGTAGACGATTAAAGATCGAGTCGCGAGTTCGGGATATTGAGCCACGCTCAAGTGCGATTCACCATCAAAGACAATGTGCTCATAAACCTCATCACTTAAGATCATAATGTCGTTATCCTTGGTAATCTTGATGAGTTCTTGGATGTCTTTTTCACCGATTATAGCCCCAGTTGGATTGTGTGGAGAATTAATCAGAATCATCTTCGTATGGCGACTCACGACTTTTTTGACTTGTTTCCAATCGATGGAGTAGTCATTTGCTTTAAGCTGCACATATACGGGCTTGCCACCGACCAATTCTATAGCTGGAGCATAACAATCGTAAGCAGGCGTAAAAAGGATTACTTCATCGCCTTCACTAATCAGCGCATTGATCGCTGTGAAAATTGCTTGAGTGCCACCAGCCGTTATGGTTATTTCCGTTTCGGGATTGTATTGCACGCCATAGGCATGTTCCATTTTAAGCGCCAATCGTTCGCGCAAAGCCATCACACCCGCCATAGGCGGATATTGATTTCGACCTTCGCGCATGTGCTTATAAACTAGGTCAATTAAGACGGGAGAAACTGGAAAATCAGGAAATCCTTGACTTAAGTTAACGGCATTATAATCTGCGGCTAGCTTAGACATAACCGTAAAGATGGTCGTGCCAACCTTAGGTAATTTGGAGCTTATTGGATTTGGATACGAAGGCATTTCCTCTGTGTGTAGCGTCTGCGAAGTTAGTTTTAACTAGCGCAAATAAGCAAGAAGATTTTATAAACTTGACCAGATAGACGAATAAATGAAATGCTCCGACTAATTAGCCTTTTGAAATACTAGCCGATATGAATTCTCGATTCATTCGAGCGATGTTTTCCAGCGAGATACCTTTTGGACATTCGATTTCGCATGCTCCTGTATTGCTGCAATTACCAAAGCCTTCGGCATCCATTTGGTCGACCATATTCAATACACGGTCCTTTCGTTCCACTTGACCTTGCGGCAATAATGCCAACTGTGAAACCTTAGCCGATACGAACAACATAGCCGAAGAGTTTTTACAAGCTGCAACGCAGGCTCCGCATCCAATACAGGTGGCCGCGTCAAAGGCATTATCTGCGTCTTCTTTTGGAATCGGAATTGCATTGGCATCCTGTGAATTACCAGATGTATTAACCGAAACATAACCTCCAGCTTGAATAATACGATCAAAGGCCGTGCGGTCAACAACGAGATCCTTGATTATGGGAAAAGCCTGCGCTCTCCATGGTTCAATGTGAATGGTATCGCCATCTTTAAATTTCCGCATGTGCAACTGACAAGTCGTAACTCCTCTATCCGGACCGTGTGGTTCGCCATTGATGTACATAGAGCACATGCCACAAATTCCTTCGCGACAATCATGATCAAAAGCTACGGGATCCTTGCCCTCCGTAATTAAACGCTCGTTTAGAACGTCCATCATTTCTAAAAATGACATATGCTCGGAAATTTCAGAAACTTGATACGTTTCGATAGCTCCAGCTGCTTTTGCGTCTTTTTGACGCCAAATTTTTAAAGTTAAGTTCATCTCGTTCTTACTTGTATGATCGTTGCTTTAATTCAATGTCCTTAAATGCCAGGTCTTCCCGATGCAAATTTGCCGTTCCAGGGTCGCCTGTCCATTCCCATGCAGAAACGAATGCGAAATTTTCGTCATCTCGCAACGCTTCTCCTTCTGGAGTTTGAGATTCTTCTCTAAAATGACCTCCGCATGACTCTGATCTGTTAAGAGCATCACATGCGAAGAGCTCGCCCAATTCCAAGAAGTCAGCAACTCTAGTGGCCTTTTCCAATTCAGGGTTGAATGAGTTTGTTGTGCCAGGCACAAATACGTCTTTATGAAACTCCTCTCTAATTTTTCTAATCTCAGAAATGGCCTCTTTTAGTCCAGTTTCATTGCGCGCCATACCAACTTTATCCCACATCACTTTTCCAAGTTGTTTATGGAAATGATCTACGGATTTTGTTCCCTTATTGTTGATTAAAGCGTCAAGTCGTGCCTTAGTTTCTTTTTCTGCAGCTTCAAATTCTGGCAAATCAGTTGAGATCTTCCCTGTGCGTATGTCTTTCGACAAGAAATCACCAATGGTATATGGAAGTACGAAATATCCGTCCGCCAATCCTTGCATCAAAGCTGAAGCGCCAAGACGGTTGGCCCCATGGTCGCTGAAATTAGCTTCACCAGCTGCGAAGCAACCAGGAATGGTTGTCATTAAGTTATAATCAACCCAAAGTCCTCCCATAGTATAGTGAACGGCAGGATAGATCATCATCGGGGTCTTGTATGGATTGTCATCCGTGATTTTCTCATACATCTGAAACAAATTCCCATACTTGGCCTCCACAACCTTTTCGCCTAATGCGCGAACAACTTCATCAGAAGGGTTCTCTATGTGACTTGTATTCGCTTTTTCCCGGCCGTATCGCATGATAGCAGAGGCGAAATCAAGGTAAACAGCCTCGCCAGTTTCATTCACACCATAACCTGCATCACATCGTTCTTTGGCAGCTCTAGACGCAACATCACGCGGGACTAGGTTTCCAAAAGCAGGATATCTGCGTTCGAGGTAATAATCGCGATCTTCCTCCTTGATGTCTCTTGGCTTGATTTTTTTGGACCGTATGGCCTCAACATCTTCTATTTTCCTTGGAACCCAGATTCTTCCATCATTACGCAGCGACTCTGACATTAGCGTCAGTTTCGATTGATAATCTCCCGATCGTGGGATACACGTTGGGTGAATCTGCGTGTAACATGGATTGGCGAAATACGCACCCTTACGGTGGGCCCGCCAAGCGGCGGTAACGTTGGACCCCATCGCATTGGTTGATAAGTAGAATACGTTGCCATATCCACCTGTTCCTAACACAACAGCGTGTGCTGGATGACGCTCCAATTCACCTGTAATCAGGTTTCGCGCTATGATTCCCCTAGCTTCGCCATTAACCAAGACCAATTCCAACATTTCATGTCGGTTATACATCTTGATTTTACCCTTGTTAATTTGCCGTGACATGGCTGAATAAGCCCCAAGCAAAAGTTGCTGTCCTGTCTGTCCTTTTGCATAGAAAGTACGTGAAACGAGCACACCTCCAAACGATCGATTGTCTAGCAATCCACCATATTCTCTGGCAAATGGAACACCTTGCGCTACGCATTGATCGATAATGTTTGCCGATACTTCTGCTAAGCGATAAACATTTGCCTCTCTTGCCCGATAATCACCTCCTTTTACCGTGTCGTAAAACAGACGGTAGGTTGAATCACCATCGTTTTGATAGTTTTTCGCGGCATTAATTCCCCCTTGAGCTGCAATGGAATGTGCGCGTCTTGGCGAATCTTGGAAGCAGAAACATTTTACGTTATATCCGAGCTCGGCCAAAGAAGCAGCAGCGGCACCTCCGGCCAACCCTGATCCTACCACAATAATGTCGATCGATCGCTTATTGGCTGGGTTTACAACGTTAATGTGGTTCTTATGATTGGTCCATTTATCCTTAATTGGACCATCTGGTATTTTTGAATCAAGCGTAGACATGCTGTGATTGATTTTTAGTTAGTGAGCTAAAAAGTGAAACATCGCAATGAAAATGAATCCTGCTGGAACCACAATTGCGTAAATAGTCGATACTTTTTTAATGATGGGAGTGTATTTGTTGTGTCGAAAACCAACAGACTGGAAAGCCGACTGAAATCCGTGCATCAAGTGCAAAGCCAAGAAGATGAAAGCGAGAACATAGATTCCGACTCTAACAGGATCCATGAATTTTTCTTGGAGTTCGTGGAAATATCGATTGTCAATGTTCCAAACACCATCAATAAACTTTGTCTTCAGTTCTGGAAGCCAAAAGTCATAAAAGTGAAGTCCTAAAAAGAGCATTACCATGATACCTGTGATAATCATGTTTCGACTCATCCATGTTGAACTTTCCTCCGGTTTTGAGTAGGCATATTTAATAGGTCGCGAAGATCGATTCTTCATTTCCAGAACCATTCCCATAATTAAGTGAAAGAAAACACCAAAGGCCAATACAGGCTGTAAGGCAAACTGCACAAGTGCATTTGTCCCCATAAAATGTGAGGCTGCATTGAACATATCCGCGCTTATAACGGACGTGAAATTTATGATCAAATGCTGCAACAAGAAGATGAGCAGAAAAAGTCCAGAAAGTGCCATCGCGAATTTTCGTGCGATGGATGAACCTAGAGCCTTGTTTTGTGATGACATATGCGTATGAATCTATTCAATGGACAAATGTAAAATCGAAATGTTCAGGGCAAAGGATTATACGCAGTCAATTTCAATTTTGATCAACGTCCATTTACACATTAAACTACATTGACCCTTACTTTGTGCCAAATGAAAGCTGATAAATCGAATATTATAGTCACGGGTTACCCAAAAAGTGGCAACACATGGGCGGTTCGACTTATTGCGGAAATTGTTCAGTGTCCTGTGGTGGGGTTTTTTGGTTCAGATCAAGAAGAAATTGCTGCAGAGCACGCTGAGCGCATCAGTCAGTATCAATGCTTTAAAAGCCATCATCAATATTTGCAGCTAAATGAGCTGTCGACTGATCGAGACAAAATCATCTATGTAGTCCGAGATCCAAGAGATATAGTGGTTAGCGGTGCGCATTATTTTAATCGAGTATCGCCTTTTAGAAAGGATAAAATGAGTCAATCGTTACTTGGTCGTTTGATCAATAAAGTACATTGGATTCTTGTTGGCGAGTCTAAAATGAGGCAAGAAATGGTCAGGGCAGTTTGCGTAGGCAACAAATGGATTCATCGATGGTGCGCTGTTTCATGGAGCGATCATGTTTTGGGTTATAAAAACCATCCGAATGTGCACTTCGTTCGATACGAAGACTTGCTCGAGAATCCATTGCATGAAACCGAAAAAATTTCAGAGTTTCTCGGCTTGGTTCGAACGAAAATAGAGCTAACATCAGCAATCAGTGCCCAATCTTTTGACAGCGTTAAAGCTAAATTCAAATCTACCGGAGACCAAGAGCGACTTGGCTTCATGCGAAAAGGTGCTCTTGGTCAGGGTGCGAAAAAGCTCAACTCGAAGGAATTGGATAACATCCAGGCGGCTTTGGGTGAAGTCTTGAAAAGCTTTGGTTATTGACTTGAATCAACTCTCCCAGCCCGCTTGTAAATGGCTAAAACGGGAGCAAATTCCTTTTCCCATGATAGATCGTCCTTAATGCATGTGGCTCGAGCTTTTCGTTCGTTCAGTTCTGCCATCATTTTGGTTAAAGAAAGACCAAAGTCATCTGCTTTATTTAGGTCATAAAAAATAACGTGGCCGTATTTATTATTCAGCTCATGCGATGAAAATTGATCGACAGATAGAAAGGGTAATCCGCAGAGACTATATTCCATAATGCGATTGGGCGAGGTGAGTCGATGAGATTCCCAAACATCTGTTTTCATGTAAAGAACTCCAAAATCCGCGGAGGATAGTTGGTCGTATAAAGACGCTGCATTATAGTCGAGAAAGAGAATTTTAAACCGGTAAGCATCATGTTTTTCTACCCAGTTTTTCACCTCGTAAAACCGCGGTCTATTTCCAATCAGCACAAAGACTAGGTTGTCGATTTTTAGCACTGCATCAAACATTGAACGTAGTTGATCATAGGTTTGATAGATATTTCCAGACTGCACAAGAATGTGCCCGTCCTTTAGGCCAAGCTGGCTTCGAATGTCTTGCCCAGCCACACCGCTTGGGGTCAGTGAAGTAATGTTTCGCAAAGCCATGATCTGTTTGTTCAACCCATAGTTCGATTTCATTTTATCGCATATGGCCGAAGTAGTGGAAATGACGAGATCTGCCTTTTTGCTATTCGCGCGTTCTCGCCATATCAAGAATCGCCAAGAGAGATAGCCCTTAAATCGATTCAACGGGTCGGGAAGGTCTTGATAGAATGCCCATTTTTTGAAGTATTCGTGCGCATCGTAAGCAAGGAATATACTTGGGTTTAACCCCTTCATTATCGCACCGATTTCGAGGGTAAAAAAGTCATGGCAATGCACAAAGTCAGGGTGATGGGCCAAAATTCTTTTCGCTGCGCGCTGCATATTGCTTTTGTAGCTCGATCGAAGTGGATAAAAAAGAAAGTCATCCAAAATACGCTCCAATTGAATCCCATTTTTTAACGTTTCCCTTTGGGGTAAATTAGGATCTTGATGACAAAAAATAGTTACCTGAAATCCATCGCCTATAAGACTGAGCGCCTCTTTCTCGACTCGTAAATCAGAGACAAAGGCGTTGTCCAAAACCATGGCTATGTTTCGTTTTTCACCCATCATCTCAAGGCGGATTTATACACGTTTAAAATTTGGGTTCCGATTTCACTTTTGCCATATCGCTTTCGCGCCTCAACCGAAATCGCTTCGCGGTAAAAGGAATCTGACCGTTCTATCATTTCATGTAAACCAATAGCCATAGCCTCTAGGTTTTTGGGCTCAACTAAAATTCCGTTTTTGGTGTCAACCATTTCGGGGATGCCATTTACGTTCATGGACAAAACGGGGGTGCCGCAACAAAGTGCTTCGGCAATTACTGTGGGTAAGTTCTCTTGATCGGTTGGGTGTACGAAAAAGTCACTTTGTTGCAAATATTGAGCTATGCTTGGCTTATTCAGGTAGCCATGAACCACTATGTCTAAATCATTAATATGCGCTTGAATATGACGTTTGACCAATTCGAGTTGACTTCCATGGCCAATGAAATCAATATGTAATCGGTTTTTAATTTCTTGAGGTAAGCGCTCAATGGCTTGAAAAAAGAGGATGGGATTTTTTGGAAAATGCCAGCCTGCCACCAATGAAATTCGAATTTGATTTCCTTTTTGAAACGGTTTAAAATCAAAACAGGCATCAGCTATATTGGGAATGACAGTTACTTTTTTTTCCTCCGCACCAAAAGATTCGATTAGTATGCCTTTCAACTCTTCGCTCACAGGCATGGTTTGTTTCAAGTTTGGTCGTTGAAGGAAAGTTTTAATGTCCTGTGTTTCCGCTTCTTGATCCTTTGTTGATAGACTCTTTATGCCGCGATGGTAGAATGAAAAATGCTCCGTAAAGACGATGGGTGCATTCTGCCTTAATAGAGCTGGTATGGCGTGCTTGGTCAAATGGCTGCGTACATGAAGGTGAATTAAATCAGGTTTACCCGCTGTTTTTTCCATTTGTACAAAGGCTTTTTCGTAACCCTTTTTGGTAAACATTTCATGCAGTCCGAACCTTCGAATGGGCAGGGATACATCAACTAAAAACTCTTCAATTCCGCTGCTCTTATGTTCAATTTTAATGGATGGTAAAGTCCATGGTTTTTTTGATGCCTTTAAATAGACGATGTAATGATGAGCGAAGTCACCAATGCTTTCAATGTGGGCTCTGATAAACAAACCATTTCCGGGTTTATCTATGGTTGGCCACCAAGCAACAATATGCCAGACTATTGGCTTTTTTGTTTCTCCTAGATTCATTTTGCCTCGTGTACTTCAATGTCACCAATTTGACCTGCTAGCTCAGAGAAGGTGCTTAAATAAGATCCATATATTTTACTGCATCGCGCCAAACAATAAAGATCGATTATTGCTGAGTCGATTCCTTCCGATAAATTCCTGTTCATGGTTTGATGTACGACATGTGAAATGCGACCAGCAAAAGCTTCCTTGAGCTCTGTTAAAACTTCAGGACTATCGGTCGCAACAAAGAATTTCACTTGTTCGTTGGCCGAAATCTCTAATTGCATAGCAGCTTTAAATTTTTCAATTCCACTGTGAGATTTGGACCACTCATGGTCGGTTCTTCGGATATGAAAACCAACGGTGTTTTCCTTGTCGATCTCTACGGAATCTATCCGTGAATGAAGTCGAGGAATCGGTTTTAACTTGAGCTGAGTTTCATTATTCAATGAAATTTTCCAACTCGAAGAGAGATAAAATGTTTCGCCTTTATTAAGATGAGGCGTGAGGAGTTTATCAATTTTTGATTGGGCTTTTATGGCAATTCCAGTTTGATTTAATCCAGAATCAGGATGATAAATCGGATGCAGATCTTTAAATATTTCATGAAGGTCATCATACCAAATTTCGCCTCGAATCCGGGCAATTTTCTTACTTAAAGCATAGACGATTTGTCTCCAACCCGATGGTTTTTTATCTGGAAAATAGCGTAATAAACCTGATCGTCCGAAGTTCAATCCTGGGTTTAAATGGATCACCGTGAAACGGCTGTCTGGCTCGAACAGGTGATCAAATCGCGCGTTTAGGTTGTCATTCAACTCCCACAGTACGATTAATTCAGCTTTGATTTTCACGCAAAGGTTCAATCCCGATTCTATTACCCGAATGCGATTGGCTAAACCACCAACAGGCTTGATATAGACGGATTTCAAAATGCTATGGATTATAGGTTATGGACATATTCCCTTGTGGTATGCAAATCTATTCGAACCCAACTACTTCACTGGACTTCTAGGTAATGCATTAAGTCGTTCGCTTTAAGTATCTCCAAAACCTCATCGTAATTTAGCACATAATCAGCCATGTCATTGGCACTCGAACGCCTAAGTTTTGATTCGGCAATGCAAGCGCCAACGCCTAAATATGAGGTCAATCGATCGAGCGTTTGTTGATGCTTTTCATTTGGTAGCAAATCATGCTCGTAGTTAATGTCTAGGTAGTCGAATCCTACCAATGCTTTTTGCTCCCAATCTGAAAAAGCATTCAATTTTTTTAATCGATCAGGAATGCTAACAGCGTCCACTTTTACCCTGTCTTTGCCTTTCTTCTTATGATCCAATCCTTTAACATGGTATTGGTCGCGTGCTTCAGCCACAAGACTGGACATTGCTTGTCGAAGCTTGTTTTTTCTGTTTAGAAAAATGATTTTCCATCCAGCTGAAAACTCGCTACGCATAAAATCTATGGCCTCCTCTGGCCTATAGCTATGAAACATGGTCAAGTCGTAAATCTTTATCCGATAGCCGTAAACAGGGGCTTTTCGAAGCTTTATTAACCCTCGTTTGTACCAGACAGGAAATAGAATCCGAATAGGCATGGAAGCACCGAAAATTTCTCCATCGCAGTGAATTTCAGGCGAACGATTAAGCAGGTCAATTAAAAGCGTTGATCCTGTTCTCCCTTGCGCGAAGACGATGAATTTTGTCTTCGGTTCAGCATAGCTTTTAAAGGCGGAAAGCGCATAGATCCTAAACTGGTTGATCGGATGTCGCCAGCGCTTTTTATAGTAGAGATAGGAAAGGAAAGATCTTGCTTTTGTTAGCATGGATTATGCAGCTGTTGCGAAGCGACTTCGTTTAAAATTCCCTTAATTCGAACGTTTTATTTTATTCAAAACACGATTGGCAATGGAACTTTTTCTATTGACAGGCGGATAGCTTTTTTCTCGAAGTTTTCTCAATCGAATGATTTGGTAGTCGTTATTTTCTACATGAAGTGAATACGATTGCAGATGCTCGATGTAAAGACCTGCAGGATAAACGGCTTTTACCAATTCGTCCGTATAAATGCTTTGATCGATGATTTGCAAACTGTTTTTCTGGCTTTCTTGGGTATGCCTCCAAGCTAGAAAATAAGGGTCGGGAATATGGATAACAACCATACCCTCTGGTTTGAGAACACTGGCAATTCTCTTAAATAATTCAGCATGCTGATCAATCGGTATGTGCTCGATCACATCGGGCAACAATACCACATCAAATGTTCCTTTTACGGTCGATTCTAAAAAATCACCCGCGAAGCATGTCACATTATGAAATCGACTTAGGTTTTTCTTGGCAATTTCAATGCTCTTTTCGCTTAAGTCATTGGCAACAACCTGACCTTCACTCAAGGTTTCACAGAGCAACTCAGTTACGGTGCCAATTCCACAACCAATTTCGAGTAAACGATCTGACGATTTTAGCCCAAACGCCTTGAGCCAATTGAGCACACTTTTGTGACGCAGGTTGATGCCTGCGCGTTGTTGACGGTCTGAAAAACCATCGTAATATTTAGCTACGTTGCTCATTCTTTAGGAATTTAAAATCCGAGGGGGTGAAGATAAAAAGGTTGCTCAGCTTAAGCCCCAATTTGATTTTATAAACTGCCACCAGATATACGAAAATGGCGAAGTACGCCACATTTGACGCCCAAGCCGCTCCCGTGATTCCATAGGATGGAATCCAAAGAAAGTCAAAGGATATAGTCATGATTAAACCGACAGCGGTCGCTTGAAGATTGTATTTAATTTTATTCGAGACAAAGTTGTAAACGCCATAAACCTTGGAGCTACAGGCGAAAAAATTTCCAATAAGCAGGATGCGGAATGGGATGACAGCGGTTCTAAACGCTTCTCCGTATAGCAGTGGAATAAGCCACTCTGCAAGCAACCATCCGATAATAGACAATACCATGATAATCGTAGCGTTCAGGCGCTGATAAGCTTCAAAAAAACGAATCCGAACGGGTTTAAATTTTGGATCGGCTAAATACGGCTTTATGATTCCTGCAATCGGGTCTGAAACGAGCCACAACATTTGGGTAAGGTTGACAGCAAGAATGTAGAAGCCCACTTGATCGAGTGTGGTATAGCTCTCAACGATGTATATATCAAGCCGATAATTCAAGAAATTCAGAAGGTTCGAAAAATAGCCAATGATGGAAAAGGAGAGGAGCAGCGTAATTTGCTCTCGAACTGATTTACCGAGAACCGGCCACGCTCCAAATTCGATGATATAAGCGACTAACCAGTAAATTGACTGGATAATTATTACAAGCAAAGAAGCTAGGATTACAGCATCAATTCCCAGTGGCGACTGTAGGTGGATCCAATATAAACAACCAAATACGCTGAGGTTTACTACCGCTTTTATGATTAGGGAACGATTAAGGTATTTGAATTTTTTGCTACCATAGAAAACGGAGCTCATTGTACTCATGAAGTAATTAAGCGCAAAAGCAACAATGACGTAGATAAAGACCAGACTAAAACTGTCGTTACTCGGAACAATGGAGTTTTGTGGCCAAGCCAGATGTAATCCGAATAGGAACAGGGCTAACGCAGTTGTGTTTAGGATTAAATGGTAAAGGCCAAGTCCTAAAATTTTTGGTGCATCTGTTTGTTTGCTCGCAATAAAAAAACTGGCCGCCATGTTAACACCCAATCCCATGAGCAGGCCAAAAAACATGATGTCATAGGTGATTATTCCGAAAATACCTTTCCCCTCCGGACCTAATATTCTCGTTGAAAGTATACTCACAAGTATGCCAGAAAGAAGCTGGGGGACTTGAGAAATGAGGTTGTAAAATATGTTTTTTGAAATCCCCAAAGTGTTGCCTACTCCTTGATAAACTTAAAGGATTCATTCGTTTTGCCGAAAGATGCATTCAGATAATATAGCCCAAGGGGTAAGTCTGAAACATTGTATGATTTTGAACCATATCCTTCACCCTCGTTTTTATACTCATGGATGAACATAAGTTCACCCAGCGCATTGAAAATACTGATTATAAGTAAGTCATCGTTTAAACTCAGAAAATAGGGAAGCGTAATCTGGCTCAATGTAGGGTTGGGGTATGGATTAAAAAACGTGCTGATCCCAACATCTGATTTACACGAACTATTATTCCATGGAGATACATCCATCTCACTTTCATCGAATAGAAGCCGAGCACATGCCAACTCAATGGATTCATCTTCGTTAAGTATAAGCCTAGTCTGAATGTTTGGCGTAAATCGCTCACCTGGATACAACGTGACGTCAAAATCAGCGATAAACCAATTGTCTTGATTTAAAGAAATGCGTGCCATTGGATTTTCAATGCGCATATTGCCTCTGTTGACTATGGTCAAATCAAATTCAACCATGCCATTCTCCAACTTTGCGTCAAATTGCTCAAGGATTAAATCAATTTCAACGGCACCAATTTGAATGGATTTGGTTGTTGACGAAGTGCATCCAAAATTGTCGCTAACGCGAAGTTCAATATCAAACTCTCCTTCATTTTCAAATTTAAATGAGTCTGATTGTATGCTATCCTGAGTCCCAATTCGCCAGAAATAATTCAAAGAAGGGTTACTCGTGTTAAGGAGCTCAACCATCAACGGTGGTGCTCCAACGAAAGGGTTAAAATCAAAACTCGCTATAGGTAGCTCCTGCACTTCGATGACCTTAGAACTAGTTGCTCTACAACCGTTTGCTGTTTCAATGGAATAATGCATAATGTATTTTCCTGATGTGGAAAAAAGAAAGACCGGGTGATTTAGATCACTTTCGCTAACGTCAACAATATTCCAATTTGAAATTTCAACTGAATCTTCATATAAGCTCGTAGCGTCTTTAAATCGAACGTTCGTGTTTGCACAAAGTGGGTCACTTGAAAACAACGGAACGGGTTCAGGGTTCACCAAAACATCAAACCCTGTTGAGTCGTAACAACCCGAAAGCTTATCCAATAGAATGACTGAGGCATTGTAACTCCCACTATCCTGATAAATATGGAAGGGATCGTCTTTTTCAATTGAGATGCCATCACCAAAATTCCAGGTCCAGCGATAATTACTGCCACTATAATTATCGGCAAAAAACGTGGTGTCGCCTTTGCAAGCGATGTTAGTTTCTATAATGGAAATGGGAGCCTGAATGAGCGAAACGACCCCGCTGTCCATGGCTATGCAGCCAAGATTTGTTTTAATCTCTACCCTTAAACCATAATCCTGAGCCGCAGATTGAAGAAAATTATAGGACTTAAGAAAACCTGAATCCAGCACTTGGTTTCCATTTAGGGTTTCCCATCGATAACTCAACACCGAATCGGCAGTGTCACAAGAGGTAATCGCCTTGTGTTTTACATTTACATTGGTACACAAAAGCTCGGACAAACGCACGATGCCAATCGAGAGGTTTTCGCGAATGTGAATAGTTGAATCTAGGGTTAGACTACAACCAAGTTGGGTCGAAACATGGAGCTGAATCAATGCTATACCTGGCTCATTAAATGAAGTAGAGGCCTGAGCACCCAATCCGAAACTCGAATTGTTTATCATCCAATTCCAACCAACAATCGAATCGCTCGATCCAGCCGAAGAAATGTCGAAGAATTCAGTGGATTGGTTGGCGCAATTAGCATCAACGATAAAATCCATTGTGGGTGATTCCAACACATTGATTTCAAGAGAATCTAGGTTACTGCATTTGGTGCCTGAATATGCGCGAAGTTTTACGGTGTAAGTTCCATTAGAGTCATATATCATGACTGGGTCTTGGAGGCTTGAAAAGCTGCCGTCACCAAAGTCCCATTCCCAATGGATAAGCCCCCCAACCGAAACGGTTGAATTGTCCACCCATGAAACTTCGGTTCGATTGCAAATGGGATTGTTTAACGATGAAAAACTCACGATTGGCTCAATGCTCACCACAACTGGAGCTGAAACCGAATCTTCACAGCCATTTGAGCCAGTCACCTTTAACTGAGCGTTGTAGCTGCCAATCGCGGCATATTCGTGTCCTGCGTTAAATTGGGTTGAAGTGCCGCCATCACCGAAATTCCAAAGCGTATTCATGCCGCCACTCATAAAAGAGCTCTGATTCTCGAATAAGGTTGTATCGCCTAAACAAGTTAAATCAAGATCAAAATCAACCGCTGGCGTTTCTCGAATGAATACGGAAAGAAATCCAGTATCCACACATCCGTGATTGGTTTGAATAGCAAGCATGACGGTCTTCGAGCCGGCTGAATCGAAAGCGTAACTAGGAATCATCAGTGTTGATGAATCAGATTCAAAGAGCCAATACCTGCCGCTAATACTGTCGTTTCCGGCAGAAGAAGAATCAATAATTTGTAGAATCACCTTAGCGCAGGTAGTGTCAATAAAGAATAATGCCTGCGGGTCGGGATAAATGGTAATGGATTGCGATGTTGAACTAACGCAGCCATTTACGGTGGTTAAGGTAAGAGAGGCGCTATATGTTCCCGAGTCGGTGTAAGTAACTGACGGATTGGATAAAACTGAGCTATCGCCATTTCCAAAATGCCACAGCCAAGAGGCAATTGAGTCAATTGATGTCGATGAATCGGAAAATGAGGTCGAAACGTTTTCGCAAACACCATCATAAGCGAAAGCCGGATTGGCGGTTGGGTTTACGATGATGGAATCGGAGGCAAAAAAAGTGTTACCACTATTATCTACTCCACGAAAAGCTACTTGAATTGTTCCTGTTTCTCCGGCTGAAATGTTGGGGGCGGCATTCAAACTCCAATTTGAACCGTTGAAGTCATTCGGAAAGTCAAGTCGGACGAGTCGCTCATTCGCACTTTGATAATTTGTAACGAAGGCATACCAACGGGAACTGTCATTGACTAGGTCAACCGACAATGCTTGGGCGCCAGAGGTTAATCCACCAAAATTAGAGTAAGTCGTACTTGAAGGAGTGGACATCAAGTCGGTGCCAAAATCAAGCTTGGTTAATCCTCCACCAGAGCTGCTTTTGTAAAATCCGTACCATCGACCATTTTCAGATGTAAGCTCAATTTGTTGCGGGTTTTCAGCCGTTGCACTCGAAAAAAGTACCGCTCCAGTTGCAGCTCCATTGAAGTGCGCGCCAAAATTTATTCGGGCAATATTGTCTGTTGCCGGACTAGCGGCAAAAATGAGCCAGTCACCACAATACTTCGCTAAAGCAAAGCAACTGCTGTTGTTGAGCAAAGAGTTGTCCTCAATTATGGTTTCGTTATAACCGCTGATGGGGTTGTTGGCGATAGAAGTTCCGAATCGGAGGACGGAAATATTATCAGGCGAATAATTCATCACCAAAGCAAAAACACTATCGTTTTGTTCCGCAATGACGATGTCTCTAGGCGATGCAAAAAGACCGAGAGGGTTGATGTGACATGTTGCCGTGATATTGTTATTCGCCAATGAATTTCCAAAGTTGAAAACCAAGAGTCGCTTTTGATCGGTCACTTGAATTCCATACCAGTTGTTGCCTTCTTTTCGAAAGCGAATTTTACTCGAACTCGTACCAGGATTGGAGTTAGTTGCCGTGAACACAAGTTGCTCTATGGTCGGTGTGTTTTCTAAGGAATTTCCAAAGGTTAAGCGATAAACCGTTGCAGCCGAAAGGTGATTGATGAATCCATACCATGTCGCTCCATCCTTAATTATACTGATGTTTCGAGCCGAGGCAAGTGAGCTTCCCACGTTCCCTAAATTAGTTGCAGTGGGTGTTTCTTCTAAATCTCCGGGGCTTAAATCCCATTCATAGGACGCAAAACTCCCATTTGCTGATAAAGAAATTGTATCGCCCAAGCAAACATTTGATGGCGTATTGATCGACACACTTGGACATTGACCAATGACCAATGTAGACTTCAAAAGCAATAAAACGAACCCGTATATGCGGAAAAACATTTTTTTAGGCATGGACTAACAAATGTAGGGAGTATATACCTACTCTAAACGCAATAGGTTGGGGCGGAAACGGTTAAACTTTACTGACAATAATTGATTTCTTTCGCAGTAGTGAATCCACAAGTCTCCATAATTACAGCGACCTATAACGATGGTCGGTTTTTGAATGAATGTATTGATTCGGTTATTAATCAGGTGTTTATGAACTGGGAGTGGATTGTCGTCAACAATGGATCTTCAGATAACACGGAGCAATTATTAAAGGCAATTGATGATCCGCGCATTCATGTGTGCCATCTGAGTGAGAACTTAGGTGTAAGTGGCGGACGAAACCATGGTTTGAAACAGGCAATAGGAACGTACATCTGCTTTTTGGATGGAGATGATATTTTGCCATCAACGAGTCTTCAAGCTCGATTGAAGGCCTTTGAGTCTGACGCTTCCTTAGAATTTGTCGATGGATGCGTAAAATCATTTAAAGGAGATCTTTCGAATTTAGTAGGCGAGTACAAACCTGCATTTCAAGGCAATCCTCGTAGTCGTTTATTGTCGCTTGACGGTTCGGTGTTTTATGGAAATACCTGGATGATCAAGAGGGTGGAAGGTAAATCCTACTTTTTTAACGAGGCGATTTCGCATGGGGAAGAGTTGATGCTTTTTATCGAGTTATCAGTTTCTGGTAATTATGGGTTTACCGATCAATGTGTCCTCAATTATAGAAGAACCGATCATTCGGCCATGGCCAATCTTGACGGGCTAAAGAATGGATATTTGAGCATAGCCGAGAGGATGAAGGAAATAAATGGAATTTCGCTGATCGAGCAAAGCAAGTTTGAGAAAAAAGCCCGCTCAATCATGTTTAAGAGCTATGCAAAACAAGGGCAATGGATGAATGCGGTTAAAACTTGGTTTGAATTTGCTCGACTATGAATATATGTTTCATTACTTATTGGAGTATTAAGGAAGGCTTAGCTCAAGCTACAGTGCTGCCTCATCTGAAAATTTTGGCAGAATTTGAGAAGGTAAAATCCATTCAATTTATTTCCATGGAGCGCCAAGGTCCGATAATCGAGTTGGATCTACCCAAAGTGGTACACCACCCTGTTTATAGTAGTGAATCGAGTCGAGATAAACTGACTGATAACGTAAAGTCGAGGCGACTATTGAATAGATTACATGATGAAAGAACCATTGATTTAGTCATGGCTCGTGGTGTAATGGCGGCATGGTTGAGTCTAAAATTTGTAAAACAAAATCAAGTCCCATTTTCTATTGAATCATTTGAACCCCATGCAGATTATATGGTGGAAGATGGTGTCTGGAATAGATTCGGATTACGCTATAGGGTGTTAAGTAATGCAGAAAAGGCCGAAAAGAAAATGGCAAATTTTCTATTGCCGGTAACGGAAGCCTACAGGCAAAAACTAATCAAAACGGAAGGTATTGATTCAGCAAAAATCCTGACAATGCCTTGCTGTGTGGATGTCAACCGTTTTCAGTTTAATGAAGGTCTTCGCGCCATTGTTCGCACTAAAATCGGGATTCATCAAAATACGATAGTTGGGATTTATACTGGAAAAATTGGTGGGATTTACCTCAAGGACGAGGCCATTTCACTCATAAAATTGGCGCAAGAACATTATGGTGCCGAGCGGTTTTATTTGATCATCCTCTCGCCCGATGTTCAGACTTGGAATGAAGTCTTGAGCCAAGCCGGATTTGAAAAGAATCAATATCACATTGGATTTGTGGATTTGTCTGAAGTAGGAGCCTATTTGAGCGCTGCCGATTTTGCATTCTCCCTTCATCGGCCTTCGCCTTCTAAAATCGGTATATCGCCAATTAAGAATGGTGAATATTTTGCCAACGGCCTCCCAGTTATTATGCCAACGGGCATCGGGGATGATTCAGAAATCGTTGAGAACGAAAAACTCGGAACGTCAATTCCCGATTTTTCAAAGATGGACAGGTCAGTGTTCGAACCCATTGATGCTTTAATGAAACTTGATCGAAACAATAGTCCGATTGCTGTCTGGGCTTTTAAACATCGATCTTTTGAAATTGTCCGACACAATTACGGGCACATTTTAGAGGCAATATAGCCGGCTAAATTCTGAATGAGCGCCATATTACTTTGGTTATGTCTTGCTAGTTTCGATCAATCCGTTTCATTTGTAAGCATATTCCTAAGATTATGAAGTATCATCCCATCGATAAGAACCTTTTCATTGACAATAGAAGACGATTTGTTTCGAAAATGCACGCCAAATCCCTGGCGGTTTTTAATAGCAATGACATCATTACAACAAGTGCGGATAGTACGAGGCCATTTAAACAACACACCGACATCCTTTGGTTGAGTGGCGTGGATCAGGAAGAAAGCATACTGGTCCTTTTTCCCGACTGCCATGATGCAAAACACAGAGAAATCTTATTTCTAAAAGAGACCAACGAGCATATCTCCATCTGGGAAGGTGAAAAACTAACTAAAGAAGCCGCCTTTGCAACATCGGGCATTAAGACCGTTTATTGGCTCAACCAATTTGATTCCATTTTCAATCAATTGATGAGCGAAGCTGAAAACGTTTACATCAATACCAACGAACATTGGAGAGCAAATATCGAAGCTCAAACGCGTGAGGATAGGTGGATCGCATCGTGTAAAGGGAAGTATGTTGCTCACACCTATTTGCGGAGCAACCCTATTTTACATGAGTTGCGCGCGGTCAAAAATGACATCGAGATCGAGTTGATGAAGCACGCATGCTCATTGACCAATAAAGGTTTTCGCAGAATTCTGGAGTTTATTAAGCCAGGCGTGATGGAATATGAAATCGAGGCTGAGCTATGGCATGAATTCATTCGAAATCGATCGCAAGGATTTGCCTATACACCAATAATTGGTTCAGGTAGAAATGCTTGTGTCCTCCATTACATCGAAAACAATCAAGCTTGCCAAGATGGTGATGTTATATTAATGGACTTTGGTGCTGAATATGCCAATTATGCTTCAGACATGACGCGATGTGTTCCAGTGAATGGTCGATTTTCACCGCGACAAAAGGACGTTTACAATGCCGTACTTCGCGTAAAGAATGGAGCGATTAACTTGCTTCGACCTGGCAAGACCTTGAAGGAATACCATGTGGAAGTTGGGCACTTGATGGAAAAGGAGTTGGTAGATTTAAAGCTCATCACCATGGATGATATTAAAAACCAAAATCCCGATTGGCCGGCTTATAAGAAGTATTTTATGCATGGCACCTCGCATTACATTGGGTTAGACACACATGATTATGGAACATGGAATGGACCAATTCCTGTCGGATCTGCTTTTACTGTTGAGCCGGGAATTTATATTCTCGAGGAAAACCTTGGAATAAGGTTGGAAGACAACTACATTCTGACGAAAGATGGTCACGTTAATATGATGGGTGATATTCCGATTGAAGTCGAAGAAATAGAATCTTTAATGAATGCCTAAACTTCGGTTTAAGAGCATAGATGTCAATTATACCGAGCTTGGCAAAGGGTCGGCTGTTTTGCTCATCCATGGTTTTTTGGAAAGCATTTGGATGTGGAAAGAAGTTGCTCCTGAATTAGCCAAAAGACACCGCGTTATTTGCATTGACCTGCCTGGGCATGGACTCTCAGATTGCATTGGCTATGTCCACAGTATGGAGGAAATGGCCGAAGCCTGTTATCATGTCATTCATCATTTGCGCATTCGAAAAGTCGCGCTTGTAGGTCATTCCATGGGTGGTTACGTTGCTCTTGCCTTTGCTGAACTGTTTCCTGATCATGTCCGAAGTCTTGCCTTATATCAAAGCACAGCCAAGGCTGATTCACCCGAAAAGAAAATCGATCGAGAACGTGCAAGTGATTTAATTAAAGAGAATCATGTGTCGTTTGTGAAACAGTCGATACCACTCCTTTTTCGGCCAGTCAATCGCAAAAAGTTCAAATTACAAATTGAAGGGTTAAAATCTGAAGCCTTAAAAACATCGAAACAAGGAATCATCGCTGCTTTGGCCGGAATGCGTGATCGCCCGAATCGCGAAGTATTATTGAAATTCCCGCCTTATCCAGTTCACATAATAGCTAGTGATAAAGATCCTAGAATTCCGCTGGAAGAATCTCAGAGTTTAGCGGCAATTTCGTCAGAAGTGCAGCTTCATTTGATCCAAGGAAGCGGCCATATGAGCTATATTGAAGATTTTCCAGCCGCTATTTCGGCCATTAAAAAATCGATTGCCTAGCCTTTATTTATCCGTTCTAAAAAAGCTTTGACGCCTGCGCTTAACTGCTTTACTTTTCCAGTAACTCCCTCTGTATTAACGTAAATGGTATTGTGACTGTCTGCTATTTCAGTCTCGGGACGAGTCTTAGTATAGTAATATGTTGCGATAGATTTTCGGTTGACTCCATGCGGAGTGTTCAATGGTTTAGGATGACCATGAAATGAAATTTCATTGGTTTCGAAAATGACACATCGGTTAAATTCAGGGGCTATTCGAGCTTTTTGATTCTTGTTGCCATCCGTTAAATCCCATAATTCGAGGTGACCTTCATAGTCATCCTTCCAATCTTTGTTCATGTAAACGATCACGTTCAATCTTCTGTGATAATTGCTAGTTGGATGAATGTTATAATCAACATGAACATTCAAAAATGCACCGTTAATGGATTGATGTAATCCACCGCCAAAAAGTTCCGCATCGCCTAAGATTTCCTGGTCAAATTCGGTAAGCCTTTGTAGCCAAGCCAAGAATATTGGGCTGTTCAATTCTGCAAAAACGTTTTGCAAGATAGAACCGGATTCAAAACGAGTTTTTTGAAACTTATTCTTCTGGTTGACATAGGTGGTTCCGTCCCACTTCCCTTCTTCGATTTTGGGATATTCAGCATGAATTTTTTCAGCCATTTCGGGATTGAATATACCATCGAAACTGACAAAGCGAAAAGGCTTGGCGGTATTGAAATTGCCTTTTATTCTGCTGAATTCAGATTCTAGGAGGGATGCATTGATGTACTCTAGGTCTTTCATTGTGAAGCAAATTTAGCTTTGGCCGTTATCTTGACGCGAAGGAAAGGATTTTAGTTTTCTGAGTTTATTTCTATGGCGGTTACTAATAGTCGTCCTGATAATTGTCAGTCGTTTACGCAGGAAATATCATGGTAAGCCTTAACGGAGTGACACAAATTTGCTTTCCTAAATACACCACCATGGAAGCAATTAAAACACAAAGCGAAAGCAATACTAGCATCAATCACGGAGCTACGACACCAAATTGGATTCAAAAATTTGATGAGACCGCTGAGTTTAACCGGTATGGTATTATTTCAGTCGGTTTTCTGCTCGTAGGCATTTTAGGCGGAGCAACCGTTGGAATATTTGGTTTCGATGCTGTTTGGAAATTGGCAACAGTAGTTGGGTTTTCAATGCTTTCTCTAACATTGATGCTAGCGGTAGCGCCAATAAAGTATGTGACTCGATCTATTCTGCTTGCATTATTAGTTGATCTTATTGTGGTCATCGTTTCGACCATTTAATAAAGGCTCGAAAATCAACAAACACTTTGTACGAATATTGACTGACCCGATCGGTCTTTTCTTTATAAAAAATCGCGAGCTCTGTCGCGATTTTTTTATGCGCTAAGGGAGCATTTTCCTATTAGGATTAGAACGACTTCCAGCCTTGGGCTTTGATTTGAATTTCTTCGCCATGCAAATAGACTATTGCCGCGCCAGATGCTTGGTCAGCAATGTGGCCGATTACCGAAATATCTTCTATCGCTGCAACTTTTTCGAAGTCATTTTGACTAATGGTAAAAAGTAATTCATAGTCTTCGCCTCCACTCAAGGCGCAAACACTGGGTTCAAGATTAAACTCTGCCGCCTGTGTTATTGCGCTTGGGTCAAGCGGGATTTTATTCTCGTAAATCTTCGCACCACATTGGCTTTGAGCACATAAATGCAAAATTTCGGAGCCCAAACCATCAGACACATCAATCATACTGGTTGGCTTAACCCCAATATCTCTAAGTGCTTTTATAATGTCTGTTCGAGGTTCGGGTTTTAAAATGCGTTCGAGCAGATAGTCGTGACCTTCTAGATCGGGTTGGATATCGGGGTTTGCCTTCCAAACCTCCTTTTCACGTTCTAAAATTTGCAAGCCAATATAGGCCGAACCGAGATCTCCACTAACGCAGATGAGGTCATTTTCTTTTGCACCGTTCCTATAAACAACACTGTCCTTATCTACCTTTCCGATGGCAGTGATGCTTATCATAAGCCCAGTAAGACTTGACGTTGTATCGCCTCCGATGATATCTACATTATGCTTTTCGCACGCCAGCTTTATGCCATCGTAAATTTCATTGATGGCTTCAACAGGAAATCGGCTTGAAATTGCTAATGATACAGTTATGTGCGTTGGTGTGCCGTTCATTGCACAAATGTCGCTGAGGTTAACAGCCACAGCTTTATATCCAAGATGCCGAAGTGGAGTATAACTCATGTCGAAGTGCACGCCTTCTACCAAAAGGTCGGTACTGACTAGCTCAAAGTGATCACCGCGATCAATCACTGCTGCATCATCTCCAACACCCATGATGGTCGATTTGTGATTCAGCTTTAAATCTTCGGTCAAATGACGTATTAATCAAAACTCACCTAATTCGCTCAGTGCTGTTCCTTCGCTCATGTTTCTAATACTTTAAAGGTTAAAGGTTGTGTTTTTCAACCTTTTTTGTAAAAATTCATTTCATCTACGTTCTTCATAACCGGTTCGGTCAATAGATAACGGACATCGTTTCCGGCTTGTATGGCCTTACGAATGAAGCTCGCAGAAATCTTCATTAAAGGCGCGTCAATCACAGTCACCTTAGGATGAGAAATGAATTCGCTCTTAGATTCTTTAATGGATAGATTCTCATCGCTTTCTACTCGGGGATAAACCAATAAGGACGATAGCTGAAGAATCTCTTCATAATTCTTCCACTTATGAAAAGAATTCAGATTGTCTTCACCCATGATAATCGTAAACTTATCATCCGGATATTTTTCTGTCAATGCGGCTAGGGTATGAACCGTATAAGAAGGTTTTGGCAAATCAAACTCGATGTTAGAGGCTTTGAGTTTGTTGTTGCCTTCAACGGCAATGCGAACTAGGGCAAGTCTATGATAATCAGCTAAAATGGAAGACTTTTGTTTCAATGGATTTTGAGGAGAAACCACAAACCAAACTTGGTCGAGATCCGCATATTGAACCATGTGATTTGCAATGATCATATGGCCCACATGAATAGGATTGAATGTGCCGAAATAGAGTCCGATTTGTTTACTCACGCGTTCAAAAATTCTAAAATTTTCGCTTCTGCCGTTGCAATAGCAATTGGAAGATCGTCATTCAATAATACCATGTCAAATTCCACGCTCATCGACAATTCTTCCGCAGCTTTTTTAAGTCGCATTTGAATTTTTTCTTCCGATTCCGTTTGTCTTCCTCTCAATCGTTTTTCTAATTCGATCGCTGATGGTGGTTGCACAAAGATGGAAAGAGCATTTTCACCCAAACTCTTTTTTAAAGCAATTCCACCATATACATCTACATCAAAAATGACTGCGTGATTGTTATTCCAGATGCGTTCGATTTCAGCTTTTAATGTTCCGTAAAATTGATCCGGATAAACTTCTTCCCATTCAACAAAACCATCTCGATCAATTTCTGCCTTAAAGCCATTTATACCCAAGAAATAATAATCAATTCCATCTCTTTCTTCACCGCGGGCTTCACGACTACTAGCCGATATTGAAAACTCTAAAGGGATTCCACGGTTTAACAGAGCGCGAACGATAGTTGTTTTGCCGGCTCCTGATGGCGCTGAGAATATGATTGCCTTTCCTTTCGGGTTCAAGCTTTTCGGTTTAGAGAATATTGAGCACTTGCTCTTTAATTTTCTCGAGTTCGTCTTTCATTCCAACTACTAAGCGCTGGATATCTGAGTGTTGAGCTTTGCTGCCAAGGGTGTTTATTTCACGACCCATTTCCTGGCCAATAAAACTCAATTTTTTGCCTTTAAACTGTTCTTCTTGAATCGTCTTTATGAAGAAATCACAATGAGCTCTTAGCCGCACTTTTTCTTCGGTGATGTCAAGTTTTTCGAGGTAATAAATCAATTCTTGCTCGAATCGATCTTTATCAATATTTGAATTATCGACTCCATCTTCATTCAGGTTCCCTGTGATTCTGCCTCTAATTCGATCGATACGTTCTTGTTCGAGCGGTTCGATGTCGTTCAATCCATCTAGAATGTTTTTAGCCCCTTGCCTCAACACGGTTGCTAGTTTTTCGCCTTCTTGTTCTCTGAACGCCAAGCATTTTGAGACGCACAATTGAACTGCTTCATATAAGACTGCATATTCTTCGTCCTCCAAATCGTCTGAAGCAGGTTTCAACACTTCCGGCATTTTCATGATGAGGGAGAGGTAGTCCGTGCCTTTATTTGAAGCCTCTTTCTCAATGGTTTTTTCCATTTTTTGAATCAACTTGAAATAACCCGCTACCAACTCCTCATTTAACACCGTGTTTGATTCACCAGGAGCTAAATCGCGCTGAATAGATAAATCAATTTTACCGCGTTGGAGCGCATTTGAGAGCAAATCCCTGATTTCAAACTCCCTTTCCCGATATATCGAAGGCATTCGAACATTCAGGTCAATTTGTTTGCTGTTTAGGGTGCGTATTTCGACCGTAAGTAGCCTTCCTTTATAAGAGGAAGAATGCTTGCCATAGCCGGTCATTGAATAGGTCATAAACTGTATTTGCGGTTGGTCAATCCAACGCGTTATCCTTCTTTAAATCCGACAAGCACCGAAACGCAGCCATTTTTCTTTATGTCTGCACCGCTCGCACCACTACTCGGAACTACGATACGAATTTTCAACTGCTGGGTAGATTCAACGTTGAAGTCAAACATAGTTTCATTTTTGCCTTCGCTTGAATAGATTTTATTGTTTCGATAATCGCTTACCTCGAAGAAGATGCCCTCGGCAATGGATGGATGCGCGCAAATGAACAAGCGATATTCTTGTCCAGAATAGAAGGTTTGCATTAATGATGCCTCTTCTCCATCAAACATAACAGCACCGTTGTATTGGCCGTTGCTATTGTATGAATCAAGCGATCCCATACATTTCTTCTTTGTGAAATTCTTGCATTGGGCATTAACCTCACTATTGGAGCCAATAATGAGTAAAACAATAATTGGAAGAAGCTTTATTAGTTTTATCATGGCTTCAAAATTTCGTTTCTAAGGTCTAAAGCCAGTTGCTTTAATTTTAACATTTCTGCAGGGTTAAAACTTATGGTGTTTAAACCTCCAATGGTGTGTACTCCTGATTTTTTATTTTTGGAAATGGTTGCATCGGTTTCTGTGAGTTCCAGACTTGCAAAAAGATCAAACACGGGTTGAAACATTGGACGAGCTTCTTGAATCATTGGGTCAGACTCATAATAGTCGAACATTTCACGCAGTTGATTTGAAGTGTAAACTTGTTCTGCCACACGCTGTGCGATTTTTGAATCAAGTGATTTTTCATCTAGAAATTGAGTGCCCAGATAAATACCCTCAGCCCAGCCACCTGCCATGACCAAAAGGGCAATCTGATCTCGGCTTTCTTCTTTTAATTGGCTGTTTGTATGCCAATACATCTCCGTCATTATTGCAAGCATCGAATCGCGCTCAACCATATTGTTGTTTGCCCGTTCGATTAATTCGGCTCGGAAAGCATCTTGAATACCCAATTGATCGCCAATGCGTTTTGCAGCGGCTAAAAATTTCATGGCGTCATTTTGCTGGTGGTGAACGCCTGCGTAACTCAAATCGGCTCCGTATAACCCAAGGGCTAAGGCCTGTTTTTGAGTGGAATGGTAAATTCCAGCTTTATTTGGATCGTTTAATAAATCCTTACGATATGACCCACCTGCATTTTTAATCAAGTTAGTGAGCTCAAGCGGGGAGGGCATAGAGTAGAATACGTTACGAGCTTTGTCATAGACTTCGCTCGTGTCTGTTGTTGTGTTTGTTTCAACTGGTACCGCTTCCATGGGCGGTTTTTCTTCTGTTGTTCCACAGCTCATCGCGAATGCGCTAATGGCCAAACTGAATATTACGGGGATTTGCTTCATTTCGAATTTGAAAGGTGCAAAGATATGTTCTTATGATGGGTTTCTCTAGTGTGCTTCGAGCCAATTATTTCCAGTGTTTATATCTACGACTAGTGGCACACTTAATTTATAGGCATTTTCCATTTCCATTCTCACGATAGGGGTAATGATTTCTACTTCGTCTCGGTGGGCGTCAAATACCAATTCATCATGCACTTGAAGAAGCATTTTGCTCTTAAAATTTTCCTTTTCAAAAACTCGGTTAAGGTTAATCATGGCGAGCTTAATAATGTCCGCAGCTGAACCTTGAATAGGCGCGTTAATAGCGTTGCGCTCTGCCGCGCTTCTTACAACATGGTTTTTGGAATTGATGTCGCGAAGCTGGCGCCTCCTTCCAAGAATGGTTTCGGCATACCCTTTCTTTCTAGCGAGCTCTATACTCGATTCTTTGTATCCTAAAAGTCCAGGAAATTGTTCAAAGTAATTATCGATTATTTCCTTCGCTTCACCGCGGGATATTCCCAAGTTTTGGGAAAGTCCGAATGCGCCTTGACCATAAGCAATTCCAAAATTGACAGCTTTTGCTTTTCCCCTCATGTCGCGCGTTACAGCATCTAATTCCACTCCAAATACTTTGGCGGCAGTTGCAGCATGAATGTCAAGTCCAAGGTGAAAAGCCTCTTGCATGCCCTTGTCCCCACTAATGGCAGCTATAATTCGTAGTTCTACTTGAGAATAATCGGCCGCTAGAATCAAAAAATCGCTATTTCTGGGAATAAAGGCTTTGCGAATTTCGCGTCCGCGCTCTGTTCGAATCGGGATGTTTTGAAGGTTGGGATTATTGGATGAAAGTCGGCCAGTGGCAGCCACAGTCTGCATATAGTTCGTATGAATTCGCCCCGTATTTGGATTCACCATTTCAGGTAAGCTATCGACATACGTACTCTTTAGTTTTCGGATCGAGCGATAGTCAAGAATGAGTGGAATGATTTCATGCTTGTCGGCTATTTTTTGCAGCGTGTCTTCGTTCGTTTGGTACTGCCCTGTTTTGGTTTTTTTGGCGTTATCATCAATTTTTAATTGGTCAAACAACACCTCGCCCAATTGTTTAGGAGAATCCATATTAAAGTCAACACCTGCGTGACCGTTTATTTTATCCCGAAGGCTAATTAAATCAGTTTCCAGCTCAACGCTCATTAACTTGAGGGCTTCGACATCTAAGTTAATCCCTTCAACCTCCATATTAGTTAGGACATGAATTAAAGGGCATTCCATTTCGCGAAACAACTTTACCAAATGGTCCTTGTCCAAATCTTTGTCTAAGGCGTATTTTAACTGTAATGTTATGTCGGCATCTTCAGAAGCATACTTTGTAATCTGATCTAAGGGGACATCGCGCATGCTACCTTGGTTTTTCCCTTTGGGCCCAATTAATGTCTCAATGCTCACTGGTCGGTAGCCGAGATAATATTCGGACATTTCATCCATGTTATGCTTTTGGTCGGGCTGTAACAGGTAGTGTGCGATCATAGTGTCATAGAGTTCGCCTTTAACAATGATGTCGTATTGGCGCATGATTTCGAGGTCGTATTTCAGGTTTTGACCAACCTTCTCAATTTTTTCATTTTCGAAAAAGGAGCGAAACTCTTCGGTGACCTTCCGTGCTTCATCTTTGCTTTCAGGAATAGGAACGTAAAAAGCTTCGCCAGGCTTAAAACAGAATGACATGCCAACAAGCTCAGCTGTTAATGGGTCGATTCCCGTTGTCTCAGTGTCAAAACATACTGATGACTGTTCAGATATACTTTTAATCAGTTGTTTTCGTTCCGCACTCGATTCAATTAGGGTGTATTTAGCGTCAGAATTTTCGATAGATTTTAGATCTGACTGTGGAATTTGTTCGGAAGACGGGGCTTCATTTATGCCAAATAAATCAAGTTGAGAGTCACTATTTCGATTGACGACAATTTCTTCACCCAAAATGCGCTTGGATAATGTTCGAAATTCCAATTCAGTAAAAATCTCAACCAGTTTCTCAATGTTAGGTTCTTCGCGAATCAAATCTTTTTCGTTCAATTCAACCGGAACATCGAGAATAATGGTTGCCAACATCTTCGACATGTATGCACTTTCCTTTCCGGCAATAACCTTCTCCTGCATTTTACCCTTGAGTTCATCGGTATGGTCATAGAGTCCTTCTACCGAGCCGTAGGCTTGGACGAATTTCATTGCAGTTTTTTCACCAACTCCCGGTATTCCTGGAATATTGTCAACGGCATCGCCCATTAATCCCAATATATCAATGACTTGCTCGGGCCGCTCGATGCCATATTTTTCACAAATTTCTTTAGGGCCTAATATTTCGACATCACTACCACCACGACCTGGCTTGTACATGAAAATTTTATCCTCAACCAGTTGCCCATAATCTTTATCTGGAGTCATCATATACACTGTATAACCTTCGCGAGCAGCTTTTTTAGCTAAGGTACCGATCGTGTCATCGGCTTCATAACCGGGAATTTCTATCGTTGGAATCCGAAATCCTTCGATGATAGCTTTTATCCAAGGCACCGATTTTTTAATGTCTTCGGGAGTCGCGTCCCGGTTTGCCTTGTAAAGGGCATATTGATCTGTACGAATGCTTTTATCGCCAGGCGGATCAAAAACTACAGCTATGTGAGTTGGGTTTTCTTTTCGCAATAATTCCCAAAGTGTATTTGTAAAGCCAAACATTGCGGAGGTGTTTTGGCCTTTACTAGAAATTCTTGGATTTGAAATAAATGAATAATACGCTCTAAAAATGAGGGCGTACGCGTCTAAAAGGAAAAGTTTTTTGTCTTCAGCCATGGATGTAAAGTTGAAAGTCGAAAAATAATGGAATGCAAACTATTCGGGTATGATTTGCGAATGAGATTACGAGATTGACCGCAACGAGTAGTGAAAATCTTGAACAAACCCCGTCACTTTAGATTTACTTTGAACGCAAAATGAACTGGAAACTCAATTTTTTAAAATCATGGACCGCCAAAATTCTGTTGGTTGGGATAATGCTGGCATTTGGGTTTTCTTGTGAAAAGGAAGACTTGGATCAAGAAGTGAAAACAGCATTCTCAGATACTTCCATTGAGCCAACTATTGAGTTCACTGGAAATGATTTACGATACGTAGCCGTGCGAGAAGCAGGGCCTGACGCACCAACCATTGTGTTTGTTCATGGAGCTCCAGGGTCGGGTGATGCATTCTACGATTATTTGAAAGATCCTGAATTAGCGACTGCCTTTAATATGATCACCGTTGATCGATTGGGTTATGGCGCCTCGAAACCAGGGAATGCGGAGCCGAGTATTAAGGCTCAAGCCTTATCCATCATGCCAATTATTGATCAAATCAGGCTTGACGGTCAACCCATTATTTTGGTTGGACATTCCTATGGGGGACCCATTATTGCTGAATTAGCCATGCTCCATCCGGATGAAATTGATGGTCTTTTGTTTCTTGCCCCAGCCATTGATCCAAACTGCGAAAAGTACGTTTGGGCAGGTAAATTAGGTTGCTCATGGCCAACGAAATGGGTGACTCCTGAGGGAATGGAAGTGGCGGCTGTTGAGAAATCAAACCATGAAAAGGAGTTAGAGCTAATGGAAAACGACTGGAGCCTGATTCAATCTAAAGTCATTTATGTGCATGGGACAAGCGATGGTATAGTTCCTTATGAAAACTATGATTTTGCGAAGAAAAAATTGGCGCATACCGACCTAAATTTGGTCACCATTGACGGTGGCAATCATTTCATTCCTTTTCAGAAGCAGGAACTTGTAAAGAGATTTCTATTCGATCTAAAAGAATAAACGAACGTTATTCCTGATAGAGTACTTGTAATACAACATCTCCTACAACTTGAAGCGTTGATTTATCGATAACATCCATGTTATCAGCGTGTGTGTGATGAAATTCACCAAAATCAAACCGACCCATATCGTAATGGATAATATCTATTGTTGGAATTTTAGCAATCTCATTTAAGTATCTATGATCATCTGTTATTTCATTCCCCTTGAAGGAACGGAAATAATTTTCATGGCCCAAGGCTCCAGCTATCTTCCACACTTTATCGACAATTTGAGGGGCGTAATAAAGGGAAACTCCTTCTTTTGGAAATACCGCATCGGCCGCCCCAACCATGTCCAACAAAATTCCAAACTCGGGTTTGTAGTCTTTAATTGGGAGATTTTTCGCCCAATACTTCGAACCCAAACACCATGAGTCACCGGAATTGCCTAGCATAGAACCTTCCGGTTTTCCGTAGTCTTCTGCGTCAAAGAAGACGATGTCCACACCTAAATCTGGATCAATTGAATCTAAATGAATGGCGCGTAAAACCTCTAAAAGAACGCCTACACCGCTTGCACCATCATTAGCCCCATCAATGGGCTTCATACGTTCTTTTGAGTCGCGATCGGCATATGGACGAGAGTCCCAGTGCGCGCAAAGTAGAATTCGCTTACTTGCATTAGGGTTAATCTGACCCATGATATTTACAGCACTTAATTCTTGTCCATTATAAGCTGTGAGCTGTGCTTTTTGGATAATGACTGTCGCTCCGTAAGACTTCAATTTTTTTTCTAGCCATGATGCACACCTGGTGTGTTCCTTCGTGTTTGGTACTCTTGGGCCAAATCTCACTTGTTTTTCAATAAAAGCATAAGCAGAGTCTGCATCGAACGCAGGCCTTGGTTTCAGTGTTAATTTAGACTCGGGTGGAAGTGTTTGAATTGGTGTTTTTTCCTTCGGTTCTTCACTGCATGATGCTATTAAAACCAGCATGACAGCACTAAACATTAGAAGTCGCTTAAAGCTTATTGAACTTCCCATGTCGCTCCGTCTTTTCCGTCTTTTACCACAATGTTCAGTTCATTTAAATGATCTCGAATGGCATCGGATGTATTCCAATCCTTATTTAGCCTCGATCGCATTCTAATGTCAAGAATAACATCCATTAGTCCATTGACAAGTCCTTCATTACCAGATTCATGGATTGAAGTGAGCCCCATAATGTCAAAAACAAAGGACTGAATGAGAGCCTGTAACTTTGATTTGTCGCCTTCCGATATTTTTAATCGACCATCAGCAATCGAGTTAATGGTTTTTACTGCTTCGAATAAGTGACTGATGAGAATAGGGCTGTTGAAGTCATCGTTCATTGCCTCATAAAACATTCTTTCAAAACCCGCAACATCAACTTCGCTTAACGCTGATGTTGGTAGCGATTCTAGTTGTTTTATGGCGGCCATCAATCGGAGAAAGCCTTTTTCGGACGCTTCTAGCGCTTCATTCGAAAAATCAAGTGTACTTCTATAATGGGCCTGCATCATGAAAAAACGCACAACCATTGGGTGAAATCCTTTCTTGAGCAAAGCATGATCACCGCTAACAAGCTCATCCGGCAAAATCGAATTACCAACAGACTTTGACATTTTTTTTCCTTCAAACGTCAACATGTTTCCGTGCAGCCAATATTTCACTGCATCCTTTCCGCTGGCCGCTTTGTTTTGCGCAATTTCACATTCATGATGAGGAAATTTTAAATCCATTCCTCCGCCATGAATATCGAATGTTTCGCCTAAATATTTCGTACTCATCACAGAGCACTCTAAATGCCAACCTGGAAATCCTTCTCCCCAAGGGGAGTTCCAACGCATAATGTGCGCGGTCGATGCTTTCTTCCATAATGCGAAGTCCAACGGATTGCGCTTTTCATCTTGAGCGTCTAGGTCTCTCGTGCCGCTAATTAGTTCATCTATTTTTCTGCCACTTAGTTCTCCGTAGTTGTTGCTTGCCGCATACTTCATCACATCAAAGTAAACCGAGCCATTGGCTTCATAAGCCATTCCCTTGTTGATGATGGTCTTGATGATTTCAATCTGTTCAATGATGTGGCCTGTCGCAGTCGGCTCGATGTCTGGAGGTAAAGTGTTGAACAAAGCCATTTTGTTCCGAAAATCAACGGAATAGGTTTGAACAATCTGCATCGGCTCCAATGACTCCAAACGAGCTTTCTTACTAATCTTGTCTTCTCCTTCGTCAGCATCACTTTCTAAGTGTCCTGCATCGGTAATGTTTCTGACATACCGGACCTTATATCCCAAAAACCGCAGATAGCGATTGATAAGGTCGAACGAAATAAAGGTTCGGCAATTCCCTAAATGCACGTTGCTATAAACAGTTGGTCCGCAAACGTAAAGGCCTACAAAAGGTGGGTTTATTGGTTCGAATTTCTCTTTGCTACCGCTAAGGGTATTATATAAATGTAAAGATGTCTCCATGATTCAATTCGGGAGCGTAAAGATAGTGGTGAGAAAATGTAAGAATGCTAAAATGCGTCTATTACTGCATACTTTTATCAATGACGCCTTCACCAACATATTGGCCATTTTGGTATAGCTCTACATTAGTAAGAATTCCATCACTGTTGTATTTATAGACTTTACCATCCCATAGTCGCCCGCCTCTAAATTCACCTTTTTGGTAGATCTGTCGGTCTCTATTATACAAGGTATGTTGACTATTACCATCAAAAACACCGGCATTTGGTTTAGCCTCTGTGCTCGCAACTCGAACCGTGGTTTTGACTTTGTTAGATTCGTCCCTAACGGGTTCAGGCTCGGCCTTGACCGCAACTTGAGGGTTTGAAGGCTCCTTGAAAGTAGATTGTGAAGCGTCCATTTGTCCTCCATTGAAAACACGCACTGACTTCACGCTACCATCTTCGTAATACTCCTTGATAGCACCGTCTTCTTTTCCACCGTTCCAGTTGCCTTCAATCATCAACTGACCATTCTCGTGATAATACTTTTGTGCGCCATTTCGTTTTCCACTTTCATCAAAGGTGAAATCCTGAGCTACTTGACCATTTTCATAAAAGCGTTTGAAGTTTCCTGTTTGCTTGGTCAAAGCCCAAGTACCTTGTTCTTCAATTTGGCCATTATCGTAATAGGTTGTATACGGACCTTTTGGACGACCGCTAATGTGCGTGATTTCCGATTTGATCTTTCCGTTCGGGTAATAAGTCTTCCAAACGCCAACTTTTCTCCCAGATTCGTACATACCTTCCTCAACCGTTGCAGTAGCAGCATATCCGGGCTTATTGGCATCGGCACCTTTAATTACCCATTTTCCTTCTCGTCTACCTTCAGGACTCGTTACATTCTGAGCCAATAAAGCACTTGAAAATAGGACTAGAATGAGTAGGGTGAAATAATGCATTTTGTTAGTTGACTTCAAAACAGGTGCAAAAGATAAACTTATTCTGAAAAAGGATAGGCTGAACTAGATAGAATAGCTGAAATTTTCGTTCAAGCTTAACCGTTGATGACGGTGTTAAGGTTTTTCAGCATATCATCCACCATTTTTGGCATATCAAAGGAATGTGACCATCCCCAATCTTGGCGTGCTTGAGTGTCATCAATTGAGGCAGGCCAATTATCGGCAATGGCTTGACGAAAATCAGGATTGTAAGTCATAGAAAATCCTGGGATTTTTTTCGAAATCTCTTGACCAATTTGTTTGGGGTTGAAGCTCATCGCGCTCACATTGTAACTGGATCGAATCTTAATTTTTTCGGCCGGTGCTGCCATGATATCGAGGGTCGCTTTTATGGCATCACTCATATACATCATCGGTAAACTCGTCCCTGCACTTAAAAAGCATTCATATGTGCCAGATTTTAGTGCATGATGAAAGATGTCAACGGCATAATCTGTGGTTCCTCCACCCGGTTGGCTCTTCCATCCTATGAGACCAGGATAACGAATGCTGCGCACATCAACGCCATACCGCTTGTGATAGTATTCGCACCATCTTTCTCCCGCGAATTTCGAAATGCCATACACGGTTGTTGGTTCAATAACCGTGCACTGAGGTGTATTTTCTCTGGGTGTTGTTGGTCCAAATACTGCTATAGAACTTGGCCAAAATACTTTCTTAATAAAACCATCTTTCGCTAAATCCAGAACACTAAAAAGCCCGTCCATGTTTAGTTTCCAGCCAAATTCTGGATTCTTTTCAGCAGTGGCCGAAAGTAGAGCGGCTAAGTGATAGACATCTGTAATCTTATGTTCAACTACAACCTGCTTCACTGCATCTCGATCCATAACATCCAGTTTAATGTATGGAACTTGAAAATCGGCATGATCGCGGATGTCTGAAGCAAACACATTTTCCTTTCCAAAAAGCACTGAAAGGTTTTCCACTAATTCTGTACCTACTTGTCCGCAGGCACCTACAACTAAAACACGCGTTTCATTCATTTAATAAAGCTTTGGGCAAATATGGGAGATGATGGCGACTCAACGCCTTGAAAAGGAAAAATTATGACTTAGCGTTAGACTTCGTCAAAATTGACGACTACATGTTCTGTTTTTGGATGGCTCTGGCAGGTAAGAATAAACCCACGTTCAACTTCGTCATGCTCAAGGCTGTAGTTTACTTCCATTTCAACTTGTCCTTCGTCAAGTTTAGCTCGGCAAGTCGCACAAACGCCTCCTTTACATGCAAACGGTAAATCAGCTCCATTTTTGAGCGCTGCATCCAAAATATTATCATCCTCAGAATCCATGACAAATTCAGTAGCCAATCCGTCAAGAATGATTTTGACATGAGCTTGGAAACCTTCTTTTTTGGTTGTTTCCTTTTTAATCCCTTTTCGCTCGGCTAGCTGTTGAGGGGAAGCGAAAAGTTCAAAATGAAGTTTAGTCGACTCGACTCCTGCCTCGTTCATAGCTGTTCGAATCTCATCAATCATTGGAGCCGGGCCACACATAAAAACCTCATCAATCGATTCGGGTTCAATAAAATATTTAAAAAAGGTTTTGCACTTGGCCCCGTCAATGTGACCTTGAAGAAATGCGAATTCACTCGCCTCACGACTCAAAACATTAAACACACGCAAACGATCCATGTATTCATTTTTCAAGTCTTCAATTTCTTCCCGAAAAATGATGCTTGCCGTTGATTTATTGCCATAAAATAAGGTGAATTCGCTTTTTGGCTCGACCTCTAAAATGGTTTTCATATGTGCCATAATGGGTGTAATTCCACTTCCAGCAGCGAAGGCTACATAGGATTTTTCATTGCTAGGATCCAGCGGGGTGGAGAACCTGCCTAGTGGAGTCATTACCTCTAGCGTATCGCCCACTTTTAGATCATCGTTGGCATAATTAGAGAATAACCCACCTTCTACTCTTTTGACCGCCACTCGGAGATCAGCCTCATTCGGACTCGTACAAATGGAGTAATTTCTTCTAATTTCTTCGCCATTTAACTTGATTTTAAACGTCAAGTATTGCCCTTGAATAAAAGTGTATTCGGATGTTAAATTGCTGGGCACATCAAATGAAACGGATACAGTGTCGTCAGTTTCTTGTCTGATATCGCGAACTTGAAGGGGATGAAATTTTGGCATAGCTCGTAATTCGTTGGTGCCAAATTTAACATTACCTCGTTGGATTTAACCGTGAACAAATGCTGTTTTCGTATTGTTCTTATTCTGATTTTAATCAGAATATAATGGTAAACCCGATTGCGATGTATATTCGCAATAATAGCTCTACATCATGGCAGAAAAAGACTTAGAAAAAATATTCCAAGACAAAGTCGATAATGAAATAAAGATCGAACCGAAAGATTGGATGCCCGATGCATATCGAAAAACGCTGATTCGGCAGATTTCGCAACACGCTCACAGTGAAATTGTTGGTATGTTGCCCGAAGCAAATTGGATTACTAGAGCTCCTAGCCTCACGCGCAAGGTGGCGTTATTGGCCAAGGTTCAGGATGAAGCAGGCCATGGACTTTATCTTTATAGTTCATGCGAAACATTGGGTATTGAGCGTGATGATACCATTGAAGATCTACATTCAGGAAAAGCTAAATACTCTTCAATTTTTAACTACCCAACCTTAACTTGGGCAGACATAGGCGCGATAGGTTGGTTGGTTGATGGGGCAGCCATTATGAATCAAGTTCCCTTGTGCCGCTGCTCTTATGGCCCGTACAGCCGAGCTATGATTCGAGTTTGTAAAGAGGAGAGTTTTCACCAGCGTCAAGGTTTTAGCATAATGTTGAAGATGGCCAATGGAACGGCCGAACAAAAAAGAATGGCGCAGGATGCCATCAACAGATGGTGGTGGCCAGCCTTAAAAATGTTTGGACCGAGCGACAGCGATTCCGAACATTCAGCTCAGAGTATGAAGTGGAAAATCAAACGATTTTCCAATGATGAACTGCGACAACGATTTTTAGATATGACGGTTCCTCAATGTCATTTATTGGGATGTGAAGTGCCAGACCCAGACCTAAAATTCAATGAATCTACGGGTCACTGGGAAATGGGAGAAATCGATTGGGAAGAATTTTGGAATGTCGTGAAAGGCAAGGGTAAATGCAACAGGCAACGACTCAAAGCCCGTAAGGGAGCCTACGATAAGGGAGAATGGGTTCGTGATGCCGCGCTTGCCTATGCAGAAAAGAAACGTCAACGCAAAGCCGCATCGGTGGCTGCTTAAACCAAAGAATTAAGGAAATGTCCAATAAAAAAAACTGGCCTCTTTGGGAGGTTTTTGTAAGAAGTAAAGCCGGTCTTAATCATCGCCATTCGGGAAGTCTTCACGCGGCCGATGCTGAAATGGCACTTGAAATGGCCCGCGATGTTTACACTAGAAGAAGTGAAGGTGTGAGTATCTGGGTTGTGGAGTCTAAAAGCATAAAAGCTTCTGATCCGGATAACAAAGACTCTCTGTTTGAACCAGCGAACGACAAAATTTATCGCCATCCAACGTTTTATGATTTACCTGACGAGGTGAAGCATATGTAAACTATCTAAACGTATTTAGGCAATTAACTCGTAATTGATGAGCGTTGACTACATCATTACTTAGTACTTTGAAGCGATGTCTTGTAAACATCAAGCGCTCGAATGCGAGCGAGTTTATGATCAACTATAGGTTTAGGATAGGAAGCAGTATCTAGCTCTGGAATCCATTTTTTCACATATTTTAATTTCGAGTCAAACCGTTCAGTTTGGAGGTACGGATTGAAAATTCGAAAATAAGGTGTTGCATCCACTCCAGAACTTGCTGCCCATTGCCAACCCCCGTTGTTTGAAGCCAGATCAAAATCAAGTAAATTTTGAGCGAAATAGGCTTCTCCCCAGCGCCAATCAATAAGCAAATGCTTCGTTAAAAAGCTGGCTACGATCATTCTAACTCGATTATGCATGAATCCTGTTTGATTCAATTCGCGCATTCCGGCATCTACAATTGGATAGCCCGTTTTCCCATCGCACCAAGCCCGAAATTCTTCTGTATTATTCCGCCAAAGAATGAAATCATAGGGTTTCTTGAAAGCTCGCTTTTCCACATGAGGGAAGTGCCATAAAATGGATTGATAGAAGTCGCGCCAGATCAATTCATTTAACCATTTATCGTTGGTTTCAAGCGCAGTTTTTACGAGAGATCGGATGCTGATTGTTCCAAAGCGAAGATGAACGGAAAGTCTGGATGTGCCTCTTAGAGCGGGTAAATCCCGTGTTGCATGATAGGTTGAAATAAGTCCTTTGTCCACAATGGGTTGATCCACACCATGATTCGATCGGATGAATCCTATGACAGCAATAGGGATTAGAGGTTCTGAGGCGGTTTGTCTAAAATTCGGCTTAAGATTCTCAATATCAAACGAGTTTAGTTCAAGCTCATGTAGTTGAGCTTTCCATCGTTTTGAATAAGGTGTGTAAACGGTGTAAGGTGTGCCATCAGCCTTTACAATTTCGTTTTTATCAAAGATAACATGGTCCTTAAAGGCTTTAAAATCAATTCCTTTCGAGCTAAGGAAGTTGAATATGCTTTCATCGCGCGTTCTGGCGTATGGCTCATAGTCGCGATTCGCAAAAAGCGCAACTATTTGGTGTTGATCGATTATTTTTTGAAATATTTCAATTGGTTTTCCAGAGAACACCCAAAGGGTGGAGCCTATTGCTTCCAGCTCGAGTTTTAGACGCTCTATTCGTTCGTAAATGAAGGAGACTCGCTTATCAGACTTATCTTCTAGTTTCTCCAGTATGTCGGTATCAAAAATGAATATTGGCTGTACATTCTTGTGTCGATTCAATGCCTGAAAAAGACCAGTGTTGTCTTCAAGTCGAAGATCCCTTCGAAACCAGAATAAGGTAATTGATTCTGGCACTTCCTCTAGGCGATATAAGTCGCTATGGACTTTTTAACACGATCAAAGATTATTTTAAACCATGCCGTGTAATGATCGGGATTTTTCTGGAGATCAATTTCGAGATCGATTAAAGAAATGTACTTCCAATCCTGCACCTCCGCTGCGTTCACTTTTGGCGTTTGGTTGGTTTGACCAAAGAATACATGATCAATTTCATGTTCTATTAAGCCTTGATCTAATTTGGCTCTATAGGTAAAATGAAACATGTGCTTCATATCAGAAGTCATTCCCATTTCTTCCTTCAACCTTCTTTTGGTAGCGACTTCCAATGTCTCATTTGGACCTGGGTGAGAGCAACAAGTGTTAGTCCACAATCCACCACTGTGGTACTTTGATTTGGCTCGTTGATGAATCAGTAATTCGTTGTTTTCATTAAACAGGAATATAGAAAACGCTCGATGCAACCGTGCTTCGCGATGCGCCTGCATTTTCTCCATAGTGCCGATCGCTTTGTCTTGGGAATCTACCAGTATTACTTTCTCCATTTAAATCTGGCTTTTGATGTTTATTTCTGGAATTTCAGCTCCTTTTTTGTCAATATACCAGTTGAAATTTTTCAACCACGTAGGAATTATTGGAGAATTTGACTTGAACCGAAAAATAGCTTGGTAATCTTCGAGAATATCACCTCTATAATCAAGAAAAGCAGGAGTATTTGCTTGAATCATAAAGCGAACATACCTCAATTCGGGATTCATTCGGTCAAGTGCAATGGCCTTTTCAATCATGTGTTTGCCATCAATAAAGTGATTGAGCTTGGTATAGGGATTAGATTTCACTTCGGCCATGAGGGCTAATGCGGCACCGTGATAGGCCAAAATTGTCGCAGAAGTCGCTTTATTTTGCTCAAATTGAAATAGAAAAGCTTCCCTTTTTGATTTGTCAGTCGAGGCTTCGAAAAATTCTACGCTGAGTCTATCTAGATCAATGTGAGAGCCAAACGGGGTAAAAAAAAGCGTAAGGATGAATAAGAACTTCATTAAATCATGTTTAAACTGTGCTTCATATAACTCTGAAACAGGATGGCATATTTTTTCTGATTTGGAATGCGAATGCGTTGTCCCATGATTTTCGAAGCCTCCGTGCGCTTGATTTTTACAAAAAGTTGATAGAAATAGATATAGGCCAAATAAACCCCAAATCGGGAGGATTTAGGTAGTCGCAATATACCCGCGTAGCCTTCAGCGAAGTCTACTTCTATTTCCTTTTCAATTTTTCGCTTTTCCTCGTCATTAAAGTGGGTTAGGTCTGCTCCCGGGAAATAGCTCCGTCCCATTTCTTCAAAATCGGCCTTTAAATCCCTTAAAAAATTAATTTTTTGAAAAGCCGCTCCAAGCCGCATCGCGCTGTATTCAAGTTCTTGATATTTTTTTTGATCTCCGTAAACAAAGACCTTCAAACACATTAGACCAACCACCTCTGCAGATCCGAGTATGTACTTTTCATATCCCTGCCTGCTGTATGTTGATTTGTTCAAGTCCATTTCCATGCTTTCGAGAAAGGTGTCGATCAAAGAATGGTCGATGTCGTACTTGCGTACAACGTGTTGAAAGCTATTCAAAATGGGGTTCAATGAGATGCCGTCTTGAATAGCCTCATAGGTATCGTCCTTGAATTTATTGAGCAATCGGGCCTTATCAAAGTCGTGAAACGTATCTACTATTTCATCTGCAAATCGAACAAAACCATAAATGCCATAAATAGCCTCTTGGATGGTTGGGCTAAGGAAACGGGTTCCCATTGAAAAAGATGTGCTGTAAAGCTGAGTCGTCAGTTTACTAGTGCGGAATGATGTTTTGTCAAATAGTTCTTTCATGGCTCAGTTTTTTTTGCGGTTTAAGATCTGGTCTGCAACTACTTGTCCGCTGATGAGGGAAGGTGGCATGCCGGGGCCAGGAGTAGTAAGTTGGCCCGTATAATATAGGTTCTTTAATTTTTTGTGTTGCAGCCTTGGTTTTAAGAATGCAGTTTGTTTCAGAGTGTTGGCTAAGCCATAAGCGTTGCCTTTGAATGCATTGTAGTCTGATTTGAAATCACTGATGGAGTAGCTTTTTTGATAGCTTATATGTTGTTTAATACGCTCACCAGTGTGTTTTTCAATACGCTCAACTACCATTTCAAAGTATTTGTCTCGAAGGCTATTGTCATCTCCTTCCAAACCAGGTGCTATTGGAATAAGAATGAAGAGGTTCTCTTTACCTGCAGGAGCCACGGATGAATCCGTTTTCGAAGGGCAACAGACATAGAATAAGGGATTAGTAGGCCATTTTTCCGTCTTATAAATTTCTACGGCATGGGCATCGAATGGCGTATCGAAAAATAGGTTGTGATGTAGCAAATTCTTTACCCGTTTGTCTACGCCCACGTAGTAGATTAAGCATGAAGGCGCCATCGTTCTCGATTTCCAGTATGATTCGGAATATTGGCGATCGTCTTTGTCTAAGAGTTGAGTTTCTAAATGATGATAATCTGCCCCACCGACAACATAATCTGAGTGGAAAGTTTCCTGTTGGGTTTCGACATTCATCAGCCCATTTTTATATATGCGTTGCGCGGCTTGATCCGTTTGAAAAAAGACCCCTTTCTCTTTGGCCAAATCGACCATCGCTTCTATAATCTTGTGCATTCCACCCATTGGATACCAAGTACCAAGTTTTAGGTCGGCATAGTTCATCAAACTATATAGGGCTGGAGTGTCTTTTGGCATAGCCCCGAGGAAAAGGATGGGGAATTCTATGATACTTAATAGCTTGGGATCTTTAAAGAAACCTCGAGCGAAATCGTGGAAATTTTTCAAAAGATCGAGTTCAAATAAGCCTTTTACAACCTTCCAATTGGCAAATTCTAGCATACTCAAGCCAGGTTTATAGACTAGGTCGTTTATCCCAGCGTCATATTTCACTTTCGCATCATTGAGGAACGCATGCAATTTGGCGCCAGCACCCTTTTCTCTTGCTTCAAATAGCTGAGTAAGCTCTGAATAACTTGCGGGTAAGTCAATGGATTCGTCCTTAAAGAAAACACGATACGAAGGATCTAGGCGCACCAAATCGAAATAATCAGCGGTGCTTTTGTTGAATCTTGCAAAATATTTATCAAACACATCGGGCATCCAATACCAACTTGGACCCATGTCAAATGTGAAACCATTTGCTTCAAATTTTCTTGCACGGCCGCCTAGTTCTGCATTTTTCTCAATGACAGTAACGTCCAAACCTCCATCTGCAAGAGTTGTCGCAGCGGCAAGGGATGAAAATCCTGAACCTATAATGGTGGCAGTTTGCTTCATGTTTAGTTTGGATTGTAATCGGCTAGGCTCGTCATGAGCTTTTGTCTAGCTAGAAAAATTCGGCTCTTTACGGTTCCGATTGGTAGATTCAAATACTCAGCAATTTCCTTGTATTTGTATCCTTCACTGTGCATGGTGAAAGGGACTCTATATTCGGCTTGCATGGAATTTACCTCAGCAATAATCTCTTTCGCATGGTAGATTGCGCTCGGGTTTCTATCGTTCTGATCCTTAGCATTCGAAAGATAATACAGATCTTCAGATTGGTCAACAATCGTTTTGCTTTTTTTCTTCCTACGATAGTTGTTAATGAAGGTGTTCTTCATGATCGTGTATAACCATGCTTTGAGATTCGTGGCATCACGAAATTTCGCCCTATAAGTAACCGCCTTTACAAATGTATCTTGCAGTAAGTCGAACGCGTCTTCCTTGTCTGAAGTCAAACTTAGTGCGAAGTATTCGAGCGCACTTTTGTGACTTAGCATCTGATTATTAAACTCAATTGTTGACATAATGTTTAATCATTTGGTTAAAAGATGAAACAAAAGTAAGATCAAAAATGAGAATGGCAAGAAATCGTTTAACTAAATCTAAAAAAAGATAAACAAAAGCATTTATCAGCTCCCTCTTAGGCTATATATGCCTCTAGGTCCTCCATTTGGTGAAGCAGTTGCACGTTTGCCATTTTAATTTGTTCAACATCGACTATTGGGTTTATGGCAATCAGCAAGGATTTGTTTTGGCAAAGTGCAGCCAAATTAGCGATGAGTGAGTTCGCATTATTAGTCAGAGCTGGATCCACTATAAAAGTCAACACAAAATCCGGATTCACCGTTTCAATGGCTTTAGGTATATCGGCAGTTGGCACATTTTGTCCCAAGTAATAGACGCGTGCGCCTTTTTCTTTGAGTAAATAATGTGCCATCAGTAGGCCAAGTTCGTGATGCTCACCGTGGGGTAAAAACAATAGAAACCTTTTTCCATGTCGTGGTTGATCCAAGCGATCAATGGCAACCATTATCTTTTGACGAATCAGGCAACTCATAAAGTGCTCTTGCGCAGGATTTACTTGATCTATGGCCCAAAATATCCCCACTTTGGCCAAAAAAGGATAGATTACATGAGTAATCGTTTTTTCAAATCCAAGTTTTCGAATCGATCCATCGTAAATCTGATTGAATTTGGACTCATCCATGTCGATCATAGCCGTCATGAGATCATTTGCGCCTAATTCAACGGTTAGTTCCGTATCCTTGAGAAGGGTGCGTTCGTAAAGTTTTTTGATCTCATCATGAAACTGACTTTGCGAGAGTTTACTTATCCTGGAAATTTTATGTCCATTTTTAGATAACAAGGAAACATTCAGGATAAACTTCAATTGCTCATCGTCATAGTATCGAATGTTCGTCTCCGTCCGCTTTGGCTCCAACAAATTGTAGCGTTGTTCCCAAATTCGTATGGTGTGAGCTTTTATGCCAGAAAGCTGCTCTATTTCTTTAATCGAATATTTACCCATATGCCTGATAAGAACACCATGGTGTCAAAAATGTTTGTTTCATGGAATAGCAAAGCAAAAAGTATTTTCGAAAACGAAAGGAAAAATGCAATCAAATCAAGGAAATGTCTCTAAAAGAGAACCAAGAATCGCTTAAAGACATCTTATCCAGTCTTCCACATAAACCGGGAGTTTATCAATATTTTGATAAAAACGGCAAGATTATTTATGTCGGAAAGGCAAAGGACTTGCGCAAACGCGTATCGAGCTATTTTAATCGCGATAAACACGAAAGTGGAAAAACCGCAATGCTGGTTAGGAGCATCTCGGACATTAAGCACATCGTAGTTCCAAATGAATACGAGGCCTTGCTGCTCGAAAACTCAATGATCAAAGAACATCAGCCGAAGTATAATATTCAGCTTCGGGACGATAAAACTTATCCTTGGATATGTATAAAAAAGGAGCGTTTTCCAAGGGTGTTTCCAACCAGAAATGTAGTGAGAGACGGGTCGGAATATTATGGTCCTTATGCGAACGTGAAGCGAATGAAGGGAGTTTTAGAAATCATTAGCAAGCTTCATAAAATTCGCAATTGCTCATTCAATTTGAATAGCGAAAACATTGAAAAAGGCAAGTTTAAAATCTGCCTAGAATATCATATTGGCAACTGTCTTGGTCCGTGCGAAGGCAAACAATCAGAGAACCTTTATAACCAAAGCATAGACGAGATTAGAAAGCTAATTAAGGGAGATGTTGATCAATTAATCTATGCCGATAAACTAAAAATGCAGCAAGCGTCAAGTGATTTAAACTTTGAAATTGCTGCCGGTATAAAAGATCGCATCGACTTGCTCTCGGGTTATCATAGCAAGTCTGTGGTGGTGAGTAGCACTATCCAAAATGTTGATGTTGTTTCAATAATAGCAGATGATGTTTATGCTTACACGAATTATATGCGCGTAGTAAAAGGTGCCGTGATTCAGTCGCATTCCGTTGAGTTTAAAAAGAAACTTAATGAGGCTTCCGAAGACATTTTATTGTCCTTTTTGGCGGAAATGCGAAACGTATTTCAAAGCGAAGCGCCAGAGGTGATTAGCTCGATTGAGCTAAAAGCTGCATGGGAAGGTGTGAGCTTTCATTTTCCTCAACGTGGTGATAAAAAGGCCTTAACTGAATTTTCGCAAAAGAATGCCCGGTTCTATATGTTAGAGCGCCAAAAGGCGCAGGAGAAAGTGGACCCCGACAGGCATTCGAAACGGGTGCTAAAAACACTTCAGGATGATTTAAGATTAAAAGAAATTCCAGATCATATCGAATGCTTTGACAACTCCAATTTTCATGGATCATTTCCTGTTGCTGCCTGCGTTGTTTTCAAAAAAGCTCGACCGTCAAAACAAGATTATCGACATTTTAATATCAAGACCGTTGAAGGGCCGGATGATTTTGCATCAATGGAAGAAGTGATATTTAGGCGCTATAAGCGAATGATGGATGAGAATATGAAATTGCCTCAATTGATCATTGTAGATGGCGGGAAAGGTCAACTGAGCTCGGCCATGAAGAGTATAGACAAACTGGAGCTTCGCGGTAAAGTTGCGGTCATAGGCATTGCTAAGAAGTTGGAGGAGATTTTTTTCCCAAATGATTCTATCCCGCTCTACATCGATAAACGAAGCGAATCACTAAAGTTGATTCAACGCTTAAGAAACGAAGCACATCGTTTTGGAATAACCCACCACCGGAATAAAAGGAGTAAAAATGCTTTCAAAAGCGAGCTGCTCGACATTGTTGGTATTGGAGAAAAAACGGCTAAAGAATTATTAAGGCTTCATTCAAGTGTTGAAGTAATAAAATCGCTTTCAAAGGAAATACTCATGAAAACGGTAACGGAAAATCAAGCGGAGGCAATTTATAAGCACTTTAGCGAGGCTAAATGATAAGCGATATATTTCATAATATAATTCGGATCGGAGCTGACGATCAAACCGATGATAGGCGACACAGTGAGCTTAAGCTAATAAATTCTATTTCACTTCGCAGCTTCATTTTCACGTTGTTGTCTGCAATAGCTGGACTTATAATTATGCCGGAGCATTGGATGTTAATAGTTTTTGTGGCATTGACAGAAATGATTGGAAAAACTGCTGTCTTGATGCTGAATTCGATACGAAAGTTTATGGCGGCCAAGGTCGTTTTCACATTCATAACCCTTATTTCATTTCTCACCATTGTAGCCTATTTCGGGGTAGGACTAAATTTTCAATACTTAATCATTACAACCTTTTTTACACTAGTAATTGTTTTTAGAAACGGTAATCCCGATGAGATTCTCCTTACGGGACTGTACCTTTTAATAGGTATGATTTCGCTTGCATTAATTTATATATACGATCAACCAATTGTGCTGCTAAGCGAATCCGAAATATGGATAGGTCGCTTTATCTCATATTCCATGAATTTGGGCTTAGTTATTATGGTTGTGGTGATTTTTTTGAAATCATCAGCACATAAAAAACTGATTTCAGCGCAAAACTTAGCCGCGCTAAAAGCTGAGTCCAGCATTATTGGAACGATTGCGCGTAACATGAATGACGGCATTTTTAAATCTCAACCAGAAACAGGTTTTGTATTTGTCAATGCAGCTTTCGCCAACATTTTTGGATTTGATTTCATCGAAAAAGTATTAGTTAGTAACCCAGTAACCCTATATCACTCGGAGTCCGAACGCGATGATTTAATCGAAGAAATTAGATTAAAAGGTGTGGTCTCCAATCGCTTGATTCATTATCGTAAACAAGATGGGTCGAGGTTTTGGGGGCGACTTAGCTGCAAGCTTATCATAGAAGATGACATTGACTACCTTGTTGGAACGGTTACAGACATTACTGTTCAACAAGAACAGGAAGATATGCTTCGCGAAAACGAAGAACAACTTAAAGAATCGCAACAACTAGCCAATATGGGGAATTGGCAGCTGTTCAATGCAAGTAAAATTCTAAGATGGTCCGAAGAATGCACCCGAATTCATGGTTACAATTCGATTCAAACGGACTATGATTATCGGGAATGGCTGGCTGGATTGGACGACATGAATGAATCAACCGTTGAAACGTTGATGGCAAAAGCAATGATGACAAGAGAGTCACTAAAGTTTCAATCATGGTATACCACACCAGATGGAGAGCGAAAGTTTTTGGCCTATATAACTAAGTATGGAAGGTCGGACAAAACTAGGGGAGGTGTTTGGTACGGGACGGTTCAGGATATTACCCAACAGCATCTTGCGGAGCAGATAATTCTGGATACAAAACAGTTTTACGAGGCTTGGATTGATGAATTACCTATTGAATCGATTGTTTTTGACGAACAAAAAAGATTTCGGTTTATTTCAAAAAATGCAATTAAAGATGAAGAGTTAAGAAAGTGGCTTACAGGAAAGACAAATAAAGAATATGCTGAGACGAAGGGTTTATCTAAGGCATTTTATGAACAAAGGGATGAAATGGTGGAGAAGGTTTTTAAGGATTGGAAAACGCAATCTTTTGAAGAGGAAATGGTCGGTAATGATGGAAAAACAAAACATCATCTTCGTTTCCTGATTCCATTTCATCTATCAGAAAATGGACGAATGAAGCGAGTGGTTATTGGTTATTCATTCGACTTAACAGATATAAAAAGTGCCCAAAATGAGCTTATCCAATCAAACGAAAAATTGATCGGCTTAAATAAAGACTTGGATCGATTTGTATATAGCATTTCTCATGACCTCAGAGCTCCGATTGCCTCTCTAATTGGGATAAACAATTTGTCCAAAGAAGTCGAATCACTTGACGAAATGGAGGAAATGTTGACCATGCAAGCAGAGTCGCTTCAGCGAATGGACGGTTACATCTCTGACATTTTAGACTATTCTAGAAACAAACGACTTAAGCTAAACGAAACCAAAATTGATATCAAAGACACCATAGAGAAGTGTCTGAAGGATTTGCGATTTTACGGGAAGGATGAGAGTTTAAAAGTTTCTTTACTCATTGAAACGGATGAGATTTTTACAGATGAACTGCGGTTTAAAATCATCGTGAATAACTTGCTTTCCAATGCATTGAAATACACAGACAATCAAAAGGTCGAGAAATGGGTCGAGTTGCGAAGTTTCGTAGAAGGTGATTATACGGTTATTGAAGTAGAAGACAATGGTATTGGCATTCGTGCAGATTTGATTGATGGTATTTGGGATATGTTCTTTCGCGCAACCAGCGACTTTTCTGGCTCCGGGCTGGGATTGTATATCCTTAAAGAATCAGCTCAGGCCTTACAGGCCAGATTGAGCGTAGAATCAAAAGAAGGGGTGGGAAGCAAATTTAGAGTTGAATTTCCGAGTACTGTAAGTGATTAATTCAAATCATCTTTAAGCAGATTGATCTCAATAAGAGGACTAATTTTTTCATACAAAATCCGATATACGGCATCGGTTATTGGCAGATCAGCTTGGTATTTTTTATTCATCTCAACGATAGAAGCTACCGCGTAATAACCTTCAGCAATCATGCTCATTTCAAGCTGAGCCGCCTTGACACTGTACCCCTTACCGATCATCATTCCAAATGTTCTGTTTCGACTGAAATTCGAATATGCGGTAACGAGAAGGTCGCCTAGATAAGCCGATGACTTAACATCGCGATGAACTGGATTCACGGCATCAACAAATCGCTCGATTTCCCTTATAGCGTTGCTGATTAAAACGGCTTGAAAATTATCCCCATAACCGAGACCATGACAAACGCCTGAAGCAATGGCCATGATATTTTTCATAACCGCGCTTAGTTCCGTCCCAAATGTGTCCTCAGAAATAGCAGTTTTAACGTAACGGCACTGAAGCGCGTTCGCCATGATTTGCGCAATTTCTAAATCCTGACAAGCAAGGGTTAAATAGCTGAGGCGTTCTAAGGCAATTTCTTCGGCATGGCATGGTCCTGAAATAATGCCAATTCGCTCATATGGCACATTAAATTCCTTATGAAAAAAACGAGCAGGTATGCTGTGATATTCAGGTACAATTCCCTTTATAGCTGAGAAGATGATCTTATTTTCAATTCCAGGACAATCGAATCCATTAAACGTTTGATAAACGAATGCCGAGGGTATAGCAACAACAATGATGTCGCTTTTCTGAATGACTGCTCTTAAATCGCTACTGGGGTGAACCCGTGTTAAATCAAATTCGACAGATTGAAGGTAACGGTCGTTATGCTTGTATTTTTTCAGGTGGTTTACGCTTTGCTCGCTTCGTAACCACCAATTCACCTTTGATGAATTGTTGCTCAGCATTTTTGTTATAGCTGTTGCCCAACTGCCGCCTCCTATTACTGCAAACGTTTGTTCCATTTCTTGGTCAAACCTACTCCAAAAATTTCATTCATAGGTGAGAATAAACGTTGATGTGAATGGCATTTTATGCCAACTTTGGTGAAATGTGGAATACGCTCACCATCGTTTTCAATGTCGCAGGAGTTTTTCTGCTCTTCCAGTTCGTGAGATATAAAATCAACGATTATTTGCTGGAACCGAATAAGGCCTTGTTTTGGTCGTTCGCGCGTCACAAATACATCACGGCCGTTGGGGGGATGATGTTGGGCTCACTGGTTTTGGTCGAATTAATCTTGCCTGACGTTTCGCCACTCGTTGAGGAGGCAACACGCGCCCATTTCAACACCATTTTGGGCACCGCGATTGCACTGTCAATTAGCATTATATGGATGGTTTATTTGCGAAAACTGGACGTTTATGAACCTGAAAAATGGAGGCATATTGTCATCGTTTTTGTCATGGGTTGCTTGACGGTTTGGTTGGTTTTTCCTATGAGTGGATTTTTAAAGAATCAATTGAATTTCTACCTCAACGATGGTTTTGTTAATGACTTTTTTTATAGCTGGATTGGCATAGGAATGACGGAAGAATTCGTCAAAATGATTCCGTTATTGATCATCGTTAGGTTTCGGAAAATAGTCAATGAACCCTATGATTTTTTGCTATATGCCTCGGTGGCGGCTCTTGGTTTTGCCTTCGTTGAAAATGCCCTTTACATCCAAAAAACAAATTTCTTAGCCACGAATGGTAGAGCGTTAATGAGCACCGTTGCCCATATGACCTTCAGTTCCGTCATTGGATATTCCGTAATGATTGCCTCATGTAGACGACCTGGACAACGATGGTATTTTTACGTAGGAGGATTTCTATTGGCGTCCCTTATGCATGGGTTTTTTGATTTTTGGCTGATAAACCCTGTGGCAAAACAGTTTAGTGGCTTGAGCTTTCTGTTTTTTATTCTCTCAGCCCACTTTTGGGTCACCCTAAAAAGTAAAGCCATCAATGCGTCTTACTTTTTTGACGAAAAAATTGAATTCGTCAATGACTCTTATCGCTATTTCATCATTTTTTGGATGGTAGCCCTCATCATGTTTTCTACTGTACTTATTGGAATTTTCCACGGCAGTGAAATGGCCAATGATTTTTTAAAAGGGCAAATTTTTGCCTATGGCTTTCTGATTTATTATTTGGGCTTTCGATTCAGTCGATTTGTTATTGCTCCCAAAGCTTTGGCGGCTTGCCAATTTGCAATAGAAGCAGTCATTCCCGATGAGCCAGAACCCAAGGAAAATTGGCAAGAATATTATGAGGAAAAGCACTGGTAACAATCCAGCATTCGACTTAACCTTGCTCTCTTTCAGGCCTCATTTGGGGGAAGAAAAGCACGTCTTGAATGGATGACTGATTGGTCAAAAACATAACCAATCGGTCCACACCGATTCCCATTCCAGACGTTGGCGGCATACCATATTCCAAGGCTCGTAAAAAGTCTTGATCGATAAACATGGCCTCATCGTCACCCTTTTCGCTTAAACGCATTTGTTCTTCAAATCGCTCGCGCTGATCGATGGGGTCATTAAGCTCCGAATAGGCATTAGCCAATTCTTTTCCATTCACCATCAATTCGAAACGTTCGGTTAGGTCGGGATTCGTGCGATGCGTCTTGCAAAGTGGACTCATTTCCTTCGGATAGTCCATAACAAATGTTGGTTGGATAAGATTCGGTTCGCATTTTTCTCCGAAAATTTCATCGAGAAGTTTCGCTTTACCCATGCTCTCATCCGTGGCAATATGCAAGGTCTTACAGAAAGCCCTTAGTTGAGCCTCATCCATTCCACTTACGTCAGTTCCAGTGAATTTTTCGATCGCGCCAAGAAAGGTGATTCGACCAAACGGCCGCTGAAAATTTACGATCTTATCACCTATCGGAAGTTCTGTTTTTCCATGTAAATCCAGCGCGGCTTTTTCAATCATTTCCTCGGTGAAATCCATCATCCAGTTATAATCCTTGTAGGCTACATAGATTTCCATAACGGTAAATTCAGGATTATGGGTCCGGTCCATGCCTTCATTTCTGAAGTTTCGCGAAAACTCGTAGACACCTTCAAAACCACCTACGATCAACCGCTTAAGGTAAAGCTCATTTGCAATTCTCAAGTACATGTCAATGTCCAGTGAATTGTGATGTGTAGTAAATGGACGAGCCGCGGCTCCGCCAGGAATAGGTTGTAAAACGGGCGTATCAACTTCGAGGTAGCCTTTTGAGTTGAAAAATTCACGCATCGAATTGATAATCTTAGTTCTGGACTCAAAAGTTTTTCTGATTCCTGGATTGACGACCAAGTCTAAATAGCGCATGCGATAGCGCTGTTCCTTATCCGCAAAACCATCGTGTATTTTTCCATCAGCGTCCGTTTTTACAATGGGCAGCGGCTTTAAGGATTTGGCTAGCACGGTCATTTCTGTTACATGAACGGAGATTTCTCCCACCTGCGTCTTGAAAATGTAGCCTTTGACACCAACAAAATCTCCAATGTCAAGAATCTTCTTGAATACGGTATTGTACAAGGTTTTATCCTCGCCCTCGCAAAGTTCATCTCGATTGAAGTAGCACTGAATTCGACCCGATTGGTCCATTATTTCGGCAAAAGAGGCTTTGCCCATGACTCGCCTACTCATTAACCGACCCGCTATACAAACCATGATTTTATCGCCATCTTCTTTGAAAATGGTTTTGATGGTTGCTGCGTTGCTATCTACTGGATAAAGGGCTGCAGGATAAGGGTCAATACCCAATGCTCTCAATTGATTAAGCCCGTCTCTGCGCTCTATTTCCTGGTCGTTCAGTTCGTGTGACATGTCTCGTATTAAATAAGTCGGCAAAGATAGAATCACATAACGAAGACTATATGTTTCGTGCGCTTCGATTTTTTCTTGGAATCATTGGCCTCGTATATTTGCATTTATGAGTAAGAGCATGAATCAACTAGTAGATGAATTTCCATCTCAGCTGCGCGAGGCCTTGGCCATTTCTGATGGATTTAAACTAGGATCAAAAAGGCCATTTGAGAACGTGTTGATTTGCGGTTTGGGTGGATCAGGGATTGGCGGAACGATTCTTTCGCAGCTGATTGCCGAGGAATGTCAATATCCGGTTCTTTCTAGTAAAGACTATACGATTCCAGAGTTTGTAGATCCAAAAACATTAGTCATTGCTTGTTCTTATTCGGGTAATACCGAAGAAACACTCGAGGCGTTGGACTCTGCCATTGCTCAAGGAGCGCAAATAGCCTGCATCACTTCTGGTGGTAAGTTGTTGGAAATGGCCGAAGAAAATGCTTGGCCTTGCATTAAGATTCCGGGCGGATACCCACCGCGATCGGCCTTTGGTTTCTCCATTGTTCAATTGTTTAAACTGGCTTCCGAATTTGGAATGATAGGAAAACGATGGAAATCGGAAATGGAAAAAGCCGTGGACTATTTAGAAACTAACCAAGAAAAAATTCATCGCGCAGGAACTCAGTTGGCTCAATCGCTTCAACATAAACTCCCTATTATTTATTCTACCAATTGGCTGGAAGGAGTGAGCGTTAGATGGCGTCAGCAAATCAATGAAAACGCAAAAAAGCTGGCTTGGCACAACTATTATCCTGAAATGAATCACAATGAGCTGGTTGGGTGGCGCAATGAAGATCACAACCTGGCCGTCATCTTTTTAACCAGCAGCTTTGATCATGAGCGCGTTACGCGAAGGATGGGGTTAAGTGAATCGGTTTATTTGAAATACACACCTCACGTTCATCATTGCGCGGCCATTGGTGACTCTAAAATTGAACAGGCAATCTATCTGATTCATCTGGGCGATTTCATGAGTATTGAGTTGGCAGATTTAAATAATGCTGACTCTACCGAGGTGGAGGTTATCGACTGGCTGAAGGGCGAATTAGCCAAGTTTTAATTCGGCAGAAGCGCATTTTGGCATCTATTTTTTGACTTAAATCGGGGTTATTGTATTTAAATTTGATGGCATGACAGTCCGGTGGAAACGCATTTTATTTCGATTAGTGGCCATCGCGCTTTTCACCCATTTTGTAGTTGAAATTACGGGTCATCATTACCTCTATCAGACCTTGCGTATGACCGTTTTCAAAGGTCGATTTGGTCCAGACATTGAAGAATATCGATCCATGCCTAATGCCTCTATTTATGGGTTTGACCCTGAATATTGGCCAAAAAAGCCTTCATATGGTACGCTTTCCTTGTCCAAAGAAGATGCGGCCTATCATGAAAAAAACGAATCTGTTTCGTTTGTCGTAATTCACAACGATTCTATGATTCATGAGGAATACTGGGATGGGTTTAGTGCCGACAGCATTAGCAATTCATTTTCGATGGCTAAGTCTATAGTAGCTCTTTTGGTCGGAATAGCTATAGATCAGCAGGCAATAGAAAGCGTGGATAAACCGCTCTATTGGTATATGCCTCAATATCGAACCGAGCTGGGGCAAGAGCTCACTATAAAAGACTTACTGACCATGAGTTCAGGGATCAATTTTGATGAGAATTACATCAATCCATTCGCTTTTCCGGCAAAGGCAAACTATGGAGATAATTTGGAACTGTTGGTGAGTGAATATGAAGTAACAGAAAAACCAGGGGTCACTTTCGAATACAAAAGCGGAAACACGCAGATTTTAGCCTTTCTTGTTTCGAGCACGATGCGAAAGCCGGTGTCTGAAATTGCTACAGAAATGGTCTGGTCTAAAATCGGAGCAGAACATCGCGCCTTTTGGACCTTAGACCGAGAAGGAGGCACAGAAAAGGCGTTTTGCTGCATCAATGCAACGGCACGA
>Ga0115566_10000112_pt1 | contig 62496 bp, 44 predicted proteins | sample COGITO_mtgs_1204_3_FD_87173 | JGI IMG/M metagenome (GOLD analysis project Ga0115566, IMG submission 87173) | Pelagic marine microbial communities from North Sea - COGITO_mtgs_120405 | ecosystem: Environmental > Aquatic > Marine > Epipelagic | place: Germany:Helgoland, sampling site Kabeltonne...
GCGCCTGAACAGGAGCCCGCTGCTGAACAGAAGGCGCCTGAACAGGAGCCCGCTGCTGAACAGAAGGCGCCTGAACAGGAGCCGGAAGTCGTCGAAGTTCCCTGTGAGCCAGACGGCGACGAAGGGCCTGAAGCAATAGACGAAGAGGCCTTGGCCGAGGCTGAACTTGACACCGACCATCCCGCCGCAGGAAGCGTGGACCTCCCGCCGGAAGAGCGCCCTCCGATGGCCATGGCTGACGCCCCAGAAAGCGCCGCTGGAGGCGACGGAGGCCGTGGCGGTAACGGCGGCGGTGACAATCAGCGTGGCGAAGGTGGTGGCGGTGGCAGAAACCGCCGACGCCGTGGCGGACGCAACCGCAATCGCAACCGCGGTGACCGTGGCGAGCAGGCCCAAGGTGAGGGCCACGGCGAAGGTCGCGACCAGAACGACAGTCGTCAGAATGAGAATCGCAATCGCCCAGACAAGATTCGCCAGGACGGCAAAGACGCCGACAATGAAGGAGGCGGCGAGGGGACGAAGAATCGACGGAGAAATCGCAACCGCAATCGCAACCGGGATCGCGACCAGAATCGCGACCAGCGTCAGGATAAACCAGAGAAGAAGGACTCTGGTCCGCCGCGGAACATCCCCACCCCCAAAGTCGAAGCCCCAGTCAGCGGTTTGGCCGGCTTTCTCCGCCGTCTCAAAGAACTGTTCTTTCCCAAGCTGAAGGAAGAGCGCGAAGCCGAAGAAAAGCGCTTCGAGGCACCGCCGGCTACGCCACCCCCCACGCCGGAGCGTGACAACAACCGCCGCGGCGGACGGAATCGCAATCGCCGCAGAGACCAAAAAGAATCCGGCGAGAAGGCCCAATCCGCCCGGCCGCAGGAAGAGAAAACCTCCGGCGACGCCCCGGCTCCCAGCCAGGAAAAACAACAGCAGCAGAAACCGGACGGGAATAGGAATGACCGGCGCGATGCCCCGCTCGACCTGGACGCGATTCCAAAGCAGTTTCCTCCAGGCACCGAAGTCATCGTCCAGGTCACCAAGGGGCCAATCGGCACCAAGGGGCCGCGAGTTACCACAAACCTGAGCCTCGCTGGCCGTTGTGTTGTCTTGCTTCCGAACTCCAGCCATCGCGGCGTCTCCCGCAAAATCGAGAGCCGCAAAGAGCGCGAGCGTCTGCGCAAGATCATGAAGAGTCTAGAACTCCCCGCAGGCATGGGCGCCATCTGCCGTACTGCAGGCGAGACGCTCACGGATGAAGAGATTCGCAACGACGTCTCCTACGTGCTCGGCAAGTGGGAGGCCACTCAGGCCAACTGCGACCGCCCTGCCCCATGTTGTGTTTTTCAGGAGCCTGGCGTCCTCGAGCGTACCTTGCGCGACTACTACGACAACGACGTCAAGCAGATCGTCGTCGACTCGCAAAAGTCCTATGACATCGCCGCATCCTACATCGAGCGCATCGGTGCCACAGAGAAAGTCGAGCTCAAGCTCTACGAGAAAGCCCGGCCCATCTTCCAGTTCTACAAGCTCTCCAAGCAGATCGAGCAGATCTTTGGCCGTAAAGTCGGCCTGCCGAGCGGCGGCGAACTGGTCATCGATGAAACCGAAGCGCTCATTGCTATCGACATCAACTCAGGCAAATCCCGTGGCGGCAAAGACCACCCCGAGACCATCCTGACCACGAACATGGAAGCTGCCGGTGAGATTGGTCGCCAGCTGCGCCTGCGTAACGTCGGTGGCCTCGTCGTTGTCGACTTCATCGACATGCGCTCCGGTACCGATCGCGAGAAGGTCTACACCGCCATGCGCGACGCCACCGATCGTGATCGCGCCAGAACCAAGCTCCTGCGCATCTCGAAGCTTGGGCTCATGGAGATGACCCGCCAGCGCGAGTACGAAAGCCTACAGGACGCCCTGTTCGAGAACTGCCCCTACTGCGAAGGCAAAGGACTCGTCAAGTCCACTGTCAGCATCAGCGTTGAGATTCAGCGCCGCCTCCAGGAAATCCTGCGCCGTAAGCAGGGCCTAACTAAAGTCCGGATCACCGTGCATCCGAGCGTCCTGGAGCGGCTCAAGAATTCCGACGCCCATATCCTCGAAGACATGGAAGGAAAATTTGGCGGCAGCCTCGTGTTTCGTGCCGATGCGCGTCTTCATCGTGAAGAATTCCGCCTCATGGACGTCGAAAGCGGCAAGGTTCTCTAACGATGAACCTGCTGCAGAAGCTCGACCCCAACCTGTCAGCGCTGCGCCCCTATGAGCCGGGCCGACCGATCGAGGAAGTGGCACGGGAGTTGGGTCTAGACCCGGACAGTATCGTGAAGCTTGCGAGCAACGAGTCAGCACTAGGCCCATCTCCAAAGGCCATGCAAGCCCTTGAGGAAGCGATCGGGGAATGCCACCTCTACCCCGATGGCGGGGCTTGGGAACTACGCCAGGCTCTGTCTGAAGAGCACGGCGTGGCTCCCGAGCAACTGATCTTGGGCAATGGCTCGAACGAGATTCTCGAGTTTGTCGGCCATTGTTTCATGCGCGGCGACACCCACGTCGTCTTCAGCGCGCACGCCTTCGTCGTCTACCGGCTGCTCGCGCGGATGTTCGGCTGCAAGTCCACCCAAGTTCCGATGGGCGCAGACCTACGGCACGATCTGGACGCCATGGCCACTGCCATCCAGGACGACACCTCCGTAGTCTTCGTCTGCAATCCCAATAATCCCACCGGTACAGCAGTCGCCGCCGATGAACTTGAGCGCTTCTGCGAGTGCGTCCCCGAAGACGTCCTGATCGTCCTCGACGAGGCCTATGCGGAGATCGCACTCACGCTCATGCCCCCCTCCATGGACTGGGTCGAACGCTTCCCTAACCTGCTCGTTTGCCGCAGCTTTTCCAAGGCCTATGGGCTCGCGGGACTGCGCATCGGCTATGGCGTCGCCTGCCAGGAACTCGCCACCGCCCTTGGCAAAGTCAGGCAACCGTTCAACACCAACCGCCTTGCCCAACAAGCAGCAGTCGCCGCACTGTCCGACCAAGCCTTTGTCACCAGCAGCCGCGAACTCTACCGCAGCGAGAAAAACTTCTTCGAGCAACAGCTTACCGCCATGGGCGTCAGCTTCCTGCCAACCGCGGCCAATTTCATTTTGATCCAAGTAGACGCCAGCCTGGAGCCAGCGCGCCGCCTGCGCGAGAACGGCATCATCGTCCGCCCGATGGAAGTCTATGACTTGCCCAACCACATCCGAATTACTTTTGGCACGCGCACCGAAAACTTGCGCTGCCTTAACGCCTTAAGAGACCTACTCGCCGAATCATGAACGCATTTGATATCCTTGAGCAACGCGGCTTCTTCTACCAGCACACCGACGAAGAAGCGACTAAAAAACTACTGAATGCCGAAGGCGAAGCCTTTTACATAGGTATCGATCCCACCGCAGACAGCATGCATGTTGGCCATCTGCTGCCGATCATGGCTGCTCGTCACCTCCAGCGCCACGGCCATCGTCCCGTCATCCTGATCGGCGGCGGCACCGCCCGCGTCGGCGACCCTTCCGGTAAAACCGAGATGCGCAAGATGCTCAGCGAGCAAGACATTGCGGACAACGCAACCGCGCTGCGTCAGCAAGTCGGGCGCTTTCTCGATTTCTCCGATGACGACAAGGGAATCCTCGTCAATAACTCCGACTGGCTCGATGGCCTCGGCTACATCGAATTCCTGCGCGATGTCGGCAAGCACTTCAGCGTCAATCGCATGCTCACCGCCGAATCTGTCAAGCAGCGTCTAGAGACCGGCCTCAGCTTCCTCGAGTTCAACTACACGCTCCTCCAGGCCTACGACTTCTACGTCCTGCGCCGCGATCGCAACTGCCGCTTTCAATTCGGTGGCCAAGACCAATGGGGCAACATCGTTGCCGGCATCGACCTCACCCGCCGCATGCTCAGCCAAGAAGTCTACGGCGCCACCTTTCCGCTGCTCACCAACAGCCAGGGCCAGAAGTTTGGCAAGACAGTGGCCGGCGCTGTCTGGCTCGACCCCAAGCGCACCAGCACCACCGATTACTACCAATTCTGGCGCAACGTCGAAGACACCGAAGTCACAAAGCTCCTGTGCTTCTTTACCGACCTGCCCGTTGCAGAAATCCAGCGCCTCGGCGCTCTCGAAGCCCCGGCCATCAACCGCGCCAAAGAGATCCTCGCCTTCGAAGCCACCGCCCTCGCCCATGGTTTCCAAGAAGCCGAGCGGGTCTTCCACGCCATCGCCGGCAGATTCGGCTTTGCCGACCCCGAAGGCAAGATCCAGACCAGCAGCCGCATTGCCCAGTTCCGGCCCGAGTCCAGCACCAAAGATCTACCCACCTACGCGCTGGGTAAGGCCGCAGCCGAAGCAGGCATCTGGATCTGCGCCCTCTTCACCGAATCAGGCCTCCAGACCGGCAACGGCGCTGCCAGACGCCTCATCCAGGGCGGCGGTGCCTACCTCAACGAAGAGCGCCTGACCGATGTCCAGCGCCAAGTCACGCTCCAGGACTTTCAAGACGGTGAGCTCGTCTTGCGAGCCGGCAAGAAAAACCTGCGACGCGTTGTCATCGAATAACCGAAGCAGGCCCTCTTGAAAAACGAACGCCAGCTTGAGATGACCTTCGAGGCCGATACCCGCCTCCGGGAGCGCCTCTACCAAGACGACTTTACCGTCCTACTAGAGATCGTGCGCCCTAATGCCGACCAGCCCTTCCAGCTCGGTATGCTCCCCGTTACCGAGGTCGTCCGCAGTGTCGCCACCGACAAGCGCATCCACGGCCTCGTCCTCACCGGCGGCTTCCAGGCCGAAGCCGAGCGCCACAGCCTCGTCGATACCCTCGCCGGTCTCAAGCGGGAGCGTAAAAAGCTCCCGGTCATGGCCGCCGTCTCCGGAACGGGGCTCAGTGCCGAGAATCTCAGCGAGCTCGTCGCCAGGCTTAAGTCGGCCAAAGTCTCCGATCTGTTGCTCGTCTCCGGTTTCGCCAAGCCCTCGCCGCTCAAAGGCGACTTCGCTGGCCATCCCGGAGCCCACCTCGACAGCACCCTCATGCTCCAGCAACTGCACGTGCAGGGCTTGACCCTTGCGGCCACCGTAAACCCCTTCAAGTACAACATTGCAGACACCTTTCTGCAGTACTACAAAATGGCCCGCAAGATCAAAGCCGGTGCCCACTTCTTCGTCACCGAAGCAGGCTGGGACATGAAGAAGATCCAAGAGCTGCTCTGGTACAGCCAGCAGCGCAACTATGCCATTCCCGTCATTGCCCGTCTTCGTTTTGTCCGCCCCCAGGAAGTCGTCCCCATCCTTGACGGGCTCTGTCCTGGGCAAGTCATGTCCCGCGAGTTTGCCGCCCAACTCCAGCGCGAAGCTAACGTCGGCGATCAACAAGCCGAAGCCGCCCAACTCCGCCGTCTGGCCCTCCAAGCCACCGGCTGCCGACTCCTCGGTTGCAGCGGCGTCCAGATCGCCGGCATCGAAGACCCTGCGCGCCTTCAGAATTTGCTCAATGAGATCGACACCTACTCTCAGAGCCTGACCACCTACAAAGATTGGCTCCGTGCTTGGAATGACTACCATGACCGTGTCGAAATGGCCCCCTACCCGCGTCACTACTACGCCTATAAAAATCTGCTCGATGAGAGCCTCTGCACCTACAACGCCCAGCACACACTCCAGGCCCACAATCGCCTGCCTCAAGCCACCACAGGCGACCGAGTCCGTTACCTGATCGCCGATGCACTCTCCGTCGAAAAACGCACCGGTTCCCTTGGCCGCATCCTTCGCAAAACCCTCTGCCTCGACGCCAGCGACCAGTGGCAGCTCGCCAAAACCTTTTACGTGCCTGCCTCCCAGTGCCCCAAAGGGCTCGAGGAAGGCCCGTGCGGCGGCACCCGCCCCGACGGCACCTGTGAAATCGGCGACCGCCCCTGCATGTACCACCAGTGCCTGGCCCGCGCCCGCTGGCTGCGCCGCCTCGACGAGTTCGAAGAAATCTAAGCCCCACCTTCGGAACTCCGCCTGCCCGCGGCTCAACATTTCATGCTGCAGAAGGAAATAGCACTCGCAACTTTGCGCATACTTACCGGTGATTTACGGGAATCCAGCCAGGCCCAACGGGCCCCGACAAGGTAGCCCAAGCCAAACACGATACGAGCGCGGGCCTGGGCTACCCTGTTTCGGCCCAACATCCTCCCCCTCTTGACATTTCTCCTGGCCGTCCTATCCTACCAGAATGCGCCATTCAGCTTACAGCCGGACATTGAAACGCCGCCTGATCATTGGAGAGGTACAGGTCCACTTGTTGCCACAATTGCCTTGGGCCTTCTCTTTGGCAATAATGCCCGGAAAATTATAGAAATTCTGCTCGTTTTTGCGTATAGAGTCGCCATGAGGGGATGGCTGCCTATGGCAAAGGCGCCGACCTCGTTCGGGACATGGGAATTAAAGCAGACGGAGTCTGGTCCCATAACCTTTTTGCGTGTGTTACGGGAGATTCTTTATCTCTCCAGTGGATGGTTGTTTTGCCCGGCATTTCGGACCAGCGCTTCGTGACCAACGGGATTGGCAGACGCTTCTACGTGCCGATACGCAATCTTCAGGCATTCCAACCGCGGAGCCAGCCAACAGGTAAGCCAAGTCAAAGTGTCAGCCCCGCTGGTGGCAAGTCGCTAGTCCAAGATCTGCAATCCGAACTCCCCTCCTCCTTCTCGCAGTTTTCGCGTATCTAGCTTGACAGACATCTCTTCCTCCTGTCTTGCATCGGTCCAAGACCAGACCACAGGAATCTTACTGCGCATACTACAGCGGCCCATGCCGGCGGACCCTCGCTACGTTTTGGGCGATTGCGCTCGCCAATGAAGAGATTGACGGTAGCTTATTCGGATATGGAGTTGGGCTGTAGGACTGCAGGGGTTTGACGCACAAGGATTCTAAATCTTCTGTGCATAAGCCAAGGCTGATGCGGTCAAATCAGTATCGAATGTATAGAACGCTACAATGGGAATCCCCCGACATGACACAATATGCTTGCGACGCCTGTGCGAACACTCAGGACAATCGTACCTTTTCCGCGCATGAGATGATGTTCGGCACGCACGATTCCTTCGAGTACTTCGAATGTGCCCGGTGCCATGCCCTTCAGATTGCCGTAGTTCCCGACAACCTCGGGGACTATTATCCAGACAACTATTATTCTTTTGCGAGCATGGAACTCCCAAAGTCCGGCGGGCTAAAGAGAGCACTCAAGCGAGTTCGTCTTCAGCACGCCCTGGGACACACCAGCCTGCTGGGATCTGCTTTGGTGGGATTGAACGGCCGCCCCGACTTACCCGACAGCTTTGCGCACGTTCCATTGCACCAAGACTCGAGAATTCTGGATGTTGGCGGTGGGGGAGGCGAACTGCTGCACCACCTGTATCACGAAGGCTTTGGCAACTTGACCGGCGTCGATCCGTTTGTAGAACAGGATATTGTCTTCGATCAGGGCGTTACCATCTACAAGAAGACGCTGAGTGAGATGCAAGGAAAGTTTGACTTAATCTTGTTCAATCACTCTTTCGAACACATGAACAATTCTCCTGAGGTCTTGAGAGATGTGACCCCGTTGTTGGCTGAAGGCGGACACGTGGTGCTGGCAATGCCCGTAGCCCACTGTTATGCGTGGGAACACTATGGAGTCAGCTGGGTGCAACTTGACGCCCCACGCCATCTTGTGATTCATACCACAAAGAGTGTCGAACTGCTGGCGGAACAAACTGGGCTTAAGCTCGTGCACAACGAATGCATCTCCACTACCTTTCAGTTTCTAGGCAGTGAGATTTATGCACGCGACATCCCCCTAATCGACCCTGAGACCGGGGAGAATAACTCGAAAGCTCGCGCTCGCTCCCTATTCACGACTGAGGAGTTGGCCGCGTTCGAGACGCAAGCGGTCGAGTTGAATGCCAGTGGAAAAGGCGACACAGGGCTCTTCATTCTGAGTCACGGGAAGTAGCACACACCCGCTTGGTCGAGGTCTCGCCTCGGTTGTGAATTAGATTGTCTGATTCACAACCGAGCTTGCACAAGTGAACGCCTTAGTGGGCCAACTCTCCCTCATCTTGCGCACGCAAGCTGTGCGTAATCGTGAGGTTACCGCCAGCTGGCGACTGACCGGCAGGCATATCCCCCTCCGAAGCGGCAATCGCTTATTTTTCTCGTAGAGTAGGCGATGGCACAGAATAAGGCGAAATTCTGTGATTTGGGCGAGCCGGTACATCGGGGTATACACATCAATGTGGCCAGGAAGTGCCTGGTCGTCGAGTCGCACACGAAATTCAATGCGAGCCGATACGCTACTAAGCAGCCTGCTGGGCTCACGGCCCAGGACGTTGGACTTTTGCCAGCCAGCGGTCCATAGAAATACACCGATTTCCGGAGCCCGACAGCGTAATGGCGGATGGCCCCCGAGACCGGACCGGACAACATCACGATATGCGTGAACCAAGTCCGCGAAACGAATTTGATCGAGATTTCTAGCGCCTCCCGTTCCTCTAGCGGCAGCAAGGGTAGGGTCCGCGGGTCGCGCGTCTTCGAAACTGGTGGGGCGTACAGATTGGCGTTCATTTTACCACCGACTGAGGTGGTACTGTTAGGGTATGGCCGCTGGCCGCGAGCGGCCAACGACGGAGAGCGGAAAACCGAATAGTACAGAAATTTTCGCGATCCGTCAGGCCATTGTTTGTGCCAACGATGGGCACCTTGCGGTACGGGCACCGAATCGCTTATAAAGACGATGGTTGCGAAACGCAAGGGCGCGGTTCGCTGCCTGTACTCAGGCTGGTGAGGAAGAAAACATAGGCGTTTTAGCAGTCCGTGGATAAACTCCGAGCGTCGCGAGAACGACGAATTTCGAGGAAATTTGTCGTATGGTTTCGCAAAACGGTAGCCATGCCTATCGTGTGTGGAGCCTGGCTGCAAGGTGCCCGAAAGGCGCGTTCGCAGAAGACGCAAGTTTATCCTAGGGCTATTAGTAGGAGCCTCGGGGCAAAGTCTGCCATCAATACTCCCTTGCCCTCTCTGAGGCACCCTCAGTAACGGGCCACAAAGCCCGCAATTAGCAGACTGGACGGAATCTGTTTACCTCCTGAGCCGATGCTCAAAAAACATCGCAATCGAATGCAACCTATTTTGCCAGCGCATCAATAGCCTAGCCTCACCGCCGCCACGGATTTCTCTGCGGGGGCTCGCGCTCCATGATGGCTGACGCGACTTCGTGATCGTGGATACGCCACCGCAGACGTACGACGATTTAGCCTGCTTGGCCAGTTTCATCTGCGGCACTCCCATATCGTTGATCTCGCTGCTCGATAAGAAACGGCAATGGTTAAAGTCGCGGCACGGGATACAAACCAGCGAGAGACCGATAGAGTAGGCTTTTCGCATACGCGCGATTAAACAGGACGGTATCTTTGAAATAGAAGATGCTCGCCTAGACTCCCGCTTTGCAGAGAACCCGCTGATGATCGGTGCGCCGCAGATTCACAAAGACGGTCACGTCACAGTCTAGGTCAAGAACGTCACCATTGTCGAGCTTCAGCCTACCGCCGATGCGCCTACCTGGAAATCCCTGAGCGGCACCGAAGCAGCCCTCGCCAAAGTCATCAAGAAGCTTAAGCCCAAAACGAAGACAGCGAAATAAGCCTTGAAGTTCCGCGAATTTCGTCCAGCCTTATCGCTGTACAAGATGTTTATCGAAATAGAGCCTTGACGTCTAACACGAGGAACGAATGAATGTAGTGAAGTTTCACCATCTGGCTGGGCTTTGTCTGGCTGTGTTCAGTCTATCTGCCGTACTGAAGGCCGCCGCCGCGGCGGATAAAAGACATGTGGTCTTTCTCGTTGGAGATGACCTCAGGCATGCGTCTGGCACACACGAGTTCTATGCCGGCGCCATGCTTCTGAAAAAGTCGCTCGCCACCAGCCAAATCAAGGATAAGCTGAGCTGCACGGTCGTCAACAACTGGCCGGACGATACTGGCGTCTTCATGAATGCCGACCTCATCGTCCACTTTTACAAAGGCAACCAAGCCCATTTCATGAATGACAATCATGCATTGGTTGACGAACTTGCCCAAAAAGGTGTGGGGCAGTTGTTGCTCCACTACGCGGTTGACCCCGAGGAGGTCGCGGAACCCTTCATTAAGAAATGGACTGGCGGGGTCTACAAGACGGGGCTCTCGTCCAACCCACATTGGGACCTGAAGGCGGTTCTCGAGAAGCACCCGATCAACTCAGGCGTGGCTCAACTGAATCTGCGCGACGAGTGGTACGTAAAAATGGAGTATGAGCACGACTGTGCGCTGGACCATGGCGGCAGTCTGAATCAAGACAGAGTCCACGCGATCATGCGCGGCCGACCAGATGCAGCCAAAGGAAACGGCAAGCTCACCAAGGCGTTGGCGAAGAATAAGAAGCCTTCAGACCTGACCGTATTTTGGGCGAAGGAACGCGCCGACGGCGGCCGTGGTGCTGGCTGCACCGGCGCCCATTTTCACAAGAATTGGGCCGATGATGCGTTTCGCAAACAGGTCCTAAACGCCATTGTTTGGTGCGCAAATATTCCAGTTCCAAAGGGTGGCGTCGATAGCCCTAGGGTCACAGAGGACGTGCTCAACGAGAACCTGGACAAGCGCAAACCCAAGTTTGGACGCATTAAACTTGGCGGGGAAACAAAAGTAGCCGCAGCCGCCAAGCCCAAACCCAAAGTAAAGAAACAGCGCAAGCCCAAGCGGAAAGCGCCCAGCAAGCCGAAGGACCAGCCCCCAACCGGTTCCGAACCGGGCACCGGTCTGCACGTAAGGGGGATTCATCCATTCTTCGAGATTGAAGACCTGCATCCCGCCGGTGACCCTGAGCTAAAGATCTCCGCCATGTGTTTCGTTGGCGATGATCTCTACGCCTTGAGCTTCAGTCCTAATCGCACCGACAAGCAACCCGACCGCGACGGAAAACTCTACAAGATCAGTGGCCTGATTGGTGCCAAATCCAAGGCCGAAGTCCGGACAGAACTCTTGGCAGACGCTCTCTATGAGCCAGCTGCCTTAGCCGTTGTCAAGGAAAAAATCTACGTCGGCGAGAAGACGCGCATCATCCGTCTCGATGACAAAGACGGCGACGGGAGCTACGCCAAGCACGAACGCACCCCGCTCCTCGAAGGTCTCGCCAGCGATAACTTTCACGTCTGGACCATCGGCTTTGAGCAGCTCCAGAAAGATGGCGCCGTCTATCTCTGTGGCAATTTTAGCACCCATATTAAGATGGGCGGTGCCCGGATCGCCAATACCCAGGTCAATTCCAACGTGCGCCGTGGTTCGACATTCACTCTGGGCCCCATCACTGGCAAGGAAACGGCTGACTCCGTCCGGCTCGATTATATCGCGGGCGGCTACCGCACCCCCAATGGCATCATGGTCGGCCCCGAGAACGAAGTTTACGTCACCGACAATCAGGGCGTCTTCAACCCGGCCAACAAGTTGATTCGTCTCGAACAGGGTGGCTTCTATGGGCATTACCTATTGGCGGAAGGAAAGCCTGCGGCCTTCCAACCAGCAGACGTCGATGCGGGTACTGGCATTTCGGGAAAGCGTTCGCCCGTCACGCTTTATCTGCCCCAATCGATGCACATTGCCCGGTCTCCCGGTCAGCCCGTGCTCATTCGCAATCAAACGGGCGCGGCGGCATCCTCCAACCGTCAGCTCTTCGTCCCCGATTTCACTTCTGGTTCCATTCACCGAGCCAATCTGGAACAGGTCAAGGGAGTCTGGCAGGGCGCGCTCTTTCGCTTCTCAGCCGGCGCAGCCAAAGCCGACGGTACCGGCGGCCTCACCGGCGGCCCCAACCGGATGTCGTTGGGGCCCGACAATACCTTCTATATCGGCCAAATCGGCGCCGAGCGCCTCTGGCAGTTCAATAAGAATCACGGCCTGCAACGCCTCCAGGCCAAGTCCGAGGCTCCCAGCGACTTCAATGACTTTCTCTCAGCCAGAATGATCCCCGGCGGCATCGAGATCGCGTTCCTCAAGCCGTTGCCCAAGGCCGTACTTAAGCGACAACTCTTCAAGTTGGAGCAATGGACCTACATTCCCACGAGTAGCTACGGAGGCTCCCCCGTCGGGCGCACACCCCTGCTGGTCAAGTCCCTGAAGGCACTCGACGGCGGCAAGCGTGTGCACTTGCAGATTGATGGTCTCAGAGACGCTGATTCCAGGCCACTGCTGAAGAACAACGGTTACACTAACGAGAATATGGGCTGGGTGCTGCACCTCACCTACAACCCCCAACTCAACAGCAAATCGCTTCTCTGGGCCGGCGAGCTTTGGTATACTATGATCAAGAACCTCAATCAAAAATCCGCTGCCGACCTGAACGCCGCGACCGTCGAAGTTGACCGAATGCTCGATGCCAAAGACATCTACGCCGCGATGTGCGCCAGTTGCCACAGCACCGACGGCACCCTCCTCGCTGGCCCCTCCTTAAAAGGGCTCCTCGGCAAAACTCAAATCGTCATCCGCGACGGCAAAGAAGTCGAGGTCACCGTCGATCGTGCCTACGTCGACAACGCCATCAAGGACCCGCTCTCCGAGTATCCCAAGGGCCTTGTCCCCGCTATGCCCCCACTCGGCCTTAGCGACGAACAGCGGGCCGCCCTCGTAGACTTTATCCAACGCATCGATGGAGAATAAAATGGGAATGGAACGTGTACTCCTAAGTGCGTGGGCCAGTTCGACGCTCATCTAGTCGGTGGCTCCTTGTGCTGCCAATTAGTTCGGCGCTGCTGGCGCGTCGAAGTCCATGAAGGGAAAGACATGACAGCTGAATTCGAGATGTCTAAGTCTAAGCCTGGAACTGGAGCTCCCCCGGCTATCTGTGTCATCAAGTACTCGAACAGCTCAACCCGAAGTGTAACGATGACATGCTCCGAATGCACTCCGTGCAGTGGGAGATGCCGGCGTTTTCTCTGAAACGAATGAATCTGCAAGGTGAGCCCGTCGGGCGGGGTCAGGGCTTGATTATGTAGTTCAAGGCAACACCTCCGCAAGATATGAGTAGTCGCCATTCCTTGCAGTCACTCCCGCAATAGCGGGCCGTCTCGTGTTGCTCGGCTGCCACTCACGCGTCGTCCCGGCGCAGTCGTTCCCTTCGGGTCTGGCTGCGGCGGTGGCCGGTCCTTCCGTATTCGTTCAGCTTGGGCCGGACACCGCGCTCGGCAATGGTTCTAAGAGAAGAAGAGGCCGCTGCGCTCCAAAGGTGCCTGATATCTCTTTTCGGCCTTGCCCCTGCTGTACAACCTCACCCTACTAGCCGCGCCCGCCGCGCCCTCAGAGACAGCAAAATTCCACTGATGAAAATCCACCGGACCCAAGCCGCAGGGCGCACTCCTTCATCAAGGCACCAAAGCCAACGACGCTGCCGACCTCTACGAGATGGTGAAATCCTCTACAAGAGATTGCGTAGGATGGTTTATGAACTTCTCTAACCACAGAAGTGTTGGATTTCCTGGTGCATGCCTTCCGACGAGAATAGCGGGAGAGCCGTATAGTGGCAATCTCTGTCTAAGCTTCGACGAGGGGCCCGGGTTTAAAGCCCCAGTGCTACTCTACCGTGTTTAGCGGGCCAGCTTTCTATTTTTCGGTCCCGCTTTCCGGTAGGCCTGAGACTCGGGCCAGCTTAGGGGTTCGTCGTCTGACTCCAGTTGCGCAATGTGATTTCGGCATCGGTCAAGGCACGTCGGCATGTTGAGCTTTGCCTCCGGTTGTGTTTTTAGCTTGCCCCCGCCTGGCAGGCCACTGAAACTGACCCCTTGCTCGCCCAACTGTGAATTGCCTCCCGCAAAGAGAGTGCTTTTTAAGGCGCTTTCCCACATTACCCTTTTTATCCTGCTTCAATATTTTCGCAAGCGCAAACTTTTGCTGTCGAGTTGCACAATCCCTAGAGGTACTCAAATGAATCGACTTAATCTGCCCATCGCCATCCTCTTCTTGGCGGCCAGCTTCCAAACGCTTGCTGCGAATACCCTAATCGTCAGCGATAGCAGCGCCGTCGAGACGAATCGGCCCTAACGGTACCACCAATCCGAACAGCTACGCCTATGACATCAACAGCAACACCCTCTACATGTGCGCTTTCAATGGCGGGTTTACTGAGTTGTACACAGTCGATACCACGAGCGGCGCCGAAACCTTGGTAGGGCCTAACGGCATCAGCAGAATTGTCGGCCTCGGCTTTGATGCCAATACCAATACGCTTTACGGTTTCCAGACGATGGCTCTCGACACCATCAATACCACAACTGGGGACGCCACGACAGTCGGAATCACCAGCCTCAGTAATTCCTACGCCCTTACCTTTGGCGCCGTCACGACACTGCCCACGGTCCCGACCCTATCAGAGTGGGGTATACTCATTACCTACTTGCTCATGGCTAGCTCAGCCCTGCTCTACATTCGCCGCAAGAGGCGGCAAGGCCTGGCCACCAAGAATCCCTACTTGTCTTCGATCTGCCTTTGTTCCGTCGCTGCCTGCGTGTCTTTGCGGCGATCGCACTCGTCGGTTATGCGTTGAGTATCGCTGTTTGCGGCACTGTCCAAGTGTCGGACCTCCTCGGTGGGCCGATCTTCATGTTCATGGCTGCGTACTTCGCACATCTCGTTTTGCTACTGAACCACTAGACGCCGCCATGCCAATTGGCTGACCTTCAGCGCGCCCCCCGCCGCTAGCAAGCCTGGCCGGCTCTCTCTTCTCTGGCCTTGTGGAGCTTCTTGTAGCTCTCGATCAGTCTCAGGTGCTTGTCAAGGCCCTCAAGCTTCACGCTTGTCTTGGTCAAGCCGTAGAATCTGACCTCACCGGAGATCGAGCCGACGACGCTGTCCATGGTCTCGGCACCGAACATTCTCGTCATTGTGGCCAGGTAATCCGCAATCTCTAATTCCTTGTCGATGGTGATGTCAAGCGCGGCATTAAGGGCTTGATAAAACAATCTCCGTGCGACTGTATTATCGTTGAAGTTGACGAAATCGAAGACCAGCTCGTTCGCGTTTTCAAATTGCTTCAGCGCTAAATAGCTAAGAAGCTTCAATTCTCCAACGTCGAGTTTACCCCAGACGGTGTTCTCATCGAATTCAATGCCGATGAGCGTCGAGATGAGCGTGTAGTTATCAAGCTGGCTTTCTTCCAGCGCTTCGACTAGATCGGTTAGCGCTTGATCACTCAGCACGTGCAGGTTGAGAATATCCTCTCGGAACTCGAGGGCTCGGTTGGTATTGTCCCAGATGAGGTCTTCGATCGGATAGATCTCCGAATAGCCGGGAACTAGGATCCGGCAAGCCTTGGCGCCTAGGTCCTCGTGGATCGAGACATACACTTCCCTGCCCAAGCCAGTGATAAGGCCTATGAGGTAGGTGCTTTCTTCTTCGGTACTGCCTGGAAAGTCCCACTCGCAGAAATCATAGTCATTCTTGGCGCTGAAGAACTTCCACGAGACGAGACCCGTGGAGTCAATGAAGTGCTCAACGGAATTATTTGGCTCAGTCACAGCCAGGCTGTTGAAGGTGGGAGGCCGCATGTCGTTTAACCCCTCAAAACTGCGCCCCTGCAGCAACTCTGTCAGGCTCCGCTCTAGCGCTACCTCAAACTTGGGATGCGCCCCAAAGGAGGCGAACACGCCGCCAGTCTTGGGATTCATCAAGGTCACGCACATCACCGGAAACTGCCCCCCCAGAGAAGCATCCTTGACCAAGATCGGAAATCCCTTGGCCTCCAGCTCGTCGATTCCTGCGACAATCGTGGGATACCGCTCGATCACGTCTGCGGGCACGTCGGGCAGACTCAGCTCGCCTTCGATGATTTGCTTCTTCACGGCTCGTTCAATGATCTCCGAGAGGCATTGCACCTTCGCTTCATCAAGAGTATTCCCCGCACTCATCCCATTGCTGACAAAGAGATTGCCGATCAGATTCGTCGGGAAGTATACCGTTTCCTGGTCTGAGTGCCGTTCGAAGGGCAGCGCGCATATCCCCCGCTCGACCTGTCCCGAATTGGTATCGATCAGATTGGAGGCCTTAAGCTCGTTGTCAGGATCATAGAGTGCCAGACAGGTCTCATCCAATAGGCCAGCTGGCAGGCTGTCATCGGGCCCGGCCTTGAACCACTTCTCATTGGGGTAATGCACAAAGCTACGGGTCGCTAGGTCTTCGCCCAAGTAATGATCGTTGTAGAAGTAGTTGCAGCTGGTTCGCTCGAGGTACTCGCCCAGCGCCGAACAAATGGCGCTATCCCGAGTGGATCCTTTGCCATTGGTAAAGCACATCGGCGAAGCGGCATCCCGAATATGAACCGACCAGACATTCGGCACGATGTTTCGCCAAGAGGAAATCTCGATCTTGATGCCGATAGCGGCCAGCAGCTCTGTCATGTTGGCGATTGTGTCTTCGAGAGGAAGATCTTTCCCGAGCACCACCGTGCTCGCATCAGGGCCAGAGTCGCTTTCGTAAGCCAAGCCAATGTCTTTCCCCAGGCTCGATACGGTCTCAATCTTAAATTCAGGGGTTTGCTGCACGACCTTTTTTACGGTGCAGCGATCGATAGACCGAAGAATGCCTTCGCGGTGTTTGTCCGAAAGGTCATCTGGCAGCTCTACCTGAATTAAGAATGTCTGTTTGTATCTGTTTTCCGGGTCGATGATATTATTCTGAGACAGCCTGATATCCTCTGTCGGAATATCCCGAGCCAAGCAATAGACCCTTACGAAATATGCCGCACAGAGGACGGATGATGCCAAGAAGTAGTCAAAGGGACCTGGGGCAGAGCCATCACCCTTGTAGCGAATCGGTTGATCCGTGACAACAGTGAAATCATCAAACTTGGCTTCAAGCCTGAGGTTCTCCAAAAAATTAACGTTGATTTCCATGAGATCATTCTGTCCTGATTCGTTGAGGCAAAGGGAGCCAGCAATCGTCTTTTTGCGATGCGCCTCGAACGTACGCTGAAGGCAGTCGTATTCAAGGTCTTGCTTGCCGAGAACTCGTGAACCAACCCGGTAAGGCTCACTTTGGGTCTATTTCCTAATTCCCTGTTGGCACCGGTGCTTTAATAACGTCTACCAGCCTAACAGCCCGTAGATGAACTCGCGCCGGCTACGAATACGCCTTTTGGACCCCGTGCGGCCCCAGGTTCCGCACCCGGTAGCCATGGTTACAGCTATGCGAAGCCAGACCAAAAATTGACTGAAAATTCGTCGTCTTTTCCACGACGGGAGCTTGTCCACGTACTACTAACTGATCGAGCCAAGCCCAATGGGTGAGATTCCAATAGCTCGAGACGCCGCCCAAATGTAAGCCCTACCATCCTGGTAAAATCTCCGAATAGCGTAGGGAAGAGAATGCGCTAAATTAACCGGCCTTATCAGTTACCACTAAAACAGATCTCCGATGACCAAACGCAGTATTATTCTCGGCCTAGTATGTGCCATGGCATTGGGACCAATTACGTTCATGAATGACATGGTCATGAAAGGGACGTACCTCATCGGGAACTACATCCCGATCGCCGTGTTCGGCTCGCTACTACTATTTGTCCTGATCGTAAACCCGGCGCTGAAGGCCCTGCGGTTTCGGCCGCTGGCAGGAAAGGAACTGGCGGTGGCCGTGGCGATTGTCCTGTGCGTGTGTTGCCTGCCAGGCCGTGGGCTGATGCACTTTTTCACCAACTATCAGATGCTCCCGCATCGCTTTGACCGTGTCGAAGCGGGCTGGGGTACGCCTGATGCCCGCACCACCCTCGCCGATATTCGCGACTGGGCCAGGGTCGCCGAGAACCTGTCCGGAGAAAATTCCCCGATTGAGATTAACTCTGGGCTGCGCCAACAGCTAACGGCTGCGGATCCCGAGATGCTCGCATCATCAGCGACCGGAACAGCAACACTGGCTGCGATCAATGCCGTGATAGACGGGCCACGACTGGACCCACCGGAGGACCTGCGCCTGCCGCGTCACGTCGTGGAGCTGCGCGCGCGACCGGTGGAGTCGTTGAGCGATCGGGAGCGCCAGCAGGTGAATCGTGTCATTCTGGACGCACAGATGCCCACAGCCCTGCATCCGCTTCGGCTGGGAGCCGTGGATCGGGCACCGGACCGGATGCTTGCCGACGTTGCCGCTTACCCCGATGCACTGGACGGCTTCGCCAATGGCCTTGGCACCGGCAAAGATAGCGTCTCTGTGCGAGACCTACCGTGGGGCGCCTGGCGCCGCAGCCTGCTGTTCTGGGTTCCGCTGATATTGACCTTATCCATCCTTGTTGCCGGGCTGGCATTCGTCCTGCACCGCAGATGGGCTGACTTCGAATGCCTGCCATATCCGACGGTCGAGTTTGCGCGCATGTTGCTTCCGCCAGAGGGCAAGAGCGTGCCAGCCATCTTCCACGATCGGCGATTCTGGCTGGGAACGTTATCGGTGTTCGCCATTCACATGAACAACTATGCCCACAGCTGGTGGCCAGAAGTAGTCATTCCCATGCACCTAAAGTTCGACTTTATCCCGGTGGCCAATCTGTTTCCAGCCTTGGATACGGGCGGCGTCTGGGGCTATGCAGACCCGCAGATCTACTTTACCGCCGTTGGCTTCGCCTTCTTCCTAGCCACCGACGTGGGTCTAGCGCTGGGCCTGGCACCATGGCTAGGGGCGCTGGCAACCGGCCTCCTCGCAGGCTATGGGGTGGCCATGACGAGCGGCCATCTCGACGCGACGATACGCTCAGGCTTCTATTCCGGCTCTTTTTCCGCCATGTTTCTGGTCCTACTCTACGCGGGGAGACGGTACTACTTCTCGGTGCTGCGGCGTACCTTTGGCCTGCGGGCACCGGACCAGATCGAAGCGTCGTCCGTATGGTGGGCGCGCGTCGCGATGGGCGCCTTTGTGCTGTTCGTTGTCCAGCTTTCCTTCGTGGGCGTGGAATGGCAATGGGCGCTCGCATATTCCCTGATTGTGATCATGATTTTCACCGTGGTGTCGCGGCTCGTGGCCGAGGCTGGGGCCTTCTTTATCCATCCCCACTTCTACCCATGTGCTATGATCTGGGGATTTATCGGCGCCAAGGCGGTTGGCGTAGACCAATTGCTGGTCCTTTCAATGATCTCCGGCTTGCTCCTGATCGATCCACGAGAAGCAATGATGCCTTTTGCGGCCACGGCCACCTGCCTGACTGAGCGCGTCGGCGCCCCGGCCAGCAAGACCTTGCGTTGGGGGATGGTCGCGCTGGTGCTGTGTTTCGTGGTGACTGTTCCCATCGTGCTCTGTTGGCAATACCAGCACGGCGCGGTTGTGGTTGGCGACGGCTGGACCACAGATGGCGTCCCAAAATTTCCCTATCGGGTTAACAGCCAAATCAGCAACACCATGGACGCACAAGGCGTTCTTGCCGATTCGCAGAATGCCTCAGGCCTCTCGCGCTTAAGCATGGCATCGCCACTAAAGCCCTACGTCGCAGCCTTTGCAGCCACCTTCTTGCTTGTGTTGCTCTTCTCCTTCCTCCGCCACCGCTTTGCTCGTTGGCCAATCCATCCGCTTATTTTCCTGATGTTGGACACCTTTCAATCGCGAATGCTAGCGACCAGCTTTCTCATCGGCTGTCTGCTGAAAGCTGCGGTGACACACTACGGCGGAGCGACGATCTATCAGAAGCTCAAACCCCTCGCACTAGGCCTTGTTGCCGGCGAAGCCTTGGCTGGCATCATCACCGTGCTGATTGGTGCCATCTACTACTGGCTTACCGGCGATGCGCCACCCACGTTCCGGCTGATGCCAGGCTGACCCTCAGGAATATCCAACAAGATAATGCTGGACTACTAGCGGAAGCGGATCGTGGTCCGCAAGCGCTTGGCCGTGAAGGCGGCACCGTCGCGATTGAGCATGATCTCAGATTTTCCGCTGCCATCCTGTGGGAAGCTGAGGATGTCTGTGCCAGTGTCGAAAGTAAGCGAGAAGCCGTCCGCAGTAGCGGCACGCTCCGGCAGCGAAGCACCAAGTGGATCGGCAGCCCAGTTTGCCACGGGATCGGGCCCGCTCGAGGCCAAGGTCGTGTAAAACGGCAACAGCAGACCATTTGCCCACATCAAGCGCTCGAACAAAACCAAGCCGGGTGCGCCAGCAGACACAAGGCGCATCCTCAGCACTGCCTACAGAAATGCCAGCGGCGCCGCAGCCCAAATGATGAGCGACCAGCGCGACAGTGAGTCGTGGACAAGCTCCCGCTCCACGAGCAGCAGGCAGGGAAAAGGTTGGGAGAGTTTCATCAAAGGGAAGTCCGTTCGCAGCACAGAACAAACAAGCTACGGCCTTGCACCGTGGCGTCCTCGCGCCCTCGAGCTAGCCTGATCGGCCGAAGAAAAAGAGAGCAGGGAACGGACAAGAACAAACCACAGAGACACTGGAGCAAAGACTTTGATTCTCTCGCGATCCGCCATCGGTCGTAGGTTTGTGGTGAGCCTCGTAGCGCAGCGGAGTGGCATCCTCCCCCCCGTCACACTTCACACTTCCCCCCTTCAAACTTCCTTCCCAGCCCCGGTTCAGGACCCGAAAAACGTAAAGCCAGCCAGAATAATGGCAATGCAGACCAGGTAGATCGCGAAGTGGTGGAGCTTGCCCTTGCGCAGGATCTTGATCAGGCACAGCAGCGCACCGTAGCCAGTGACAAACGAGACGACAAAGCCGAGAAACAAAAGCGGAAGCGTCACACTGCCGCCTGACTCATTAGCACCCATCTCCAGAATGTCCTTGAGATACAACACGACCGCACCACCAATCGCAGGAATGCCGAGAAGAAAGGAAAAACGTGCAGCGTCCTCGTGGTCATAGCCCAGACGAGTGGCAATGGCGATGGTGGAGCCGCTGCGCGAGATACCTGGCAGAATGGCGATCGCCTGCAGCACGCCGATCGCCAACGCATCGCGCGGCCCGATCTCTTTTAGCGGCTTGCCAATCGGCTCCCGATTATGCAAAAAGAACAGGATGGCGGCCGTGCAACAGAAGAAGCCAGCGATAAAGAGCGGCGTATTGACAAACTGATCCATCATATCCTTCAGGCCCAGCCCGACGATCACGGCGGGGATCGTGCCCAGGCCAATCAGCAGCGCCAGCTTGAAGTTCTTGGGCTGAAGCATCGACAGCAGGTCTTTGTGATAGTAAAGGATAATCGACAGTAAGGTGCCCGCATGCAGTGCGATGGACATTAGCACATTCTCATCGTCTTGGAAGCCAAACAGCTTGCTCAGCACAGCCAGATGACCGGATGAACTGATGGGCAAAAATTCTGCGATTCCCTGGACGATGGCCAGAATCACAACCTTGACGACATCATCCATCGCTAGAATCACTCCTGCCAGGCTTCTCGAAATGCATGATCAAGATCGCGTTGAGCATGGTGGTCTTGTGCAGCAGCGTGAGGCCGCGGCTGCTGAGGGCCTCGACCAAGGTGGCGGCTTTGTACCGCGTGTGGTGCTTATGCCCGGTGGCAGGCGGCAGCAGTAACTCGTAAAGCCATTCGAGAGACGGCCAGATGATCGAGCCATAGTTTGGCGTGGTGATCATCAGCTGGGCTCCGGGTTTCATCACCCGAACCAGTTCGTCGAGCATGGGCCCGGGATCCTGCAGATGTTCGACCACCTCTGCGCAGTAGAGACGATCCACGGACTCGCTGAGCACGGGCAGCTTGGAACCATCGGCCTCGATGGCGCGACGCTCGTCCTGGCGCAGGTAGCGGAGCACGGATTTATTGACATCGATGCCGATGACCTTGGGCCAGCCCAGCATGATACGGCCACTGCCGCAGCCCACATCGATGGTCACGCCCTCGGGGATCATGCGTTCGATCATCTTGCGATACCGAGTGCGCTGCCACCATTGCTGCATCGGGATACGGCTCTTGTAGGCCCGTTCATCGTAATCGCAGAACTCGCGGGAATTGCGATAGCGCCGCAGGCGCATGCTGCCGAACAGAAAGGCGAGTCCGTATTTGACCACAGCGGCTTTGCTGCGGCCTTCGAGACGAGGATGATAGCAAAACGGAATTTCGCGCAGGCGGAAGCCGTTGCCATAGGTATTGATCGCAATCTCGCATTGGATCTCGAATCCGGTGCTGTCCAGATTAATCGTCTCCAGAACGGACCGACGGTACATTTTGAAGCCACCCGACAAATCGCGGATTGGCATGGAACAGACGGTGCCGACCCATTGATTCAAAATCAGGCTGGTGACATAGCGAAAGGCGGTGGCTTCCTGGCCGCCACGGCCGACGTAGCGCGAACAGATGACGAGGTCGACATCGTCGATCTCATACAGCATCCAGCGAATATAGAGCGGATGATGCGAGCCATCAGCGTCCATGGTCACGATAATATCGTGCGTGGCTTCCTGGAACCCACGCCGCAACGCATCGGCAAATCCCAGGGTCGGATCGCCAACATAGCGGGCGCCAAGCTCCGCACACAGCTCTTCTGAACCGTCACCTGTCGGGGTGTCGACGACTAGAATCTCAAGTTCCCGCACATGCGGATCCAATTCTTCATGAAGCGCGCCGCACAGCCACCGGAGGTTTGCTGCTTCGCGCTTGGTTGGCAGCAGAATCGTGACTGCGTGCTTGGGAGTTAAGTGGGCATCCATGGCGGGACTATAGTTATGGCGTCCGATTGGTCCACCCTGACGCTGGATCGTTGCGGAGTTCGCGACGCCGGGAACTTTTTCTGCAGTGGCGTGTCGAAGGGAAGGCAAACAGATGGTACTTACTATTGCTTTCCTCCCCCGGGCGGTCCGAGCGAAAGCTCGGGCCGCCTTTTTTATGCGGGTGGCGGGGGCATGAAGGATCGACTCGATCTTTTTTCCTCCTGTGAGCCAACTACGCCTGTTGGGCGCAATGGCAGAGGAGGACGCGAATCTCGAGATCTTGGATGGCCTCGAGCAGACTCCGCTCCGCGCCGGCCTCACACCAATCCACAAACTGGAAGGGATCCCAGCTGGTCCAGGATCGGATCTGCCTCGCGATGGCACTCTCGGTATCCGCCAGCTGCGCTTGGGCAGCCTGGAGCAGCTCGGGAAATGCTGGATGGTCACCGGTCTTGCGGAACCAGTACTTGCCGTTGCTGTAGTCCGGCTCGCGTCGATGCATAATGCCATGCCAATAGCTGCCGGTGGGCGTGTGGATTCCCTGGGAGATCATGTGGGAAGCGTCGAGCTCATCGTTCCAAAGCAGCAGACCGCTGAGGATGGCGGTGCCATAGAGCGGGCGCTCTGCGGGCTGGGCCAGTAGATCCTCGGGCGAGATGCCCTGCAAAAGCCCTGGAGAAAACGGGCGGGTGGGGACGAGCGGCGCAGGGGTGCGCGCCTGCAGCGGCTCCAGAACGGTCATGGCGCGTGGGCCTGTGAGAGAATCAGATGGTTTCATGTTGCTCGGGTAGCCTGTTTATGAATCGTAGCGGGTCACTGTATCGTTCACGCCGGTCATTTCCCATTCCAGTTTGCGCTCAATATGTCTGAACACATCACTGACTTCTCGCGTCTTGCAGTTCATACGCAGACAAATAAGCCATGGTCCCTGGCTGAGTGCCTGGAGAATTACGGGACGGCTGGGATTACGGCAGTAAGCATCTGGCGAAACGTCATTGCGCCCATCGGGATCGGTGAGGCTGCGCGCCTGGTGAAGTCATCCGGTCTGGCAGTCCCCGCGCTGGTGCGCGGCGGCTTTTTTCCGGCGGCGAGCGAGTCAGGACGACAGGCAGCGCTGGATGAGAATCGCCAGATTATCGACGAGGCGGCCGCACTGGGCGCTGAGATGGTGGTGCTGGTGGTGGGGGCGGTTCCCGGCATCCCGCTGGCAGACGCCCGCCAGCAGGTGCAGGACGGCATCGCCGGTGTGCTAGCGCATGCGGAGTCCGCACATGTAAGGTTGGCGATCGAGCCGCTGCATCCGATGTATGCCGGCGATAAGTCATGCGTGACCACGATGAAGCAGGCCAACGACATCTGTGGGGCGCTCCAGCATCCGCTGCTGGGCGTGGCAGTGGATGTCTATCACGTCTGGTGGGATGACCAGGCACAGGCGGAAATTGCGCGTTGTGGCGCCAACGACTGGCTGTTCGGCTTTCATATCTGTGACTGGCGTATCCCCACCCGCGACCTGCTCACGGATCGAGCGTTGATGGGCGATGGCTGCATCGATATTGCCGAGATTCGCGGCTGGGTGGAAGCCGCTGGATTCGACGGCTACAACGAGGTCGAGATCTTCTCCGAAGAGCAATGGGCCAGCGATCAAGTGGACTATTTGGCTCGCATCAAGCACGCATATCTGACCCAGAGCTGAGGCCGCATGCACTATCGACGATTTGGCCGGACCAACCTGGAGATGTCAGTGCTGTCCTGCGGGGGGATGCGCTTTCAGCAATCCTGGAAGGATCTACCCGCGACGGAGGTCACGGATGAGGAACAGGAGCGACTGGAGTCGACCGTCCGGCGGGCGCTCGAGATTGGTATCAATCACATCGAAACCGCACACGGCTACGGCAGCAGCGAGTCACAACTGGGCCGTATCCTCCCCAAACTTCCGCGTGAGAAGATCATCCTACAGACTAAGGTGCCGCCGTCTCCAGATGGCGGTGAGTTTCGCAAGCTGGTCGAGACGTCACTGACGCGCCTGGACCAAAGCCATGTAGATTTGCTGGGCTTTCACGGAATCAATAACCAGGAGATCCTAGACTTTTCCCTCAAGCCGGGGGGGCCACTGGCCGAGGCCAGGAAGATGCAAGACGAAGGGATGGTCAAATTTATCGGCTTCTCCACGCATGGTCCGACCGACTCGATCGTCAGTACGATCAACACCGGTGAGTTCGACTATGTGAATCTGCACTGGTACTACTTCGACCAAGCCAACGCACCCGCCATCGACGCGGCACGCGAGCAGGATATGGGCTGCTTCATTATCAGCCCCAACGACAAGGGTGGCCGGCTCTACGATCCGCCACCGAAACTCGCCAGATTGTGCAAACCGCTTACGCCGATGGGCATGAACGCGCTGTTCTGCCTGTCACGACCCGATGTGCATACCTTGAGCCACGGAGCAGCCCGGCCGTCTGACTTCGACGCCTGTCTCGATTACCTCCCGCTTGTCGACAGCGCCTGGGAAAGCGTGTTTCCGGTCCTTAAGGCGCTGACAGCCGAGGGGCGCCGAGTCCTGGGAAAGACCTGGCATGACTCTTGGTGGCAGGATCTACCGAGCATCGAAGAGACGCCCGGGCAGGTGAATGTCTACCATGTCCTACGGCTCTATAACATGTGGAAGGCGTTCGATATGCTCGAATACGCGAAAGGTCGCTATAACCTGATGGGGAACCCCAGCCACTGGTTTCCCGGGAACCAAATCCAGCCCGAGGAAGTTGGCGAGTTAGCGGCTGCCTTACAAGACCTGCCGATTGGCCCACAGGCAGAGCAGGCCCTGCGCGACGTTCACGACGCGCTCAAGGCCGAAGACGCGAAGCGCCAGAGCAAATCATAGACAGGCAGATCGCGTAGCGTGGGCTATCGGCTTGCAGTTAAAGGCCCAACGCAACGGGCTGAGACAAGGTACCCCACACCAAGGGAGGCACGAGTGCACGCCTGGGCTACCTTCGCAAAAAGGTGCGAATCTGCTACCTGGATCGCCATACTTGGACCGAATATGAAGGCTTGCATTCCAAATATCCCTTGTTCTGCAATTCCGATATTTCAGTGAGCTTCTCGGAAGCTTTTTCCTGCTGGGGCCTCGCGGTACCGGCAAGTCAACCTGGCTCGCACAGAAACGAACCAACGCGCTGACGCTGGATCTCCTTGATCCGGATATTCACCGGCTTTTTGTGGCGCGGCCGGAGCTATTGTAAGATTGGCTGTAGGCAAATTGGACCGGGCAGGCCATAATCATCGATGAAATTCAACGAGTCCCTGACTTGTTGTCTTTCGTATACCAAGAAATTGAAAACACGGCACGTGATTCGTGCTAACTGGCTCACGCGCGAGAAAGCTCAAGCAAATAATGGCTGAAGGGTTGGTTCGAAACTTTGGACACTTCAGCCGTTTTCTCGAGACGATTAGCCTCTCACATGGCTCGACTCTCAACATCTCGGAGGTCGCCCGAGAGTGTCAGGTCAGCCGAAAAACGATGGAAGGATACATGTCGATTTTGGAAGACATGCTGCCGTCTATTCGTCTTCCGGTATTCTCCAAGAGTGCGAAGCGCGGATTAATTTAAACAAGCAAAGTCCTACTATTTCGATGCCGGTTTTTTTCCTGCAGTGCGCCCAAAAGGTCCACTAGCACCTAAGAGATCGCGAGCCTCGCATTGGAGGGCCTGGTTCTCCAGCACTTGCGAGCGTGGTGCGGCTACACTGGCGGCCATGAACCAAACTTCTGGCGGACCCCGAGCGGCACAGAGGTAGATTTCATTGTCTACGGAGATCGCGAATTCTGCTGCGTTGAGTTCAAGAACAGTAAGGCGGTTTCCAGAAAGGATCTCAGAGGTCTGTGGGCGTTTCTGTCGGACTATCGGAGGCTCACAGCGCACTGCTTTATCGAGGCAGTGCAAAACTGGTGATAGACTTCATTTTTTGTCTACCGTGCAAGGAGTTCCTGGCTGCCTTGACCCCGGGGCAGATCTCCTTCGAGTGACAACCTGCAGACCGGACGCGATCTACCTGAATTGCTTCTCGCTGTGCCCAAGGTCCCGAATTGCCGCATAGCGGTGACAGCTAACGACGTGGTCATTCACCATCCCGACAGCCTGCATGAAGGCGTAGCAAATGGTCGGACCGACGAAACGGAAGCCCCGTTTCTTGAGGTCTTTGCTCATGGCCAAGGCGATGTCGGTCTTGACAGGCAGGTCGGCCAGATTCTCGTAGGAGTTCTGCACAGGCTGGCCGTCTACAAAGCCCCAGATGAAAGCTGAAAACGTGCCAAACTCTCGCTGTATCTCAAGGACGCCTTGGGCATTGGCAATCGTGGAGCGAATCTTGAGCCGGTTGCGCACGATGCCCGGATCGGCCATCAGCTGCTCGAACTCTGCTTCGCCAAACTTGGCGACGACCTCCGGGTCAAATCCAGCGAAAACTTTACAGTAGTGAGGCTTTTTGCGAAGGATGGTGATCCAGCTCAGGCCTGCCTGCGCGCCCTCGAGAGTGATGAATTCAAAGAGCGTGCGGTCATCCGTAACCGGCACTCCCCAGGCTTCGTCATGGTACGCCTGATACTCAGGGTTGGTGCCACACCATTCGCAGCGGATGATTTGATCTGATTCATTCATGGCCAGAGTATGGCGTCAGACGAAAGATTGGCCAGGCGGCTCATTCGTTGCGGACTTCGCAAACCCAGAAAGGGACTGATCCTATGCATACACCAGCGGCTTGCGGTTTCAGGCCCAACGGGCCTGTTTGGCTGCAGCAAGTCAGCAGACGGTTCGCCAGCGAAAGGCATCGTGCACGAACACGAAAAAAACCGATTCGAGTCGACTGCTGTCGATGGGGTCGACTCGAGTCGATCCTCTTGTAGGCCATCGCAACATCACTAGCAGAAGGCTGGCGGACTGAACTGGCCTACCTCACGCTCTGCGTTACCCTGCAGTACCCGCGCGAGAGGGCGGGAATTCACCAACCTCGAGCGGATTTTTGTCATGCAATACCATTTCTGTGGCGTGGGTGGCAGCGGCATGAGTGCCTTAGCACAAGTGTTGGTCCATCGGGGCCACAACGTGCAGGGGTCAGACCGCACCTTCGACCGCGACCCGGACTCGGAGCTGGCGCGAAAGCTGCAAGCCCTGGGGATAAAGCTGGTACCGCAGGACGGAAGCGGCCTGCACTCGGCGATCGACGAGGTGGTGACATCGACTGCGGTAGAAGCGTCGATTCCGGATCTGGAGCGGGCGCGCGAGCTGGATCTGCAACTCAGGCATCGCTCAATGATTCTGGCTGACCTGCTGAACGCAGCCAATGGCATCGCGGTCGGTGGTACGTCGGGCAAGACCACAGTGACGGGCATGATCGGGACGATTTTGCAGCAGGTCCACAAAAAGCCGACGGTGATCAATGGTGGCATCATGCTGAACGCGCTGGGCAATGGTGCCATCGGCAATGTGCTCTGCGGAGATCCTGACATGCTGGTGGCGGAGGCCGATGAAAGCGATGGCACGATCGCCCACTACTGGCCACGGGTAAGTGTGGTGACCAACATTGGGCTGGATCACAAGCCGATGGATGAGTTGATTGAGCTGTTTTCCCGGTTCGTGTCTCGCGCAGGGGTGGCTGTGTTGAACAGCGACTGTTCGCACTGCAACACACTGCTCGCGATGTCGCCACGCTGCCGGACGTTTGGGTTTCGGGCAGACGCACAGCTGCGAGCCTTGGACGTGGACTGCCGGGCCGAGGGCAGCACCTTTACGGTAAACGGATTCCCGGTGATGCTGGCTGTGCCTGGACGGCACAACGTGGCCAACGCGCTGGCGGCAATCGCTGCTGTGCACGCAATAGGCGTGCCACTGAGGGATGCAGCATGCGCTATCAGCGAGTTTCGTGGGATTCAGCGCCGGATGCAGATCATCGGCACCGCGCACGAGATCACGGTGATCGACGACTTTGCCCACAATCCAGATAAGATTGCCGCCGCGCTTGCCACACTACACCTGCTGGCCCCGCGGTTGCGCGTGTGGTTTCAGCCGCATGGGTTTGGCCCGACTCGGTTCCTGATGGCTGGCATAGTGCGTGCCTTTCGCCTAGGCCTACGCCAGGAGGATGAGCTGCACGTCGCGCCGATCTACTACGCAGGCGGCACTGCAACCCGTGACGTGTCTTCACATGAGCTGGCAGATGGCGTCCGCTCAACGAATCTTAAGGCGGTGGCCTACGACGACCGCGAGGCATCGCTGGCCGGGCTTATCGCCAACGCGGGCCCCAGAGACTGCGTCGCGATCCTGGGGGCGCGGGATCCGCAGCTTACGGAAACCGCGGTGGGTGTATTGGCCGCGATTGATGCCCGAGGACCAGCCAGATGATTATTAAGATTTGCGGAGTTCGTACGCTCGAAGACGCTGAATGCGTGATCGCTGCGGGTGCCGACTATATCGGCTTTATCTTTGTGAAGGAATCGCCGCGTTATCTGGAGCCAACAGTTGCTGCGCAGATCGCAAAAGCGGTCCGTGGGCGGATCGAGACTGTGGGTGTGTTTGTAGACGAGGCCCTCCACGTAGTGCGGGAAATCGTGCGGACTTGCCAGCTGGACCACGTGCAGTTGCACGGGCACGAATCGGTGGCCGATATTGCGGAGTTCGCAGAGTTTTCACTGATCAAGGCGCTGGCGCTCGACGAGCCGGAGGACGTGGCAAAGGCGCAGGTGTATCCCTGCCGACTGCTGGCCGATGCGATCCAGGGCAGCCAGGCAGGCGCGGGAATCACCGGAGACTGGGCGCTGGCGGCAGATCTTGCCTCACAACGTGAAATTCTGCTGGCTGGTGGACTAACCGCGGATACAGTGGCCGATGCCATCCTCGCAGTGAAGCCGTGGGGCGTAGATGTCTCGTCTGGTGTCGAGCGGGCGAAAGGCGTGAAGGACCACGGAGAAATTTACAGATTTGTGGCTGCTGCAAGGCAGGCTGGAGAGGACAGATGAATGTGATACGTATCGCCGTGCTGATCGCGGTTTCGCTAGTGTTCATCGTGAGCGCAGAGGACGATCTTCGCGTAAAGCGTTGGAAACATCCCAACGGCAACTTGAAGCGAAAGGCCGAGTACTACATCCACATGGACGGCAAAGAACGCCTGCACGGGCGTGACCGCTGGATGTTTGCGAACCGGCGGCCGTACAAGAGCCTGCAATGGCGAGACGGGAAACTGGATGGCCCAGCCATCGTCTGGTACGAGAATAAGCGCGTTCATGAGAAAGGGGAGTACCGAGACGGCAAGCGCATCGGCGACTGGCAATTCTGGCACGACAACGGCAGCAAGATGGCGGCCGGCCATTACGATGAGGGCCAACCTGTCGGGCCTTGGACCGAGTGGGGACAGGATGGCAAAAAGATTCGAGTGGCGGAATTTCGCAACGGGGAACGAAACGGGCCCCAAGAGCATTTCTGGCCTAACGGCAGGCTCCGCTATAAGGGCACCTATAAAAACGGCAAGCGGAACGGCAGATTCGAACGCTACTTCGACACCGGGGCGCTTGAGAGCGAGGTCAGCTACCGCAACAATGTCCGCCACGGGCTGGCACGCTACTACTATGACAGCGGCAGTGCCGAGAAACGAATCCAGCGCTCTGAGTACAATTTTGAAAACAACGCATTCGCGGGTGAAGCCCGCACCTGGAACATGAGCGGAGACCTGCTGGCGTATGGCAGGTATCAGGGCGACCTGCCTTTTGTCGGGACGTTCTGGGAAGAAGGGCCAGACCTGCCATTCACCATTACCCGGATCATTGACGGTGCTTCCGATGTCACCGCCTATGACCCGACGCCGACGGTCTACACGATCACCCGCTATGACAACGGCGCGCCGATAGATGGGGTACTCTATGACAACGGAGCGCCGGTCACTGGCCTGCTAGTGGAGCGCTTCGGGGATCGCCAGGAAAGCTACCTGTGCGAGTACGAGGCTGGCCGCAAACACGGGCGGGAGATCGACATGTGGGAGAACGGTGAAGCGCGCAGCGAAGGAAGCTGGGAGTCCAACAAGCTCAACGGTGTCTACCGTGAGTACCGCGAGAACGGCATGATCGAATGGGAAGTCCAGTGCCGATCCGGGCAGAAAGATGGCCGAGAGTCACGCTGGGATAACTACGGAAACCTCACCAGCCAGGGCGTTTGGCGCGCTGGCAAGCCATGGTCCGGCCTACTGCTCATAGAGGACACGATCGAGACCAAGATGCTCCCGGCAGAAGTGGTCCGTGAAGATAGCGAAGACGGCAAACACAGCGTAGTCGGGCGGCCTCGCTGGGAAGTCGACAGCGGGGGAAAGATGCACGCCAAGCTTGAAACCAAAGTTGAGAAGGCGACCGTTCTCAAACGCTACAACTCGGGCGAATGTGTGGATGAAAACGCGGTCCTGCAGCTTAACAAGGACGAGACCGGCAGAGCCCGCTACTCGGACTCCCGCCATGACGTCATGCACGGCAAGAACAAGGTGCGCGTCGACGAATAACGACGCCAAGACAGGTGCGCACAGCTCGCCTGCTCAGGTCAGGCTAGATACGAACAGCAGTAATCCGTAACCGCACGGACGCGCAGCGAAAACGATGCGCTTGCTGGCACCTCAAAGGACTCGCCACCGGCGATTGTACGCCAGCTGGCTTCGCCGGGCAGCTGGATGTCCAGGTCACCAGCTAGAACCTCCATGTGCTCGGCAACGTCGGTATTAAAGCTGTACTCTCCAGGCAACATGATGCCCAGCGTCTTGCTCTCACCTCCGGGAAACCGAATCGTGCGGCTGGTGACCTTTCCCTCAAAGTAAACATTTGCCTCGCGAACAATCGCGACATCGCTGAATTCGGACATCCGACCTACCCTCCTGCTCGATCAAATCAAAGCTGGAACCGTAGCTCCTCGCGCCAGCCATACCGCACCTTCCGCGCTCTGCTTTTGGCGTAGACTGCCAGAGCATACCTACAATAAACTATCTTGCGGTTGTCATAAGTTAGGTACTCCGTGTTCAATCATTCCACATTCTACTAGGCCCATTCCCATGTCTGTAAACACCGAGACTCAGCTGAGCCTACCCCACGATGCTGATGTCGAAGCCATTCTCGCGACCTGGGTAAAGCAGATGCGCGAGCACATGGTTGGCCCGGCGATTTCATTTCTGGTGCACATCCTGGTCTTGGGGGTACTTGCGGTGTTCGCAACGAGCACCAAAGAGTAACAAGAGCGCGGGATCGAGATTCACGTGAGAGAGCTCCCGATCGTCGAACTTGATGACGAGATGCTCGACGAGATTGACGATATCTAGGAAGGAATCCTCGATGAAGTGGCTCCAGTGATTAGCGTGGTGGCGCCAACGCCCGCTGAGACCGAGGACGAGTTGGCCGCGGAGGACGTCAGCGACGAGGCCCCACAAGCGGAAGACAACTCTGAGTTCGAAGAGCAGCTGGCCGTGCAGCCTACGCTGGCCCCGTTGACACTGTCCTCTCTCTATGCCGGGCGATCCGCTGCTGGACGTGCCGCGACCGTGAAGAAGTTTGGCGGTTCCCGAGCAGGACAGGAGGCGGTGCTGCGCGCCCTCCGCTGGTTGCAGACGGTACAGCAGGATGACGGCTCCTGGCTGGGTGATCCAGCATTTACAGGGTTGGCCTTGCTCTGCTTTCTAGCCCATGGCGATAACCCGCGGTCCGAAGAGTTCGGCGGCACAGTCCAGACGTCGATTCAGTGGCTTGCGGAGCGGATGCCGTCTACGGGAAAGACCTTTCCAGGTGGCAAAGGGGCGTACTCCCACGGGATTATCACCTACGCGCTTGCCGAGGCCTACGACCTGACCCAGATCCGATTTCTGAAGCGGGCGATGGAAGATGGCCTAGATGTCCTTTTGAAAGGCCAGCAGCCCGGCGGTGGCTACGACTACGCGTACCAGAAGGGGGACCGCTGGGATCTGTCTGTCGCTGGCTGGCAGATGCAGGCATTGAAGGCGGGCTACATCGCCGGGGCCAGCAACAAAGGCCTCCATGAGGCGATCGAAAAGTCGATCCTGTTTACCAAGTCGACCTACAAGAACGACAGGTTTGGCTATAGCGCTCCAGGGACAGGCAAGAACATGACCGGTGTGGGCGTGGTCTGCCTGCAGCTGCTTGGCCACAAAAAGGCCAAGGAAGTGGGCCGGGCCATCGACAATACGATCATGACGTCACGCCTGAAAGGGTATGAACACGCAAGGACGACCTTCAAGGAAGAGGCTGAACACAACCTGCACGGCTGGTACTACGACACCCAGGCTACTTTCAATGCGGGCAGCGCGGACTGGAGAAAATGGCAACGAGTATTTGAGCCGGTGCTGATCAACAATCAGCACAAGGAAGGCTACTGGGATGTCGAGATTCACAGGAAGACTGGCGTGGCCGGAAAAGTCTTCTCTACCACGCTGTGCTGCCTGCAACTGGAGGTCTACTACCGCTACCTGCAATGTTTTGACCTAGACAAGGTCGCTGCAGCCAGCAAGAAGGTCGCGTGGCTACTCGATGATGATGACGACCTTGACCTCCAGATCGACTGAAATCTCCCTCGTGGCTGCGGGTGCCGGACTACATGTGTAACTTCTACCGCGCGAATTCCGCACCCTCACTGGCGACCCAAGACGGGACGGGTACGTTGAAGGTTACAGAAGTTACGATACAGACTTTGTAGTTACCTCGAGGATTTGATTTATGTCTGAAGATATTGAGGCTCAGGAGAGCTCCAGCCACGACGCTGATGTCGAAGCGATACTCGCGGCATACCGTGCAAAGCAAATGCGCGAGCACATGATCGGCCCGGCGATTTCATTTGTCGTGCACGTCCTTGTCCTCGGGATGCTTGCGGTGTTCGCAACCAGCACGACAGAGTATGAAGAGCCAGCCATCGAAATTACGGTGGAAGAGATCGAGATCGTCGAGCTTGAAGAAGAGATGATCGAGGAGATCGAGGAGATTGAAGAAGAGACTTTTGACGATGTAGCACCGGAGATCAGCGTAGAAGCGCCAACGCCTACGGAAACCGAGGCAGATGTGGCCTTGGAGGACGTCAGCGACGAAGCGCCGCAGACGGATGACAATTCTGAGTTTGAAGAGCAGCTGGACGTACAGCCGACAATGTCCCCGTTAAAGCTGTCGTCGCTCTACGGTGGGCGTTCCGCTGCCGGGCGAGCCGCGACCGTAAGAAGGCACGGCGGTTCCGGCGCTGGCCAGGACGCAGTGCTGCGCGCCCTTCGCTGGTTGCAGAAAGTGCAGACGAGTGATGGCTCCTGGCCGGGGGATCCGGCCAATACGGGCTTGGCCTTGCTCTGCTTTCTGGCGCATGGCGATACCCCGCTGTCCGAAGAGTTTGGCGTCACGGTCCAGAAGGCAATGCAGTGGCTCGCCGAACGGATGCCGTCCGACGGAAAGTCGTTTCCACGTGATAGCAATTCTTACTCCCACGGGATTATTACCTATGCGCTTGCTGAGGCCTATGGCATGACCCAGATCCCATTTTTGAAGCGGGCAATGGAAGACGGCCTGGACGTGATCATCAAAGGCCAACAGCGCGGTGGTGGTTTCGACTACAAGTTCAAAAAGGGTGAGCGCTGGGATCTGTCTGTCGCCGGTTGGCAGATGCAGGCCATGAAGGCTGGCTACGTCGCCGGTGCGAGCAATAAGGGACTCCATGAGGCGATCGACAAGTCGATTGTGTTTACCAAGTCGACCTACAAAAACTACAAGTTTGGCTATAGCAGCCCAGGCTCCGGCAAAAACATGACGGGTGTGGGCATAGTCTGCCTTCAGCTACTGGGCGCCAAGAAGGCCAAGGAAATTGGTGGTGCCTTGGATAACACAATCATGAAAAAGCGACTAGAGGGGTATGAGCACGCAAGAAAAGATTTTAAAGAAGCGGCCGCACACAGCCTGTATGGTTGGTACTACGACACGCAGGCTGCCTTCAATGAGGGTGGCTCGGACTGGAAGAAATGGCGTAAAGTCTTTGAGCCCGTGCTGATCAATAATCAGCACAAAGAAGGCTATTGGGATGTAGAGATTCACAAGAAGACCGGGGTGCCAGGAAAAATCCTCTCCACCACGCTGGCCTGCCTGCAGTTGGAAGTTTACTACCGCTATCTGCCATCGTTTGACTTGGGCAAGATGGGCGCGACCAGCCGCAAGGTTTCGAGCCTGCTCGACGATGACGATGACGACGATCTCGACCTGCTGATCGACTGAACGACCAGTCGCACGCATTACACCGGGAAAGGATGATCCACCGGCCGTGAAGCTGTGAGCGCAGCAGGGTCACGAGACAGCGACATTCTTCGCTGGCCGCAAATGAACTCCTGAAGCTGCTGGCCCTCGCCCCTTCGGCGGCCTTCTGCGATCGTGCGAGGGGGGCAGTTTCTACCGTACAAATCCCTGCCCCGCACTTGCGACGAAAGACGGGACGGCTACGGTGAAGGTTGCAGAAATGAAGATATAGACCTTATAGTTACTTTGGGGATGTTATTATGTCTGAAGATATTGAGGCTCAGGAGAGCTCCAGCCACGACGCTGATGTCGAAGCGATACTCGCGGCATACCGTGCGAAGCAAATGCGCGAGCACATGATCGGCCCGGCGATTTCATTCGTCGTGCACGTCCTTGTCCTCGGGATGCTTGCGGTGTTCGCAACCAGCACGACAGAGTATGAAGAGCCAGCCATCGAAATTACGGTGGAAGAGATTGAGATCGTCGAACTCGAAGAAGAGATGATCGAGGAGATCGAGGAGATTGAAGAAGAGACTTTCGACGATGTGGCGCCGGAGATCAGCGTAGAAGCGCCAACGCCTACGGAAACCGAGGCAGATGTGGCCTTAGAGGACGTCAGCGACGAAGCGCCGCAGACGGATGACAATTCTGAGTTTGAAGAGCAGCTGGACGTCCAACCGACGATGTCCCCCTTAAAGCTGTCGTCGCTCTACGGAGGGCGTTCCGCTGCCGGGCGAGCCGCGACCGTAAGAAGGCACGGCGGTTCCGGCGCTGGCCAGGACGCAGTGCTGCGCGCCCTTCGCTGGCTGCAGAAAGTGCAGAAGAACGATGGCTCCTGGCCGGGGGATCCGGCATTTACGGCCTTGGCCTTGCTCTGTTTTCTGGCGCATGGCGATACCCCGCTGTCAGAAGAGTTTGGCGTCACAGTCCAGAAGGCAATGCAGTGGCTCGCTGAACGGATGCCGTCCAACGGCAAGAGCTTTCCCGGTGGCAGAGGGGCCTACTCCCACGGGATTATCACCTATGCGCTTGCCGAGGCTTACGGCATGACCCAGATCCCATTTCTGAAGCGGGCGATGGAAGATGGCCTGGACGTGCTCATTAAAGGTCAGCAGCGCGGCGGTGGCTACGACTACGGCTTTAAAAAGGGCGAACGCTGGGACCTGTCTGTCGCTGGCTGGCAGATGCAGGCAATGAAGGCTGGATACGTCGCCGGAGCCAGCAATAAGGGGCTCCATGAGGCCATTGACAAGTCGATCAAGTTTACCAAGTCGACCTATAAGAACTACAAGTTCGGCTATAGCAGTCCAGGCGCCGGCAGGAACATGACCGGTGTGGGCGCGGTCTGTCTCCAGCTGCTCGGCGACAAGAAGGCCAAGGAAATAAGCGGTGCCTTGGACAATACGATCATGAAATCGCGGTTAGAAGGCTATGAACACGCAAAAAAGGACTTTAAGGAAGCGGCCGCACACAGCCTGTATGGTTGGTACTACGACACGCAGGCTGCCTTCAATGAAGGTGGCTCCGCCTGGAAGAAATGGCGTAAAGTATTTGAGCCGGTGCTGATCAACAATCAGCATGAGGAAGGCTACTGGGATGTGGAGATTCATAAGAAAACTGGCGTGGAAGGCAAAGTGTTCTCCACTACGTTGTGCTGCCTGCAGTTAGAAGTCTACTACCGCTATTTGCCATCGTTTGACTTGGCCAAGATGGGCGCGACCAGCCGCAAGGTTTCGAGCCTGCTCGACGATGACGATGACGACGATCTCGACCTACTCATCGACTGAACGACTGAACGGACTGAACGGACTGAACGGACTGGCATGAACTATCCAGGCTAGTAACACGCATCACTCCGGGGACGGGATATTGAAGATCGTTCGCACCGCAACCGTTGTCCTGCTGTTTACATTCTTTGGTGTATTTCTGGTGCTGCCGCTGTACACCATTCTGCTCGAGGGCCTGCAGCCGATCTACCTGCTCGAGGCCGTGCAAAACCCGGTTTACGTAAGCGGGTTCATCAATGCCTTCAAGATCGCCACGGTTGTGACGGTCTTGGTTGCAGTCGTCTCGATCCCGATGGCGATGATTGCCCATCGCTATGACTTCCCGCTGCGCAGTTGGACCAATGCTCTGGTCCTCCTCCCCCTCATACTGCCGCCTTTTGTCGGCGCGCTGGGTGTCCAGCAGCTTTTCGAACGGACCGGTGCGTTCAACTCGCTGCTCACGGCAATCGGCTTGGTTGCCCCAGGCCAAGGTCCGGATTGGCTGGGCCAGCATCGATTTGCCGCAGTCTGCCTGCTGGAGGCGTTGCACCTCTACCCGATCCTGTACCTGAACGTGCGCACGTCCCTGGCAAATATCGACCCAGCGATGGATGAAGCGGCGCGAAACCTCGGCGCCAGCGAGTGGGAACGCCTGCGCACAATTACTCTGCCATTAATTCGCCCCGGCCTGTTTGCCGGCGGGGTCATCGTCTTTATCTGGAGCTTTACCGAGCTCGGCACGCCGCTGATGCTGGGCTATCTCGATGTGACACCGGCGCAAATCTTCGCTGGAATCGGCGAGCTAAACTCCAATCCGACGGCGTACAGCTTGGTGGTGGTCCTCTTGGTGGTAAGCAGCCTGCTTTACTTTGTCGGGCACTACTTCCTTGGTCGGGCCCAGGATCTCGGCTCGATGAAGTCCAGCAGTGGTGCCAAGCCCGCAGAACTACCGCATGCTTGGCAGCGCTGGGGCGTCACGGCCCTGTTTATCGGGTTGAGCTTGCTGGCGATTTTTCCCCACTTCGGCGTGTTGCTGCTATCCGTGTCGCGAGACTGGCACGAGACCATTCTGCCGAGCGCCTACACCCTGCGCTTCTACCAAGATGCTGTGACCCATGACTTTGTCGTACCGAGCATTGGCAACAGCGTCCTGTATGCTTCCATTGCCACGTGCGGCGCTGTCGTCCTGGGCCTGCTTGTGGCCTTGGTCGCAGTGCGCTGGAAGCCACCGGGCTGGCGCCTGCTCGATGGGATCGCGATGTTGCCACTGGCTGTTCCCGGGATCATTCTTGCCTTTGGCTATCTGAGCATGGCAACCCGCTACGACTGGCTCCGCAGCTGGCTCGACCCAATCGAGAATCCAACCTTGCTGCTGATCATTGCTTATGGCACCAGAAGGCTGCCCTACGTGCTACGCGCCGCTACCGCAGGCCTGCAGCAAACCCCTGAGGACCTCGAGCGGGCCGCCGCGAATCTCGGAGCCAAATCGTTTACGGTACTCAGCCGCATCACAATCCCGCTCATCTTTGCCAACCTCATTGGCGGCATGGTCTTTGCCTTCAGCTTCTCCATGCTCGAGGTGTCCGATTCGCTCATTTTGGCGCAGAAGATGGAATACTTCCCGATCACCCGTGCGATCTATGAGCTATCGATGGTTCTGGGATCCGGACCGTATATTGCGTGCGCGTTTGGTGTCTGGGCCATGGCCTTTCTCGGCTGTAGCATCCTGTTTGCAACGCGTATGTTGGGCGATCGCATGGGAGCGATGTTCCGCCTCTGACTACGCCTCTCTGCCGCCCAATGACTGCCCAGGGGGACAAAGAAGCGCGCTTCGATCTTGGCCCGATGAAGGGTGAGCTAGCCCGTTCCATGCTCCTCTCGCCAGTGATCGCCAGCCTTCACCCTACCGGTGTGGTCATGATTGTGGCCATTCAGCACTTTGAGGCGACAGCGACCGCAAAATGGCTACTGACGGTGTCTGTGGCGCTGGGCATGATTCTGGCTCCCCTCACCACTCTGCTGGTGAGCCGGGCGCAAGTCCCGATCACCCGCGTGCTCGCCTTCACGGCGGCCCTGAGCGCTGGCGGCCTCATTTTGGCAGGAAGCAGCACAGGGCTTTGGCCATTCGTCGGCGGAATCCTGATTGGCGGGCCGTTGCTTGGCACCAGCCTGCCACTAATCCCCGCACTCTGGCGGCAGAATGTTGGCGCCAAGAAGCGCGGGCGCACCTTCAGTCTGGTGGCGATGTCCGCAGCCGTTTCTGCCTTGGTCGGCGGCTTGATCATTTCACAGTACATGGGCGATGATGCCGGGAGATTCCGGCCCGTGCTATTTGGCCTGGCCATCCTCTGCCTGATCGGCGGTGCTGCCATCTGGCGCGTACCCTCGGTCGCTCTGGACGCGACTGCATCAGTGAATCCGCTGCGGTGTCTCCGCTTTCTAGTCCAGGACCGTCTATTCGGCTACGTCAGCCTGGTCTGGTACATCATGGGGATCGCGAACCTGGCGACGATCCCTTTGCGCACTGAGTTGGCGGCGTCGCCGGACTACTTAAATCTTGACGCTGCGTACGCAGTCTTGCTGCTGATGGTTCTGCCCGAGGCAGTATCAGTTGGCGCGATGTACGTTTGGGGACGCATGTTCGATCGCGTCAATTTCTTTGCGCTGCGCATCGCGATCAACTGTGCCTTCATTCTCAGTCTACTCACCTACTTCACGGGGACCGTCTCCGGCATTATTCTGGGCACGGTTTGCTTTGGCATTGGCCGGGGTGGCGGGACGGTTGCCTGGACCTTGTGGGTGACCAAGTTTGCCAAGGAGGAGCATACCGCCGAGTACATGGCGGTGCACACGTTCCTCACCGCAACTCGCGCCATGATCGGCCCCTACCTGGCCTACTTAATGCTCACCCACGAGTGGCTTCCCATCAACCAGATCGGTTGGCTGGCAGCTGCCCTAATGACGGGTGCGAGCCTGATGCTCGTACCGGTACTCAAGTACGGCAGAAGGTAGGCCGCGAGAGGCTGCTAGCCGACGAAGTCCACCGCGTTGCGGAAGATGGCTACGCCGAGGCCTTCTGCTGGCAGCACGCCGTTGAGCTTCTGGCGAGTCCAGTGCGGATGGTTATACGGCGACAGGTATGCCTCTGGATGAGGCATCATGCCGAGAATCCGGCCAGTGGGGTCACAAACGCCAGCGATTCCAAGCGGGGAGCCATTGGGATTGTCCGGAAACTCTTCAGTCGGCTCTCCGGACTCCGGATCGCAGTACTGCAGGCAAATCTGTCCCTGAGCAATGATGCGGTCCAGCACGTCCTGCGAGGCAACGGAAAACTTGCCCTCGCCGTGGCGGATCGGCAGCGCTAGGGAATCGAGGCCGCGGGTAAACACGCAAGGAGACTCAGGATTCGCCCGCACCGTGACCCAGTCATCGCGAAAGCGGTCGTTGTCATTGCGAGCCATCGCCGCTTGCGGTTCCCCGGTCTGCCCATCACTGGCTGGCAACAACCCAAGGCGGGTGATGACCTGCATCCCGTTGCAAATGCCAAGAACTAATCGCCCGCCGGCGACGTAGCTGTCGAGCGCTTCGCCGAGTTGGTGCCGGACCTTATTCGCAAACGCCACGCCGGCACCGAGATGGTCACCAAACGAGAAGCCGCCAATAAAGGTAAGAATGTCGTGCTCCTGCAAGGTCTCGGGACGCGCAAGCAGCTGGTTGAAGTGCAGCAGGCTGACCTGTGCACCGCAATGCTCGAATGCAGCCTGTGTTTCGCGTTCACAGTTCAGTCCGTAGCCGGTAATGATGAGACACTTAGCCATGGTTACGCCTCCGGTCCGCGGGTATAGGCCGCTGTGAGCTCGGCCAGGTTTAGCTCAACTTCTGGGCTTCCCCGATGATGCAGGACCAACGCCGGGTCTCGCGTGACTTTGCCGATGCAAGCCACAGCCTGATCTGCTTCGAACAGCGCTTCGAATTTCTGCCAGTTGTCGGGACAGACGGTGACCACGAAGCGGCTGTTGGTTTCGGAAAACAAGAGCCCGTTCAGATCAAGATCTCCTGCAGTTGGGACTAGCGACAGGTCAGCCTCGATGCCCAACTGCCCGCCGATTGCGGACTTCGCAAGTGCCACCGCCAGACCGCCAAGCGCCGGGGTATGAATGGAGCGGCAGAGCCCGGCGGCGGTAGCCTTCGCCATCGCCTGGTAGGTTCTGATTGCTTCGTCTGCGTCCACCTTCGGGACCGCATTGCCCGTGTAGCCTTGCATCGCCAGATACTCACTGCCGCCCAACTCGGGGAGGGTCGCACCGACCACATAGACCAAGTCTCTGGCCCGCTTGACGTCCAGTGTGACGCTGCGCGTGATGTCTGCCATCGGCGTGATCGTGGAGAACAGCAAAGTCGGAGGAATCGAAATCTTGCGACCGCCACGCGTGCTGTCGTTCTTCATGCTATCCTTGCCGGAGATACATGGCACACCGTACGCCTTACAATAGTCATAGAGCGCCTGATTTGAGCGCACCAGCTGCGCGGCCTTGTAAGCCCCGTCTGGCGTCTTGGGGCTTTCGACCGGATCTGGCCAGCAGAAGTTGTCCAGCCCGGCGATGCGGCCCATCTCGCCGCCAACGGCGATCGTACGACGTACGGCAAGGTCGATAACCGAGGCAGTCATGTGGTAGGTGTCGATATCGGAGTAGCGTGGCAGCACGGCTGCGGCCAGGATTACCCCTTCTGTGGTCAGCGGCTCCAGCATCGAGACGACGGCATCGGAGGCGACGTTATTATCGATCCCCACATACGGCTTGATCACGCTGAGGCCTTTGACCTCGTGATCATATTGACGAGCATGAGTTTCACCGCTGGTGATGTTGTCACGAGCGAGAAGGTCCAGCAATGCCTGCGACGGATCTTGGTCTAGCGTGGTGGGCTCGTCGTGCTGAGGTGGTGCCCACACGGCAGGAATCTCCAACCGGGGATAGCCCTTGTGCATGAACTCGAGCTCAATCCGGGCAATTCGCTCGTCCTCGTAGCGAATGTCGAACCAGCCATCGTCGGTAAACACACCGATGTTGCTGATCTCGACCTCGTAGGAGTCTGCGAGCGCCTTGAGCTCGTCCCAGTCCTCCGGCGGTACCGCGAAGCTCATGCGCTCCTGCGCTTCCGAGAGCAGAATCTCCCAAGGGCGAAGGCCTACATACTTAAGCGGTGCATTCGACAGTTCCAGGCGAGCGCCACCACACTGTGTCGCCATCTCACCGATGCTGGAGGACAAGCCGCCGGCACCGTTGTCGGTAATGAAGCGAAACAGGCCGCGGTCACGAGCAACATACAGAAAGTCTGCGAGCATCTTCTGGGTAATGGGGTCGCCAATCTGCACAGCCTGGCTGGGCGACGAACCATGCAGTTCCTCGCTGCTGAACGTAGCGCCATGAATGCCGTCCTTGCCGATCTGGCCACCGGCCATGACTACAAAGTCGCCTGGGAGAATGGACTTATCTTCACTTGCTTGCCCGTTGATCGTACGCGGAAGCGTCCCGACCGTGCCGCAAAACACGAGCGGCTTTCCGAGGTAGCGCGGGTCAAAGTACTCCCAGCCGATCGCGTATGGAATTCCGCTCTGATTCCCGCCATCGATCACGCCGTGGTGAACACAATCGCGCAGCCGAGCGGGGTGAAACAGGCTCTCGGGAACGTCTTCAGCGGGCGTAGCCGGGGAGCCGAAGCAATACCCCCAGACGTTCAGTGTGAGGTCAGCACCAAGCCCAGTCCCCATCGGGTCGCGATTCACGCCAACGATGCCTGTCATGGCGCCACCGTACGGATCGAGCGCCGAGGGGCTGTTGTGGGTCTCGGCCTTGTACACGAGGTTTAAGGTGTCGTTAAAGCGCACAACCCCGGCATTATCATGGAAGACGGAAACCAGCCAGTCGATGTCTTCGCCAATCTCAAATGTCGCAGCGCGAATAAAGGTAGGAAAGCAACCGTCCACGGTTTGCTCATTTCCGGCATCATCCCGGTAATGGATGATCGCATCGAAGATCTTATGCTTGCAATGCTCAGACCAGGTCTGGGCCAGTATCTCTAGCTCGCAATCTGTAGGATTCGTAGGCAGGTCAAGAGCTCGGCGCTCCGACTTCTGTCCAGAAAAATAGTCGCGGATGGCCTTCATTTCGGCCAAGGTCAGGGCCAGCGTGTTCTTGTCACTGATGGCCTGCAGCTGTGCGTCATCGCCGGTAAGATCAATCTCAACCGACGCGCCTTCTTCGACATCACTGGCGTCATATCGCGGCCTATTTTGATGAGGGCCTTGCTCTCGCCACTCACTAGCGTTGCGAATAGCCACGCTCTGGATCAGGGCATTTGCCAGCAAATCTGTGGCCATAGTTGCGACTGACTCACGGCTCAAGCCTGGGCCTGAGATTAGGTATTCGACACTGGAGTAGACTTCTTCGTCCTCGCGCAATGGTCTGCCGATCGCATCACGAATGACGCGCCGCAACGTACGGGAAACATTGTCCGTCACGCCTGGTAGGTACCCGACGGCAATCAGCCAATCAAAAGAGACGTCCGTACTCTCGGTGGTCTGCAATACCGGATTGCTGCAGCAGGTTGCGATCTCCGCAGCCTGGTCAGCTGTGAGGTCAGCGAAAAGAGAGTAAACGTCGCGCACTTGCACCCGGTCTGTGCTGATTCCCAGGTAGCGTTGAATTCGCTCCTGAGTTTCTTCACCGCGTGCGTCACGAACTCCGGTTTTTGGGGAGACCTGCAGGCGATGATACATGGTAAACCCTTGGGCTCTGCGGTTTAGAAAGTCGGGTACCTTAGGGGACGCGCAAGGAAGTCAAGGCCGACACGCTCCTGACCGCGGTATTCTACCGTGTAAGCCGCCTGCGCTGACGCATGGCAATCGTCGCGTGAGGCCGGACGTTCAGCCCATCGGTGTAACAATTGTTGTACCTTCTGTGCTGGGTAAACAGTCCTGGCGATTCTTACCCAGTCTCGAATTAAATTGATCTTAACTGTACCTGTAAATTCAACCCAGATCCCCTACCAGTATTCCCGCCAGCAACAGTGGTGCAAACAGGAAGGCGACAACGGCGGTTTCTTCCCGTGCTTTAATTTGGAGGGCCTATGGGACTCCGAGGTTACTCGACATGGAAGTAGGAATTTCCGGAGCTCGCTTGGTACGATGGCCACGCCAACTGCGTGCGCGACTTCGGACTCGATCAAGTGCCCTTGATTTTCGTGCCTCGAACCTACGTGGAAGACTTCCGAACACGGACTGCTTTGGAAGGCGATGAGGCCGTGGTTTGGCCACAGCCTCTGCCGCAGGACGCAACACAACGTTGCCCGCTACCGTAGCGATCCCAGAACTCGGCCTCGAGGCCGCATTGGAGTTTCCGGTGGGCGGCCTGGCGAAAGTAGGACTGCGGATTTCACGCAGCAAGATCAAGCTCTGGGACACTGAAGCCCCCACCTTGTATGGGACTGAGATCCGCACCGCCGACGAAACCATGGTAGACGAGATCAACTACCGCGAGATTCGCATCGAGGGGCAGGACTGGTACCCTGCTCACCCAGATGCGTTTTATGACCTGCTTGACGTGATTGGGGCGAACCTCTACGTGGCGAGTTCGGGAGACAACCCCACCGCCGCCGACAAGTTTATGGAAATGCTGCGCCGGTTCAACAAGCAACTCATGATCACCGAATTTGGTTCCATCTCTGCGGCGCCGGACGGCTTAGAAGGACGGGAGAAGACCGACCCAGGCCATCCGGCACGGCACCATTCTGCGCGAAGGATACGAGGGCATTGGCAAGCATCCAGAGATTGTAGGCAGCGTCCCGTGGGCCTCGATGGATGTGCGAGTCCCATCGATTGGCGCTGGTATAACCGTGGCAATGGGACTTTTACCTACGCGCTGCTCGACCATCAGTACGACTACGAAGATGCCTCTGACGTTGTGAAGCAGGAGATTGCCCAACTTCGCGAGGCCCGGCAGCGGACTTAGCGGCCAAACAGCCTGGCTTTTTCCCACGCTGCCGTTGCACCGCGCGGGGATGCGTTCATTATGGGTGTTGGCACTCACTCCCTGACTCATTGTCCTCACGCGATGTCGATCCGATTCTTTTTGACCCTGACTCTAGCCTACGGCGCTCTTGCCGGCCCGAAAGTACTGCTGATTACACCCGACCGCCTGGACGCATCTTCCCGTGGAATTGCCGGTCTCCAGGACTGGCTCGCGGCCCAAGATCTACAAGTCGCCGTACTGCCTGCGGCACACAGCCAGCGCGCGGGCGAGTTCGATCTGGTATTGGACTGTGTCGGAGTCGCCGACGCGGCTCACTCCAGCGGCACTCGTGTCGTTCTTGGTGCGCATGCCCTGGCAGCGCTACCCCCGAGGCAAAGCGGTGTCACCGTGCAAACAATCAGCCGCTACCGCATCTGGAACCTGATGACAGGAGCCATGCCCGCACTGGCGCAAATTCCACAGACTCCCGTACAGAATGTGCCGCTCGCCCACGTCACCCTGGATGCAGGTGCGCAAGCCTTCGCCTGGGCGCAGGTCGAGGCTCGGGTTGAATTCGATTGGCCGGCCTCCAGCCCAATGCCGGTCGTCGCAGAATCAGTGCCCCACATCCCTGTGTTGTGGCAAACCGCAGATGGAACCTACGTCTGCCTATTTGGCCCAGAGAACTTGGCGGAGCCCGCTGCCGCCCTGTTGCTCCAGCATCTCCTCGCAAGCCTGCTGGGTCAGCCAGTCCCAGAAACCGCGCCAGCGCCGACCGCCTGCGCACCAGATTTTGTACGCTTCTTCGCCCGGACTGCCCGGACTTATCTCAGCAACGATGAAACTCGCGATGAGTTGGCCCGGTTTTCCGCCTATGCTACTGGCCCGCAGATTGACCGTCTGCATGCGACGCTCGCAAAGCAGGCCCTGACCATTTCCGCCGGGCCGGACTGGCTGCTGGGAGCCGGCAATGCACTCGCAACAGCTGGCGAGATAAGACGCATGGGCCGGGCCTCCTCGGCGACCATCGCTGCCCTCCTCCGCCACCCCCTAGCTGATGTACGCATACTCGCCTGTCGGCTTGCTGGCATTGGCCGTGTTGAAGCCGCCACTCGTGCACTCGAGGCCCTTCTGCTCGACCGCGAACAGCCCTTTTCGGTACGCCTAGCCGCCGCCGAAGCACTGCAACGAGGCGCATTCGAGACTCGTCTCGAAACTACGCTGCCGGCTCTTCCGGGCAATGATGATCGTATCCTAGCCGCTGTCCTGCTGGCGCGCCGCGATCCGACCGCGGCCTGCCAGGCGTTTGCGGAGACCGCAACCAAGGTCCGTGGCAAAGACGCCGTATCGTTGGCTGACGCCTTCGCGCTACTGCTGAGTGTCCGCAGCTTTCGGGACGCCATCACCAAGACATCGTTGGCGCCGAGCGGCGATGCGCGCAAGGCCCTGCGATTTGTACTCAAGCGCGAGGGGATTGCCGCGGAAGACCTCAACAAAAGCCTCCGCTCGATTGCGGGCTACAAGCCCACTCACCAACAGATCCTTCGGCGCAACAAGGACCGAGTCAGAGACGCGGTCATGCGACAGGGAAAGCCAAAGCTCGGGCGCGACCTATTTTTCTCCGAGCGCGCTGCCTGCGCCACGTGCCACACAGTGGGCGGCCGTGGCAATGACATTGGCCCGGAACTCACCCAACTAGGGCTCCAGCGCGATACTCAGACCATCTTGGATGCGTTAATTCGTCGCGGTGCTGGCGAGACAGCCGTCGCCCTCTCCCTCCCGTACGGGGACATCTATCACGCCTCCGCTGCGGACCGCGACCGCCACACCCGGACCAACGGTGAGCCCCTTTATCTGCCGCAGCACAGTCAGGTTGAGAAACAGCCAGTATCGCTGATGGCTCCCGATGGCATTGACGAACTATCCCAAGTCGATGTCTACCATCTCGCTGCCTTTCTTACGCAACTTGGTAGCCCTGGCAAGTCTTCGTACCTCCCCGAGCCGGTGGTCACCAACTGGCTGGCCTACCCGTATTCGGGTGCCCTCCCGACGCGCAGCGAACGATCCGCAACGCGGCTCTACGCCGGTGCCGACAATCAGGTACTAGTCAGCAAACTCAAAGATTTGGGTACAGATGCGATCGTGCTGAGCACCGACCTCTACTGCCGACGTGCAGGCTCAGCGACCGTGAGTATTTCCCGTGATTGCGGCTTGGTCTCGTGCTGGCTTCGCGACGAGCACGGTTGGGAAGAGGTCGTAGGCGATACGATCCAGCTTGCCACTGGCACGAGCCAGCTGGCCGTGGTCGTCAACCCCGCGATCGCAGGGCAGCCGCTGCGGGTCGAGCTAAGCGGACAGGCGATCGTAGAGTTGCGAACGCCGCACAACCGACCCTGACGAGCAGGCGGCTGTGAATTCCGGAATCGCAATCGACGCGACCGTTGTGGGACCGCCCCGCAGTGGCGTGCACTACGCAGTGGCAGCAGGGGCGATTGCGCTTGGCAGCTACGGCCGCGCCCATGTATTCACGGGCGATTCAGACCTTATAGATGCCTGTGCTCGGGCCAGCATTCCCACCTCACCGGGGCCTGTCGCGGGCAACGTTCTGCGCAGGATCGCCTGGCAACAGTTGGTGTTTCCCCATTACCTGCGGGATGCAGGCGTCCTGTTCGCTCCAGCCTATACCGCACCAGTCCGCTGCCCAATCCCCTACGTGGTCCATGTCCATGATACACTGGCGTTTCGCCGGCCGGAGCTGTGCGCACTTCGCAACGCAGCGCACATGCGTGTCTTGATGCCGGCCGCGGTCCGCCGCGCGAAGACGGTGCTCGTGTCTTCCACCGCGGAGGCTGACGCAGTGCACAGCAGATTTGGGGTCCCGATCCCCCGCATCGAGCGCATCCCTCTGGGCGTGGATCCTTGCTTTCTCGATAGGCCCCAGGCTCGCCCACGCGAGCGGCCCTACATCTTGTTCGTGGGAAACCTTGAGCCTAAGAAGGGCGTCGGGCAGTTACTCGAAGCCTTCCAATCCCTCGACACAGGCGACCATGAGTTGGTCATCGCTGGCCGCTACGCCTGGCGCTCTGCGCCGATTCGCCGTGCTCTACAGCAAGCGGGGCCAAACGTCGTACATCTGGGCTACGTCCCCCGCACCGAGTTGCCGACTCTCTACGCACACGCCGCCCTGACTGTCATGCCCAGCATAGATGAGGGATTCGGCCTGCCAATTCTTGAGGCAATGGCCAGCGGCTCGCCATTATTGCACGCACATCATCCGGTCCTGTGCGAAACCTCGAACGGCCGCGCCATGACCTTTTGCAACAACGCAGACCTCGCCAGTCAGATTGCAACTGCGCTGCGCGCTACTCCGCCAACGGCTGAAAATCAGGAGTGGGCCCGTTCTCAGAGCTGGGAAAGGTGGGCCCAGCACGCCCTCCCCATTCTGCAGGCGGCCATCTAACGGCCTAGTGTTGCACAATAGCCTGTCGGACTTAGCCGCCCTAGGCTCGGCTAATCGTAGAAGCGGCGCAAGGCGCCAATGCTGGTCTCATCTCGCGCCGGAAGAAAGGTCGGCATGCCGAGCCGATTCAACACGTCAAGGCGCTGAATGGGTTGCTGCTCAAGATCAATCAAAGGCTCGACGTCCCCGCCATAAAACGGCTGAGGTGTGGCTCCTTCCTCGACTGTGGCCACCGTCGTCTCCGATTCGGGCTTAATTCCCCATTGCTCCCGCCAGTGATCTCTGATGACTTGGGTATCCAGGCCTCGGAGCTTAAACAGTAGGAATGGGTCTTCATCAAACCTCTCTGCCAGAATGTAATAGACTGCGGCTAGATGCTTACAGAATCTGCCGCCATTGATACACTCACAGAAGCAGTCAGCAGGCGGGGCAAAATCCGGAAAGAAGCGATGCGGCTCCAGACCAAGATACTCTTCGATGTTCTCGGGCATGCGATTTGCCAGCAGGTGCGCCACAGGGAGTGATGATGCGCTCAGCTTCTCCAAAGCTACTGTCCACTCATCATCCGGCACCGTCTTGTACTGCGCGTTGCATTCGTAGGGCTCCTCGCGAGACCCCTGAACCACAGCGCGTACATCGCCGGGCGTGACGGTGATAGAAAGGATCTGTCCTTTGCGGGCGTACTTTCGACCATTGTCGAGAACGGGCCGTGCCACACTCTCTTCAAAAGGCTCAAGCCAACGTCGGCCCCACCAAGTCTGGCCAATCTGCCCCCTGGGGGTGCGGGTTGAAATGCCATTTCTGACAGGAATCAGCGGGTCGGAACGTGAGGATCGGAAAGCGTAACGCATAATTGCCACCCCCCTACCGTGCCGGCCGGAAGACGTGCGTACTTGGACCATGCACGAGTTCCGCAGCTTCCATCACGGTCTCACTCAAGGTCGGATGCGCATGAATCGACAACTTAAGATCACTAACAGTCGCAGCCATTTCCACAGCGAGTACGCCTTCAGCAATCATCTCCCCGGCCCCGACGCCGCAAATTCCGACCCCAAGTACGCGTTCGCTTTTGGCATCGACGATCAGCTTGGTCAGACCATCGTTTCGATCCAGCGTGGTGGCGCGGCCGGATGCCGCCCACGGGAAGCGAGAAATCACGGTGTTCAGGCCGCGTCGGTTGGCCTCGTCTTCAGTCACGCCACACCACGCCAGCTCGGGGTCCGTAAAGACAACCCCTGGAATGGCGTTTGCCTCGAATGCAGTAGTATGGCCAGCAATCACTTCGGCAGCCACGATTCCCTCGTGGGATCCTTTGTGCGCCAGCATGGGCTCGCCCGCGATGTCACCGATTGCGAACACCGCAGCATCCTGCGTACGTTGCTGGCCATTCACCTCGGCAAAACCGCGCTTATTCAAGGTAACCTTGGTGTTCTCAAGACCGATGCCGGCGGTATTGGGGCGGCGCCCCACCGCAACCAGCACGCGATCAAAAGATTGCGTCGAACTGCTCCTGGCGTCCTCAAGGGAAACCTTCAACTTGGTCTTGAGTGCTTTGACGCTATTTACCTTGGTCGACAGCAGAATCTCATGAAATTGTGTGCGAATGCGCTTCTCGAGTACCGCCACGAGGTCGCGGTCGGCGCCCGGAAGTAATCCGTCGGTCATTTCGACGACCGTCACCTTAGAGCCGAGGGCAGCGTAGACACTCCCCATCTCCAGGCCGATATAGCCACCGCCGACAACCAACAGTGACTTCGGAATGTCAGCGAGGGCCAGCGCCCCGGTGGAATCCATGACCCGACCGTCGTCAATCGAAACGTTGGGAATACGCACCGGCGCAGAGCCAGTCGCGAGAATCACGTGAGCAGCGCGATGCTCGGATTCAGTCCCATCCGCGAGCGTCACCAAGACGTCGTTTGAGGATCTCATGACCCCGGTCCCGCGGACGTACGTGATGGCACGAGCCTTGGTCAACTGCCCCAAGCCCCCGGTCAACTTATTGACGACCTGATCCTTGAACTGTCGCAGTTTATCGAGATCAATGCTCGGCTCGCCAAAGCTCACGCCGCAGGCTTCGGCCTCGCGGGCTTCATGGATGAGCTTGGCGACATGCAGTAGCGCCTTAGAGGGGATACAGCCCCGGTATAGACAGACCCCGCCTGGGTTCTCCGCCTTCTCTACGAGAGTGACGGTCAACCCCAGGTCCGCGGCCTTAAAGGCAGCGGCGTACCCAGCGGGGCCGCCCCCCAATACAATAACATCAGTTTGTTCAGACATGGCTGCCTTATAGACCTTGATTCGATAAAAACTTAAAGCTGGACGCTGCTAGGCAGTCGAAAGGGTCACGGTCGCAGGTGTCCTGCTCCACGCAATAGCACTGCACGCCAGCTTCCGCACAGGCGGCGAGGATACTCACCCAATCCAGATTCCCTTCGCCTACTGCTGAAAATGTTGGCCCCTGACCAAGAATCACCTGCTTATCCTTGACATGAATCACATCTACTCTCCCTCCAGACTACGAATCGCCAGATAACTGCAGCCCAAGGTCTGGTGAAACTCGATCTCGCGGTTTGTATCGGTGAGCAGCTGTTCCCAGTTACGATGGGGCGCCGCGCAGCTCAGACCATCCTCGTCCAGCATCTTGCGAGCGACCTCTGCGCTGACTTCCGGATCGTCACCATTCATCGCGCCAATCGCAGACACCCCAGAAGCACAATAGCCGATCTCGCTCACACGTCCAAGAGTACGAGCTAGATCATCGGCAGTTTTGGCAAACTCCCGAAGTGTAAACATCTGTGCACCGACCATGCGTATTGTGCTCTCCCTGCGGGTGGCGATTCTACTGGCGAAGCATGTACCGTGTTCGCAGCGACGAAAATTGCAACCCGCAGTCTCAGCAGCGCGGCAGCCGGGCTCTGATTATGGCAAAGAGTCAGATCTGCACTTCGCGGCCAACGTCAGCCGACCGGTAAATCCCGTCCAACATCTGCTGTACCAAGAGCCCATCTTCGCCGGGCGAGAGATTCGGGCCATCGTTCAGGAAATGGTCGATCATCCCCCGAACCTTGACATCCCAAATCTCTTCATTCGGCAGAAAGGCAGGAGTCACATCAACCTGATGGCCGAAATCGTCCGTGTAAATCTTGAGCGGCGAAAGAGAAGCGCCAGCGTTTTCGCCGAAGATACTGAAGTTATAGCCTTCCTCTTGGCCGTGCATGGCAAAGCTCGTTTCAAGAGCAAGAATGGACCCATCCTCGAAACGTATCTGACCGACAGCAAGATCTTCGACCGTGTAGGTCTCGGTGTCCCACTTGGGCCACATACAGGCGACATCGCCTGCCTTGTCAGCATCGTCCCCGATGTACGTCCAGGTGTTCCCGGAGACTGCCACGGGTTTGGGGCGACCAATGGCATACCAGGCCATGTCGAGCGCATGGACACCAATGTCAATCAGGCAACCACCGCCCTGCAGGTCTTTGCGCCCGAAGACACCCCAGTTAGGGATGCCACGACGCCGATAAACGCTGACCCGCGTATACATGATCTTTCCGAAGCGGCCTGCCTCGACAGCATTGCTGATGTACTGGACTCGGGGCTCGAAGCGATGCTGAAACCCAACCACGATCTTGCGCCCGGTCTCTTGGGCCACGTCAATCATCTCTTGGCACTCGTCGGCGTTCATCGCCATCGGCTTCTCGACGAATACGTGCGCGCCTGCCTTCAGCGCATCAATCCCAGGCTGGTAGTGCAGGAAGTTGGGCGTGCAGATATCGACCGCGTCCGGCTTAATCTCTGCCAGCATCTTGTGGTAGTCTGTAAAAGTGGGAACGTCGTACTCAGTCTCCCACCAGGTATTGGTCTCGGCACTTACCTCAGCGACAGCAACGATGCGCACGTCATCAAATTTAGAGAGCCACTTGGCATGATTCTTGGCAATGCCACCGCCGCCAATGAAGGCAATCTTTAATACTTTCTCAGACATGTCTATACTCTTTCTGCGGAGTGTGAGTTGTCCAGCTGTGAGGAGCCAGCTGGTCTACTTGGACTCGTCGAGACGGTCATATGGATAGATTGAGGAATGCTCGTCGGACCATTGAACAGCCACAGCATAGTTGCCCATGGGCTCAATGCTCTGCGGCTGTACATCCTCCGGCACATCCTCATCTCGCAACACCTTCTCACCGGTCATTTCGTTGATGCATACGGCACAAGCGCAGGCCAGGCGTACTTTTCGCGGTGCAAGTTCCACGCGTTCCGCATCCTCTCGCTGTATGACAATCACACCGTCTTCAAAGGTCACAGCAGGTGCCGATATTCCACCATACGTGCGACGACTAATCTCCCTCGCCACAGTACCAGCAAGATCCCTAAACGATTGTGCCGTCTCGGTGTCTGGTTCCGCCCAGACCAGCGGCAACCCATGATCTCCACAGGCAGCTACAGCTGGGTGCATCGGCAGGGAGACCGTGTTGGTGAAGCCAAACTGCTCGACCAGCTTGCGCATAGCGCCCCGGCCAAAGATGTAGTGCTTCTTGTCACACTCATCACAGATGTAGTATGACATGTTCTCAACCACAGCAACGGTCGGCACCTTCAGCGTGTCAAACATCCGGATGCCCTTGGCCACATCAATGAAGCTGATGTTCTGAGGCGTGGTCACAATCACAGCCGCGGTGAGTGGCACAAGCTGACAGAGCGTCAATTGAATATCTCCGGTTCCAGGCGGGAGATCGAGCACCAAGTAGTCCAGTTCTCCCCAGTCTGTGCCGGTGAGAAGCTGATTGATGATCTGAGTCACCATCGGACCGCGAAGTATCGCTGCCTTCTCGTTTCCGGGGTTTGCATAGGCGAAGGACATCAGCTTGAGGCCGTGGTGCTCCACCGGCTCGATCATACGATCGGCTCGTTGCACCAGCCCTTGAAATGGCGTGTCGATCATCACCGACAGGCTTGGGCCGTAAATATCTGCATCGAAAATGCCCACCGACGCACCAGTCCCACCCAAGGCACAGGCCAAGTTTGTAGCCACGGTCGATTTGCCAACGCCCCCCTTACAGCTCGCGACAGCGATAATGTTGCGTACGTTCGCAAGTCCAGCACTCTGGCCTTGAAGGGCAGAGTTCGCGCGCTTCTGTGCACTCATCTCCACGGACACGGACTTCACCCAAGGAAGTGCTTGTACTGCGGCCTCGCAGGAGGTGCGAAAGTGCTCCTTCACCGGGCAGGCGGGTGTGGTAAGCTCGACCACAAACGAGACCTCGCCAACCTTGGAAATCTCGAGCTTCTTGATGAAGCCAAGCGAGACGATGTCCTTACCGAGATCGGGATCGATGATCCCGCGCATGCTGTCTAATACCTGGTCTTGCAGGCTCATGGCCGCCTCATAAAAGGGTCATGCCCACAGTTGGGCAGTGAATGACGAAGTGAGGGTCCGACTCAGCGGGTGGCGGCAACACCGGACTCGCGAATGAGCGAGACGCGAAAGCCCACGTGGCTGTTCGCCTGGTCTGGAGCCAGCCGGTAGCGGTTACCAGCAGCAGTATACATCGCTGGATTTCGGAAGCTACCACCACGCGTTGCTACGTAGTCCAAGCTCGTGGTCTCCGCGACAGCGACACTCTCACGTGCAGGCGGTGTGTACCAGTTCGCACACCACTCACGGACGTTTCCGTGCATATCATAGAGCCCCCAAGCGTTCGGCTTCTTCTTGCCAATCTGCTGGGGAATCCCATTGGAGTTTCCGCGATACCAAGCGAAGTCTTCCAGCATGTTCGTATCTTTGCCAAAGGAGAAACGGTCCGTGCTGCCAGCACGACAGGCATACTCCCACTGCTGCTCGGTAGGCAACGCAATGCGGAGGTACCAATACATCTCGCGAAGCCGGCCCATGAAGACCTGAATTTCTTCCCAGCTGACGTTCTCTACCGGGTTCTGCGGATCTACGTACGCGCTGGGGTTGTAGCCCATGACTGCTTCCCATTGGGCTTGGGTGACCTCGAAGCGACCAATGTAGTAGGGCGCATCGACGCGAATCTTGCGTTTCTTGATGCCGTCTTCGGTGTCAAATTCCATGACGAACGCCCCGGGACGAATCAACACAAACTCCATTTCCACGTCGTTGCCCAAGTCGAGAGTTAGGTACTTCTTGGGACGCGGCAGGTCAGCGGACAGTGCGCGTAGCTCTGCCAGAACCGGTCCATCTGGAAGCAGTGCCTCCAACTCATCCACTATCGCCTCCGCGCGCAGGCCGTCCTGAATCGCGAAGGCATGCTCAAGCTTGAGAATCAACGGCGCAATGATGGTCCGCTGCTGGCGGGTCAGATAATGCTCCAGTACTGCCTGCACACGATGGGCAATAGGCAGGACCTTGCTTCCGGGAGCGGTCAGATGCTGTGCCGAGCGCATCGCTGCCAAACGCTCTGCCTCGTTCCGGGCGTATTCGAACAGCTCAGTCGCTCGCACCAGCTCGCGCTTAGCGGTGTGGTAGAGATCATTGTCGGCAGCATTCTGGGCTAACTCCAGAGCGCGCAGTCCGCGATCGAACGCTTCTGGATAATTCTGCAGCTCAGAGAAGCTGTCCTCAGCTTCAGCCATCATCTCAATCGATGCCTGGCGCAGCTTGGCAAGCTCATCCTCGCGATCGAGATTCGACAGCCAGTCTGCCTGGAAATAAATTCGCGACTTTGCCAAATTCTCGCGGGCCCTCACCAAGTCGGTGACGAGAGGTTGATCTTGGCTGCTCAGCTCGGGGACTTCGACAGTTTCTTCAACGGCAATGTCCGCCTCGGTCGGCACAATCTCGTTTTCCATTGCTGGGATACGACGCGGAGCAGGTGTCGCTGAGGACGGGCTGAGCACGGCTGGCGTCGAGATCGGGCGTGCCGTGACAGCAGGGGCTGGAGGCGTGGCGCGGCGCAACGGTGCATGGCTAGCGCGAAGCGTAATGGCTCGCGCCCGCGGTAGAGACTCCGGCTCTCCCACGCGCTTCAGAAACTGCGTGGGTTTCAGCATATCCGTAGCTCCGGCCAGCTCTGCCCGTGGACTTGCGTCTGGGGCTAAAGGTGTCGGCACTCGGTACAGGCGCGCACCGTGAAAAACATGGGCTGGGGCCGGCGATGCTGAGACATCGGCCGAATGAGCACGTAGTGGAGCGCCGCGCTCAGCCAGGTTGTGGGCCTTGTGGTACAGCTCGGCAGTGCTGATGTAGAGAGACTTTGCCAGCGCGTAGCGATGTTCCCACAGGGCCCGGTTCGCTGTGCGCTCGGTCTGCTGGGCGTGGTTGAGCAACCGCCCCTTGCGAGCATCACGGGTCAGCTTCACCGATGTGCTATTGCGAAGCACAGCGAGCTCCCACAGGGACTGGCGGATGGAGCGCTCGTGATGATGCTTGGGGAGCTCTGAGTCGGGCAACTGGGGAAACTGTGCGCGTACCTGTAACATGGACGTCCGGGCGGCGACAGCTTCTTCCAAAGATGCCTTGGACTCGAAGGGAACATAGGCCTGGTAGATGTCACGTGCCCGGCCCAACTCTTCGATCGCCGTTTCCAACTCACCCGCAGCGATGTAGCCCTGCGCGTTGTGTTCATGGCGCTGAGCCTGTGACAGGGTGGAGACATCCGTAAAGATACTGCCAATCATGCTACCGCGCTCAACTTCATCCTGAGCCTGGGAGAGCCTGTCTAGGACATCGCCGCTGTCGAGCACTCCACGATAATAAGCAGATGCATCGTGATATGCTTGCACGGCTTCCGGATAAAGCTCGCGTGTGAGTTGCTTGGTACCGTCGCGCATGCGCATTTCGGCATTCGACAGATGGCGGGCCATAACTTCACGGACTTTCGGCTCTAGGTCATTGGCGCGACGCCACAGGATCGTGGCATCGGTGCGGGCATTAACTGCATCCAGCAAGGTAGCACCGTGCATGACCAAGTCGTCTGCAGTCAGCAAGATGTTGCCTTCGGAGTCAGTCACGGCACTGGCCAAGGCACCCGAAATGTTTGCGGGCTCCGCAACTACGGCGCCAGCGGCTTCCGTCTCGGCAAGCAGATCAGCGGCGGCAGCGATCATTCGCTCGGAATCTGCCAAGTCCTGCGTGCTCAGGGATGCCTCCCGGTCGCCAGAGACAGCGGCTACCAAGCCGGAGGCTGGAGGGGCTTCAAAACTCTCTACGCGGGCTCGGGGAGTCTGAGGCTCAGGTGCCATGACGGCCTCCTCGCCGATGGCGCTAGCTAACAGGGCGACGCGCACGCGGCAATCGACAAGCCGGGGGTCGTTGGGGATCAAGGCGGCGACCTTGTTTAAAAAGGACTGGGCCGCCATAGGGTCTTTGGCCTCGAGGGCATGCTCCAGCTGCGCGATGACGGGCTCAGCGCCGCGCATCCGCGACTCGACGACCGCGCGGCTAAGTGATTCGCGAGCTTGATTGTACATCCGAGCGGCGACTTCTTCTTCGCCCACCAATGCCTTGGACTTGGCATTGGCCGCTGCGGTCTTGGAATCTGCGAGAGCCATTGCAGCGCGCATGGTCAGCCCTTCGTGATCGACTCTGCCCAGCACCGCTTCCCAAGCTTCCCGAGCGCCAGCAAGTGTGGAGATGTCAAAGGCATCTTCGGGATTCGGCTGCACCAGTGAAGCGACGCTCATGCGGTAGGTCCCGACCTGGCGGTGGTTAGAGCCAAGGAGATTCTCGAGCTCTGCCAAGGACAGCTCAGCGCCATTGCGATTTCCATCGGCAAGTGCGCGCTCCAGACGGGAACTGACCAACGCCACATCGGCTTCGTGTTTCTTGCGGTTAGCCACGGCCAACTCTGTGGCTCGGTCGAGCGCCTCACCAGCACGGCTGACTGCTGCAATGGCGTCTTCAAATTCTGCATCGGCGGCCATTTCCTCACCATGGCGAGCCAGCGCAAGTGCGCCATCGTACTCGTAATTAGCATGCTGCTTCAGCAGTGCCTCGTCGGTGCGGGCCAGGGCTGCACGGTATGACTTACGGGCATCCTGGAGAAATGCCATTTGAGCGGTGGCGATGGTCTTGGCGAAGTCCTGTTTGGCTTCGTCGATCATGCGCTCGGCCATTTCCAGTTCTTCCTTGGTCGCAGCATCATTGGCGATCTCTCGTGCATTGTCGAGAGCCTGCGTGCCGCGCTGAAGCGAATTAGAGTTTTTTCCCTCCTGTAAAGTTTCAACAGCCTTCTGGTGGGCCTTCTCGGTGGACTCAATTGCCGCACGAATCAAGCGTTGCTTCTCCTGCAGAGCCGCTGCTCGCATGTACTGGTTTGCTGCTGCTGTATACAATGCCTCAGCTTCACTTTGCTGCCGCTCAATGAGGGCGTCGCTGGCCGACTGGTCGCTAATCTGTGCACGATGCAGAAAGAATAGCAGCGAGCCGTTTTTCTGGACGCGGTGATCGTTGGAAACGTCATAGCTATCCAGACGGACGACCTTCTCCTTGGCAATATCCATGCGCTTCTTCGCAGCCATGGTGCGATCTACCGAAGCAGCTTCGTGATCAGGGCCGAGCGCTTCGTAGAGCCGGGCTGAGGCCTCGAGCGCCTGCAACGAATCGTCACGATGGCCAGCCTGAAATAGGTCGCGGGCTTTGCCGAGGGCGTTAGTCGCCTGTTCGAGCTCGGGTCCACCCGCACCAACAGCCAGCATCCGAGCTCGGTCGACACGCTTCTCGAGGCGCTGCCACTCGCGGTGGAGGGGGAGGTCATTCAGGATGGTGCGGTACATTTCGGCTGACTGGCGGAAGGCGCTTGCGGAATCCGCGAAACGGTTTTTGGTCAACAGAATTCCACCATCCTGCTGCTTGCGGCGTGCTTCGTCCACGATTTCGCGCAGCGTTGGAGGCGGCGTCCCGGCGTCTTCAAGCTCTTGGCTCAAGCTGCGGGCTTCGGCTTGTACTTCGGTAGCTTCAAGTCTCGTCGCGTCTTCCTCGCCTTCCTGCGCTGGCAGCCCGAGGCTGAGCAGGGCGACACAGGCGCCAATTCTCACTATGTGATGCAACATTTATTTTCTCCTGCGGGTCAATAGGCTATCAACGGTCTTGGAGCGCGCACGCAGACCTAGGTCACGGCATCCACTCCAATTTCTAGCTAGGAAAGATAGCATCTATGAGCGTTCCTGCAAGACGGAACTCCCGAGCCGGTACGCGAAGGACGGGCGACTCGATTCCGTGAGGTAGCTCACTGCATTTCCTGCCTGCCGGCCTGAATAATCATTCGCCAGAAGCCGACCGGCCTTGTTTTAGCTCCTAGCAGCGAACTTCCTCACTCGGGTGTCTGCTCGATCTCGCCCGGCACAGTAAGCGCGAGCAACTCCTGCAATTGCTCGAGTTGCTCGCGAGAATAGCGATGGCTTGCGTTGTGGATCAGCGCCCTCAAAGAGCGGCTGGCACCGGCCAGAGCGAGCTGGCGCGCACTGCGCAATTCAGCCGCAAAGCAGCGCTCAGAAAGATCAATAAGCGCAGCCTCATCATCCTCTGGAGCCAATAAGTATGCGGTCCGCAAATCCCCCCAATGATAGGCAAATATCCAATCTTCTTCTTCGTCAAGATAGGTGTTGCCTGAGCGTGCCAGGTCGAGGACGACCCCTGCGGGAAGCGCGCTCAGCGTTCGGCGCACGAGCACAGCCTCAGCGTCGTCTCCCACGGCAGCGCCTTCGAAAACAAGGGTTCTGCCATCCAGTTCGAGGAGCGTGCCAAGCTCGGTGATGCTGCCCGGCATGCTGTTGCGGGCCTGCGCAAATGCCGTTGTCACCAGCGCCGCGGCGCGCAGTCCCTCGGTCAGACGTTGCTTCAAGCCCAATATTGCCTCAGAATCGATCTCCCGGGGCTGCAGCAGGCGCTTTGCGGATGTGGCACTGCCTGCTCGAAAGGCGACGGACAGCTCCAGGAAAAGAAGTGCCTCGTAGCTCTGCTCCGCTGCCGCAAGTTCCTCGTGAAGCCCGGAAAGCGCGGCGCTAATTGATTCCTGCTCTTCGCGTTGCAAGGCGAGCGTCTCGGTGAGTTCGGCAACCTCGGCGGCTTGCACCTCAAGGGCTTTCACGTGAGCCTCAGCGGCTAGTCGTGACTCATTTAGCTGCGCCTGTGCAGCACTTACTTGCGCGAGCAACTGCTCTGCTTCGGCAACCTTCACCCGATGATTGACTTCAGCCTGGCGCAAGCCTGCTTCTCGGGCGTCTCCAAGACGAGTGCGCACCCCCCACAACAGGTCGCGCTCATGCCTGCGAAGACTCCTGCCCGCGGGCGGAGTGACGACCTGCTGTGCTTCAGCGATAAACTCGTCTGGGGGCAGCGAGTCGTGCTGGTCAATCACTGTTTGCAGCAAGAGCGAGTAGGCGGTGGGCTGGGCGTTTCGCTGCCATATTAAGCCAGCAAGAACGGCTACGGCCGCACTCAGCAAAAGGGTGATCACCGCTAAATGTGCGGTCGAAAGCACGGGCTGCTGTTCATGGGTCGTGGCATACTCGGCGCGGAAAATTGCTTGCCGGCGGGCCTCTGCAACCTCCATCTGGTTCCGTTCACGACGCCGCACGATGGTTTCTGGACTGCCCACGTCGGCCGGCAGCCGAAACTTGCCGATGGAAACAGTGTGAACGCTCGGAATAGATGCAGCCACCGGTGCCAGACGGCGGCGGATGTCTACGATCTCGTCCAGGAGTTCCTCGTAGTCTGCAAAACGGTCATTTCGATGCTTCGCCATCATGCGCGTCACCAATCGCCGGGCTCGCTCCGGCACAAATAAGACGTCAGAATCCGGGAAAAGAACGGAGGCAGTGGCATGCATCTGTGCGAGTTGGCTACTAGACGAACTTGAAAAGGGCGGATAGCCGATGATCGCATGATACAGCGTCGTCCCAAGTGAATAGATGTCCGTCCGACAGTCGAGATCTCCGACGCGAAACTGCTCGGGTGCCATGTAGGCTGGGGTACCACAAACAGATGCCTGACTGGCCTCCGTCGCCCGCACAGCGATCCCAAGATCCATGACCTTGGCACTGCCGTCTTCGAGGATGATAATATTCTCCGGCTTCACGTCACGGTGAATTAACCGCTCTTCCGTCCAGGCAGCATGCAACCCCTCTGCAACTTGTTGCGTCACATTTAAGGCACGATCCAGCTCCATCCGTGTCTCGGTGTTGATCTGCCCACTCAAGGTGTCTCCATCCACGTACTCCATCGCGTAGTACAGGTGGCCATCATCAGTGCCGAATGCATGGGCCTGGACGATATTGGGATGATTCAGCCGGGCTGCGGATTTGGCTTCAGTCAGGAAATGATCTGCGTAGGTTTTGTTCTGTGCGTATTCCTGATTCAAGACCTTCAGGGCGACGGGGCGATCCAGACTGAGTTGTCGAGCCAGAAACACGCGCGCCATCCCGCCAGCGCCAATCTCCTTTTCGATCGAGAAGTCGCCGATCACGCACCCAGCTTTGAGATTGTCGGCGGGTACCTTCACCTGCTTCCGGCAGTTCTCACAGACCACAGACTTCACGACCGAGTCCGAGGACGTTCGGTTAATGTGGAAACAGAAAAAGCATTGAAATCGCATAGGGGGACAGCGTGAAGGAGGAGAAGTAGGTAGCAGCTGTGTACTGGGGGGTAAACGCGAGTGGCCTTCGTCTATCGCGAAGGCGCTAGGGAAGTTTTAATCGACGAACATGCAGACTGCTGTGATATTGTCAGTCCCGCCGCCTTCGAGGGCATGGGCAATCATCCGTGAGACCGCGTCTGCAGGCGCTTTTGCCTCGAATCCAGTCCGGCATAGCTCCTTCGGCCCGACAAGTGACGACAGGCCGTCGCTGCAAAACAAATAGCGATCCCCGGGCAACACGGTCTGCAACTTAAAGTCAATCTCCAGACGGTGCTGGGTGCCAATGCAGTTCGTAAGCGTATGTGAGAGCGGATGCATGGCGGCTTCAGCTGGCGTCATCCCCCCGCGCTTGATCATCTCCGTGACTAGGGTCTGGTCCGAGGTCAGCTGAAAAAGCTTGTGTCTGCGAAAACAATAGCAGCGGCTGTCCCCGACGTGGGCTATGACCATGCGCTCGCCCGCCATCACGGCGATCGTCGCCGTGGTCCCCATGGGCCATTGAATGTCCAACCGTGAATTGATTTGGTACACGTGTTCATTCGCATCGCACAAGGCTGCGCGCAGAAAGGTTCGGATCTTTTCTTTGGAGGTAAAGGTCTCCTGGTCCGCACTGTTCCAGGCAGCAAGCAGGTACCGAACAGTCAGGAAGCTTGCAACTTCGCCGCCCTCATGGCCGCCCATGCCGTCTGCCACACCCAGCATGACGGATTGGCCATCCTCGCTCCGGGCGTAGACATAGCTATCCTCATTATGCGGACGAATCAGGCCCACGTGGCTTGCGCCCTCCACCAATACCTGGCGCTTGCCTTTGTGGGATCGCTTGCGGAGTAAGGATTGGAGAAGGGACATGGACTCTCGTGAAAGGGGCGCACGACCGCGCCGGGCGGAGAAAAGCGATGGATCAGTAAAATACGTGCGCGGCGCTCACGTCAATGTGCAATCCCAGGAATCATCATCAGACCGCTGCAGCGAGAAAGTGCGACCGCGAGTTAATCGCCGATTTCACCAGCGCATTTATTGCCCAGACCTGCCAGCATTGCTGACGCTTCAAGGTCCGTCTTGGCCAGCGAAACTGAATCCTAAAGATTCGGAGCTCAGAGAGTTGCAGCTCGATCTAGCCCCAGACCGCGCGATCATCATCCACGATCCAAACCGTACTGGAACCTTAGCTCAGTCAGCCTCGCTCCAGACCAGTAGGCACCGTTTTCCTGGGGGGCTACTGCCTAGCGAACCGTTCGGCTGGGCACGTGAGCTCAAAGCGAAAAGTTCTGTTAGAGAAGCCTCATAGACTTCGCGACCAAGGATAAATGTTTTTTGTCTCTTAATTCAGCGAGCGCAAATAGCACACCGTCAACGACGATTGTCGTTGGCCTGCCAGATTGGTGCGACTTTATCCGTTATCTCCAGAATGCCTCTCGAACCAGCGCCAGCTAACTAACGGCCGCCAATGGTAATCAACCGGCGGAGCGGGGGCTCTGATTTCCCCCAAGATGCGCATTCATAGACATTCGCGGTCATCTTAAATGCCTGATCAGTGCCCTCAAAGATATCTACGACCAGCCCGATCCGCCCCTCTGCCCGAAGTAGCCTTTTACGCCAGCGTGTGTCTCTGTCACAGTCGCCTGATGGTATTGCATGTTCACACCGACGGTCATCTTCGCTGGTAGAGGTGCTGTGCCGGCGCA
>Ga0115566_10000113_pt1 | contig 62456 bp, 49 predicted proteins | sample COGITO_mtgs_1204_3_FD_87173 | JGI IMG/M metagenome (GOLD analysis project Ga0115566, IMG submission 87173) | Pelagic marine microbial communities from North Sea - COGITO_mtgs_120405 | ecosystem: Environmental > Aquatic > Marine > Epipelagic | place: Germany:Helgoland, sampling site Kabeltonne...
AGGTGCTGCACGGTGGTACGCATGCGCCAGTCGCTTGTTTCGGCGGTGCCGGTGTTCGCCAATGAGAGGGCCAGATGCAAGGGCCAGTCGTCTTCGACGTCAACCTCGACGTCGATGATGCGGTTGCCGAACTCGTCGACTCTAGGCTGTAGTTTGGTGTCCAGACGGATATCGGGCTTGGCATTGAACTCGAAGAGATTGGCGTAGAGATTGCGATAGTTGAATCGCTTGTTGGTCTCCCACCGCACTGCGTTTAGGATCTGCTCAGCGGTGTACCAGCGGTTGTTGGACACGGTGACTTCACCCTTTTGGCCGACATGGACGCGAAATTTGAGGAAGCCGAGACTGAGGGAATGCTTGTAGACGGAGACCGTGGCAAAAACGTAGCCGGCATCCTGCAGGTCCTTCAGGAGACGCTGACGGAATGACTCGACGTCGCCTTCGGACATCGGTGCGTAGAGGGCATCGTTCTCGTAGTCTTCCCAGTTCTCCAAGTTGATGACGGGCTCACGGTCGCCCGTGACAACGACTGCGTTGATGTCATATTTTGTGCCGCTTTCCTTGGCTGCACGAGCGCTGATGGATTCCTCCTCGCCACCTTCTGGAGGCCAAGCACCCTTGTAGGAAATCTCACCAGGACCAGCGGTCCCGGCCTCGACTTTGGCCCGGTCTATCTTGGAGCGGATCTCTTCGATTCCGCTGCCAATGGTCGCGCTAATTCGTTGAGCCTTGTTTGCTTCTTCGTACAGATCCCATGTTTTCTGTGCTTCGTTCAAGCGAATACGCGAAAGCTCAAGCTGCTTGCGAGACTGGTCTGCGTCAATTTGTGCCTTGGCCTCGCGGTAGCGGTATTCCTTGAGTTCTTGCATGATGTCCTCGGCGTGAGTCTGTGCCGCATTGAGTTCAATGAGCTTGGCGCGCCATTCGGCCTGGCCGGATGCCTGTGAGGACTCCTGGCTCTTCTGAACCATCAGCATCTTTGCTTCCCGTTCGCGCTGCTCTAGTTCTCGAATTGCCCGCTGGACGTTGATCATTTCGGTTTCTTTGCGATTTGCTTCCAGCTGGGAGATATTGAAGTCCTTCTGAGCGGCATCGAGGTCGAGTCGAGACTTGCGCTGCATTTCGGTTTCGGCTGCGTCACGCTCGTCGCGAACCTGCTTTAGCTCGGATTTGGCGATCTGGGTGCGGCGCTCGCCTTCAGCTTCAGCCCGTGCGGCGACTCGGTCGCGGTCAGCTTCAAGCTCGGCTTGGCGCGCTGCGAGGCGCAGTTCGTCGCGGTCTTTGCGCTTGTCTGCGAGTTGCTCTTCCTTGGTCTGCTTGGCCGCGAGACGTTCTTGGCGGGCGCGCTCGCGCTCTGCCTCGCGAGCTGCCTGCTCGGCGGCCTCGCGCTCGCGGTCGTCCTTTTCAGTGGTCTCCTGCGAGACGATGCGCTGCTGGTCAGCCTCGATTCGATCGACGTTGCCCGGCACTTCAGGAGTCTTGATTTCTGCTTTCTTCTGCGCTGCAATGTGACGCTCGCGGCGCTCTGCTGCTTCCTGCTCTTCCTCGTTGCGCTCTGTTTGTGCCTTTGCCTCTCGTGCTTTGGCGCGGGCTAGTTGCTCCGCATCACGCTTGGAACGCTTGGCGCGTTCCTTGGCTGCTTTTGCCGCGGCGCGACGGTCGCGGTCAATTTCGCGACGGCTCTTGGTGGTTTGCGTAGGTACCTGAGCAATCACAGTCGGCGTCTTTTTGTCCGCGTTTGCGCGGCTCTTTGTGGCGGCTTGCTCTAGTCGCGCCTTCTCCGTGGCTGCCAGTTGTGCAGCGAGTTCTGCAGCGCGCACTCTTGCGGCTTCCGCCTCCGCTTGTGCTTTGGCTTCAGCAGCTGTCCGGGCTGTATTCTCTCGGGCGGCGACTAAGCGTTGCTGCTCTGCGGCGCGTGCTTGGTCTGCCGCATCAAGGGCGTCCCGTTGGGCACGAGCCTCAGCCAACTGCTTCTTGTTCTCATTATCGATTATCTGCTCGGCCATTTTCTCGGCTTGAGCAAGGCGCCGAAGTTCGACGTCGCGGGCTTGTTGCGCGGCATCCGCTTCGGCAGTAGCACGCTTGCGATGTTGCTCTGCACGAGCCCATGCCTGTTGGTGCTCAGCATGACGCTGCTCGGCTGCTCGGACCTGCGCTACAATTGGTGCGTTGTACTCCTTGGCGCTTGCAAGCGCCTGCTGGGCCTCGCCTGCTTGCATCTTCGCGTGTCCCAAAGCTTCGCGATATTGGGCGATCTGATACTCGATTTGGGTCGCTTCCTGGCGAATAGTCAGGGCCTTCTCCTGCGCCTTGCGCATGGCCTTGGTCGCCTTGTTGCGCTCGCGCTGCCCGTCGGCAGCAGCGGCCAACTGTGTTTTCGCGCGCACATCGGCATTGAGATAGACGAGACGCTCGGTCAGGGTGTTGCGGCGGGTCGTTTCTCCTTCAATTTTGGCACTCAGTGCTGAAACGGTCTTCGTACTATCCTCATACATGCCGCGTGCCGAATCCATGTCCTTCATCTTGACGTGCATCTCACGATTTAGGCGGTCCCGTTCCTGCTCGCGAAGCTTTGTCTGGCGTGCCGCCTCCGCGACGCGTCGCTCGGCGTCGGCAGCGGCTTCTGCTGCTGCGCGATCGGCGGACTCTCGCTTCGCTACGGCGCGTTGGGCTGCCGCGTAGGGCTCGTAGCGCTTGAGTGCTTGTTGGAGGCGCTCGTCTGCGTGAGTTGCGGAGCGTTGCGCGTGTTCGACCTTGAAGGCGAGGCGGGATACTTCTGCTTGGAGTTTGGTCAGTTCGGTGCTGGCTGCGGCTGCCTGCTTCTCTAGTGCGCGGGTTCGCTGCCGAGCTTCATCTCGAGCAGCGTCGTCGCGCGCCGTCTCGATGTCGCGGGACGAAGCCTTGGCTGCTGCGAGTGCTTCGCGGTAGCGGCGCTCTACCTGGCTTTCTCGTTGCTGTGCGTCGGCGAGTTGGTGGGTGAGGGAGGCTGCGTCGCGATGAGCGGTCTTATATTCGGATTGCCGCTGCGAAAATGCCAGCTCTGCTTGGATTTCTTCGGATTTTCCGGAGAGGCGTGCTTTTTCTTCGGTAGCGAACTGGCCATCCATCTTGGCAGCTATCTCGGCTGTGGTCTTGGCGCGGTGCTGACTTTGGGAAAGTACTGCCCTTGCCTGCTCCAAGCGTACGTCGTGGGCGGCAATGTCGCCGCGGATCACCTTGAGACGGTGCTCTGCATCTGCCAAGCGATCTGCTGGGCCCTGGGCCCCGAAAAGGCGGTTGAAGAAACCGCCCTTCTTCACTGCGGTCTTCGCATCCTGCTTGATTCCGGCTGTAGATGCATTGGTGCCGTCAATCAGTGACTCCTCCTGCGCCTGGGCGCGGGCGAGTTCCTTCTCTAGCTTGCTGAGTTTTTCGGCGGCCGCTCGTATTCGTGCCTGGTCGGCTTGAGCTTTGGCTGCGTTGTGCTGTGCGCGGGCCACGTTCACTGCTGAACGAAGATTGGTGACTTGTTGGCTAGCAATCTCCCGCTGCTGGAGGCGATGGGCCCGGTTGGAGGCGTGGGTGTTGCCGATCGGGCCGTCTGGTGAGCTGGCTTCGTTCAAGGCCTTCTGGGCTGCCTCGAGTTCGTTTAGCGCTGTTTCCTCGGCGGAGCGGTGCTCATCAAGCGCGGCTTCGAGGTCAACCACGCGCTGGGCCTGCCTCGTGAGGTTCCGTTCTGCGCCTTCAGCTTCGCGCTCGGCCGCGGCACGCTCAGAGTTACTAACAGCTAATACGCCAAGCGTTAGAAGTGCGCTAGTTGCCGCTAGTACGGTAACGACATGGCGCGTTCGCCTGTCGAGATGCAACGCAAGCAGCTGCTTGTAATATGCCATAATTGGACCTTTAAGGAATGCAATATTGTGTGGTAAGTCGTTGTTGTCTAGAGCTTAGTGAATATTCGAGAAGATGTCAAAAAGTCCCGAAAATGATGATGGTTCTAGTAGCGCTTAGGCCGGCTTCAGAAAAAAATCCCGTCGCGGCAGTGATTTGATTCGTCTGGTAATATAAAAAGTCAGTCCTTAAAAGCAAACGATTTTCCCGGTTTTCAGGCAGTAGCTCGTGGCTTGCGCGAGGCGCGCCACGGGGCCTGCCGTCGGGCTGGGTGCTTAGTGACCAACTTTGACCGTGTCGTAGATGGCGCACCTTGTGCTGTGGGTTATGGTGTCTGGGCACCCTGATCAGGAACGACATGCACGCCTCACTTCTCACCTTCCTCGAGTTGACGGTCATACTCGTGAGCTTCATGCTATTGCACAGCATGAAGCCCATGCTTGGCTCAGGGGTTTTCTATGTGGCGATGGGTACGTCGCTCGTGATGTCGCAGATGTTGACGGCCGCTGGTATGCATTCGGCTGTGGGAATGTCTGGGATGCAATTAGAGGTTGGTACTGCTATTTTTTTCCCGCCGATGATGGCGGCTCTCCTGATCACCTACGTGCTTGATGGTACTTTGGCAGCGCAGCGGCTGGTGGCGGGCATTGCAGTGGCCGCAGGATTATTTTTCTTTCTCAGCTATCTGTCTGAGTTGCAGTGCACGATTCGGGGTTTTGAGTTGTCCCCATTCGTGCCCGGTTCATTTATTTCGTCGCTGTTGGGCGGCGCTAGGCGCTATATGGCTGCGGCGTTGTTGGCGATTCTGGTCCAGTTTCTAGTTCTGCCGGTGACGTATCAGGCGATCCGGCTGCGCGAGTGTGGTGTGGGCAGTTCCGTTTTCGGCGCGCTGATGGCTACACAGGTGCTTGATACGTTTTTCTACGAGTTGGTAACCGAGTACCCAGCCGATGATTGGTGGTATGGCTTGGGGGGGACGTTTGCAGCCAAGGCTGTGGCGATGGTTTGGGTAGCGGCGCTTACTTCCTGGTATATTCACCACTATCATCACAGCGGAACGGGAATCGATGACGCCCGACGGCCTTTCGATCTGATCAGCGATTTGCTGAGTCGGACAGGTAGGAGGCGCCGGCTTCAAGCAAGCGTGCGCGAATGGGAGGGACGCTACAGGGTCGTGGTGGAAAATACGAATGATCTGATCGTACTGGCAGATGAAAGCGGCACCATTTTGGACGCGAATTATCGTGCGTTGGAGAGTTTTGGGCGTTCGCTGGAGGAGCTGGGTGGGATTGGGGTGACAGACCTGTTCGATACGGAGGATTCACCAGGCTGGCTGGATATTTGGAACGTGCTGTACGAGGATGGCGGTGCAGCGGTGTACAACCGGCATGACCTGAAGTTGCGGACGGCCACGGAGTTGCCGATTGTGGTGGACCTTGCGGCGTCACCGCTGCCCTTGCGCCAGAGCCCGGCTGTGTTGGTTACGCTTCATGACGTGAGTCGGCGCTATGAGTTGGAGCAGGAGAAGGACGCGTTGCGGGATCGGTTTGTCTATCTGGAGCGCATGGAGGCGGTCGGTAAGCTGGCAGGCGGAATCGCGCATGATTTCAACAACCTTCTACACGCGATCCAGGGAAGTCTCGACTACATGGCGCGAAACGATGACCCGGCGGCGCGAAAGCAAGCGGTGAAGAACATTGATGTGGCGACCAAGCGCGCTGAGGACCTAACCGGGCAGTTGCTGGCATATGCGCGTGGTGGGAAGTATGAAGTTTCGCGAATTGATATTGGAAAGTTGGTGCGTGAAACTGAAGATCTGTTTCGACCGATGGTTGCCAACCACCACGACCTTCGTGTGGTGGTGCATCCCGACCCGATGTTTGCCTCGGGTGATAGGACGCAGCTCCAGCAGGTCGTCCTGAATTTATTGCTAAATGCCCAAGAGGCACTGCCGGAATCGCAGGGGAGGATTACCGTGCGGGTGGAGCCTGTCCTGGATCACACGCCTGGCTGGAAAAATGCGCAAGAGCGGTCTGACTCTGTCTGTGATTTCGTGATTCGCGTAAGAGACAGCGGTTGCGGGATTTCGCCTGAGGTCGAAAAACGGATTTTTGAGCCGTTCTTCACCACGAAGACCGGAAAGGGGACTGGGATGGGCTTGGCCATGGCGTATGGCTGCATCGAGAATCACCATGGCGTGCTGCATGTCGAAAGCCAGGAAGGGGAGGGGACCGAATTTTTTGTATTCTTGCCCAGCGCCTCACGGACGGAGTTGCCTGAAATACTGGCAGCTACGGGTGACTGAATACCAGTGTTTTCGCGGATGCTGAGCTGTTGTAGAACAGCAGCGCTTCGCCGACGGGAACTGGTTGGCTGGGGACGCTCCATGCACCTGCGACGAAGGTAATCTCCTCCCAATCCTGTGCAGAGAAGTTCCAGAGCCGAACTCGGTCTCCTTCGGTTGGGCCTGACGAAAATGCCGCAGCCAGCAGTCGTTGTTCCGGGTAGGGCGTGCCGAGCATCTGCCAGGATTCTGCCGGAACGGTCCTGCTTACTGTTGCATCTGCAAGGACAGCCCCGGCTAGTACTTTCGACTGGGGCGCTGTCTTGGCGGTCAGCATGTAGCCGGCGCCGGTGCCGCCGTTGAGGCGGGTTGTCGGCAATGAGGTGTCCGTGCCATCGATGAGCCAGCCGTTACCCGATTGGCTGTAGCGATTAAAATGCGTTCCGGTCCACACGTGCCACCAGTCACCATCTGCACCATCTCTGGCGAGCTGGGGGCTGATCCCCTGAGCGTGAGCTGTGTTTAGGCCATCGTCAAATGGCGAGCATATGGAAATGGTCTGATCAACCAGCAGTTCGCGCAGTTGTGCGCCCACTGTGGCGGACGAAGATCCGCGCACAACTTGTACGGTCAGTGAGATAGTCGATATCGTCAAGGGGAGCCCGAGCCCGTTCTCATCCTGCGCCGCGACATTACGCAGTGAGATGCTATGGATTCCTTCACTCAGCGTAGGAGGCATTTGTAGGGTGACGGTTTCCGTCATGAAATCTCCCGTGTACGATAGCTGTGAGGCGAGCACTGAGGTGTCGAAGGAAAAATCATAGAGGTCGCTGTCTCCAGCGTGGAGATTCTGACTGATCGAGATGTCATTAATCCCTTCAGGAGGAACGGACTGGTCGTCGTCCTCTGTGTCCCAGTCCAATGCCGCATAGCTCCGCGTCAGAAGCGTCCAATCGGCGCCGGGCATCACGACGTCATAGCGAAGAGCGCCGATGTCTGCAGTGGTAAATCCGTGAATCACCAGCGGGAGGGTTCCGCCCGGAGCGACCGCTGCCGGGCCGGTCGAGATCCCAGTGTCTTGCTGGCTGCGGATGGTTAGGTCCAGGGACTGTGCCATGCTGCCTATTGCGGCGAGCACGATTGCAACAACTATTGACACCTGATGTTGCATAAATCCCTTCTGGGTGAGATGGTTAGCCCCTAATGTGACCGTCTGTCGAGATCAGACTATACGTTCGATCGATCCTCACCGCAAGATTGTACCATGCGCCTTCTTCCTTCTCATGTCGTTCTTCTGGGCGCTGCCCTGTGCTTCACCTTGTCAGTGAACTTGAGTGCCACGGTTTATCGCGTTGGCCCCGGCCGGGCACTGGAAAGCATCGGAGACGTGCCATGGGAAGTGATTTCCGCCGGAGATCTGGTGGAGATTTACTGGCGTTCGACACCATACCGCGACAAATTCATTATCGCCGGCCAGGGCAGCGCGGCTGCGCCGATCGTAGTGCGGGGCATTCCGAACCCAGCGGGAGAGCTTCCGGTGCTGGATGGCTGGGGCGCGACCACGCGTACGGCGCTGAATTATGGCGGAGAGGCCCGCGGAATTATTAAAATAGGATACAGCTGTATTCCTGCAAGAGTGCCGCCGTGTGCCTGGTTTGAGAGCAAGGGGAATAACTGTGTGACAAGTTTTCCATGCCCGGGCGCAGGCGATAATACCACATACGACGGAGATCCTAGTTATATCACAATCGAGGGACTTCATCTTCTGCACTTTCGGCCAGGTGAGAACCCTAATGAGCACGATTTTATAAATGATGGTGGGGATGTTGAATGGTATGACTTTAACCTGCAGCAGATTGTCCCCGTAAAATATCAAGTGAATGCGGCTGGAATTTTTATCGAAAGTGGGCGAAATATCACAATTAGGAACTGCATTTTTGAAGATGGCGGGAATGGGATATTCTCGGATGAATTTACCCATGACCTGTTGATCGAAGGATGCCGTTTTACTGGGAATGGTACAGTTGGCAGCGATCGTCAACATAATGCCTATACCGAAGCCCACGGAGTTACCTACCAATACAATTGGATGGGGTCGCTGCGCGATGGTGCTGCCGGGAATAACCTCAAGGATCGCTCGAGTGATACCGTCATTCGCTATAACTGGATAGAAGGGGGCGGGCGGCAGATTGACCTTGTCGATACCGGGAGTCAGGACGTCTTTAACGACGCCGGCTACCAGAATACCTACGTCTACGGAAATGTGCTGATTGAGACGCATGACGAGGGCAATCGGCAGATTGTTCACTTTGGCGGAGATCAGCCGGATGTCAGCCTCTACCGCAAGGGGAATCTCTACTTCCACCACAATACCGTTCTGTCCTATCGGACCAGCGTGACCTCACTTTTTCGTCTTCACAATCATGGGCAGGTCTATTGCCGAAATAATATTATATATTTAGCAGTAAATACGGCGACAAGTGCACTGAGTATTATGGATATTGACGAAGACCCGGTGTTGAATATTGAATTTTCCAGGAATTGGGTCAATCAAGGTGTTGTGGTGCAACATCAATTCGGTACAGTGTCGGACCTTATTCAGACTAAAGATCCGGGATTTGGAGATTTGGTGGGTGGGGATCTTACTCTACGAGGGGACTCAGTGTGTCGGGATGTTTCCTTCGCTTTGGTTGGCAATGGGGCCTCTCACCCGGCGCTTTGTGAGTACCAGTTGCATCAGTATGGATCTGCCCGCCGGGCCTCTGGGACGTCAGACTTAGGAGCTTTTGAGTATCAGCTGCCCGCGGCCATTGCGGGCTCCGCAAATGATACGATCAGAACTGACGAAGACGTTGCGTTTGTGGGATTCGCCGCGAACGGAGTGCTTGTGAACGACTTCCTGCCACGCAAGAAAGGGGTGGTCCCGATTGTGCTGACCGAGCCCCAAAAGGGCCACGTGAGGATGCAATCCGATGGCGGACTTACCTACACCCCAGATGCCGATGCGAATGGAAGCGATAGCTTTACCTATGCACTTGTGGAGTTGCCGCCTCAGATCATCAGCGCCATTGCGACCTACGGCGATGCTTACGACTTGGCCTACTCTGCCGGAGATAGAGTGAAGATTGTCTTCGACACGCCGACGGATTGGGCCGGCGGTAGCGGACTCCATGGTAAGTCGACGGTCGACTCACTCTTTCAGATTCGGGGCGCTGCGGGGCTGGAAGTGATCGGGGCGGATTACCAAGGCTGTTGGAAGTCCAATACGTGCTACGAGATCACGGTGCAAGATATCACTGGAGCAGACGCGATCGCGCCAGGGGCGTCCTATGTGCGGCCGGTTGGCGCCTTGCCGATCCGTTCTGCGAGCGGGCTCTCCGACCCGGCTTTCCAGGATTCACCCGTACTCAGTGGAATGTTTGAGTTGGCCCCCATCCAGTGGACCAGCCTTGTGAATGCAGCGGCGGAGCCAGACGGGACGCTCTCGGAGACGAGCGATTCAGCGTCCGGCTGGGTCGGGGGTGGTGTTTCCGTGCAATCAGTCAGTGAGGGGAATGGAATTGCTACCTACGTGGTGCACGAGCCAGCGCGCTGGGTGGCGATCGGCTGGGGGGATGGCAATCCGGGCATTTCCCATCTGGAGATGGACTTCTGCTTGAAGATTCACAGCCAGAATGCGCTCGCAGTCTACGAGTTTGGACAGATCGTGAAGGTGCCAGGAAATCCACTCGTGATTGTCAAGCCTGGGGACCAGCTTGCCGTGGAACTGCGGGACGGTGCGGTGCTGTATTGGTATAATGGCACCGTGCACCACACATCCACCCGAACCACTGCTGACTCTGTGTTCCCGCTGTATGTGGATGTGTCTTTGGGGGCATTGGCGAAGGCGATCCGGGCATGGGTCGGTCTCCCAGTCACTGAGGTCGAGCCAGCGACATCAGCCTATATTGCGCAGGCAGCGGAGCGGATTGCAGACTCCGCAACGGTCAGTGTGCAGATCGCCCCAGTGCCAGATTTGCCTGCCTTGGAGCGAGTTGCCACTACCGCTTCCGAGGTTTCCTCCGTCCCCAACGTGGCCACGGCTCTGGCGGCCCCACTGCATTGGCACGTATACGATCCAGATGGACGGATTACAGGGTGGTACGCGAGCTTGGCCAACGGGCAGCCCCCGGTGGACTCCGGGCTCTGGCTGCCAAATCCACCTGACTCGCAGACTGTGCCTGCGGTTGGTGAGAGCCGAGTCTATGCCTGGATTCGTTACGAGGACGACAACGGAGAGGTGGTCACGGCGGCCACGAACGAGGTCTTTACGGTGGATGCCGGCTTGGAAATTGGCCGACTTTTGGTAGATGATCAGGTGGTCGCCTTGTTCGGGTATCATCCTACGGCATCGGCCAGTTTGGAGGCCAACGATTCCACGGCCAGTGGCCCTATTGGGGCCGTGTTTGTCGTAGGGACCACCATGCTGACGGGGGACTTCCAGGCGGCGTCGGCTGCCGTTGGTCGCTGGCGGGTGGAAACGCTCGACCCTGTCACCACGCGGATCGGTTGGGAGCTCAGCGAACTGCTCGATGGGCGCAAGTGGTACCTGCAGCCTCTGGCAGACGGTGTACCGAGCGGGCCGGCGATCGATATGCTGTCAACCACGGAGTATCTTGCCCCTGGCTGGAGCGAATTTGAGCTCTGTCACGCAGATAGCAGCACGCAGTCGGTAACTCTTCCCGCGGGCTGGCAAACCTTTGGCGCCGCCCTGTTGACCACTCAGCTAAGCGAAGAGATTCTGGCAGGGGCCGGAGCGGGTTTGGATACGGTGTTTTCTTACCGCCGTGGGCGTTACCGCAAGGTGTCGGAACTAGTGCCTGGACGCGGGTATTGGGCATTTCTGGATAGCCCGGCCACAATTGCAATCACTGGCGTCCCGGCCAGCGGCTTGATCCCGCTGAGGTCTGGCTGGAATATGATCAGCCCTGGCAGCGCGACGCTTCAACCATCCGGACTGGAGGTCTGGCGCTACGACGCTGCGCTGGAAGGAATGATTCCAGTCGCTGCCCATGAACTGTTGCAGCCGTCTCAGGCGTATTGGGTATTCAGCAAAAGAGCCGAGACCTTGCGGTTCGGCTCTTTAGACTAGCCCAAGCGCGAGTATCGCGTAAGGGCCGAATAACTACGGGGACCGGATTTGGCGAATCCGGTTGGGCCGTTTAGTCGACTACGATGGTCTCGTACTGCTTGCTTTTGTAGTGTCCGCAGCCTGGGCAGATGCGATGTGGCATTTTGGGAGCCTCGCATTCCGGGCACTTTGCGCTCTGATTACCCTGATAGCGGTGCGTAGCCTTCCGCTGGCGGCACTTCCGCTTCGATACTTTGTGCTGTTGAACAGCCATGATAACACCTATATAGACGAAGAAATCAAAAGCGTATAAATTAGCTGCACCGTGTCAACGTGCAACCTGAACCCCGCACGAATCCCTGCTCTTGCGGCAGCTAGCTCCAAATTGCTGGCTCTCGCCGCCTCAATCCTCACCGAGCGACTCTTAGTTGCTCTTAGATCTGGACAATAGCTCTGCAGCAGCGGTGGCGATTTTACGGTGGCCCTCGGGATTGGGGTGCGAGTCGGGGAGCATATCTTCCGCTTCGTACATGCCGTTGGAAATCGCGATGCCCAGTTCCTCGCAGAGCGCTGACAGGTGAGCGTTTTTAAAGCAAATCAAGACGCAAATCAGGGGCACGCCAGCTGCATCGCACGCCGCCTTGATTGCGCTTAGGTCTGGCCGCATCCCGTCTGCCAAGACCGCATCCGGATCCGCGATTACCGGCGCATTGCTAAACCGATTTACCAAGGCGCGATAGCGGAGTGCGGCGAACTGGTAAAAATGGCTGTGCGCGCGGAGAAGGCGCTTTCCAGGGATCGGCAGGGACTTGCGCGCCTTTGGGAAGACGATGTACTGGCCGTCAAACGCGTAGGCAGGCTCCAAGTCGTTGGGGTTGATACCGATGATCACCGCCGCGGGGCCTAGCGGCAAAAGCTTGTCCTCAATCACGGCTCGGCACTGCGTCAGATTGTAGCCGCAAATCCCTGCGTTGATCGTTGCGGTGTCCGCAATGCCGGCGAGTTGCGCTGGCCACGCGTCCGTGTCATCGACCCCCATGCCGAAGGTGCATGAGTCACCCACGCAGGCGATAGGGCGCTCGCCTTCGGCTCCGGTCCTGCGAAAGCCGTCCGCGCTCACCGTCACCTTGCTGCGATACGAATTGCCAGCGTAACCAGGCACAAGCTCGTAGGCCAGTGGCGCAGCCGCAGTGCGATAGAGCTCGGATTCATAGACGATGCCGCCGCCAAATCCCAGGAGGCGGCAGCTAAATTCCGCGAGCGCAAACGCGAGCAGGCAGCCTATTCCAAGGCTGATGGCAACGAGGAGCAGCTTCGAACGAGTTTTTTTGGGCAGGTTCTGCATCCGGAACCATACGTCGGTGCGCTTGCCTTTCACGTGGGCAGCTGGCAGGGTAGGATGTATGTCTGTGATCCTTGGAATTTCTGCTTTCTACCATGACTCCGCCGCCGCGCTTCTGGTGGATGGCGAGATCGTGGCTGCCGCCCAGGAAGAGCGCTTTTCGCGCAAGAAGCACGACCACCGATTCCCCCAGCAGGCCGTGGACTTCTGCCTCAAACAGGCAGCCATCAGCCCAGGTCAGGTCGACTACGTAGCATTCTACGATAAGCCGCTGACGAAATTCGAGCGGCTGATCGAAACCTACCTCGAATTCATCCCATTTGGCTACCGTTCGTTTCGGCAGGCGTTGCCGTTGTGGCTGAAGCAGAAGCTACACCTGCGACGCGAGATCGCACGCGGGCTGGGAGGCCAGTTCAAGGGGCGCATGGTCTTTCCGGAGCATCACGAGTCGCACGCGGCGAGCGCCTTTTTCCCGAGCCCGTTCGAAGAGGCTGCCATTCTGACCATCGACGGTGTCGGGGAGTGGGCGACCAGCTCGCTGGGAGTCGGTCGTGGAAACCAGATTGAGCTGTCGCACGAGATGCGCTTTCCACACTCCCTTGGTCTGCTCTACTCTGCTTTCACCTATTATACTGGCTTCAAGGTCAACAGCGGTGAGTACAAGATCATGGGCCTGGCGCCATACGGAAAGCCCAAGTACAAAGACCTGATTCTCGACGAGCTCATGCAGCTGCAGGACGATGGATCCTTCCGCATGGACATGCGCTATTTCAACTACTGCGGTGGCCTAACCATGACTTCCGGCCGCTTTCACGAGCTATTCGGTGCCCCCCCTCGGCAGCCGGAGTCGTCGCTCACCCAGCGAGAGATGGACTTGGCCGCATCTGTGCAGGCCGTCACTGAAGAGGTCATGCTGCGCATGGCGCGCCACATTCACGAGCTTTGCGGACTCCGCAATCTGGTGATGGCCGGTGGCGTCGCCCTGAACTGCGTGGGCAACGGGCGTGTGTTGCGCGAAGGGCCATTCGAAAACCTCTGGGTCCAGCCCGCGGCTGGCGATGCTGGCGGGGCGCTGGGCGCAGCTCAATTTGTCTGGCATCAGCTACTCAAGAAGCCGCGCAAGGTTTCTGGCGGTGACCTGCAGCACGGCTCCTTTCTCGGCCCTTCTTTTTCCGAGCCTGAAGTGGCAAAGGTCATCGCCGACGCTGAGGCCAAGGCCACCTGTTATCAGGATGACGACAGCCTTTGTGGCGCAGTCGCAGAATTGCTCGCCAGCGAGAACGTGGTGGGTTGGTTTCAGGGGCGCATGGAATTTGGGCCGCGTGCTCTCGGAGCGCGCAGCATACTAGGCGATGCGCGCAGTACCAACATGCAGGCCGCGATGAACCTGAAAATTAAGTTCCGTGAATCCTTTCGACCGTTTGCTCCCATCGTACTGCGGGAGCATGTCTCCACCTATTTCGAATTGCGCGACGAGGAAGACAGCCCATACATGCTGTTGGTCGCTCAGGTGCGCGAAGAAATGCGAGAGAATCAGGCAGAGAATGAGGCGGCGCAAGGCATTGATCGGCTGCATGTGGCCCGCTCCTGCATCCCAGCCGTCACGCATGTGGACTACTCAACGCGGCTGCAGACCATCGATACAGAGCGGAATCCAATCACTCACAAGCTACTCAGTCGATTCTACGAGCGAACCGGCATGCCCGTGTTGATCAACACCAGCTTTAACGTGCGCAGCGAACCCATCGTCTGTACCCCCGAGGATGCCTATCGCTGTTTCATGATGACCGACATGGACGTGCTCGTGCTCGGCAGGCATGTGCTGTTGAAACACGAGCAGCCAAACCAGCTTACGCCAGAGCAACGCGACGCATATCTTGCGCAGTTTGAGTTGGACTGATCATGAGCTTGCTATCTATAGACTTGAAACCGTCCGCGCGGCAACTGCGGCAGTTTTCTGCAGCAGCGCTGCCAGCGTTGCCCCTGATTGGTTGGATCTGGGGGGCGCTACCCGACGTTCTGTGGAAGCTGGCTGCCGTGGGACTGGCGATCGCGGTTGTTGGCCTTGTCGTTCCGTGTCTGATTAGACCGTTATACATCGTGGCTTGTGTGGTCGCTATCCCTATTGGCTTCGTGGTCGGCGAGCTGGCTATGCTGCTGACCTATGTGCTGGTGTTTCTTCCGATCGGAATCGTCTTTCACCTGCTTCGGCGTGATGCGCTTGCCATTCGGCGAAAATCGGATAGCTATTGGGTTCAGCGAGAAGCACAGAAACCCCCGGCCAGCTACTACCGGCAATATTGATATGGCGGACCAGGACAACCAACCAAACGAATTCGAGTCCGCCGGCGATGAACAGCCGTCGATTCTCGTGGAAGTTTTCTACTTCATGCGTGACAACAAGAAGTGGTGGATGCTCCCCATCGTGATTGTGCTCGCGTTTCTGGGCATTCTCATCGCCCTGGCAGCAACTGGGCTCGCTCCTTTCGTCTACACGCTATTCTAGTTCGGCGTTCCTTGGCCGCTATCGATGCGGCCGACTGTTTGGTCTAGGCGCGAGTACTTTAGGTGCACTCAAAGCCCTTGAGATAGGCGTGCCATGGGCCCTCGCTGGGCGCTCTGGTGAGTACGCAGGAGGAAACGGTGCCGCGATGAGGATCGCGTAGTTGGCATCCTTCTTGGCAGCCGATGGCGTTGGCACTGCCGGATACCAGAGTGCGAGATCGCTTGCTGGTCTACGCAGCGGGTTCGGGTACCGGGAGTATTTCCCAGCTTGGCGCCGCGCCTGGGCTGCCTCTGGATACGTCGTGGATTCCGTGCCACTCGTGATCTCCGCAGCGGCGCAGGTGGATGAGATTGGGTTCGAGGAGATGTTGCGCGAGTTGATCATGGCTGGCGAGGACAGGGATACGACTTGTGCCATCGCTGGCCAGCTTGCGGGCGCGGCGATTGGCTATGCACGACACCCGAGGAGACTGATCGACCAGTTGCCAGACTCGGAGATCGTGCACCAAGTTTCGTCGGTGTTTGCGGAGGTCGCTCCAACCATACACGCAGAACGGTCGGATTGAGCGAAGCGGCGTCTTCGATCTTAGAGGTCGATGGCGAGGGCAATCTCGTTGCAAGACTTGCGGCGCGGGCAGAGTCTGCAGTCCGACCAGACCTTTTGGGGGAAGTCGCTGTGGGTCATGTGGCGGAAGCCGACTCGAGAGAAGAGACCCTCTTCAAGGGTGAGCGTGAAGACTCGCTGGGCATTGCGGCGCTTGGCCATGTCCAGCACGGAGCGGACGAGAAGGCTGCCGATCCCTCGGCCGCAAAAAGATTCATCGACTGCCAGGGAGCGGAGTTCCTGGAGGCCTTTTCCGAAATCTCTGAGGGCTACACAGCCGACGATTTGGCCTTCGATTCGGGCTACGAGAAAGTTCTCGCAGTGGTCCGCGATGTCTGCGCCAGAGCGCGGCAGCAGGAAACCCCGCCCGGAGGCGCGGCAGATTACGGCGGCGATGGCTTCGCACTCCGCAAGATGTGGCGGCTCGCAGACCACGTCTGACCGACCAAAGCGTGCCTTAATCGGTGTATTTTGCATGTTCATTGATCTTGTCATTCAAGCGATGTCAGTTACGGTCCAAACCATGAAAGTCGGGCGAGCACCACAGGTATTGGTATTGGATGGCAGCCCGCTGCTCAGGCAGTTTTATTGCCATGTTCTGGGCAATAATGGATTTCAGGCTGTAGCAGCCGGGACTGTGAAAGAGGCGAAAGCAATTTGTAGCGACAGTCGTTACGATATCTGCTGCGCGCTCATCGATTTCACTGCCCAGACCAAGGAGCACACGGAGTTTGTTGATTCCGTGCGCAAGATGCCGACGCGCAAAGCAAAGCTGCCGATCATCTCGCTGATTCATCCGGAAACCGATCATCTTCCGCTACTGCGCATCGCCCAACGCAGCGATTGCCTGATCGTACGTGGTGATTTCGATCTGCCCCGGTTGTACTTCTTTGTGCGGCAGTTCATACCACCAAGAAAGGCGGTCGACATGGACGAATCCACAGTCATTGTAAAAACTGCGTAGCCTAGGCAGTATCTGCTCGATCGGGAAGCCGATCACAGTACTCAGCAGTCCGTTGGTCCGGGAGACGAGCAAGTCGCCGCCGGTTTGAATGCCGTAGCTCCCGGCCTTGTCCAAGGGATCACAAACAGCGAAGTAGTTTTCGATCGTCGTATCAGTGAGCGTGTTAAAAGTGACTTCGGTGAACGCGTACCAGGTGGTGGCCCGGTTGCGATTTGCGCAAGCAATGTGTACTCCCGTGTATACAGCATGCGTCTTTCCGGACAGCAGCTGAAGCATTTCCGTGGCGTGTTCTAGGGAGTCTGGTTTGCCGAGGATCTGGTCGCCAAGTGCGACCAACGTATCTGCCCCGATGACTACTGCCTCGGGGTGACTTGCGGAGATCGCTGTTGCTTTCTCCGCTGCGAGCCGTTGCACGGCCTGCTGCGGTTGCTCGGCTCTGCACAGTGATTCGTCTACATCGGCCGTCACTTGGGCGAAGGGCACGCCAGCGGCGCGGAGCAGGTCCCGCCGTCGGGCAGAGCCCGACGCAAGGATCAATGCCCCAACCTCTGCCATCAGCGCTTCTTGCGCCGTCGCGGTGGGCCGGCTGTTTTGGGGCGTGGCCGACGCTGTGGGCTGCCCCCTTCTTCTTTGGGGCGCCTTTCCACCAGCTCAAGCTTAAGTGGCAGGCTAGTGAGGTTGAAGGCTGTTCGCAGCTGTTTCTCCATGAACCGAATATAATTGGCGCGCGCGCTGGTCTTACGGTTTACGAACAACAGGAATGTAGGTGGCCGGCGCTTGTAGACAGCGTAAAATATTTTGAAGGAGTTCGGGCCTACTCCAGGGGGAGGGGTGCGCATGACCATGTCGCGCACGACCTGGTTCAGCAAGGAAGTTGGTACTTCCTGGGCCAACTGGTCCCGCATTTCCGCGAGCTTCGGCGGGATGTAGCGCACGTTGTAGCCGCTCTTGGCACAGATGGTAAGAAGCGGGGCGTGGCTCATGAAGGCCAGTTCATGGCGGATACTATCCAGTAACTCTTGCTGGGTTGTGTCCTCTCCTGCCAGATCCCATTTGTTGGCGAGCAGGACGCACGGCTTGCAGGCATCGAGGGCCATGCGACAGATTCGCTTATCCTGTGCCGTCACCCCTTCTGTGGCATCCATCACCATTAAGATGAGGTCTGCCCGGCGGATTGCCGCTTCTGTTCGGTCCGTGCTGAAGTACTCCACGGCGCTGTTCAGATTTCGCTTGCGTTTAAGTCCGGCGGTATCCACCAAGATTAACGGTAGGATCTGATCTTCACAAGGAAGGTCAACGACGACGTCTACCGCATCGCGGGTTGTGCCCGGTACATCGCTCACGATCACTCGGTTTTCGCCGAGTAGAAAGTTGGTCAGAGTGGACTTACCGACATTCGGGCGTCCAATGAGGGCGATTCGCAGGCGGTCACGGCTGTCATCATCGTGCAGGGCTTCCGGAATGTCCTTGCAGGCCACTTCCATCAACGCGTCAATATTACTTGTGTGCACGCAAGAAATCGCGATCTGATTTTCAAAGCCCAAGGCAAGCATTTCGTCGCCAGCTCGGGCCAGATTCTGATTGTCCGCCTTGTTTTGGGCGACAATCACTGGCTTGCCGCTTTCGTGGAGAATTCGGCCGACTTCTTCGTCTAGTGGGAGCAGGCCGCTGATACAGTCGGTGACAAAGATGATGCGGTCGGCACTCTCGATCGCCACGTGGAGTTGTTGCCGGATTAGATCATCGAAGAAGTCGTCAGCTTTTTCTGAACCGAACAGACCAAGGCCACCTGTATCGACCAAGGAGAAGCGCTTGCAGTTCCATTCTGCTACGGCTGACACGCGATCACGCGTGACCCCGCTTTCTTCGTGTACGATGGATAGACGTCTGCCAAGGATCTTATTGAACAGGGCAGATTTGCCTACGTTCGGGCGGCCGACGATGGCGATGGTCGGCAGAGATGGGGGGATTGTCATGTGAGTCGTTGGCTATCGCCGACGCCTCCCTTTTTTTCGCTTGGCCTTCTTTTCTTTCTGGCTTGCCTGCTTGGCTGCGCCACGCTGGAAGCCGCTGAGATTTGGTCCGCCGGGGCCCATCATGCCCGGGGGCATGCCGCCACCAGCTCCGCCGAGCCCGCCGAGAGATTCGAGGGTGCCAGCTAATTGCTTCAAACCGCCCGGGCCCATCTTGGCCATCATTTGCCGCATTTTCTCGAAGCGCTGCATCATGCCAGTGACTTCTTCGAAGCCAAGTCCACAGCCACGCGATACGCGCTTGCGGCGGGTGACGTCATTCATGATCGGCGGGTTCTTGCGCTCGAATGGGGTCATGGATTGCACCATGGCTCGCGCCTGTTTGAGGGCACCTTCATTGGCGCCTGCCAGCTTTTTGATGGCTGGGGGCAGTGGCAGCATTTCGAACAGCTTGCCCATGCCACCGAACTTGCTGAGCAGATCGAGTTGCTTGATAAAGTCGTTAAAGTCAAACTTGGCGCTAACCAGCCGGCTCTCTAGGTCTTTGGCTTCTTCTTCGGAGATGATTTCCTCAGCCTGCTCGACGATGCCGACGATATCGCCCATGCCGAGGATGCGGCGAGCCATCCGGTCTGGGTGAAATGGCTCAAAATCGGTGACTTTCTCGCCGACACCGATGAACTTGATTGGCTGGCCTGTGACTTTGCGCATCGACAGGGCGGCACCGCCACGGGCGTCACCATCCATCTTAGTCAGAATAATTCCGCTCAGGCCCAAGGCATCGTTGAAATGAGTGGCTACCGAGACTGCTTCCTGGCCCAACGCGGCATCCGCGACGAGCAGGATCTCTGCGGGGTTGGTCTTATTCTTGACCGATTCTAGTTCACGCACCAGGGGTTCGTCTACTTGGAGACGGCCAGCTGTATCAAAAATCACGACCTGATGTCGGTGGAGCTTAGCAAACGACAGCGCCTTCTCGGCGATGTTGGTGATGTCCTGATTACCGCGGTCCGAGAAAACATCGATCTCTTGGTCGCTGCCGAGAGTTTCGAGCTGGTCGATAGCTGCGGGGCGATGCACGTCCATGGCGACCATCAAGACGCGCTTTCCGTCCTTTGTGAGGCGGGCGGCCAGCTTGCCGGTGCTGGTAGTCTTACCGCTACCATGCAGGCCGACCATCATGATGATGCTGGGGCTGCCTTCCAGGACGAGAGGCTCGTTTGCAGCCCCCATCAACTCGCCGAGCCGGTCGCTGACGACCTTGACGAATTGTTGACCTGGGGTCACGCTGCGCAGGACTTTGGAGCCGAGGCATTCCTCGCTCACATCTTCGATAAACTGCTTGGTGATGTCGTAGTTTACGTCCGCTTCCAGCAAGGCGCGGCGCACGTCGGCCATCGCGTCTTCGATATTTTTTTCTGTCAGGCTACCACGTCCGGTCATATCCCGGAACGTGTCCTGCAGGCGAGTTGTCAGATTGTCAAACATAGCAGGTTCCTTCCAATCAAAGTGTCGTGACACCGGCACCGGCGCCAATGCCACAGACTATGGGGCTGACTTCATCGCCAGTGCGTGTTTTGTAGGCGGTAGCCAAGCGTTCGCAGAATGTCTCTGCCTCTGCTGAATCCACCAGATGAATTGTAATGCCGCCGAAGCCTCCGCCACTCAGGCGGCCCCCATGGCAGCCCGGCAGTGCGCACCCGCTAGCCACTAGGATATCCAGTTCCGGACAGGAGTTTTCGAAGTTTACGCGCGAGCTCGTGTGCGAGGCCGTGAGCAGGCTGCCAAAAGCGGTTGGATCGCTCTTCTTCATGGCGGCCAATCCGGCGGCGACGCGTTCGTTCTCGCCCACGATGTGACAGGCACGGCGGTAGTCGGTCACGGACATGTCGGCCCGGCAATCGTCCAGCATTTGCTGCGAGACATCTCGCAACGCGGTCACGCCGGTGTGGATGCTGGCCACAGCGCGGGCAGCGGCTTCGCAGCTTTCCCGGCGGTCATTGTAGTCGGTCGTGAGGTCGTGCTTCACGCCTGAGTTCGTCACCACCCAGGCCACGTCTGCATCAAGGGTGTGTGGCTCGACAGCCAGGGTCCGAAAGTCGATATAGACTAGATTCCCCACTTGTCCGAACAGCGAGGAAAACTGATCGAGCAGGCCGGTGTTTGCGCCCACATAATCGTTCTCACTCTGTTGCCCGATACGCGCCCACTCCTCGCGCGGTAGGTGGATCCCACTCAATTTGCCGATTGCCAGAGCGGCGGCTATTTCCAGCGCAGCCGAGCTGCTCATGCCGGCTGAAAGCGGAACGGTACTGCTGAGTGCAGCACGAAAGGGCTGGCACGAATGGCCGCGTTTGCCGAGCGCATAGACGATGCCTTTGATGTAGTTGGCCCATTCGCCAGCTGTCGGATTAGTGAGATCATCTAGGTCGAAATCGCTGCGCCAGACCTCGCCTTCGTGCCAAGAAACCAGCTCGCAGGTGTTTCCGGATGCCGGGCCAGCGGCGAATGTTGTCGCCTGCTCGGAGGCGCAGCTAAGAGCGACCCCGTCGTTGTAGTCGGTATGGTTGCCAAGGATCTCTAGGCGTCCAGGCGCGCGGCTGACGAGGGTTGGCGCCAGCCCGAACTGTTCGCGAAAGAGTGTGATTGTGTCTTGACTCACTGGCACGCTCCGTCGAATATCCCTGGCTGAACGCGGTAGAACCGTACGTCCATTTGTGTTTGGACCGTCTTATCCACGCCCACCGTTCTGTTCATGATGATGACTGCGTCCGGATCTACCTTATCGGTCAGGCCGGTCACGTCACACATCAAATTCATGACACCGCTCAGGGGCACATTCTTCGGATCTAGGGTCCGCGTGCGTGCGGCAACATCGGGCTTGAGTGCGAGGATGAAATTAATCCCGCGCCCTTCCGGGTCTGCTGCGTCCACTTTCTTGTCGAGCTGGCGCACCAAGTCGTTCACGGTCACGCCCGTGTAGTCCAGGCTCTCGAACTTGATTTCCTTTAATCGGGTTCTCAGTTCGTTCGCCTGCGTCCACAATGTGCCACAGACGAGAACCATGCCTATCCATAATTGGCTACGCATTTTTCTTCCTCCGTTCTTACTTGAATTCCAAGGAGTTTTTGCCGGCCATTCGCTTTACCAGTCCGCGAACAGACACTCCCAATACACCGAGCCCGTACGTACAGGATCGGCTAAAGTTGATCGAAGAAGCTTCTTCGAAATAGCGCGTGGGGCAACTCACCTCGCCAATCACGTACTTGCGTACCACAATCTCGGCTAGCATCTGATTGTCGAAGACAAAGTCTTCAGAGAACACTTCGTAATTGATGTCGCGCAGAATCTTCGCGTCATATACACGATAGCCCGTGTGATACTCAGACAGCTTGTTGCCGAGGCACATGTTCTGAAACGCGGTCAGACAGCGATTGGCCACGTATTTGTACTTGGGCATTCCGCCTTTCAGCGCCCCATTGGCGATAATGCGCGAGCCGAGGACGAACTCGTAGTGAGCCTCGGCGATCAAGCCACACATCGCCCGCAGGATCAACGGCGTGTATTGGTAGTCGGGGTGGACCATGGCCACGATGTCGGCATCATGCTTGAGTGCGGCATCGTAGCACGTCTTCTGGTTCCCGCCGTAGCCGCGATTCTGATCGTGAGCGATCGCTTCCAGACCCAACTTTTCTGCCAGCGCGACGGTGCCGTCGGTGCTATTATCATCGACCAAGATAATGTGGTCCACAATATCTCGCGGCATCTCATCCAGCGTTCGTTCCAGCGTCAACTCTGCGTTGTACGCTGGCATCACGACGACAATTTTTTGTCCAAGTAAAGCCATGAGAATATCTTAAGGAGCAGGTTCGAGCGGCGTCAATTCAGCCGAGATGCTACCGGTTTCGGTGTCATCATCGGCGCGCGCGGAAAGGCGAAAGGTCGCGATTCCACTGGCCGCGTTGCGGGCGTGCAAGGTACACCTTATTTCCGCAATTGACGACTCCGCCCCGAGCTTAATGGTGATTACGAACGGGAACGCGTCCTTGCGATTGATGTAGCGGGAGTGCCAGCTGGTGGTCTGGTCGCCGTCCAGCAGGTTCTTGGCTGGCTGCGCCGGGGCTTGCTCACTTGAGGCGCTGATCGACCAGTTCTCCCGCGATAATTCCGCTCCACTCTCGTCGTATAGCTGGAGCTCAGCGAGGCAGGCATAGTGGGAGTTCCCGAGCGAGCTCAGTAGCTCAATGCGTACTTGCGAACCTCGTAGTGCTGCGAACTTCGCAGTCAGCACCGCGCCGCCCTGTGGTAAGGGGGCTGTTCCGGTGACCCCGGTTGCGGAGTCCGCAACTTCGGCCGTGGCCTTTTTCGGCTGCATGGTCCGGAGCACGGTCAAGGTTTGTGTTTCGCCGCTGCCGCCAAAGCCCGGCCGCGGCAAGCCGCTGGTACGCAGGCCATCCAGTGTCCAGAGCAAGCCATAGGCGATCACATCCAGAGCCTGCGGTTCCAGTAATTGCTGCTCGCTGGCGCCCAGTACGGTGGCGAAAACGTAATTCTCGCCTCGATCGCGCCAAGTCACCGGCACCCTGTCGCATTCTTGGATCACCTGCGCCTGCGTGCCGAGCAGCACGGTGGCTGCGAGCTTGCCTTGCGGGAGCCAGTCGCAATCATGCAGGGGTGGCGTTAGACCGTGCACGGTACTGACCATGCCGGCGAGGCGCCAATTTCTGATTTCGGCCGACAGCCCAGTCAGATCGGTCCAGAGAGATGTGGTCGGCAGGGCTCCCGCGGCATACCCGATCATCACGATGGGGGTTTCGGCTTTTCGCAGCTTTTCCACGATTGCCGTGTCTTCGGCTGGGATTTCGGCGGCAGAAAATGCAAAAATCAAGGCAGCGGGCTTTTCAGCCAAGGCCTCGCTAATGGCGGCCGTCAATGGCCCAGATACAGAATGACAGTCAACCTGTACGGCCGCTCGCGACTCAATACCCTTCTGCAGGACAAGTGCGTAGCCCTCGGACGCGTCTGCGTCCAGCAGAGCGATCACGCGCCGCTCTGCCGCGGCCAACGAGCAGACGAGCACGCAGGAAATAATAAATATGTGCCTGAAAATCATCGGCAGAAGGTACCGCGGGGCGGCACAATTAACAGCCCGCAGAATCCCGATGGCATCACCTCTGCAGTTGGAGGCGCGCCTTCTCATCGTCTGCTAAGTCGGGCAAGCTGCAAACGGGGCTGGCACAAAGATCACGAATTCAAGTTGCAGGTGATCAGTTGCGCGCTAGTTTTGCCACCCCACACGCCGAGTGCTCGGGTGGCGAAACTGGCAGACGCGCTAGGTTGAGGGCCTAGTGGGAGATAATCCCGTGCGGGTTCGAATCCCGCCCCGAGCACCATGGTTAGCGAAGAGCCCTCGCAGGCGATTAGATATCCAGTTTGCGATTGAGGCGTATGACTTCTGCCCGAAGTTCCTTTTGCACCCGGCTCTTGTAGACATAGACGCTGGATTCTGCGATCCCGAGCTCCTTTACGATTTCACCCACTGGGTGGCCTTCGACTAAGAGCATGAATGCCCGCAGCACGTGCGGCTTGAAGCGCTTCTCGATAGCAGTCCAGGCGAGTTCCGAGATGTGCTTGCGCCATTCGAGCTCGGCGATTCGTTCGATATCTGGCAGCTTGATCTCGTCCAGGTAGTGCTCGTCATCCAACTCGTCTGACGATTGGGAGGTGATTGAGGATCGGCGCTTTCGAATGAGGTCGCGCACGGTGTTGCCCGTGACCAGGCAAAGCCAGCCGCGAAAGCGACCGCGTCGCCGATCATATTCAAAGTCTGGCATCTTGTTCCAAGACTTTAGTAGCACGGTTTGCACGATCTCCTCGGCATCATGGTGCTGGATGCTCATCCGCCGCGAGATGTTATAGATGTAGCCTTGGTAGTAGTGCACGAAGTCCTCCCATGACTGATCATCATTTGGGTCTCGGACCCGCGCCAGGAGAGACTCCCGGGTGTGCCAGGCGGAGGGTTCGTCGTGGGCGCTCATGGCTGTTCGATATCTTGGACGCGTTCGATTTTTTCGGCGGGAATATGACGGTGATCCCGAGGGGTATTGCCAGTGGCGACCAAGACGCTGCCGTCGTCCCGCTCTTGAAGGAGCATGCAGCGCACTTTCTTGCCGGAGCGCAAGACCACTTCCTTGTCTGGGGCATAGACCGAGAGGTGGACCTCTCCGTGGCCTTCGCTCAGGTCGAGGACCACTGGCGCGCTGGTGACGTCCCGATAGCGCAGCACAGCTGTGTACTTTTTCTTCTTGAATCCGTCCAAAACAAGTGGCGCAACCAAGCCGGGCAGCTGCGGTTTGGCGGGGGCAAACGTCCCTCTCGGCACATCGTCCAAGAGAACTGTGGCACCCGGCGGCAGGCCGCGAATCACGCATGAGGCGGTCGACGGGATGAGTTCTGCGTGTTCCTGCTGCGCCTTGCCCGTTACGTGAAAGGCGTGGTGGAGCGTTTCGTAACCTGACTCCACCAGAATGATCGTCTGGGGACCCGTTGGGATGGCGTTAAGTGCCAGCGGCGTGCGTCCCAGCAGCTGGTTCCGCCACCACACAGTTGTACCGGATGGACGGCTGGTGATGCTCAAGCCAGTGGTTGCCGCCACCAGCTTGACCTTATGCAGCGCAGTCGCAGAAGGGATGGTGATGGCCTGCGACCAATCCTCAAAGCCCGGGGCCGTGACCCGTACCTGATAGATGCCTGGCTCGAGCGGCCCGTCGAAAAACGGCGCAGGACCACGATCCGTGCCATCGATGAAAACGGTTGCATTTCCGTCCTTCACCGCGAGTTGGATGAAGTCATACGTATCCTGTGCGGTTACGGTCAGCCCAGCAAGGAAGAGGCAGAGGGCAATGAGTTTCATCTTAATACTCCGGTGCGTCATCACGGACAATTACAGCTTCTTCCACGTCGAACTTGGATTCGAGAAGTCCACCGAGCTCGAGGGCAAACACCTCACCTGTCGGGGCGAACAGCTGAATTTCACCGTTGGTCATCGCTAGGCTTTCGATGCGCATTAGATGCTCGGTATTCTTGCGGCCAGTTTCTGTGAACACATCGTAAGTTTTGCGCGACCAGCCCTCGACATACAGCCGAAAGCCATGGCGTTCGCACAGTTCACGAATGATTGCGTCGAACTCTTCATCATCCGGGGTCTCGCGGATCCGTACCATTCACCGCCTCCGTTTCTTGTTGCGGCGAAGTTGGGCGGCTGTCTTGCGTTCCATGCGCTTAAGGTCTGGCTTCAATCCGGCCAGGTCTTCGTCGCTAATGAGGTCTACGAACAACACACCCTCTAGATGATCGTACTCATGCTGCAGGCAGCGAGCGAGGAGCCCACCACACCTGAGGTTGTTGACAGTACGGCCGTCTGCCAGGGTCGCCGTCAGCGAGACAAACTCTGGGCGGTTGACAGTCCCGGTCAGCTCGGGAATGCTGAGGCAGCCTTCGACAAAGTCCGTTTCCTGCGTGGAGAAATCCGTCAACTGCGGGTTTAGCAGGGCAGCTGGCTGGGAGCCAAAGAACTGCTCTCCAGGAGTAAGTGTGCGCACTTCCTCCTCTTCTTCCCCCACTTCTGGGATCTCGATGACAAAAATACGTTTGCTGTAGCCAATCTGCGGAGCAGCCAAGCCAATGCCGTTCTCGTAGCGCATCGTCTCGACCAGGCGCGCGCAGAATTCGGCCAGTTCCGGATCTTTAACGTCCACCGGTTCTGCCTTCTCGCGGAGGCAGGGGTGGCCGAATAAACACATTTCAAAAACTTTTGGGGGCGCAATACGTGGCATAGGCTGTCTCTGAATTCACTGTCAGCGGGGCGATTTGTGGTTCCTCTACAGTAAACGACCTGAATAAAAGGACAATTCAACTGCGACCGGATCATTTCTTCTGATTGGCACGCTTTCTGCTTGACCTTTGGGCGCAATGATCCCTTTTAGAAGACCCACTATTACCCATCGCGAGATATCTGTGCCTTTTTCCGTCCGCCATCTTGACATGCTCTGTGATCTTGGAGAGTTACACTCCGTGCTCGCTGGGAGCCAGGATATCAACGCCTATCTGCAAGCAATTGTGGAGTTGGTCGCGAGCCATATGCATGTGGATGTCTGCTCTATTTATCTGTTTGATGACAAAGACCAGTGCCTGCACCTTGCGGCATCTTGCGGCCTGGCATCGGGATCCGTGGGCAAGATTAAGATCGCGATTGGCGAGGGGCTAGTCGGCCAAGCCATGCTCGACCGCGAGCCTGTCCGTGAGGGGCGCGCCAGTGAGCATCCAAATTTTCTGCCGTTTCCCGAGTCCGGCGAAGAACACTATGACGCCTTTCTGGCGATCCCGATTTATCGGGGGCCATCGCGCATTGGGGTTCTGGTTGCGCAGCGCCACCACACCGAACCGTTTGATACTGATGATCTGAAGGCCATGCGCGCCACCGGCTCGCAGCTGGCAGGAGCGGTTGAGAATGCGCGGGCCATGGTGGCCTTGCATCCGGCGCACAGCTCTGTGGCTGACGAACCAGAAGACGCTCCCGCATCGGAGCGCCTCTCTGCTGAGATCGCCTCCGAGGGATTTGCACGAGGCCCGTCCTACGCCATGCGGCGTGATCCCTGGCGCAAGCTTTTTGAAAGGGCTCGCATCGCGCAGCCCACCCTTGAGGATCTGCAACGCGCCATCGTGACCACGAATAAGCAGCTGGAAGCCATGCAGATGCGGGTCGAAGAGCAGCTCAGTGAGCTTGCCTCGCTGATTTTCGAGGCGCAGATTCTGATGCTGAAGGATCCCCAATTTATTGGGGACGTGACTCGGCGCATGGAGAACGAAGGGATCGATGCCGTGCAGGCACTCAAAGCCGTGGCCACGCATTATATCGAAATCTTGCAGGACTCCCGAAATTCCTACATGCGCGAGAAGTCTAAGGACGTCGAGGACCTATCGGTTCGTCTGCTGCACAATCTTGTCGCCGAGCTCGGAGGTGCTGAAGCCGGAGTCGCCGAATCGGTGGTGTTTGCCTCTGACCTCTATCCATCGGACGTTCTTAAGCTGTCCTCCGAGAATGTGGCTGGCGTGGTCTTGACTGCTGGCGGCGTGCTCAGCCACATCGCGATTCTCGCGCGATCGCTCGGTGTCACGATGTTGATCGTGGATCAGCCATCGCTGCTGGATATTCCAGCGCAGACGTCCGTGCTTCTGGACGGGCGTGCTGGTGCGCTGTACATCAACCCCGTGGCTGAAGTGTCCGAAACGCTCGAGAAGCGTGAGCGGGACCTCCAAGCGATCGAGCAGCACTCACTGGATCCCGAGACCCGGACCGCAGACGGTGTGCGCGTTAAGCTGCTGGCAAACGTAAATCTGACCTCCGACCTTCGTTCTGACGTGGCGCTTCAGCTCGAAGGCGTCGGCCTATATCGGACCGAATTTCCCTTCCTCGTGCGGGCTAACTTTCCCTCCGAAGAAGAGCAGATTCGCGTCTACAAGAGCCTGCTTGAACCGATGGAAGGCAAACCGGTGACCTTTCGCACACTCGATGTGGGCGGAGATAAGTGCCTTGCCTACCATGACCACGGCTCGGAGCCCAATCCCAACTTGGGAATGCGCTCCATCCGCTTCTCCTTCCGCCATCCGGAGATTTTTCATCAGCAGATCCGAGCGATTCTGCGGGCTGGCTGCGAAACTGAGAAACTGCGGATCATGTTTCCCATGATCTCATCACTGGATGAGTTCATTGCCGGTCGCGAAGCCGTACGGGCGTGCATCAAGAGCTTGGAGGATGAGGGGCTTTCCCACCATCCCGCCCCTGACCTTGGGATCATGGTCGAGATCCCGTCTGTGGTCTGGATCATTGATGAGCTGGCAGAGTGCGTAGATTTTCTGTGCATCGGCACCAATGACTTTGTCCAATTTATGCTGGCCGTAGATCGCTCCAACGCCATGGTTGCGCCTTACTACATTCCCCATCATCCTGCCGTGCTGCGCGCACTCAAGCTCATCGCAGATGCTGGCATCAAGCATGGTAAGGAAGTCTCCATCTGCGGTGAACTTGCCCATGAGATTGAGTACATTCCCTTCCTGATCGGGATTGGTATTCACACTCTCAGCGTGGACCCACGCTTTGCCGTACGTTCTCAGCAGTTTGTTCAGACCCTGCGAGTGAACGAAGCGCGCGACTTGGCTGAACGCGCGCTCTGTGTCGGAACCGTGCGTGAAGTCGAAGAAGTGCTCGGCGTGACCGCCACGACCACGCACCCGATTCAAGGCCTATATTCGCCAGAAACCGGCCAATAGCGGCGTCCGATAGGGCTACTGGTACTCGTATGGCGCAACTCTATTTGCGCCCGTTTGGCTTACGGGGGTGCTTCGCGCCCGCACCAGCAAACGCAGGAGCATGTCCTGCAAGCCCAATAACGCCCGGAGTTGCGCTCTACGCCAAAACTCCGGGCGCAAACGGAGTTGCCATACGCTGTCTACGGACCCGGCCAAGCCAAGCCGCTGCTCGGTGTCAGAATGATCTCAGAGGCATTGAGGCGCTGGCGCGAAAGGCACTGGGGGTGACGCCAATGACTTGCTTGAACAGCCGCGAGAAATGAGAGCCTGGCTCACAGCCGACGGCCAGCGCAACCTCCGCGATGCTGAAATCGGTGTTTTTTAGTGTCTCGCAGGCACGATGCATCTTGCTCTGACGAATGCATTGATAGGGCGTGCGGCCCAATTCAGCGCGACACACACGACTCAGGTGCTCTTGGGAGACCGCCAGTTCATTCGCCAGCATCGTGGCATTGAAGGGGAGCTGCATATTGGCCTCAATGGCTTGCAAGGCAAGCCTGACCAGACGCAGTCGAGCGTTCAGATGAGGTGCCTGTGGCTGATCGGCTAGCATGGCAATAATGGCGCTGACAAAAAGATGGCCGGCTCCAGCCTTTAGCTCAATGGTCAGCTCCGGAGTGCGGGCATGGGCGAGCAGCCGTTGAATTTGAACTTCTTCCTGGTCGACGTCAAAGACGAACCCCAGGCTGCTATTGAGAGCGGCGGTAATCCCGGCGTCATCACGATAGCTAACAAACAAGAAACGCCATGGCTCGACCGCATCGGCCGGATAGGAATAGGAAAGGCGCTCGTCTGCCACACAGCAGCAGAATCCCTTGCCTGGTGGCACCATGTGCTGCTTCCCGTCCACCGCAAATACCCCGCAACCGGACAGCGTGTACTGAAACACCGCCATGCCAGACTCGCCAAGCCGATCGCTCCCTGCGTGGTGGTATCTGCGCGAAGAGACTTCTGAAACCACAATAGAGTCGGGTCGAAGCAATCCAGGAATAGGACGCAGGACCAGCAATTGCTTCTGCCATTCGCGACTCTCAATCTGCATAATTGGCACCAAAATATCAAGTATTGGACTTTTGAATCAAAGGGGAAAGGCAGTATATTCACCGAATCTGAATAAAAAAGTCAACTTTTGTGTATCTGCAACCAAAGCAAGGAGGCCCTTCCCATGGCTAAAGTCGTAATAATCGGTGGTGGTAGCCTAGTGTTCGCTGGGGGATTGACCCGCGATATTCTGTCGTACGAGGCCACCCAGGATGCAACCTTCACGTATGTGGACATTGATCCGAGGCGGCTGGAGCTCGGCGTGCAATATGCGCAGCGAACCATCAACGAAGGCGGCTACAGCGGTGCCTCGGTATCAGGCACGCTGAATCGGCGCGAGGCACTCGAGGGGGCCGACTACATCATCGTTAGTATTCTCGTCGGCGGTTTTGAAGCGATCAAGGCTGAGATCGATATTCCGCTGAAGTACGGCATCAACCAGTGCATTGGCGATACATTGACCCCGGGGGGAATTATGCGCTGCTTGCGCACGCTTCCCGAGCTGCTGGACATGGGCCGAGACATCCAAGAAATCTGCCCTCGGGCCGTGGTCCTGAACTACACGAACCCGATGTCTATGTTGTCCTGGGGATTTCAAGATGCCTATCCGGAACTGCAATACGTGGGGCTTTGCCATTCTGTGCAGGGCACGGCAGGGGAGTGGACACGTCGCTTGGGGCTTGAGGAAGGCGCTGTGAATTACACCTGCGCCGGGATTAACCACCAAGCCTGGATGTTGCGCTTTGAGGCCGACCGGGTCGATCAACTGCCGAGAATTCGCGAATTGGCAGTGGACCCGAAGATCTGGTCTGGCGACACCACGCGGATGGAGTACGTCAAGCATTTTGGTCACCCCGTCACTGAGTCCAGTGGCCATGTCAGTGAATACAACTGGTGGTTCCGCAAGAACGACCAAACGATCGGACGCTATTGCGACTCTGAAGGTGCTGCTTGGAATGGCCGTCCGGGCTTCATCAAAGAGCTGTACGATCGGCCGGACTGGGAAGAGCGCATGGAGAAGCGCGTGTCCGACCCCGAGCCGCTCAAGCTCGAGCGCGGTCTGGAATACGGCTCCCGGATCATCAATGCCATTGAAACCGGCAATGGCGAGCTCATCCACGGTAACCTCAAAAATCATGGGTTGATTGACAACTTGCCTGCCGAGGCGATCGTCGAAGTGCCCATCCATGTGGACAAGAACGGGATGCAGCCGATTCGCATTGGCGCGTTACCCCCGCACCTGGCAGCCATCAATAGCGCCCAGATCGCGGTTCAGGAACTGGCCGTGCGGGCCGTGCAGGAAAAGGATCCAGAACGGGTGTTTCAAGCGATGGCGATGGACCCGCTCTGCGCCATGTCCTGTACCTTGGATGAAATCAGAGCCATGACCCGCGAACTTATGGCAGCCCACCGCCAATACATTCCGATTCTTGACGGCAAAGAGCTCGCCGACAAGAAGGTCATGTATACCCACAAGCAGCAGGACAAAGAGAAGCACATCGATCCCGGCATGGAAGAGTAGCAGCCAGGTTGCTCTGGGGGCTGACGGTAGCTTGGCTCTCCGAGCCGAGTTGCGCTTTGAGACGGGGCTCCGTGCTCGTCGCGCATGGAGAGTACCACGCCAACTCCTGCTGCGTCCCACTCCACACGGACCCTAATCAACGGGCGCTAGAGGGCTTCCAGCTGTTTTCATCCTGTCCACCCTGTGATCCTGTGTCAAAACTCTTCCCTTTCGTGAGCCAATGTCCGCCTCCATCGGACCCGTCTCTATGGGCGTCACTCCTTGATTGTCACGACGGGCACAGAGACCCGTTCTACTGAGGGCAAGTTGGTGGAGTAAGTGGCGCTAAGCGCCTAACCTCGGCTTCCGCGCGTGCAGGCGGCGGAACCCGCGCGGACGCGTACGTTTTCAGGGTCCATGAACGTGCAGGAAGTCCCGTTAACGCACATGCTCGTATCCATCATCATCCCTGTCTATAACGAGGTCGAGAACCTTAACCCGCTTTACGATCGAATCGTAGAAGCGCTGGCGGAGTGTGATTTCGAGTTTGAAGTTCTGCTGGCTGATGACGGTTCGACAGATGGCTCCGATGGCGTGCTCAAAGACCTAGCGCTACGCGACCCGCGATTCAAAGTCATCGAATTTCGTCGCAACTATGGGCAGACTGCTGCCATGATGGCCGCGATCGACTACTCGTCCGGTGAGATTATCGTGGGACTGGATGCTGACTTGCAGAATGATCCAACGGATATTCCGAGGCTGGTGGAAGCTCTGGGCGATGACTTTGACGTCTGTTCTGGCTGGCGTGCCGATCGCCAGGATAAGGCGCTAACGCGGAAGCTTCCCAGCTTCTTGGCGAATCGGCTGATCAGCCGGATGACCGGAGTGCGATTGCATGACTATGGCTGCACGCTGAAGGCCTATCGCCGCGAATCGCTCGAAGGCGTGCGTCTCTACGGGGAAATGCATCGCTTTATCCCGATCTGCGCGAGTTGGCGCGGTGCGCGCGTGACTGAACTGAAGGTGAACCACCACGCCCGTGAGCGTGGAGAGTCCAAGTACGGCCTTGGACGGACCTTTAAGGTGGTTTTGGATCTGATCGTGATCACCGCCTATCTGACGCTGCTGAACAAGCCAGGCTACATTTTTGGCGGCTTTGGCCTGCTGAACTTGTGCGGGGCGGGTGTGGGATTGGTGACCATGGTTTCGCTGAAGGTCTGGGGCGATAAGTCGTTTATCGACACGCCGTTGCCGTCCGTGGTGGTGATGTTTTCGCTGGTCGGCGTGATGTCGATCCTGATGGGCTTTCTGGCGGAGATCATGATGCGCACGTACTACGAGTCACAGGGGCGCACCGTCTATGCCGTGCGAAATACGAGAAACCTCCCGGAGGAGGACTCAAGCTCAAAGGATTGATGGAACCAGAGTTGCATCCGAGAATCATACGGAGTGCAATTGCGTAACCCACAGAATTTCTCAGATTCACAGGAGCTGAATTCATGCACACCCGGTCTTTATCTTCAGTTGGCCGGCTGACAACCACAGCCGCTTTACTTCTCATTTTTGCCGTCTCTCTCCAAGCAAGGGACTGGTGGCCGTTCGGAAAAGAGAAGAATAAGGACATCCATGTGGTCATCGATGACACGCCACTCAGGCCCGATGTCCAGAAGGCAACCAGTTTTGCCGATGTGGTCGACGGCGCGTCGGCCAGCGTCGTAAACGTGGTTTCTAGTATCGAGAAGCCCCCACAACTCGAATTTAATGGCGACCCGTTCTCTCGCTTCTTCGGGAACCGCGCGCAGCGACCGCGGGCCGAGCGCCCCGGCGTCGGCAGCGGCGTGATTATCGCCGAGAAGGGCTATGTGATCACGAACGCGCACGTCGTCGAGTCCGCCACTAGCCTCAAGGTCGTGCTGCCAGGCGGGAGAAAGGAGTATACTGCGGAGTTGGTCGGCGCCGATAGTAAGAGCGACATCGCCGTGCTGAAGATCGAAGGCGACGATTTCCCCGCGATCACGCTCGGCGACAGCGAGCTTCTGCGCGTGGGCGACACGGTTCTGGCCATCGGCAACCCTTTTGGCGTTGGCCAGACGGTGACCCGCGGGATTGTCAGCGCCACGGGGCGCGGCATCGGCATCAACGATTACGAGGATTTTATTCAAACTGATGCCAGCATCAATCCCGGAAACTCCGGCGGCGCGCTGGTCGATGCCCAGGGCCGGCTGGTTGGCATCAATACCGCCATTCTCAGTCGCTCCGGCGGCAACCAGGGTCTAGGCTTTGCCGTGCCGATCAACATGGCACGCAATATTGTGCAACAGCTCATGCAGCACGGGAGTGTATCGCGCGGTTTTCTTGGCGTGAGCATCCAGGACATTGCCCCTGAGATGGCCCAATACTTTGGGATCGCGGAAGGGAAGGGGGTGCTCGTCACTGAGGTGACCGTGGACAGCGCTGCGGATGTCGCAGGGATTGAGCCGGAAGATGTGATCCTGGAGCTCAATGATCGTCTCGTTGAGAGTGCCCGTGATCTCCGCTTGCTAGTCGCAGGCACCTTGCCTGGCACTCAAATTTCGCTCAAGGTGCTTCGTGATGGCAAGGAGCAGACGCTTACTGCTGAGTTGAAAATTCTGCCTGGCTCGACGTTGGCCACCGTTCACCAGTCGGATGAGAGTGACACGCGCAGTGTGCTGCGCGGCGTCGCAGTCGAGGACCTCACCATGCGCCTAGCCCGTGAGCATGGGATCGATCCTGATGTCCGTGGTGCGTTTGTCGTGGAGGTCGCGGCCGGCTGCCCTGCCTCCCGCTCGCACCTCGGCGTCGGCGACGTCATCCTCCAGATCAATCGCACGCCAGTGAACACCGCCGATGAGGCTATCGCTGCCAGTCGCGCGATTAAAGGACACTCTGCCATGCTGAAAGTACTCAGTCGAGGCGGCACGTTCTTCGCCGTGATCAGCGAATAATGGCGGTTCGACTCACACGCATTTACACCCGGACAGGCGATGCCGGGAGCACCCGACTCGGAGACGGCTCGGAGCGTACCAAGTACGACACTCGGATCCAGCTGCTGGGCGAGTTGGACGAGCTGAACGCGTGCCTAGGGCTGATCCTTGCGGAGCTCGCAGATTGCGAAGTTCGCAAGATCCTGACTTCGGTCACGAACCAGCTTTTTGATGTCGGGGCAGACGCCTGCAGTCCAGGACTGGACGGCAAGCGGATAGCGGACACGTACGTAACCTGGCTGGAGCAGCGGCTGGATGAGCTGAACGAGAGTCTGCCTCCATTGGAGAGCTTTGTCCTTCCTGGTGGCAACCGCAGCGGTGCTGCCTGTCACCTTGCCCGGTCCGTGTGCCGCCGCGCCGAACGGGCTGCGGTGTGTTGCGCCGGCGAAGAGCAGTTGAACCCAGAGCTACTGCGCTACCTGAATCGGCTCGCTGATCTGCTGTTCGTCTGCGCTCGCACGATCAACGGTGTCGAGCACGAAGTCACTTGGGAGCCAGGGGCCGCGCTGTCTTAGTCAGAAAAAAGAGAATGTCCAACAGCCAACAGCCGGAGGCAGGCGAAGCGAACGAATGTCCAATTGCCAAATGAAGACAGTGGAGCACACACTCTCATTGCTTGGACATTGGAAATTCCATATTGGCTGTTGGATATTCAGAACCCAGGGACCTCGATCAGGCACATGACGGACAATAACGCCACGAGCGACAGGTAGCTGACGACAATCTTCGGGTCTGGCTCATCCGGAACTTTAGTGCTGAAGCAGCGGCTAAAAGCAACCAGCGCCAATAAAATCAGCAGCCCTTCCTGAGTCACCAGCCAGGCAATGGCCAGCCCAGCTGTCGCAAGCCAGCGCTGTGGCCGGGTCATCCCATTGAAGCCGCGGCCACCGTCCAGCTGCCAAAATGGCAAGAGATTAAACAGATTGATCCAAGCACCCACCCGGGCAATGGCCGCCCAGCTCGGCCAGTCAGTCCCTAAAAACACCACATACGCAATCAGCGCGGCAGCTAGTCCCCAAATCGGCCCTGCCAGACCCGTAATCGCATCTTCGCGGGTGGTCTTGGGCGGATGCTTGAGCCGAATGACCGCGCCCAGGCCCGGGATGAACATGGGCGCGGTGGCCGGCACGCCGAAGCGTCGTAGTGCCGCGACGTGCCCCATCTCGTGGATGTAGATCGAAATCACCAGGCCAGCGGCAAACTTCCAGCCCCAGGCCGCCCAATACACGCCGAACGACAGCAACATCGAGAACGCCGTACTGGCCTTGCCCAGGCCAAGCAGCAGCAGTTTTAACTTCGTGGCGATGAACACCAGCACAAACTTAAGCTTCCAGGCAAGCAGGCCGATGGCGCTGAGGCCCATGGCCTTCTTCTTCCAATCACTGGCTTTTGCGGACTCGGCACTCTTGTGCTGGCTCTGGAGAGCGTCGATGCGCGCTGTGATGGTCTGGCGCTGTCGCGAACCATGTGGAATCAGTTCGAGGCATTCCTGCCAGCTATGGATGGCGTCTAGATGCACGCCAGCGCTCGCCTGCTCTTGGGCTCGTGCTGCCAGAGCGCGCAAAGTATCGGCGTGAACCAGTGAGTGGCAGGCCTGACAGGCCAGAGCCTTGGGCGGAAGCGGCTGTTGGCAAGCCGCGCAGCTTGCGTCAGGCACCGTTACCTTCGGCCGAGTACGGCCCCTCGAAAGCGTATTCCCGCTTGCGGTTCATCGACCAGGCCTGGTAGAGCGCAAAGCAGATGATTAGAATTCCGATGATATTCCCCAGGCCGCTGAGTACCGGGGCGACAAAGGCGAAGGCAAAGGCCATGATCAACATGACGAGGTTCTGGAGGCCACTCAAGGCCACCGGAGGCATCGGGTCTGCTGCGTCGGCCACTTCTGCGTCCGCGACTTGCTCACCCTCTTCAGGCTCGTCTCCAGTTGCTGGCATTGCCGCCTGTTCCCCGTCTGGGCCCTCGCTCACGCCTGCCATCATTGGCTTGAGTTCTTTCAGGATCAGCGGCACGTGGGTGGTGACGATGGCACTGTAGGTGAGTGCCACGGCGAGAAGTTGGTAGAACCAGCCCCCGCGACCGCCGCTGCCCGTGGCCACGCCCAGCCCCACTAGGAAGCCGACCGCGATCGCGATTAGGCCGATCTCGTAACCGGTCAGCGCGAGCACGGCGTAATAGATGCCGGACCCGATCGCTCCGGCGATGAAACCAAAGATCAGGGCTTTGATAAACCGAAAAAATCCACTCGAAGTCTGGAATGCATTGGCGCAGGTATCGCACCACGCTTCGCTGTTGCAGAGATAGTACGTATCCCGAACCGGTTCCTGGCAATGCCCGCAGTCTGACGGCATGGTGGCCTGCGGCTCATGAAACTCGGCTTGGTCAAACTGTAAATCATCTGTGTGATCGTTCACGGTAGCCTCTTCTCTCTCGTGGTTGTTGGCGCCCACACTACAGGTAAAGAGAGGCCGTGCAAAACGTTTCTGGGACTCGATCTGTCAGGCAGGGAAAATGAAGCATTGTCGGCCGGCGTGTAGCACAAGTTCCACCTGACACGTAGTGCGCCGCGTATGTGGTGTATATTGCTTGCACACCTTTGGCCTGATCCACGCTCGCGGCGAGATCGCATGAATGAGTCAGGTAGGCACTGAAAACGTTAGCTGGAGTAGTCCATGAGGCTTGTCTTGTCCCTAATAGTAGTCGTTCTCCCGGCCTTTTCCCAGACCATCAGTTCGGGCTCCACCTTCGAAGATGGGAATCGACATTTCAGTGCTCCGCCGGTTGCGCGATCGCACGTCGGCCTGACAGCCGGTGCGGACGAGTTTGGCGTGATTCTGGTCGGCGGGATTTTCAGCGACGGGAGCGTGTCGGCGGAGGCGTGGCGTTTGGCGGGGGAGGCCTGGTCGCCTGCTGGCCCGGATAGCCCCAGCCCGGTGGTCGGTGCTGGCTATGCGTTCTCCATCAATTCTGGCGGCGTCGTGCAGTTTGGTGGCCAAGATGGCGACACACTGACCAATCAGACCTATCAACTGCGGGATGAAGCTTGGACCTTGGAGAACGGCAACGGTCCGCTACCAAGCCCTCGTCGGGATGTGATGATGCTGGGCGATTCCAATTCCGGGCTCCTTTATATGTTCGGTGGGCGAGACGCGAATGGGTTTCTAGGGGACACTTGGCTGTATGACGGAAATAGCTGGTCTGAGCTGACTGGGTTGGCCACGTCACCTCCCGCACGTGCTGAGGCTGCGATGGCCTGGGATGATACCAACTCACGTCTGATATTGTTTGGCGGCATTGGCGATGCAGGCGTCCTGGGAGATGCCTGGGCCTTCTCAAACAATGAGTGGACTCAGATTCAGACTGCGTTTCCAGCGCCAAGATATGGCCACGGTATGACCACGTTAGGCGGCAGCATCTTCCTGTTTGGCGGGCAGAATGATGCCGGGCTCATTCACGACTTTCACCGCTTCGACGGAACTGTTTGGGCGGAGCTTACTCCCGCCGAAATGCCGCCACAGCGCCGGCACTTTGGGTTTGCCCCGGACCTGTCGCCGAATATGTTGGTGCTCTACGGCGGCGAAACCGATGCAGGAACGCTCTCGGATACTTGGGTCTACACCTTGGATACCGAAGAGTGGAGGGAGCTCGTGCTCTCACCGGTGCATGTCATTGACATGTCCGAAGACGCCGATGGCGTGCTGCATTACGGTGCCTTTGTGATCGAATCTGGAGCCACAGTTCGCTTTCAGCGTACTGCCAATAATGACCCAATCACGATTCTCACAGTTGGCGGTGTCAGGATCGATGGGACGCTTGAGGTATCTGGCAGCGACGGCGTCGTGGGTTCGGCTGCGGGCGGCGAGGCAGCGCCTGGCACCGGGGGCTATCAGGGTGGGCGTGCTGCTGGCGCAAGCCCAGCAACCGGCGGCGACGGTCCTGGCGGTGGTGCGCCGGGCAGCGCCCAATTTCCAACTGGCGGGCAGGCTGGCCACTCCACACCGGGTTCCGGCGTCGGTGCCGGACGGTCCTATGGCACCTTTCTTGCGACAGCTGCCAGCGGCGGCTCAGGCGGCGGTGGCGGGTTCGGCACCGTTGAGGCACCGGGCGGCGGCGGAGGTGGTGGCGGTGGTGCCATCACCATTATTGCTAGCAGCACGATTTCCCTGTCCGGCGAGATTCTCGCACAAGGCGGACTGGGGGCCACCAACGGTGGCAATGGCTCTGGCGGCATGGTCCGTCTCGTCGCAGGTCAGATCGCCGGAGACGGCCTAATCGACACGCACCGCGACGGTACGCAACCGGGCTGGGTTCGTCTGGAGGCAGAGACATCCACCTTTAGTGGTGTCTCTCTTCCTGCCGCGACCGTGGCCAGGCCTACCCCCCCCCCGGTCGTGGGCGACGAAGTGCAAATTAGAGTCCTCAGTATCAACGATCAGGCAGCTACGGCATCCACCGGAAACACGGACGCTGTGGACATCTCGTTCACCGGTTCCACGACTACGATCTTACTCTCGGCAACCGGAGTTCCCGACGGCGAGCGCATTCAGCTGCGCATTGTCCTTGAAAATGGCCAGGTGTTGAACGTCCAGAGCGATCCTCTCGCGGGTGGCCAGGCGACCGCCACTGCATCCGTTCCAGTGGGCTCTGGCACGATCACGCCCTACGTCGAGTACTAGTGTGGTGAATCATAAGTTCGTCAGAAAATGCGAGGGCCTTTCGGCGCTCCACCGTACCGGCGACACCTCGCCGATGGCCTAGCAGTCATACGCCACCTGCAGTGAGCCTGCCGAATGCTCCGCAGCGAGATGTAGGCACGGCAGCACTGGGAATTTGCAGTCCAGCTCTTATTTCATTGGGCGCACTATGAAAACACTGTGAGAGGACCGGAAAAGCCATGGAAGATCAGCTCAGAGCTGGCGTGTTAGCCAGAGGCACAGATTGGTTTGCGATCAACAAGCCGGCAGGGGTGTCCGTTCATAACGAAAAGGGCAATGACGTCGTCAGCGCCTTTCCAGAATACGAGAAACTGTTCTTGTTGAACCGGTTAGACGTTCCAGTCAGCGGTATCGTGTTACTGGCGAGTGACAAATTAGTTGCCGCGGCCATACAGGGCCAATTCGCGGATCGCAGTGTAAAGAAGCGCTACCGTGCCATCGCCACCATGCCTGAGGGGTTTTGCGCCGACGTTCCGGGCGAGGGGGTCTGGAAAAAGCCCTTGACGAAGAAGGCAGAGAATCGTGCTAAACCGGCAGGGTGGGGCGGAAGACGCGTCCCCTGCCAAACCACGTGGACAATCGAAAAGGTCGAAGAGGCGAGGATTTATCTGACGTTGATCCCACATACGGGCCGTAAGCACCAATTACGGCGGCACGCAGCCATTGCTGGCTGGCCCCTTGTGGGCGACCGGCGTTATGGCCAGCCCGACGCCCCGGCAGGCTTTGCCGAGCGCATTGCCCTGCACGCCGAGTGGCTGGAGTTTCGCGCCCCGAACAGCGAGGAAACCGTGGAGATCACCTGCCCGGCACCCTGGTGACCAGAAGCCAGATAGCCCCACACCTTAAGCTCCTACTGATACCATAGCCGGCCTGTCAGGGAATGAGCGAAGTGAATGCCAACTCTCAAGTGGTGTCTTACCTGCCTCGACCTGGACAGCGACGCCAACTGGCAGGCTTCCGAGCACACATCAGGCTTCCGTACACGCGGCCTCCGCCGCCCATTCTTCCTGCGCTGGTGAATTGCCAGCGAATAATGTCTCTCCAAAGAAGTGAAGTAGGCTATTCTGGAATCTGATCTTGAGTTAGGTTCTGCCACGCGAATTGTGCTGGTCTTTGACCTTCTGCACCCGGCCCCGCCAATCAGTTCTCTGCTTTGGTGGCAATCTTCCAGAGCTGGTGCCCTCGACCACGCAGGGATCTGCATGCCACCCGAACGAGGAACTCGCCGAAGCTGCGGTGGTGTTGCTCAAGGCACAGGCGAAGAGAGAGGCGAGAAAATGAAACCGCCAAGAGGCGTTGTGCAGGGTTAACTCTACAGGAAGAAGGAAACTTAGGGAAGGCGTGATGCATGACCAATCCTGTCTTCTTACCTTCCCTTCCCTTCTTTCCTTCCTGTAAAAATGGGAGCGGCGCAATGCAGCGAAGGTCTATTTGCCGTTCGACTTCAAATAGATCAGAGCGCGGCGCCAGCGCTCCTCGAACTCGGCAGCGGTCCAGCGTTGGCGCCCCCCAAGGGATCGCCGATTATTAGGCAGCCCTCTCCCACTTCCAGGACGACCACGTAGTGATCGACAAAGCATGTTAGTTTGACGACGACGATCGCGGGCAAGCAGCCTGCGGGCAACTCTGAAACGGCTTCGTAAGTCCCAACCTTGCCACCCTCACGGCGTCCAATTGTAGTTCAAGCATAATTATCCTCCTTTTCTACGGAGCCTGACAAGTGGATTGGAAGCTGGGCGGGAAGGCCCTACCGTAGGTGGAATTGATCTCATGCATACGCCAAAGGTATCCCATGCGCACGGTCCTCGCTCTTTCCCTGTGTTGTTTGTTCTCGTTTGCGGACACCGCAATTATCAGCCCCCATGACATTGTGCGGCCAGAAATAGCACATTCTGCGATGATCGCCGCCAGCGAGCCAATCGCGGCAGAAGCGGGCCGCGCCATTCTGGCCGAGGGCGGTAATGCCGTGGATGCAGCGGTGACGATGGCATTCACGATGGCGGCGACTCTGCCCCGCGCCGGGAATCTTGGCGGTGGCGGCTTCATGGTTTTGCGAACTCCGCAAGGAGTGGTCGAAGTGATCGATTTTCGCGAGATGGCACCCGCAGCAGCCACCCGGGATATGTTTCTGAATGAGGCCGGTGATGCAGATTCAGAGAAGAGTCGGTTTTCGCATCTTGCAGTGGGGGTGCCCGGTACAGTGGCCGGTCTGGCACTGGCCTTGGAACACCATGGCACCAAGGATCTGAAGCGGGTGCTGGCACCGGCGATTGAGGCCGCGATCGGCTTCGAAGCGCCACAATCGCTGACTGAGGCAATCACCGCGCGCACTGATCGCCTGGGAGCCAACGCAGCAGCAGCAGCGGTCTTTCTACCGCAGGGCAAAGCACCCCAGCCCGGCAGCCACTTTGCGCAGCCGGACCTCGCGCGCACCCTGCAGCAGATCGCCGATGGCGGCGCTGAGGCGTTCTACAACGGTCCGTTTGCTGATGCGATCAGCAAGGAGATGGCGGCCAACGGCGGACTAGTGACGAAGGCCGACATGGCGACCTACCAGGCCATCGTGCGCGAGCCGATTCGCGGGACCTACCGCGGCTATGACGTGTACTCGATGCCGCCACCGAGTTCGGGCGGTGTGCATATCGTGCAGCTGCTGAACATTCTTTCTGGCTATGATCTGACAGCGGCTGGGCACAATTCGGCGCAGTCGATTCACTGGCTCGCGGAGTCAATGAAGTACGCGTACGCAGATCGCTCGAAATACCTGGGAGACACCGATTTTGTCGACGTGCCGATTGAGCAACTGACCAGCGATTCCTATGCGACGGCTGTGCGCAGCGGGATCGCAGAGCAGGCTCGGCCAAGTGAGGAGATTCGCCCTGGCCAACTGCTTCCGCCAGAGAGCAACGAGACCACGCACTTCTCGATCATTGACCATCACGGCTTCGCGGTGGCAGTGACGTACACGCTGAATTTCTCGTTTGGTTCCGGCATCATGGTCCCCGGCACGGGCGTGCTGCTGAACAACGAGATGGACGACTTCAGTGCGAAAGCCGGGGTGCCGAACGCGTATGGTCTGCTAGGCGGAGAGGCCAACGCAGTGGAACCAGGCAAGCGGATGCTGAGTTCGATGAGCCCCACACTGCTGGTGAAGGACGGTCAGGTCTTCCTGGCGACGGGAAGCCCTGGCGGCTCCCGCATCATCACGACAGTGCTGCAGGTCATTCTCAATCTGGTGGACCATGGCATGAACTTGCAGGAAGCTGTGAACGCGCCGCGCGTGCATCATCAGTGGCTACCAGATGAGTTGCGCGTCGAGAGTGGGATCAGCGCGGATACGATCCGGTTGCTGGAGGCGCGCGGTCATCGGGTCGTGGAGAAGACGACGATGGGGGCAGCAGCAAGCGTGTTGCGGAGTTCGCAAACCGGCCAACTGCAGGGCGCTGCAGACCCGCGCCGCGATGGGGTGGCTGTGGGGCTGTGAGGCCGCTGCTGGTCGATCTAGGACTAGTCTCGGGCGGGGCCGAGCGCAGCTTTGCGGACTTCGCAACTCTGAAGAAGGTGGAGGCGGCGGGCGTGATTTGTGGGCCGGGTGCAGCTGATTTGTTCGAGAGTGAGGGGCCGCTCGGCGGGCGGCCGTGGTCACGCAGCGTCTCGGGTATCACAAATCTGATGCTGGACTGCGCAAGGCTGCGGCGGCAGGTGGCTACTGCGATTCAGGCGACGGGGTGCTCGCTGGTGTATGCGAACGGGATTCGTGCCGGGCTGATCTGTTCGTTGGCGGTGCCGTCGGGGATTCCGCTGGTGTACCATCACCGCGATCTGGGCGGGCCGACTCTGCTGCTGCGGAGAATTTCTGAGGCGAGTGCCCGTTGGATTGTGGCAAGCGAATTTGTCCGGAAGTCGGTTTGCGGAGTTCACAAAGCTGTGGCTGTGGTCCCGAACGGGTTTTCGTTCGCCAGCATGAGTGCTGTGCCTGCGGAAGTGCCGGGCGCTGGCCCGTTGGTGGTCATGGTGGCGGATCTGGTCCCTTGGAAGCGGCATGACTTGTTTGCTGCCTCGGTGGCGCTGGCACGGGAAAAGATACCCCAGTTGCGGGCACTTGTGGTGGGGCGCGAGCGCGATGCGGAGCAAGCGCGGGTGGTGCGCCAAGGGTTGGGAGAGATCGAGGTGATCGCCACTGCTGGCGCGCTGCCGTATATCGCCGCGGCGGATGTGCTGATGTCGCCGACGGACGTGGAGCCGTTCGGCCGGACGGTGATCGAAGCGCTGCATTGCGGGACGCGCGTGGTGGCGAGTGACGTGGGGGGGGCGGCTGAGTTAGGAGAGCGGTTTGCGGCCATCGAGACGGCGGCTTCGGAGCCGGTTGCGATGTCCGCAGCGTTGCTCGCGCAGCTGGCCAGACCGCGAGTGGTTTCGGACCTTGCGGAGTTCGCAATCGAGCGTACCGCGGGCAAGGTCTGGGACATTTTTTCAGATTCAACGAGAGGGTCTTGAGATCATGGAGCGCAATCTAGAGAATGAAGTGGCTGTGGTCACAGGCGGGGGCGGTGTGCTGTGCTCGGTGATGGCACGCGAGTTGGCAGCACGCGGGGCAAAAGTCGTGGTGATGAGTCGCAAGCAGGAGAATGCGGACGCGGCCGCGGACGCGATTCGTGAGGTGAGTGATGATGTGCTGGCGATTGCCGCCGATGTGCTGGATCGCGATAGCTTGCTGGATGCGAACGAAAAGACACGCGAGGCGTTTGGCCCGTGCACGCTGTTGGTCAATGGCGCTGGCGGGAATCACCCGGATGGCAATACGGCGATGGAGTTTCTGCAGCAGGAAGATCTGACAAACGGCACACGGACGTTTTTCGATCTGGGCTGCGAAGGGTTTTCTTTTGTGTTCGACACAAACATGATCGGTGTAGTCCAGGCGACCCAGGTGTTTGCGCGTGACATGGCCGCGACCGGGCACGGGAGTGTGATCAATGTTTCCTCAATGAGCGCGTTCTCACCGCTGACGAAAGTGGCGGCCTATAGTGCAGCCAAGGCGGCGGTGAACAACTTTACGCAATGGCTGGCAGTGCACCTGTCCGGGACGGGAGTACGGGTGAACGCGATCGCGCCGGGATTCTTCCTTACGCGGCAGAATAAAGATCTGCTGACCAATCCGGATGGATCATACACGGCACGTGGTGGCAAGGTGATTTCCCAGACGCCGATGGGACGCTACGGCAAGCCTGAAGAGCTGCTCGGGACGCTGGTCTGGCTTGCAGATCAGACCCAGTCTGGTTTTGTTACTGGTGTGGTCGTGCCCGTTGACGGCGGATTCAATGCGTATAGCGGGGTCTAGCAGCTGGTTCTATCCCACCTTGCTCCGCTGGCATTGGCCAGAATGCACGATAGATTCTTGAGCGCAAGGTGTTCGTTTATAGGGTTTCGTGGCTCGTAAAGAAGGGAAGCATGGCAAGCACCCCGTTACCAGAAGACATCCGTGGGGAATGGGTTTGGAATCAAGAATCCCTTACCTCCATAGACAGTTACGTCTTTCTCCGGCGCGATTTTACGCTATTTGAGACACCACAGGTCGCAGAGCTGTGGGTTACGTCCAGCCACGCGTTCCACCTGTACATCAACGGCCGCCATTTCACTTGTGGCTCAATGGGCGGGGTCGGGGTGCGCCACTACGTGCTGTATTTCGACGTCGGCTATACGCTAGAAGTCGGCAATAACTCGCTGGCCGTGGTGGCCCATCACATCGATATCGCCACCTATGCCCAGCAGCAGGGCGAGCGCGGGTTTTGGTGCCAGCTAAATTTGGACGGCGAGCCGTATGTCTGGACGAACGACGAATGGCTGACCTATCCTTACGAGGTCTATACGGGCCGCCAACCGCGCATTTCACGGGCCTCTACGTTCGTGGAAACGGTGGACCTAAAACGCTACCCAGTGGGCTGGCAAGAGAGCGACTTTAAGACAGACGATTGGGTCGAGGCCGGCTACACGCGGGAGGTCATCCACGCGGAACTGGATCCCTATCCGGCATTCGAGCCGACCTCTGAGCTGGTGCCGGTGCGAAATGTGCTGGTGGCTGGGCGAGCGACCTGTCTGCATTTGACCACGCATGTGTGCATTGCGCAGGCGGTAAAGGACGCACAGGGCCTGTTCATGGCCGAGACGTTCGTGCAGGTCCCCGATAACGATGATGAGACGATGCTTTACGTGTTCTGTGATGATCCGTACTATTTCTTCGTCAACGAAGAGTTGGTGAAGTGCCAGGCTTGGCGCGAGCCGCGTGACTGGGCGGACCCGCGCTGGGATACGCCTCGCTGTTTTCAGCAGGAAGAGGTGATCGACGTGGTCGGCACCGTGATTTTGCAGCCAGGCTGGAACAAGATTACGTTCTTGCAGCAGGTGGAGCCGGATTCGGCAGGGATCACGTTGGTCTTTCCGGCTTTGGCAGCGGGATCGCTCAAATTCCTGCGTGGGCCTGATGCGTTCGGACTTCCGGGCTGGAATGTGGCAGGGCCAATGCGCACGCCGTTTTCCAAGATTCACGGGACAGTATTTGTGGATAATGTACCGCACACGTCCTACTACAAAATCACGCCGTGTGATGCAGCCGCGCACTTGCTAACCTATCAGTTTGACTCGGAAGAGGCGACTCTGCCGCCGAATGAGTTGGTGCTGAGCGAGGGGGATTTTGCGATCTTGGAGCTGCCGCAATACACGCGCGGCTACGTAGATTGCACGTTCATCGGAAGTGCCGGTGATATCGTAGATGTGGTCTACGGGAACACTCTCCAAGGGTCCGTGCTGAGCCCGTATGACCGCGGGACCCGGAAAGTGATCACCAACACTCTACGAGAAGGGGAATGCCAGTGGCACTCTGTCGAGGCGCATGGAATGGCCTGCATCATGGTCCTGGCCCGACAAGCAGCCACCCGAATCACTATTCGCGACCTGAGTGTGCGGCGGCTGGATCGCAGCTTCCATGAGCAGAATTTGTTTGCCTGTTCGGACGAGTTGATGAACCAGATATGGGAGGTCGGCGAGAACACGCTGCAGGCCACCTACGACTACCGATTCCTGAATTCTGCCGGCTTCTTGGAAGGCCAGCTGCTGGGAGACGCGATGATTCAGGCGTTGGCCAGTATCGCGCTGGTGGGAGATTTCCGGCTGTCAGAGAAAGCGCTCCGTGAGTTTGCCAACGCACAGCTGGAGACAGGTGAGATCCCGGCGCTGGCTCCAAGTGATTTTCATGTGAGCTTTTACGACTTTGCGCTGTTGTGGCCACACTGGCTGCAGGTGCACGTTGCCCAGTCCGGTGATTTGGAGTTGATGCAGGAGATGTTTCCGGTTCTGGAACGGTTGCTGGCCTTCTTTGAAGGAATAGCTGGGCCCGAGACCATGCTGATCGGGGATCTGGAAGAGCCGTTTCTAACGCCGTCTCTGATCGACTATGATGAGACGGTGGATCACGCTGGCATTGGCACCTGTATCAATTCGCTCTATTGCAATGCACTGTTGAAGTCCGAATGGCTCTTCCGCCAGGCTGAACGCACCGAAGAAGCGGATATCTGTCATGAGCGGGCGGCACGCCTCGCGCACAGCCTACGCAAGCTGACTTGGAATGCCGAGAAGGGGCTGTTTGCAGACTGCTGGTGCGAAAACGAGCGCTCGATGAATTACTCGCTGCAGGCGAATGTACTGGCGATCTTTGGCGGCATCGCGCCGGATTGCAACCGGGTGTTCGACAATCTGTTTTTCGAGTACGCGCCATTCCAGGAAGTGCTGGTAGACAAGGACAATGAGAATCCGTATTTCAAGTACTTTATCCTCGAAGCGGCATTCGCAATCGGTCGCCGTGACTGGGGCATCGAGTACATGCGCTACTACTGGGGCCGGATGATTCAGCAGGGGGCCCGTACTTGGTGGAACAAGTTCAGCCCAGACGAGGAATTTGACCTGGACAACGTCCAGAGTGTCTGCCATGGCAACGGGATCTCACCGAACTACTTTCTAATGCGTGAGGTCGTCGGAATTCGGCCTGTTACAAACGGCTACAAACGCCTCTATTTCAATCCAGTCCTCACCTCGGCCGAATGGGTGCGTGCTCGGATTCACACGCCGGAAGGTAACTTCAAAATCGAGTGGTCGTACCTGGAGAGCGGCGAACTCCAGATCGTGATTGACTCAGAGTACCCGCTTGAGATCGTGCCGGTGTTGGACAAGGCTGTGGCAGAGAATGTCGTCGTGCACGTTTCAGATGGCGTCACGATCATTGACGTCGACGATGCGCGTGAACCAACGCGTTGATCGCGCGGGTCCCATGGGCGGGTTCTATTGACCCTCAGCGATTGCGATAGCGATGGCTACGACCTGCATTCTCGATACAAATGTGCTTTTGCACGATCCAGAGGCGCTGGCCTGTTTTGGCGATAGCACGGTCCTGATTCCAGTGGCAGTACTCGAAGAGTTGGACGCCTTTAAGCGCGATGCGACCGAGTTGGGCCGAAACGCCCGCCAAGTCACGCAGGCGCTGGATGAGTTGGCTCAAACCGGGAGGCTCGGAGAGGGCGTGGCGCTGCCGGACGGCGGCCTGCTACAGATTCGCCCTGGTGTCGATGAAGACTTGGTGGGCTGCCACGGCCTCAGCCTAACTCGAAAAGTCGGCCATCAGCTACTGAATCTGGCGCTATATCTCGCCACGCACCGCCCTGAAACCGCGGTGATCCTGGTGACCAAGAATGTGAACCTGCGGCTGAAAGCTGACGCTCTGGGCATCTTCGCCGAGGACTATGAAGTGGGGAGAAGAGCGGAGGCGCTGACCGAGCAATACATGGGCTGGCACAGAGTAGACGTGTCTGCAGAATTTGTCGACGCGTTCTATGCCAACGGGAAAGCAAGCCTGGAAATTCCCGAGGCAGCGCCCGGCGAGTACGCGATTCTGATGGTGGACGGCAAACCGCAGGCCGCCGGAAAAGTGGGAAATGGAGGCATCTACACCACGCAAGCACCGGATGACGGGATCTGTGGGATTGAGGCGCGAAATTTTGAACAGCAATGCGCAATCGATGCCTTACTCGATGACTCGATCAAGCTGGTCACGCTGAGCGGTCGGGCGGGTACCGGAAAAACTTTGGTGGCCGTCGCCGCTGGCCTTCATAAGGTCATTCATGAATCGGTGTACACGAAATTACTGATCTCTCGCCCGACGCTGCCGATGGGGCGCGACATCGGTTTCATCCCTGGCGACGTCCATGAAAAGATGCGGCCGTGGATCCAACCGTTGTATGATGCGATCGAGTTGATTCGCGATCAGGATCGTCGCCGACATCGGCGCACGCTGCCGCCGGACATCATGGAATCAGATGATATTGGCATCGAACCGTTGACCTACATTCGCGGGCGAAGCATCCCGAAGCAATTTTTTATCATTGATGAGGCGCAGAATCTTACCCCACACGAGATGAAGACGGTGATCACGCGGGTGGGGCAGAACAGCAAGGTAATCGTTACCGGTGACCCAGAGCAGATAGACAACCCGTATGTCGACCTGCATTCTAACGGTTTTTCATATCTGGTGAGTCGCTTTCGGACGCAGCCAATCTCTGCCCACATTGTGCTGGTCGCGGGTGAGCGTGGGGAACTTGCGGAGATCGCATCCAGAATCATGTAGCGTTTCAAGCTTGCGGAGTGCTGCCCGGTTCGTACAGTTACCTTTGGTGATTAGTGAACGGAGGACGGATAATGAGACTGCTATTGAGTTTGATGCTTGTGATTTGTGCAACCTTTGCATACGCGGACGACCCAGACATAAGTGACGGGATGAAGGATAAGGGCACGCACGGCGTGGTGAATACGTTCTCCGGCTGGCTGGAATTTCCCCAGCAGATCCGTAAGGGTTATGCCCGTGGCATCGAGTTGGATCCGGATCGCCCGGCCCTGGCCCGCAGCACAGGTACCTTTCTGGGCTTGTTTCGCGGGGCATCCCACGCGATTGGCCGGACCACGCTGGGCATCTACCAGCTCGTCGGGTTTTGGAGTGCAGGCCATCCCGACAACGACGAAGTGGGGGTTCCCCTCGACCATGAGTATGGCCATGAATGGGGCAAACCCGCCAAAATCGAACAGGACGCGTTGCCGGGCTATTGGGGCCGCAAGGCAGAGCGCGGTGCGGTAAACCTGGCGAAATCACCGATTGAAGTGCCTTATCAGCTTAAGACCGAGTACCGCCGCACCAACCGGAAAGCCTTTGGCAAGAGCGCCTGGCTGTTCAGTAGCCGTGCGGTTACCGGCATCTACGAACTGGTTACCTTCCCATTTCCGAGCGCGACCGAGACCGAAGGCTACGCGTTTCCAGAGCGAGAACCCGGCGTGCCATACGATGACTCCCGCGGTGAAGTGCTGGACAAATAGTCCGCCTCCCCGAGAACCAGCACTCATGTATGCCCTAAAGTTTGCGCCAATTTATAAGGCCAAGGTCTGGGGCGGACGACGCCTCGAGCTGCTCGGACGAGACCTTCCCTATGGCCCAATCGGCGAGTCATGGGAATTGGTGGACGTGGCCGAAACCACAGCTAGTGGCGGAGGCGGCGGTGCCGCCCATTCGGTCGTCAGCAACGGCCCGCTACGAGGTCGCACGCTGCGTGACCTGCTGTGTGTTCATCAAGAATCACTTCTTGGCCCTGCCAGGGCCTGGCGGGATGGTGGTTTTCCGCTGCTGGTCAAGTTGCTGGATGCGAACGAGCACCTGTCGGTACAAGTGCATCCCAGCCCAGCATACGCAGCGCAGCACCTGAATGCGCGCCTCAAAAGCGAAGCTTGGTACATCATCGCAGCTAAACCCGGTGCAGTCCTCTACGTGGGAATGAAGCCCGGCGTCACAGCAGCTGACCTTCGTAGCGCCATCGCCGACAATACGGTACCAGAGTTAATGCTGGTGGTTCCGGCGATCCCTGGAGAATGCCACTATCTGCCGAGTGGGACCTGCCACGCTCTAGGGGCGGGGATTTTGGTGGCAGAGGTTCAGACGCCCAGCGACACCACCTTTCGCGTCTACGACTGGGGGCGCACAGACCGAGAGTTGCACGTAGAACAGGCGTTAGCCTGCATTAACTTCTCGGACGAGCTACCCGCAGATGAACCAGTCGAACCGGTGAACCAATTGGGCGACGTCACTCCGCTGGTCAACTCTGAATACTTTTGCTGGGAACGCATTGTGCTAGCAGCTGGCTCGTACGAGCATCCTGAGATTGTTGCCCCGGCTGTCTGGATGATCCTAGACGGTGCAGGCGCGATTTCCTGCGGCGGGGTCAACACCGAGTTCTCGCTAGGCGACACGGTACTTATTCCGGCAACACAAATCGACGCTCTGGCCTGCGCCGCAGACGTAACGGTGCTTTCTGCGGCACTACCACTAGCCTAGGAGCCTGCTAGACGATTCCCTGCGCAAGCACGGCGTCTGCCACCTTGACGAAGCCGCCGATGTTTGCGCCAGTGAGATAGTCTACCTGATCGCCATCACCGCCGAATTCCACGCAGCGATCGTGGATCTTGTGCATGATATCGCGCAGCCGGTTGTCTACTTCTTCCGCGGGCCAGGACAGCCGCATGCTGTTTTGGGTCATTTCCAGCCCTGATACTGTGACGCCGCCAGCATTAGCAGCTTTTCCAGGGGCAAAGAGCACGCCCTTAGATCGGAACCGGGCAATGGCTTCAAGCGTACTGGGCATATTCGCGCCTTCGCACACGAGCCGACAGCCTAACTTGATCATGGTGGATGCATCCTCGGCATTGACCTCGTTCTGCGTGGCGCAGGGAAAGGCGACGTCGCAAGGCACCGCCCATGGCCGCGCATGGGCATGGAAGGTCGATCCAGGGAACGCCTCCGCATAGGCGGCCATACGTCCTCGCTGCTCGTTCTTGTGCTCCTTGATCCAGGCGAGTTTCTCCACCGTGATCCCAGTGGGATCGAGAATAAAGCCTCCCGAGTCTGATGCGGTCAGCGGGATGCCGCCAAGATGGAGGATCTTCTCAATGGCGTGCTGTGCCACATTTCCGGAGCCGGAGACGACACAGCGCTTTCCTGCGAGCCCTTCACCCACGTGCTCCAGAACACTCTGGGCAAAGTAGACACAGCCATAGCCCGTGGCTTCCGGGCGGATCAGGCTCCCACCCAACTCCAATCCTTTGCCAGTGAGTACGCCGACAAAGCGGTTTCGCATGCGTTTGTATTGGCCGAACATGAAGTTCACCTCGCGTCGGCCCACACCGATGTCGCCAGCGGGCACGTCAGTCTCAGGGCCAATGTAGCGTTCAAGCTGAGTCATAAAGGCCTGGCAAAAGCGCATCACCTCGCGATCAGACTTGCCCTTGGGATTGAAGTTCGCGCCGCCCTTTCCGCCTCCCATCGGCAGGGTGGACAGGCTGTTTTTGAACGTCTGCTCAAACCCAAGGAACTTCAGAATACTCAGATTCACGCTGGGGTGAAAGCGGAGGCCCCCTTTGTAGGGGCCAATGGCGTTACAGAACTGCACGCGAAACCCGCGGTTGGCCCGAATGTTGCCCCTGTCGTCTTCCCAAGACACCCGAAACGACACGACTCGGTCCGGCTCGGTTAGCCGCTCAAGCACGTAGCCATCGATATATTTCCGATGATCCATCACGTAAGGCATGACGGTGTTCACGAATTCCCGCACTGCCTGGTGAAACTCCACCTCTCCGGGGTTCCTGCGAATCAGTCCCTTCATGAAGGAATCGGTACGTTCGGTGGCAGTCATGGCAATGCTCCAGTGCGGCTGTGAGGTTCAAAAAGCGGTCTGCTGTTAGTTAATGGTCCGCCGGACTGGATCAATGTCAAGAATTCGCGCATTATTTCTTGGATATCCGGAAAGCGTGTACAGGTTGCCACTTTTCTGTTTGATATATCAAACAACTGCAATACAATTCAATCCAACGAGTGAGACTATTGACAGATGTTCCCTATGCGTAACCTACTCTTTATCTGTATTTCCCTAGTGCTTTTTGGGTGCTCCAAGCCATCGGCGACGCCTGCGGCAGAGATTACGGTCTACACCCACCGGCATTATCCCGCTGACCAGGCACTATTCGACGCGTTCTCCCGAGAGAGCGGTATTACGGTAAACGTGCTCAAAGCCAAGGCCGATGAGTTGATCAAACGCCTCGAGATCGAGGGTGCGGAATCCGCAGCGGACGTCCTGATCACGGTAGACGCCGGCCGCTTGGTGCGCGCCAAAGAGAAGGGGCTTCTCCAGGCAGTCCAGTCGGATACCATCTCAGAGCGGATTCCGGCGGCGATGCAGGATCCAGACTCGCAGTGGTTTGCCCTCACAAAACGCGCACGCGTCTTGGTGTATGCCAAGGACCGCGTGGATGTAGCCACATTGAGCAGCTACGAGTCGCTCATGGATGAGCAATGGCGCGGGAGGATTCTCGTGCGTTCTTCGCAGAACATCTACAACCAATCTTTGCTTGCTTCGATCACCCACCATCACGGTGGGGAGGCCGCAGAAGCGTGGGCCAAGGCAGTTGTGGCCAACATGGCCCGTACGCCCAAGGGAAACGATCGCGACCAGATCCGGGCCGTTGCCGCTGGGAAAGGTGACCTGGCCATCGTGAATACCTACTATCTCGGCCTGTTGCTCAATGCGGATGATCCAGCAGACCAGGCTCTTGCCGGACACATGGGCGTCTTTTTCCCCAATCAGGGCGATCGCGGCACCCACATCAACGTCAGCGGGATCGGCGTCACGGCACACGCTCCCAATCGTGAAGGGGCGATCAAGCTGATCGAATTTCTGGCGCGCAAAGACTCCCAGGAAGTATTTGCCCAGTCCAACTACGAATACCCGGTAAACCCGCAGGCTCAGGCAGGCGAGTTGCTTCAATCTTGGGGCGAGTTCAAGAGCGACACGGTCCCACTCACGCTTCTGGGCGAGTTGAACACCGAGGCCGCGCAAACCTTCGATCGCGCCGGCTGGCGGTGAACGTTGCGGTCGCGCCCGCCGCAGGCTACCCACGGTGGCGGCAGCGGCTGTCCCCTTGGTCTGTGGGGGCTGCCGCTATGATAAGCGTCCTGCTGGTGCCCATTGCGGTGGTGGCGCTCAGCATGTTGGGCCGCTCCTCTCCGACCTGGCAGCACATCTGCGACACTGTCCTGACCACCTATCTGTGGAACACAGCGCTGCTAGTTGCAGGCGTAGGGGCTTGCACGCTGGTGATCGGCGTTTCCTGTGCCTGGTTGGTTACGTTCTACCGCTTTCCAGGTCGCGCCGTTCTGTCCTGGGCGCTGGTTTTGCCGTTTGCGATCCCCACCTACATCGCCGCCTACTGCTATGCCGACCTGCAGGATTTGGTGGGGGTGGATATGATGAATCTTCCGGGCGCAATCTTGGTGGTGAGCTTGGTGCTCTATCCCTATGTCTATCTGATCACATGCAGCACGCTCCAGGGGCAGTCCGGGCGCATCTTGGAATCTTCCCAGAGCCTGGGCCGGGGCGCCGCCTACTCGTTCTGGCGATTAGGATTCCCCATAGCACGCCCGGCAATCGTGGGCGGCATGACCCTAGTGACGATGGAGGTCCTGAACGAATACGGAGCGGTTCACTACTACGGTGTGGACACCTTTACCACCGGGATTTTTAAGGTCTGGTACGGCATGGACGACACCCAGGGCGCGATGCGCCTGGCGGCCACATTGATGATGCTGGTGCTGGCGCTACTGTTGCTGGAACGGCTGCAGCGAGGGCGCAAACAATTCACCACCTGCGGCAGCGACTATCGCCCCTGCATGCCAGGTCAATTACGCGGTTCGGTGAGCTGGCTGGCGGCAGGCTGGTGCACCTTACCAGTCTTGCTCGGCTTTCTGTTTCCCGTAGGCCAACTGCTGATCTGGCTGAAACAAAGCGGAGCTTCGTCGTTTGGCGCTGGCTTTGCGAAGATCGCAGGGCAGAGCTTTGTCTTAGCCAGCTGCGCAGCGCTCACAACGGTGATCGTGGCTGTGATCCTGGCCTACACCGTCCGTCTCCACCGCAGCCGCCTAATCACTGCGTTATCCAAGGCATCTGCCCTCGGCTACTCGATGCCCGGCGCGGTTATCGCGATCGGCGTGATGGTGACAGTCGTCGCTGCCGACCGAGGTGTGTTGCGACATGTGGCGGGGTTCTTCGGCGCCAAGCCAGGGTTGATTCTCACCAGCTCCATCGTCGTGCTGCTGTTCGCCTACGTACTCCGCTATCTGACGGTTGCCGTAAACCCGATAGAGGCGGGCTTCGAACGCCTCTGCGGCTCTATGGACGAAGCCTCCAGAGCGCTCGGGCACTCCCCGCTCAAGACCCTGCTGCAGGTGAACTTGCCACTGGCAAAGAGCACTCTCATTGCTGCTGCGCTGCTGGTGTTTGTGGACGTGCTCAAAGAGCTGCCACTTACCTTGATCCTGCGCCCGACCAATTTCGAAACCCTAGCGACTAAGACCTTCGAACTCGCAGGTGAAGAGATGATTGCGCAGTCCGCAATTGGTGCTCTGCTAATCGTAGCGACTGGCATTGTCCCGATCCTGATCCTCGACCGGCTGCTCTGCAGCAAGCGCCCGACGTGAGCGCGGCCCTCGTCCTCCGCGACGTCACCAAGCAATTTCGCAACGCCGAACACGCAGCCGTCGCGAATGTCTCGCTAGAGGTCTCCGTAGGCGAAGTGATCACGATTCTGGGCGAGAGCGGTGGCGGGAAGTCCACACTCTTGCGTTTGATCGGTGGTTTTGAGCTGCCGGATTTAGGTGAGATCCTGCTGAACGGAGAGACTCTGAACAGTCCGCAGATGTTCTGCGCGCCAGAGTCGCGGGGGATCAGCATGGTGTTTCAAGGGCATTCGCTCTTTCCCCACATGACGGTGCGGGACAACATCGCCTACGGACTCCATCGGATGAAATCCAGCGCGCGGGATCAGGAGATCGAGCGAATGCTCACGCTGACCGAGTTGTCCGGCTTGCAGCAGCGCTACCCACATGAGCTATCCGGCGGCCAACAGCAACGCGTCGCGATCGCCCGCTCTCTAGCCCCAAAACCAAGCGTGATGCTCTTGGACGAGCCGTTCAGTAGTTTGGATCGCACACTGGCAACCCAGATTCGCAACGACCTAGCAGATCTGATGCGGCGCAGCGGTGCGACCACGTTGTGGGTTACGCACACGACCGAGGACGCCATGGCGATCAGTGATCGCATCGCGGTGATGCATCAGGGGCGATTGGTCCAACTTGGCACTCCGGAGTCAGTTTTCTGCCGTCCGCAGACCCGGTACGTCGCCGAGTTATTGGGTCCGGCCAATCTGCTGCGCGTGCAGCAGCAGGATGGCCAGCGATTCTGCCCGGCGTTGGCCGCGATGGTGGAGACCGAGTTGCCCACGCCCACACATGCTGTGGTACGACCAGATGACATCGTTTGCGAACTCCGCAAAGACGGGCCAGCCACCGTGCGGCGGACCGCTTTCCAAGGCACGTTTATGGAGCTAACAGTCGACAGCGCCAGCGAGCAGGTGCGGGTCCACTACCGCGGGCCGGAACGTTTCGCGGTTGGCGATTCTGTGGCGCTGTCTGCCCCAGCCCAGCGGGTCTGGGTAATTTCGGATCCGGGCTAGCCGAGCGGCTTATTCCGGGCCGGTACTGCCAAACCAATAAGGCTTAGGCTTGACGCCCTTGGCGTCCAGTTCGTCCAGCAACGGCGTCACCAGGTCCCAGGCTACCGCCAGCTCATCATCGCGAATAAAAAGGCTACGATCGCCGCGTACCACCTCAAGCAGCAGACGCTCGTAGGCCTCGGGGACTACTTCGTCGAATTCCTCACGGTATAGCAGGTCCAGCTTGACCTCTGCTAGGCTCCGGGCGTGGCCTGGGCGCTTGTTCGTAATGTATAGCTCGATCGCTTCATCAGGCTGCACCCGAATCACGAGGCGGTTCGCCGTGGAGCCGTGCTTGCTGTAGATAGAATACGGGACATCACGAAACTGAATCACGATCTCGGTCCGGGAGCCGGACAACGCCTTGCCAGCTTCCAGGTGAAATGGCACGCCGTGCCAACGAGGATTGGTCCCATGCAACGTGGTGCGCGCGTAGGTCTCGGTCCGAGACTTGGCTGGCACGCCATCTTCTTCGGCATAGCCAACGTACTGCCCCACCAAGGTGTCCTCCAAAGCCGCCGGGGCCAAGCCGCACAGCATCTTCACCTTTTCATCGCAGATGTGCTCGGCGTCGAGCCGCAATGGCTGCTCCATGCCCACCAGGGCCACGATTTGCAGCAGATGATTCTGCAGCACGTCGCGGATGATCCCGTAGTTATCGAAATACCCGGCGCGGCCTTCGCAGCCAATCTCCTCGCTCCATGAGATGGAGATCGACTCGATGTGCTCGCGGTTCCAAATTGGCTCGAAAATACGATTCGCAAAGCGAATGACCATTAAGTTTTGGATAACTTCCTTGCCAAGATAGTGATCGATTCGGTAGATCTGTTCCTCGTCAAAGATGCTAGCCATTGCTTCGTTCAGCTCGGCAGACGAGCGGCTATCGCGCCCGAATGGCTTCTCCAGCACCACGCGTAACCAGGCGTTGTCGTTGTCGTCCCAGTGTGCCCCGATGGACTTCGCAGTCTGGACAAATATCGACGGCGGAATCGCCATGTAGAAGAGCGTGTTTGCACCAGGCATGGCCTCGTGCACGATCTCCCGCAGCCGCTCAAAATCTTCGCAGCTGTCGTAGTGTCCCTGGACGTACCGGCACAGTGTTGCGAACTCCGCAACGCGCGGCTCGTCGCCGACCTTCTCCCGAACGAGCGCCTGAAATTCCTGATCCGACATCTCGCTGCGTGCAAAACCGAAAATGGCGCACTCTGTGGGCAGTTGATCATGCACAAAGAGTGAGTACAGGGCAGGCAGCAGCTTGCGTTTGGAAAGGTCGCCTGATGCGCCAACGATGATGATGGAGCAAGGTGCGTCTCGGTAGCTCATTTGGGGCTCAACAGTCGCGGTTATTGCTTGGAGAAGAGGTCTGTCTCCGCATCACATTCCGGGCAGACCCAGCTGTCCGGTAGATCAGAGAATGCTGTACCGGCGGCCACGCCGCCGCCTGGATCGCCCACTTCGGGGTCGTAAAGGTAGCCACAAACGTCGCAGATGTAAATGTCCATTGATTCTTCTCCTAGTGATTGATCGGTATTAGCAGCCTGGCCGGCCTGGGGGCGTTCCGCGATACTCTACAGCCCGTGGAGAGAGAGGGAAGTCGAATACTTGGCGATCAGCGTTCAATCGGGGGAGACTTCCAGAAATTCCTGACAGAAAGCCTATGTTGCATTTCTAAGGCTGTGGTCTATAATTTTTATATAAAGTCCGCTTCACCGTTTGCCTAGGATTGACATGTTCGCACGCATCAGCTTTACGCTCTCCCTTCTCACCTGCCTTGCTGTTAGCTGCAAGAAAACGGTTGAATGGGAGGCCAAAAACTGGGGCCGCACAGTCGCTGAGGCGCAGCGAACTTTGGCACTTCACCCAGGATTTTCCGCGGTCTTGAACGCGGAGATCGAAACCGCGCTGGCGGCCTACGGTGCGAACGCGTCCATCGCCGAGGAGGAGTCGCGCGCGGAGGCGAGGGCGAGCGCGCGGCAGACCTTGCAGGGGGGCATTTTCAAGCTGTTGACGCAGGTCACGCAGCATCGGGACAAGCTTACGCAGGACGCGATGCGCGTGCTAGGGAGCACTAGGTCACTGGGCGATGCGCTCGGCAAGGGCGCGTTGGTGGCGCAGGCGAATCAAGCGGTCGCTGACGCGGAGAAGGTCCTAAAAACAGGCGCGCCAGATTCGGTCGCGGCACACGCAGTGTTGGCAAAGGCCAGCTGGGATCTTGGCCTGGTCCAATCAGTGATCACGGAGGCGCTGGCAGAAATTCAAGCAAAAAGGGTGGGCAGCGGCCAAGGCGCGAGCCGCTCAGGATACCCCGGCAGTAGAGCCGCTGCCGCCGACCAAGACAGCACCAGCCGTGAAGAAGCCAGCGGCAAAGAAACCATCACCGCTAATCAAGTGCACCTATTGTGGTCGGAAGAATCCGGCCAATGTGACCAAGTGCCCCGGTTGCGGCGCCAACTAACAATCAGCTAAGCAGAGGAAAACGACCATGGGACTCTTTGACGCCTTCAAGAATGAACTGATCGACATTATCGAGTGGCTGGACAACTCAAACGATACGCTTGTCTATCGGTTCCAACGGCACGACAACGAAATCAAGAACGGTGCCCAGCTGATCGTACGAGAAGGCCAGGTCGCGGTGTTTATCCGCGAAGGCCAACTGGCCGATGTGTTTAAGCCTGGCACGCATGCCTTGACCACACAGAACCTGCCGGTTCTGAGCACGCTCGCGGGCTGGAAATATGGGTTTGACAGCCCGTTTAAGGCCGAGGTGTACTTCGTCAGCACCCGCCAATTCACCGACCAAGGCTGGGGCACGCGCAACCCAGTGATGATGCGTGATGCCGAATTCGGCGCGGTCCGCATTCGGGCCTTTGGCACGTATGCCTTTCGTGTCTCAGAGGCGAGTGAGTTCATGCGTGAGATCGTGGGCACAGACGGGCAGTTCACCACCGACGAGATTACCGACCAGTTACGCAGTATTCTGGTTTCACAGGCGACCGATGCGATCGCTGAAAGCAAAATTGCCATCCTCGACCTTGCGGCCAATTACAACGAGCTGGGCGAGGCGATTGCCGAGAAGGTCACTGCGGAGTTCGCAGGATTCGGCCTGGCGGTCTCCAAGCTAGTGGTCGAGAACGTGTCGCTTCCGGAGGAAGTCGAGCAGGCGCTGGACAAGCGCAGCAGCATGAATGTCTTGGGCAACATGCAGCAGTATCAGCAGTTTCAGGCGGCAAATGCAATGGAGGCCGCAGCGGAGAATCCGGGTGGTGCCGGTGGCAGGATGGGCGCGGGGCTCGGTGCCGGAATGGGGATCGGCATGGGGCAGGCAATGGCTGGCACCATGGGACAAGCCGCCGCTCCTCCCCCCCAAGCAGCGCCACCACCGCTGCCGCAGACCGCGGTCTGGTTTGCCGCGATCAACGGTGCGCAGGTCGGCCCTCTCGACGCCGCTGGCATCCAGCAGCAGCTCGCTGCCGGCCAGATTAGCCCAGCGACATTGCTGTGGAAGAACGGGATGGCTGCCTGGACACCTGGCCAGCAGATCCCCGAGCTGGCCGCACTGTTCGCGGCACCACCTCCGATCCCGGGAGCACCGCCTCCGATTCCACCAAGCGCTTAGCTTACGGCCTAGCGACTGCCGGACTTAGGCTGAATCTGTTGCGGGATATCGACGCGCTGATACATTCAGGTCGTGTGATCACAGCGTGAGAATCATCTGGGCTGCCCATGGCGATTAAGACATCTTGCCCGCATTGCGAGCAGCCGCTTTCCGCGGTCGACGAGGACGTCGGCAAGGAGCGCATCTGCCCAGTATGCGAGAATGAGTGGGTAGTGCCGAGTAAGAAGATCGAGCCATATGCGGTCTTCGGTGACTACTCCACGACCCGCCCGCTCGGCGTCGGCGGGAACTGTGAGGTCCATCTGGCGCTGCATAAAGGCACGGGCCAGCAGGTCGCGCTCAAGATCTTCTTCGTGGACGATGTCGACCAGAAGGACTGCATGCGGTTCGAGAAGGAAATCCGCCATATCACCACGATTGAGCATCCGGGAATCATCCGCGCGTTCGACGGCGGCTTTGAGAAGCGGCTTGTGATCGAGCGAGACGGGCGCGAGCGCGAGGAGGCCTACTACTTTCTGGCCATGGAATACGTGCAGGGCGAAACGCTGGACGACATTCTGGATAGTAACGGGCCGATGGATGAGTACGAGGCTGTCCGCATTGCGACCCGGCTCGCGGTGGTCATGGAGTTTCTCTGGGAAAACTACCAGATCATGCACCGTGACCTGAAGCCTGGGAATGTCATGCACAGCTATAGCGGCGAGGTCAAACTCATGGACTTTGGCATCGCGAAGTCGGCATATGACGCCCAGCTCACCGGTGCTCGGACCATCGTCGGGACGCCGTACTATATGAGTCCGGAGCAATGCACCCCCTCGCGTACGATTGACCTGCGCTCGGACATCTACGGCCTGGGCGCCACCCTCTACCACATGGTTACGGGCGAGTTTCCTTTTGACGGTGACGATCCGATGGAGATTGTCCGGCGGCAGATTTTTGACCCGATGCCATCCCCCAAGATCTACAATCCGGATCTCTCCGACCACTTGGTCGCGGTGATCGACAAGATGATGCAGAAGTCACCTGCCAAACGCCACCAGTGCTGGTCAGAAGTAGTCGTCGAACTCAGAGCGATGCTCTGATGACCTCGTCGACGAGACACAAGTAATCTTGGCTTCGTAGCATGATGAGACTTATTAGCCGCTTCACGTTGATCGAATTACTTGTCGTCATTGTGATTATCGCGATTTTGGTTGCGATGTTGCTTCCGGCCTTGGCCCGCGCCAAAGGATCGGCGCGGCGTACGCTATGCGTGGCAAACCTGTCCGAAATAGGTCTGGCACTCACACAATACGGGGATGGCCAGAATGGCTGGCTACCGCCTGGCCATGCGACTCTGCATCGGGGTGCCGGTGTGGAGGCCGCCTATTTGCGATCGTCAGGCCTCTATTTAGGGCACGGCGCACTGGTCGATCAAGGCTATCTTTCAGTGCCTGCCGCCAAGATATTCTACTGTCCAAATTCCCAGCATCCGTACACGCAGTACGATGTAGTGTCCGACGGGGGTGAGTATGATATCCGAGCACCGAGGGTGCAAGGCGGGTGGCCTGCTGAAGGCAATACGGGCCCCACTGGCTGGTGGAATACCTCGTACCAGTATCGCAGCTCGTTCGGCCCAGCCGAAGACCTACCGCTCGCCCTCAACGAATCTGTCGCCCCGATCATGGCAGACATGTGGGCTCAGAAGAGCAGCGATACCATCGGCATTGGTTCGGGCTTCTGGATGCACAGAGTGGGCTACAACTCGCTGTGGTCAGACGGGAGTGTCGTCTGGGAGCCTGATTCCAACTTGACGATCATGTCGGCTGCTTATTCCCACACGAGGCATTCGCAGCTGGAGCAAGTCTGGGAAGACTATTTCGAGTAGTCCCTGTTCCGCGACAAGCGCCGGCGATTCAAACTGGCGGATCGTTTCCATCGGGTGCGTCCGGCCGCCGATACCAAAGCTCGCAATCACCCCGCGACCTCATGGCGGATGGCTTCAAGCCAAGGCGAAGCGCCTGTCGCAGAAGCTGCCAAGTGCCGAACCACTCGAACTTTCGCCCCGATGAGACAATCGGGATGTCCAAGATACGAACGCGCTGCTGGTGTGTCCTGCCCCAGTCATTCAAGGCGATCGAAAAGTGGATTTCTTCTGAGACGTAGACCGACTGCTCAAAACCCCCGATGTCGGTAAAGGCCTCGCGCCGACAGAAGACGAAGGAGCCAGCGGCCCAACGGCGCAGCTTGGAGATAAGCCCCCACAGTCGCAGGCCGATCGCCGGAGCAAGGCCGGCACAGTCGAGACGCAGGATGGTCCCGCCGCCACAGCATTGGTCGCCCTGTAGTGCCTCCAAGGCGGCACGGAGCAGCGGGCCGTTGAGTAGCGTATCCGCGTCGAGAAAGATGAAGTAACGACCGCGTGCGATCTGCGCACCAGCATTTCTGGCGCGGGCGATCTGCTGGTGCTCCTCGTAGACCACGCGCGCACCGGCGGCTGTGGCGATGTCCGCAGTACGGTCGCTGCTGTTATTATCGGTGACGATGGTCTCACCGACGAGCTCAGGAATCGCGAGCATAGACTCACGCACACTGGCGAGCGTGGCCGGAAGCAGTACTTCCTCGTTATAGGCGGGAATGATGACTGAATAGTCGATGCTCACGGGGCATCGAAGAGATCCATCTGGCTATCACGAACCGCTGGTGGGACTTCGATTCCAAGCCGGCGGGCGGCCTTTGGCGTTGCCACGCGCCCCTGCGGGGTGCGGATAAGAAAGCCTTCCTGAATAAGAAATGGCTCAAAGACTTCCTCGATCGTCCCCTTCTCCTCGCCGATCGAAACGGCGAGGTTAGTGAGGCCAACGGGGCGCCCCCCGAAGGTAACGAGAAGAGTCTCGAGGAT
>Ga0115566_10000114_pt1 | contig 62400 bp, 68 predicted proteins | sample COGITO_mtgs_1204_3_FD_87173 | JGI IMG/M metagenome (GOLD analysis project Ga0115566, IMG submission 87173) | Pelagic marine microbial communities from North Sea - COGITO_mtgs_120405 | ecosystem: Environmental > Aquatic > Marine > Epipelagic | place: Germany:Helgoland, sampling site Kabeltonne...
CAACGACTTTAATCTTCGTCCTGGTTTTGGTTCAACTGATTTTTGGAATTTTGTTGAGTCTGATATGTATATGGACTTATCTGGTGTTTATGCATCTACTTACATCGACGAATGTTTTGATGTCTTAGCAGAACTAGAACTTGAAGGAGTATAATAATGGCTTTTACTTACTCAGATGATTGTTTCTCCGACCTTCATAAAGATGTTTATGGATTTCGTCCTCGTGGAGTTTTAATGGATGAGTGGAATGACCGCACTCCTCGCCAAAAACAAGAGCTATGGAATGCTCTTTGTGATCAGCTTGAGGAGAATACCGCTCGTGAAAAAAAGATTGAAGAAATGAAAGTTGATGAATTCAAAGAACGCATTCATCAAGCCCAAACCTGGGGTGCTCATGATTACTGGGATGCTTTACGCTGGATTACTGGTTCTGAAACCTTTTACCATTCTCAAGACGTTGAACATTTTGTATGGGAACAGGGAATTCTGTTTACTCAATACGGTAAACAGTTAGTTAAAGATCTCTTGAAGATCGTTGAATATAAGGAATATAATTATGCTTAATAAGTACTTTAGAATTGAAGCTTTTTCTTTTGAAGATGGCGAGTACAAGTTGCAAGAGTTTGCAACCGGTTTTGCTCATAAGCAAGCCGCTGATTACTTTCGTCGCATGCATGATACTAATGAATTTGCTAAGATCACTATGAAACCTGTAAAGGCAGCATAAATGCATTGGGTCTTAGTATACATCGCAATTTCTGGTCATTCAATTTATGCTGTCAATGCTATGGGCCCGAAAATTTATTTTGAAACTATTACTGAGTGCTTTTTCGCTAGAGAAAGATTGTCATTGACTGTAGGAGGAACCGTAGAAGGTTACTTTCCTCTTAACACTCAAGCAGTTTGTGTACAAGCCTCTGTTGTAGAATAGAATGGTCACGTAGCTCAGCTGGATTAGAGCAAGGCACTTCTAATGCCTAGGCCGGGGGTTCGAGTCCTCCCGTGATCACCAATACTCGCATGTTGGAATTGGTAGACAATGAAGACTTAAAATCTTTTGCCTTAGGGCGTACCGGTTCGAGTCCGGTTGCGAGTACCAAATAATATTCCTCTAGCTCAATTGGTTAGAGCAGAACGCTCATAACGTTTTGGTTACAGGTTCGAGTCCTGTGGGGAGTACCATTAAACTATCTCGGAGTAGCGCAGGCTGGTAGCGCATTTGGTTTGGGACCAAAGGGTCGGGAGTTCGAATCTCTCCTCCGAGACCAATTAATAAATAATTTAAACATAAGGATGTATAATGCCAAAAGGCTTCACAAACGCTAAGAAAACGTCAATCGGTAGAAGAAACGTAAAGAAGTCTTCTATGAATAAAAGTAAAAAACGTAGTTTTAAAAAATACAGGGGACAGGGGTGAATTACTACTTATTTGGGTTACAGAGATCAGGCACAAATTTAGTCCAGAATTTAATTGAAGACAATTATGGATTAAAACCAGCAAATGCTGCCCCTGAAGAGTGGAAACACTCTATGAAACCTAATTTAAAAAATGATTATCCAGTTTTTAAGGTAATAAAAAATCCATACACTTGGGTTGAATCTATAGTTTATAGAGAACGCGCAGATTTCTTTCAAAAACATGATTTTGACTTTTTTCAAACAGGTCCATTTATGGTCGAAGACGTAAACTTAAATATGTTAATGTACGTTTACAAAACTTGGTACGATCAATGGAAAGATAAAGGCACACTTATTAAGTATGAGGATATTTTATATCCAGAACAGCAAAGAGAATATTTTGCAAAACACTTTGGAGATTTGGGAAGTTGGAAAACAGTTGCGCCTGGATCCATGTTTATGTGTGAAGAATTTAAATATAAAGACTTAGAATATTATGAAAAGCAGAAACCAACGAAGCTAACTGGTATGCAGGTGAAAATAATTAATAAAGTGATGACTAAATATTTCTTTATTGAAACTGGATTCAAAATGTTAAGAGTAAAAGGATTAATCTAAAACCGTAAATCTGCGAAATCCTATTGCAGTAGATAAAGGTTTTTCTCCTATAGTTACTTGATCATTATCATTTCCACTTATAATAAGAACATATGTTTCCCCATATCTTTGTCTTTTTTCTAAGAAAAAACCAACATGTCCTTGCCACTCTTCACCATCTTGTCGAGGAAAAACTATGATATCACCTTGAGTTAAATCATTAGGAAGAACTTGCTCTCCATACTCTAAGAAACTTCTTGCAAGCAGTGATGTTTCAGGATCCATAACTTCAGAGCCCCAATATCCTGATTTTATTAAAACCGCGTTCATAAATGCAGCGCACCACGGTGTGATAACAGGATCAACATTTAAAAATTCTTTTAATTCTTTTCTATGCGTCTTTTCGTTATATCCAATATACATATAACTGTTCGCAATAAAAGGATGAGTGTATTCAGATGCGGATGGCAATCCAGCGCATGCTGAAGTAATTTGTGCTAGTGCACCGATGGTAAAAAAAGTGATTTTATTCATTTTTATGGTGTACATTTCAATAGAACTATGGTAGTATATATAGAAACTTAAAGGAGATACATCATGAAAAAAATTATTCTAGCAACTACAATGCTTGCTACAATGGCTACATCAGCCTTTGCTGCAACTCGTCCAGCAAAAATAGTATTTGTTGAAACAGAAACAGTTTACGAAAATGTTTATGTTGAAAAAGAAGTTTGTACGCGTGAAAGAGTAGAGTACACTACACCAAGCGGTGATGTTTTAGGTGGTTTAATTATTGGTGGAATTCTTGGTAAAATTGTAACAGGAGATGACGGTGGTGCTGCTGTAGGCGCTATCCTCGGTGCAGGGATTGAAGGCAACAAGAAAAAGCATATTGGTCATGGATACGAAACTAGATGTGAAATTATAGTTGAACCTGTTAAACGAGAAGTTAACATGTATGTTGTCCATTGGAAATATAAAGGAAAGCGTGGCTATTTCTTTACAGAAAAGAAACACTATGTTGGTCATACTATTCACGTTGATGTCGGTCACTAATGGTATTTAAATTAAGTGGTGATTTAAATAGATGGGGCATTGGAAAAATTGGTCGAGGATTAATCAATTCAGAAAAAGATAAATTTTGGCTAGATATTCCAAAAAACGCCTCGCAAACTACCATTCATGGATTAACTAATCGTCATCCAAATGATGGAAAATGGGTGCCAATTAATTCAGAAAATTTTAAAGTCAATTCTATCCAGAAATATTTGATTGTTAGAGATCCGATCCAGAGATGGGTCGGATCTTCAGTCGAATTAGCATGGCATCATCATAAAACTAAATCAGAGGGAAATTTTTTCGCACGGAAAAATCTAAAAGAATGGTATGATATGCATGCACGTCCTGATCTTCATCATTTACCACAATGGGTATGGGCAAGACATCTAGATCTACATGATAATACAACCTTTATAATAATGGATAATAAAGATATTAAATTAAAACTAAATAAAACGTTTTCAGACTACAACTTTGATGTGAACGTAAACTACAGTGAAGACAACGAATTTAAAAAGAAAATTAAATATCGTATTATGGATGAATTTATGACAGATCATGTCTTTGTAGATAAATTAAAAGATTACTATGCTGAAGACTACGATTTATTGGAATTAGCATATACATCAAGTGGACACTAAATGATTATAGATATAGAGGTAACACATGGTTGATAGTAACGATCCAGAACCAATACGGTATTATGAATGGATGCTTTGGAAATTAAGACAAGAGCGGAAAGAAGATAACGCGAAAAGTATTGAAGGGCTTTGGAAATTAAGACAAGAGCGGAAAGAAGATAACAATGAAACTTAGAAATCAAATTTTGGGAACAGCTTTACAACACGCAGACGGTGAAATTCAAATACATAAAATGAATATTGAAGTTTATTTAACTAACCCTGCAGGTATAGGCGAACACAGTGATGTAATGGAAGCTATTCAAGGTGAACTTGATAAAATGGCATTAGCGCATGATCGTAAAGAAATGCTTATTAAGTATTTTGAAGGCTTAAAAAACCAGGTTTGGCAAAACGATGACAAATAAAAAATATAAAGATTTCTATGACAACGATAATTTGTGGATGTGGTTAGATATATGTACAAATTGTAATGCTGGATGTCCCGAATGTCACAGAACAGATTGGGAAGGTGGAGGCCTTGGAAAGCAAGAATGGCTTCCTCTTATTAGTTGGACTTTTACACAATTTAAAAAATGCTATCCACCTGAATTTATCAAAAAAGTAAAAGAGTGGGACATTTGTGGAACGTGGGGAGATCCTGCAATGTGTAAAGATTTATACGAAATTGCAGAATATATTATTACTCATCGTCCTGATGTTAAACTAAGTATTGATTCAAATGGCAGCATTAGATCAAAAGCTTGGTGGAGAAAACTTGGTGAATTATCTAAGCTTATGCCTCTTGATGAAGGTGTAAGACCTATTAGAGTTGACTGGGCAATTGAAGGTATCAATCAAGAAATGCACCAAGCGTATCGTAGAAAAACTCACTTGAATAAAGTGTTAGGAAATATGCAGGCTTTTGTTGAAGGTGGAGGTTATGCAACAGCTATGGTAGTTGTTCATAAACATAATCAAAACCATTTGCAAGAAATTAAAGATTTGGCAATGACTTATGGCGCAAGTGAAGCTTGGTTCACAGAATCTAATCGTTTTTACAATGGTCCTATTTTCCATTTTAAAGATGAACATGGTAATGATGCTACATTAGAACAAGCCGGTGGTGATTATTATAAACCTAATCCAGTTAGACCACCACAAGCGGATTGGAAAACTAGAGTAGAAAAACAAGCCTGGTTCAAAGAAGCACAAGAAGGCGTAGATGAAATAGAGGAATTTGAAGATGAAGACAACTTGTATTGAATGTAGTTGGCAAAATGAAGGAAAAATTTTAATTAATCCTGATGGTCAAGTTTTTCCTTGCTGTTATCTTGCTAATAAAACATATAAAGCTGATCAACACGGCGCAGCTTTTCCTACTATGGAAGAAAAATCTGAAGAGTGGGGTAATTGGTTTTGGAAAGAAAAGTCTGATGCTATTATGAGAAAATATATAGAGCATAAAGACGATTTAAATGTATTTAATAAACCAATGGAAGAAATTGTAAATCATCCTTGGTTTACAGAATGGCTACCTGAGTCATGGGAAGATGAGGAAACACGTAATGAAATTTGTGTTACGTTTTGTGAAGTTCCTGTAGATGAAGAAGAGAAAAAAGAATTTTTTGAAAAGTATACTAATTCATCATGACATTAATAGTAGGCATAAGTGAGGGATTTCACGATGCTGGCCATTGCGTAATAAGAAATGGAAGAATTATTAAAGCGCAGCATTCAGAAAGATTTACTCGTAAAAAGAATGATAGATGGTTATCTGAAAACTCTGCAACAGATATTTGCAGAGCTGATGTAGTTGCCTTTTATGAAAAACCTTGGCTAAAAAAGACACGCCAGTTTTATGCTGGACAAGGTTGGAAAAAAACTCATACAGAATACGATGTTTCTTTTCCTCATCATATGTCACACGCCGCAGCAGGATTTTATACATCCACATTTAATGAATGCAATATTCTAGTAGTTGATGCTATTGGGGAATGGGATACTATTTCTGTCTGGAAAGCCTGGATGGATGGTGATGTACCAAAAATGAAAAAGACTAAGAGTTGGAAATATCCATATTCTCTTGGTCTTTTTTATTCTGCGATAACACAAAGAATTGGACTTAAACCTCAAGAAGATGAATATATTACAATGGGCATGGCTGCTTATGGTTCGCCAAAACATGTCACCGCTTTGCAACCTTATATGGAATCTAATTGCCATAAAGGTATTGGCACTGCAATCCCAGAAGCAAAAGATGAAGATCTTGCATCATCTGCACAATTTTGCATTGAAAGAGAAATATTACAGATAATAGAAGATCATTGCCCTCATAAAAATTTAGTGTTTATGGGAGGTGTTGCTCTTAACTGTGTTTTAAATACTAAGATAGCTGAACGCGGAAAAAATATATGGATCATGCCTAATCCTGGTGACTGTGGGTCCTCTCTCGGCGCCGCGGCGTTGGCATATGGTAAGAAATTAAAATGGAGGCACCCATACCTTGGTACAGATATCCGAAGAGAAATCAATCCTACAGAAATTGTTCAACATTTGCTTGATTATTCTTATTGCGGGGTTGCAAATGGCCGTGCTGAGTTTGGCCCTCGTGCCCTTGGCAATCGTAGCTTGCTTGCTGACCCTAGACGAGATATTAAAGATACAGTTAACCAAATTAAACGTAGACAAAAGTTTCGACCCTTTGCACCTGCAATCCTGGAAGAATATGCTAAAGAATATTTCGAAGGACCAATGAATGAATACATGCAATTTGTGGCAATGGCCAAGCATGATTACTCATCAGTAACACACGTAGATGGATCAGCAAGAGTACAAATTGTAAAGAGAAATTGCATGTCACCATTGAGAATTATTCTAGAAGAATGGATGAATAAAACAGGTGTTCCTATGTTATTAAATACAAGTCTTAATATTAAAGGACAGCCTATGGTAGACACGTGGAAACACGCGTTGGAATTTCAAGAGCATTATAATGTTAAAGTTTTCTAAAGAATTATATGCCTGTGGGTGCAGTTATACTTCAAAAAATTGGATCGTCTCAGATGCTAATAAAATAGAAGGCTATGAAACAGGACCACATCTTATGTGGCCAGAAATTTTAGCTAAAAAATTAAATTTAAAAGAAGTCAATCATGGTTTAGAAGGTCATGGGAATGATTACATTATGCAAAATAGTGTAAAATACATCCTTGATAATCATAAAAAAATTGATGTGGTTTGTATCCAGTGGTCTGAATTAACCAGAATGTGGGTTTATGACATGAATTACTTTAATCCTTCTGTGTGGCTAGATGAAGACTTACGAAAGTTTGACAGATGGGGTGATGATTTTGTTGGTTTTCCAAATATTTTTGGTGATCGGTTTACAGCTTCCATAGCATTAATGAAATATGTTGCCAGAGATCCTTATACGGTTGTAGATTTATTTAAAAAATATCTTAGAGAAATATACACCTTGCAAAAATTATGTGAAGAATTAAATGTTAAATATATTTTTGGTCAAGGCTTTCCAGCACATCAGTTAGATCAATGGCGTTTAATTAATCCAGACCTAGATTGGAAAGAAACATTAAATTGTTTAATAGGACAACCGGAATTTCATTTAATTAATAAGAAAAAATTTATGGGTTGGCCGTGTCTACCTGAACTTGGTGGAATGACAATGACTACAGGACATCCTGATTTTGAACCTCGAACAAATAGATTAAATCCTATGGATGATCATCCAAGCGCTAAAGGCCAGGAGCTTATTGCGAAGCAGTTTCATAATAAATACGTGGAGTTATATGGATGACTTATATTTTATTTGGTGGCTGCAGTTTCACTGCGGAATCATATTACTGGTTTCAATTCATACAACAAGATAATGAAAATTTATTACATGATTACCATAGAGGTCTTAATGTTTTTCCAGCGTGGCCTGAAATTTTAACGAATCAGCTTAATAAAAAAATAGGTAGTAATTATGAATGTGTAAATGTTGCTGTGTCTGGAGATAGTAATCAACAAGCCATTAGAAATATATTTGATTATATCGGAGGAAATAATTTAAATTGGCGTTTAAATATTCCAGAAGGAGCAAAAGAAAAACCAGAAGCAATAGTTATAGGTCTTACTGAATGGACAAGATTTATAGACATATATGGAAATGCTATAACTTGTTCATTGATTAGTGATTTAGAGTTTCAAGGATTTTATGACGACCTAGAATCATTTAATGAATTAGAAGAAATTTTAATTGATTGGCGCAACACAAGAGAATCAAATAGAAAATTAAAATCTCATACTGCATCTCTTATGACTGGATTTTTAGAAGGCAACCAAGAAAGAAAATATTATCGAGGCGCATTGCAGCTTAATTTAGATTATATGGAAATGTTAATTCTTTATTGTCGTGCACACGACATAAAACTTCTTTTTTGTCAAATATTAAATCCTTGGTGGAGTGGTGGAGGTATTGAATTTCAGGAAGAGTGTGCAAAACGTGTACATTATGAGTGCGATTATCTACAACATAGAATAAATACTATTGAAAGTTATTTTAATGAAAGCTGTAAATTTTTAAATCAAAAAGGATTAGATGCAGCACTAAGAGAGAATGCTAATACTTTGGGTCAAAAATGGAAATGGTCGACAGCTTTTCATTGCTGTAATGTTCCAATTCCATCTACTGGTAAACCTGATCCATATGACCAACATCCAAACAAAGAAGGACATGAATATATTGCGAGCCTTATATCTAAAGATTTTAATGCATTATTCAATCATTAAATACAAAATTAAATTAAAATTTTTTAAGCCTAAACACGAAGAAAAAACTCACGTGTTTATTTACGAACAGGACGAGTAAATGACAGACGAAATTTTCGATTTTGGTTTTACTGCAGTTGATGAGGATGAACTCACCGCTGTACAAAACACACAAGCTAAAGTAGTAGAGACTGAGTCTTTAGCCAGTGACACTCAAGATAGACTAGATAGCCTTTTCAATGCCATCACGCCTTTGCTGAATAACCTTAAAGCGAACCCTGATAAAGAATACATTCTATGGCCTAATAGGTTAGCTAAAGTTGAACAATTTGAAACAAAACTACAAAAAATATATCGTGGAACTTAAAAAAAACGTAAGTAATTGATTTCTATTAGTTTTTAATTGCACTTTTTCCTTTACATTCCCTATGCTATATGGTAGTATAGTTATATCAAAAGGAGAAAAGATATGAAATTCGCAGTATACCAAATTCAAATGACTCGTGAAATCGCCGACAAAGTAAACGCAGGCGAAACTGTACCAGCATTTGAAGCTCGGAATAAAATGAACCTTGACTTTGCTGGTCACAAAATTGGTGGTTTGGCAGACGAGGCACTTACTGCTGGGTTTTATACTCACGTTGCTAACATTGAAGCTGATAGTGCAAACGATGTATTTGAAATTGGTAATATGGGTCCTGAGTCGGCAATCACTCGCTTTTCTCGTATGCACTCACTATCAGTTGGTGATCTTATCGTTGATGAAGAAGGTAATGTAATGGTTGTAGCTAACTATGGTTTTGTTGCAATCGGATTTAAGCCTGAAATGTCAGCCGCTAATTTAGTTTATAATATGGAGGAAGTAGCATAATGACACCTTGGATTCAAGAAACCCGCAATGGCTTTGTAATGGCCGCGGACGAAGTCGCTCGCGTTCACGCTGAGATTGCTCAAGGTGAGCAATCGATTGCTGTCCAGATAGATATGAAAAAGTGGAGTGAGAAAGCCGGAATGTGGCCTAATGCTGAGTACAAAAATATAATTAAAGCTCATGCTGAATCTCGTGGTTGGACGCAGGAAGGGTTTACTGGAATGGAGATACTGTAATGGATTCGATTGTAGATCCTTATATGGATGACATTATTGTAACTGAAAAGCTGCCGCGGCACGGTGGTCCTCAAGATCGTGGTGGCGCTGATGCATACTATCACCGGCCTTATGATCCTCACTACTATGTTGGTGGTTCAATGCAATCTGAACGTGTTGAGAAAGACAACATGACTGTTGGTGAAATTGAGGCTTATAAGTATGGTTATGAAAATGAAGTTGATAGAAAAGAGTGGTGATTGAAATTACAGGTATACTCCTTGACCGAGTTGAGAAGCGTGTATTTGATAATGTACTAGACGCTATAGAATTTAGAGACATTCTTGATGCTCATTACGCAAAAGTAATATGGACACAGTACTATGTTTACGATTGAAATCGATTTGGATGAAACTGCCATTACAATTATGGATGATACAGGAGAGCTTGAAGATGTTCAAGCTCTTTTGTACGAAGATTACTGCCATTTTAGACAATGGAACGAAAAAACTAATAAGTTTGAGGTAATTACTTTAAAGGCTGAAATGTATTTAAAGCTAATGGAATCTTGGAAGCTTAGCGATGGCACATATGTCTTAGAGAAAAAAAACGTAAGTAGTTGATTTTAAACGGAAACAAATTGCACTTTTTCCTTTACATTCCCTATGCTATATGGTAGTATAGTTATATCAAATAAGGAAATATGATTATGATGATTATGACTGATATTCAAGATACCCTAGCAATGCAGAATAAGCTTTCTAGCTTACTACGTCGCTCTAATACTTTTGGAATGTCTAAGTCTGACATTCAAGTTGAACTTGATATGATTATTAGTGATCTTATCTCAAATGTAAATCGTATGGAAAATGAAATGAAGGAGTCTATATAATGGAAATCGCAAATACTCAAGTTGAACGTCTTGCTCTTATCAAGAAAATCGCTAACCGCAAGAAAAAACTTGCAGAGGTCAAATCTAAAACTCGTAAAATGCGTGCTCCTAAAGTTGATCGTTCTTTTATGAACATCCCTAAAGAGTCTAACATGTATCAGTGGACTGATGCTTCTAAATATGCTAAAGAGTATTATGGTGAAACATTGCACTATACAACTAAATTTGACAATGACTGGGATTAATCAAGAAATTCGTAATAGGATTCGTCTTTCTGTCGCAGCTTATGCTTATGAGATGGAAGACAATCCTATTATGGGTGATTATGAGTTTGACGAATTATCCAAGACTATCAATCCTGCTGAAAAAACTGGTAATAGAAAAATGGATAATTTTTTCAAAAAACATTTCAATCCTGACACCGGTATGTGGATCCGTTTTCATCCTGAGAGGCAGAAAATAAAATGGATTTATGATACATATTATAAAAATAAATGCAAATAAAATGAAAATAATGCATTTTAGGGGTGTACAATCGGTTTAAACTATGGTAGTATAATTTATCAAATGGGGAAAAGGAGACTCTTTTAATCAACGTCCGTGTAGAGGGAACCGGACCTAGAAGCACTTGGAAGAAATCGACTTACAAATGACGACGGTGCTATCTAACAATCGTATTAGATAGTAAATATAGCGAAACTAGTAAGTTAGATCCAATTGGTTTCAATCAAACTAGAGCGGCAATGTCAATAAGGCCGTGCGGAGAGATTGGAGATACTAGGGGCGTTGATTTAAGGAGTTTTTATTATGAGAACTGTACACTATGTTGGTATGAGCGAGGCTCGTTATGAGGCAGCCCGCAGGGTCTTCGGTGGTCCTGCTTACTATCACAAATATATGGACGCTAGAGTCTATAGTGAAGTTGGTGATAGTGATGTTGTTATTGTAGGTGATGCTAGAATGCAACCATATGTATGGGATGCATCTGCAGTTGATAGGGAATATACAGAATGATTTTTTCTACTAATGGTATCAACACTCAAAATCATTGGATGGTTGGCATTCAATGGCCCTTTGCTAAAGGTACTGTTACTATGCATGACGAAGGTTTTAGCTGTACATGTCAAAAGAAACCACGTAAAGCGTGTAGTCACATTACAAACGTAAAGCTAAGAATATACGGAGTGTTCCAATGAGTATGCATATGATTCGTGGTATTCAAGTCCATGGTAAATCAAAGGTTAAACGTAAACCCGGTTGGAAAAAAGCTCAGCAGGAGCACGAAGAATTTCTGAAGAAAATGGGTGTGACTGGCAAAAAATCTAACTATCGAGCTCCTATGCCTGATTATAGTTCAGATCGTCAGTCACCTCCAACTTCAGATGTTATATGTGGTAATGGTACTAAAAAAGATGCAGTGCAATACACTGGTAATGAGATTGCCGGTATTGTTACTACACATAAGTCAAATCTAATGCCTGTCCGTAAAGACAACAAAAAAGCTTTTGTTGATGCAGCGCAAATGAGGAGAAATTAGGTGCTAAAAGCCGGACGTGATTCATGATAAATTGGGACATATTTCACGATAGAGGATATGTCATTTCTGACAAAATATTTAGAGATGAAGATATCGCATCTCTAAATGTAATAGCTAGTAAACTAAATCCATCTATTGGTCAATCAAAACAAGGATGGTATAATTATTTACGTTTACATGAAGAACGTGATCAAGGCGTTGATATACTTAATGATATTGACTGGTCATATTTCTGGTCCCATACTCCTTTAGACAATCCAATTATCAACGAAAAAATTCTACCAGCATTATCTAAAATTTGTGATCAAGCCTTTGATGGATGGGATTGGGGATGGCAGGATACAAATCGCTATATTGTTCAAAATTATCCTCACGATGAGTCTGAAGCTGGAATTCATCCTCATTTTGATGCTCCATACATTTGGCCTCAAATGCTAGAAAAACAAATGGCGAAAGAATTACAAGAAGGAATCTTAAGTGTCACCTTTATTGTTCCATTAATGAACTTTACTGTGGAAACTGGTGCTACAGGTGTAGTGCCAGGGACTCATAAATTTATTTGGGATACAACTAAGTGGAATGATGCTAAAGATTACACCACACAATTTTTTAAAGATAACTATGTACAACCAGAAGTAGAAATGGGTAGAGTTGCATGTTTTTATGGAAATATTTTACATAGTGTTATGCCAAACAAATCTGATATGATTAGGCGTGGAATAATTTATCGAGGCATAAGACAAGATGCACTTGATGAAATGAAAAAATATGAACTAGGATAAGGAAATACGAATGTATAAAGAAGATATTGTAGCACATCTTGTACGTAAAACTGCTACCATCACTTTTGATAAAAAAGATGGTACTCAACGTGTAATGAATTGCACTCTAATGAAAAATCTGTTGCCTGAACAAATGGACATTGAAGAAAAAATGGATGGTGATCGTGTAGCTGGTAATCCAAATGTGCTAGCAGTATGGGATCTTGAAAAAAATGATTGGCGAAGTTTTAGAATTGATAGTGTCAAAGAAATGGTTTTTCACGACGTATAAATAGTGGTATTACTACCGGAGAAAAGCATGGAAAATGAATTCGATTCAAATGGATATGGAATTTTAATTCGTACTGAAGATTCAGATGATTTAGCTGTTTTAGCTGATGCCAGGCCTCCAGGGCAGGACATTCTTAATCCTGCAGTTACTGCAATCAAAGATATGTTTTGGAGGAAGTTTGGAAAAATATGGATAGACGATAATCCTCTTCCCTATCACGTTACGATAGATGAAGGCATACCAACACCAGATGGCAGAGAAATAAACGAATACTTTAGTAGTGATAGTATTACTTTGTGGGAATATCGAAGTAATAAATGGTTAACTTTTCATATTACGCAAGTCGCAGGAACAAAAACAGGTAGTAAGTAATGAATATAGCAATACCTTTTTTAATTTGGATATCAATGCTAGCATGCTGGCTTGTTGGTCGGCGATCAACTCAAGAGGAAGTAATTGAAGCAACTATCGATACTTTAATTCAAAAGGGGTATTTGAAGGCTAGCGTTGATGAAGATGGTGAAATTATTTTAGAAAAAATTAAATAAATGGTTTACTTTTGATTTAAACTATGGTAGAATATACTATATTTAATGATGGAGGAAGCCAATGGCTATTCGTAAAAAGCGTAAACCAATGTCACCGGAACAGCGTGCTGCAGCGGGCGAAAGATTAAAAAAAGCTCGTGAAAAACGCATGAAGGAAAATCCACCTCAGTATAAAAACATTGCTTCTGGCGTTCTTGAACGTTCTGAAGATGATCCATTTTATTTCCGTAAAATTCAAGAGTGGATTAAAGTTCAAAAAGAAGAATTATCTATCGCTCGTAGCATGCTTCGTAGAAAAGAAAAAGGAGCAGAAGGTAAGGTAGCTAATCACCAAGCTTACATTCGTAATCTTGAAACATTTCTAAGAACTGGTACTTACCAAGATATGTTTTATGGAGAGCAACAGCAGAATAAGATTAGGTACGTCTGCCACACTCCAGCCTATGACAAGGATGGAAACCAAAAATATTCATATGGTGTCTTCTATCCTAGTCTAGGAGTTACCTACACAGGTCTAGAGGAAGAAGATGGTTGAAGTAGAATTTATGAATAAATCAAAATTTAGTAAAATAGTAGAAAAGCAGGTTATGGACAAAAAACTCGACTACATTGAAGCTGTAGTCGAGGCCTGCAAAGCAACAAACATCGATCCAGAAGATGTAAAGAAATTCATCTCTCCTGTTATCAAGGAGAAGATTGAAGCAGAGGCAATGCGATTAAACTATTTGCCTCGACAAAATGAACTATTGTTTTTTGAATAAATAGTCATGTACATTTCAGAAAATATAGTGTATAATATTTCAGTAACATTTCAGACATACGGAGAATACAATAATGTCTTTTGCAAACCTTAAACGTAATAAAAATAAAATTGACCAGTTGGTAGCAGCAGCGGAAGCAACTGGTGGCGGAAATTCAAATAACAAGTATGAAGATACTCGTTTTTGGAAACCTACTGTAGACAAAGCCAATAATGGCTACGCTGTAATTCGATTTTTACCAGCAGCTGAAGGTAATGACTTGCCGTGGAATCGCTATTGGGACCACGGGTTTAAGGGCCCAACAGGTCGTTGGTATATCGAAAAATCACTTACTTCAATTGGACAAAACGATCCAGTCGGTGAATTAAACTCTCGCCTCTGGAACTCAGGTGTTGAGTCTGACAAACAAAAAGCCCGTAATCAAAAACGTCGGCTTCATTATGTATCAAACGTAATGGTTGTCAATGATCCAGCAAATCCAGACAATGAAGGTAAAGTGTTCCTTTATCAGTATGGTAAAAAAATCTTTGATAAACTAATGGATGCTATGCAACCTGAGTTTGCTGATGAAGAACCAGTTAACCCATTCGATTTTTGGAATGGTGCGAACTTTAAGCTCAAAATTCGTGATGTTGAAGGTTATCGTAATTATGATAAGTCTGAGTTCTCTGCTTCTAGCGCATTAAATGACAGTGATGCAGAGCTTGAAAAAATTTATAATGGACTTTATGATTTACGTGAATTTGCTGACGCAGCTCAGTATAAATCTTATGACGAGCTTAAAGCAAAGTTGATGAGTGTCCTTGGTGAAGAAGCAAATGCTGGCGCATTAAAGATTGATGATGAAATCAAGTTAGGCAATGAAACTCCAGCGCCTACTATGAAAGAAACAGCACCATCAACTATTGAAGAGACTATCTCATCTAATGATGATGAAGATGATCTCATGGCTCATTTTTCTCAGCTTCTGGATGACGACGAAGCTGCTTAAAATGGAACTGATGCCTCGGTGGTGAATGGCATCGCCGGGGCATTCATTACTGTAGTGTCATTGTTGTTAGTCACTCTAGCATCGTTCACTGCATTGACAACTTGATTTTGGAATGCATTTCCTAATGTAGTAAGTCTATCTCTTTGTGCTTGCATCATATCAGCTAATTCATTATTTCTTCTACTAATGTTAGAATCTCTTGATGCATTTCTTCTATTAATGCTTGCTTGCGCTGAAGCTCTAGATGAAGCATCGCCAACGCCAGCAGTAAATCCTTCAGTAATTACTATTTCTTTATTAAATGGCCAAGGTAGTGTAATAGCTAGCTTTGGCATAGTAAACTGTAAATTCTCTGACAACATCAAATAAAGCTCATCTCCAATATTAGCAACAAATGTTGTTAGTCTTTCGAATGCATTTTTAATACCGGTGACTATCTTAGTAATTTGTATTTCAAAGTCAGCTACAATAATATCTTTCATTAATATAAAGTTATCAGCAACAAAACCAACTACACCTTTTATTCCAGCCCATAATGGATCAACTAAATCAGTAAAGCTAAATCCACGTAAGATTTCAGCCATGTTGTCCATTCCAAATTTTTCAAGTAACCAAGCTGGAACAGTAAAGAATAATAAGTCAAAGGCTTCAGTAATGCCTTTAATGACACCAATTACACCTCCTTCAACACCTGCTAATAATTTTTGGCCAAATGTGTCTCCGTCTTCTCCACTATTAAATCCTTCATAAAATCCTTGTACAAAATCAATTACAGTTAATACGATTTGAGTAAATGGCCTTAGAGCAGTTTTCATAATAAATTCTAAAGGTTTTAAAGCTGGCTTTAAGATATTGAATATAGATCCAATGACACCAAGTATGCCTTTTCCAGCAACGCCAGTACCTCCATCTGGAAAATTACCAATAATGTTCATAACACCTTCTGTAAAGGTTTGTATACTCTGCATTTTTGGAAATTCTACAGTAATCTTTGGTAGTTTTGGCATGTTAATATCTTGAACAGCACCAATAATTTTACCACTTATAGCATCTTTATATTGTATGGCTGGTAATTTTATTTTATAATCTATAAAATCTTTTGCAGCATCAATTGCTTTACCAGCGCCGTCCATAAACCGCAGCGCTGGTAATTTTATTTTATAGTCTATAAACTCAGTTATAGCATCTCCTGCAGCAGTTAGAAATCTTAGCTTAGGAATATCTGGCATTTCGATTTTTACTTTTGGTAAAGCATCAAATACATTTTTAAATCCTTTTAAAAAGCTTTTAATGTTTGTTACTACGCTAGGTAGTTTAAGAGCTTTTAGTGCTGCATCTAATCCAGTTAATGATGCCAATCCTCCTAAAGCTAAAGGTCCTAACATACCTCTTAACATACCAGGAAGACCTCCTAGCATTCCACCACCGCCGCCGCTTGAGCTTCTAGAATTGTTATTATTAAAGTTAACTTTAGTTTGCTTTTGAGCTTCCCTCATCATTTCTAGTTCTTTTAATCGTTGCCGATCTTCTAACTGAAATCTTTTTGCAAATAAATCATACAACTGATCAATCACGGTTTCCGTGTTTTCTTGGCTTTTTCTAGTTGCTGTAATTTCTTTAGTTAAGGATTCTAAGCTCATAATGGTTTCTATCTTTTTCGTTGTTGCTGTTGTCTTTGTCTTTCTTCTTCGTCTCTCAAATGTTCCATTAACATAGTTAGGTATACTTCTCTCTCCCACGGCATCATCATTTCTATTTCTGACAAACTATAGTTATGGTGTTGCATTAATTGAAAATTAATCTTATAATAATTCACCATCCTATCGTGAGAGAGGCATATTACAAAAAATCTTGCATTCCTTTTAGTACAGTTGTTTTTTCTTCTTTACAGCCAGAGCATTCATAAGTCAATGTATGAGATACAGAAGGCATAGCTTCTACAAAATCTCTTAAGAGTGCAAATTGTTTAGAGTCTAATGATTCTAAAAAGTCTAGTCTTTCTTGTAAAGGCTCTTCACTAAATTTAATCACTTCATTTTCTGTAATTACTTCATCAATACACTCAACCAGAACTCTAAATGTTTGGTCTGTTGGAGTCATATCATCAAGGTCAGCCGCAATCATGTCTAAGTATTTTGGCCATTTAAGAGATACTGAAATATCATTTGTAATTTCTATATTTTTGTCTACATCTGGCATATTTACAAGAATTTGATCTAGTGGTACTTCCACTGAGGTTGCAGTATTACACTCTTTGCATACCGCATTAACTGTACTATTTTCTCCTACAGATTTTGATCTAATTTGAATAAATGCATATTCAATATCAAATGTAGTTAAGTTAGTATAAGAAATATCTTCTTGGATACATGCCTTTAGTGTATCAACAATAGCTGTCATTGATGCTTTTGTATCTCCACTTTCGGCTGCCAACATAAGAACCTTTTCTTCTTTCACTAAGTAAGGTCTAAATCTTACTGTTTCTTGTGTAGAAGGTATAATCAATTCATACTTTGGACTTTCATTCAACTTAGGTAGTGCCATTATTATCTCCAGTCTGTAAAGGCCAGCTGTACATTCACCTGTACTAATCCGTCCTGATCGTTATTTAATTCAATTACGTTTACGGTTGTCGGAAACGCTTCCGATAAAACGCAGGTGTAAACCTCTCTGCCTTGGTGGTCTAATTGCTGTATAGTCACTTCTCTAGCATATTCATTTTTATATTTTACTTCATATACATTTCTTGAAATAATTTTATCTTGCCATCCATCCCAATATCTTTTAATGCTATAATCATTATTGTCATAAAAAGTTAATGACACATCATCTACAATATAACCATATGGCATTTTTTCTGATTTCATGCCATACATTCTTTCATTAGTCGTTATCTGTCTTCCTGGTAGCTGAGCCGCATTACACATTAAGTCTAAAGTTTTAGAATCTCTTTCTGCAAAAGGATCAGCAATGCCTAAAGAACTTGCATTTGGTAAATAGATTCTCCAAAGGTTGGGTCTTGCTAATCCTCTGCCCTTCCCAATTGCGGCTTTAAATTCTTCTATTTTCATCTAATCATTTTCCTTGAATCGCGGTACACTTCTGTTTTACTTGCTTTTTGGAAGTCGGCTGTTGGTAAGAATGAAGCAATCTCCCATTCAGGAGGAGGAACAAATGCAAATCTACTACGTACATTAGAATTTAAATAATGTTTAAAGCAAGGTGCAAAATGTTTCATTGATGACGTTTTTTGTAACATAGCATAATTAATATTAAATCGAGTTGACTCATCATATGACATATTGTTAGTGTTATCTAAAAGACGATCAAGAAACTTTGCTCTTAATAGAGGTGGCAAATAATGTAGGTTAAGACCATAAAATCCACCAGGAGCTGGCTTTACTACAATTACGAGGGGAAACGAATCATAATATGGTAATGTTTCTTTGTGCTTAGGATCATAGAAAAACATAAACATACCACCTACGATTTGTCTAGGTTTAAGCTCTAATGGATCTTGTTGCATGAGCTTTGATCGTGATGGAGCTCTAAGGCGTTGCGCCTTTTGTCGAAACCAGTTAATCGACTGACGAGTTCTAGGCTGAATGCCTGCTCTAAATGCATCTAATTCGAGTTGTCTAAATAAATTTGCCATGTTAGTATTTATAATCGAAAATAGTCATTTCTTCTTCTTTCTTACTGGTCCTAGTGGTTTGATTTTTTTCAGAGGTTTCAGTGGTTTAGGTTTTATTCCCATTTTTTCTAAATGTTTTTCTGTCCATATTTGAAATTGCCATCCTCTATCTTTAGCAAATTCACCTGCCGCTTTCCATTTATTTTGATTTTTCACATATTCTAAGCCTTCTGAAAGATATGCTTTAGTCTTTCTTCCTGGATAGATAGGAGGCTTAGTCTGCTTTTCAGGTTTTACTTCAACTAGCACAGTTTTGTTATTTGTGTATGTTATTTTTAAATCCATAAAATATCGGTGATATCTTTTATCAACATCGTATAAGTATGGTATAACTATCTCTTCTGAGCTCCATGTCTTAATGTTAGAATTTTCATCACACCACTTAAAACACCACTTTTCCCACATAGATCGATAGACTACATTAGAGCTATCTCCTCTATATTTCTTCTTATTTTTAACTGTGTATTTGCCTTTGTAGCTCATAGGATCCATATAAATACTGATAAGATTTTTCTATTTATTGGAAGTTTACATGGCTGAATTACAATTCCCTATCTCAGGACAAGACAAATACAAAGGTCGAATTAGATTTGACGTATGGAGAACCATTCCTCCTACAATAACACAAAGAGCTCAACGCGCGGTAACTGATGCATTAGCTACAGCAGATGCAGCATTAGGTGGAAGATCTATACCACGATCATCTTTAGATCCTAACGATCCACGTGGCCCTCAACAGATTCCATCTTTAGATGATCCAAACGTAGGTATTGGCGCTAACTCATTTATTGGGAAAGCACAGGAACAAAGAACTGGTAACATGTGTAGCATTTATATGCCACAGTCAATACAAATTCAAGATGGTGTTCAAATTGAAAACGTAGATCTTGGAGTATTTGGATCTACACTTGAAGCTGGATTAAAAGCAGGCACTGCACCTCTTGAAGCGTTAGTTAATTCAACTGGAGCTACATTTAGTTCAATCGCTGATTTTTTTAGGGGTAACTTAACACAAGACGCAGCTAGAGCAGCCGCAGCAAGACTTTCGGGGATGGTCAGTGACGGCGCTATTAGTGGAGCAGTTAGATCAGCCCTTCAAACTACACCAGCACCTAACACTAGAGCAATTTTTAAAGCCGTAAACATTAGAGAATTTTCTTTTCAATTTACAATGATTCCAAAGACTCAAAGAGAAGCTCAGGAAATTGTCAACATTATTAAATTTTTTAGAACTGAGCTATATCCGGAAACGATCAAAGCTGGAAACATTCCTGTAGCATATAAATTTCCAAATAAGTTTGCGATATCAATAGAATATGATGGCAAACTGGTAGCAACTCAGATCTTAAAATCATACTTACGTAATTTTCAAACTAACTATAACCCCTCTTCAATGGCATTCTTTGAAGATGGAAATTTCCAAGAGATTCAGATCGCGATGAGTTTCGTAGAATCCAGAACATTGGACAAAGACGATATTGCTGGAGGTTTCTAATGGCATATTTTCGAAATTTTCCTATCATTAACTATCAATTTGGAGATTCAAAAGATCTTACTGCTATGCAAGATCTTACCTCACACGTTGATCTAATTGATAGAGTAAGAGATGACGCTACATTCTATGAAATGTATACAATCCTTCCAAAAGAAAGACCTGACTGGTTATCTTTTAAGCTATATGGTGATAATAGATTTCACTGGACATTTTATTTACTAAATGACAAGATCCGGCGCCAAGGCTGGCCGTTAGACTATAATGAGGTTGTACAGAAAGCAAAAGAAGATTATCCTAATGAGACATTCAGGTTTAATGAATTAATGCATGATCAATTTCTTGTAGACACCACGTTTGAAGGATTAACAAGTGGCGCAACTGGAAAAATCTTACGTAGAAATTTAGACCTAGGGCAAATTACATACGAAAGAACGAGTAGTGCTAGCTTTATAAGCGGTGGTGAAGTAGTCGTCCAAAAAGATGAATTTGGCAATGTTACGAATAGTGGCAATGGATCATCATTTACAAAAGAATATCTTTCAGCTCATCATTATGAAAATGCTGATAAAGAAACAGTAGACTTTGATCCGTTGATTGGACCAGGTGTTCTTCTAACAGAAATTACGTATTTGGACAGATACGAACAAACGAATGATGAACTAAAAGAAATCAAAGTGCTAAGACCAAATGTAATCAATGACATAGATCAAGCATTCCAAGAAGCATTAACGGGTACTGATGGATGAGTGAAGCAACACCCTTTGACTTTGAAATCATCAGCGCGGTTGTATCTGCAAATAGAATGTCTTTTGTAGTAGACTTAGCACGAGTCATTTCAGAAATTAACATATTCGAACATGTTGATAAACCATTTTTGACTGGAAATATTCTTTTCAATGACAATGCTGGTCTCTATAATGAAGTAAACTGGCAAGGGACAGAAACACTTTCACTTACTATTCGCACTGACCAGTCTGGTGATTTTACTATCAATCGTGTTTTTCGAATCACAAATGTTAAACAATCAATAAAGTCTAATGACAATAACGAAACATTCTTAATGGAGTTTATTGATGAGTATGCTTGGTTGTCATCAACTATTAATGTAAATAAAGCGTACCAAGGTAAGTGTAAAGATATAGTCACTAACATTATAAGTGATAATCTTGGCATAGAAGTTATGAGCCAAAATAAACCTGATGCATATAAAGACATGCGAGTTTTGATTCCTAATATGTCTCCGCTTCAAGCAGCAATGTGGATAAAGGATAGAGCACGTGATGTGTATGGATCACCATATTTTCTTTATGCATCTATTGCAGATGAAAGATTACGATATATCGACTTAGAGACAATCCTTTCTCTTGGACCACTTAATGAAGGTAGAGACTACATTTCTGCTCAGCCATTTGGTGCACAGAGTCCTAAAATGGATGTCGAGGATCAATGCTTTATCATACAAACTTATAGACAGCCTGAATCTGAAAACATGCTTAGGTTATCAAATGAAGGATACATTGGCGCTGACTGGGAATTTGTAGATCCCATCAAAGCTAATTCACATAAAATCAAACACGACATCTCATCTACATTTAGCAGTATGGTGGCAAGAGGCGTGTTTCCATCAACACAAAATGTACCAGTGTATGATGGAGAAGAGAAGATGCATCAAAAGAGTTCAAGACATATAACTCAAATGGCTAGTAGTAGAACATACACTGATTATAAATCAGTAAGTAATATTTATGAGGCTGAAGAAGCAACTTACCATAAAGAAAAGATCCAGTCAAAGGCTTTAAGAAATTTCCTTTTAAAAAGTCCACTTGACATAAACGTCCCAGGTAAAAATTTCTTTTTAAGAAGAAACAACATGACAATTGGAAATACGATAAATGTAATGTTTCAAGTAAATGACGATACCGATGGTGGTAACGTTGTAGACTACAAAAGATCAGGACAATACATGGTGTATTCAGCAAGACACGTGTTCACGGCAAATAGATACACTGTAAACTTAACTTGTGCTAAATTAGCTACAGGTTCCAAACGTGGAGTATAGCTATGAGTTTGTTGGATGATAGAATTCCTAAAGTTATAGAAAATCATCACTATGGTGATGAAACAAGATGGTGGCTAGGAAAGTGTGTAAATAATCAAGATCCAGACAAATTAGGAAGAGTCCAAGTTAGAATTTTTGGCATACACTCTGGAAATCAGGCTGACATGCCTGCAGCAGTGTTACCTTGGGCACAATGTCTAACTCCAAGCACAGAAGGTGGAGTATCTGGAAAAGGAAGATATTCTAAAATATTGCCAGGATCTGAAGTGTTTGGAATAATGCTTGATGGTAAAAATTCACAGTGTCCACTTGTACTAGGTACATTACATTACAAAGAAAATGGCTCAGGTATCGTACCAAGACACACAAACGCCGGGCGGCAAGATAGAGTCTACGATCCAAGAGGTCCACATCAAATACCAGGCTACGATAGTGGTGTACCAAATGGAGAAATAGATACTGCGCTATCAGGCGGCACAAATGCTGAAAAGATTTTCAACTTCTTCACAGCCCAAGGATATCAGCCGAATCAGGCTGCAGCCTTTGTAGGAAATTTCTATGCTGAATCAAGCTTAGATCCAAAGGCTCTAAATCCTAATGACAAAGGAAAGCCTGCGTTTGGATTAGCTCAATGGAGAGGCACACGTTATGATGACCTAATGACATATTCTGAGACTGTTGGCCTTCCTCACGACTCACTTACGACTCAACTTAATTTTGTCATGCATGAATTAAGTACAAGTGAAACATTAGCCAATGGAAAATTACAATCGAGTGGATCAGTCACTGATGCTACGACTATAGTAAGTAGATATTATGAAAGACCTGAATTTACATTAACGAATGGCGTATATAATAGTCCAAGCTTACCTACTCGTCAAAATGTGGCAATGGATGCGTACAATAGATTTGCGTCGAATGGAGCCAACCAATGAGTGTAAACGTACAAATTTCTCTTCCATCACTGAATGAGATTCTTGGAAATATTCCAGCATTTTCACAGTTATTAAAAGTACAGAGTGAAATACAAAATTTCGCATTTCAATTTAGTTCTGCATCGCCAGAGGGGACAACGTTAGGTAGATCAAGAACTACCATCAACGGCCTAGAATCTCTTACCTCAAACGTAGACTTAACAAGCACAGGATTAACTTTCAATCAAGCGGCTGAAGCTAATGTTGGAGTGGTGCGAGTGCGAGCAACGGTGCCAGGATATTCAAATATCCTAACCAACACACAAAACTCTTCTGCTGACTTACGATTAGTAACCGGAAGAACATCTCTTCCAACATCATTCGAACCGAATGAAATCATTATTGCAAACTCTGCAAGATCAATAAAATCAAATGTCTCTAACATTACAGGCAAAACGCCTAATTACAATAAGGTCATTGCAGCTACCATAGATCCACAATACAGTTCAACTGCACCAGCTGCATACAATGCAGTTGACACTTCAACCGGCGATCTTACTCAAATTCTAAATCAGACTGCTACATCTGTAGGTGGCCTTTCAGCAACCATAAACACATCGCTTGGTGATATATCTCTTACATATGGTAAGCTCGATAACGCTGCGTTGCAGGTCGATAACTATATCGAAAAAGAAATCCGTTCACTTACCAGTAATACGATACCAGATGAAGATGTCAAACTTGCCTTAGAGGAAATTGCAGACGGCAGGCCAGAAGTTGCAGTTCAAATTATGCAGCCTTACTCTACAGTTGAATTTTCAAAGCTTGAAGAAGACGTTCATTCTATTCCAGCATCTCCAACCAGTCAAATCGGTACTCCACGTGGTACACAAACTATCGTAACTGGATCCGGACTAGGTACATCAACGTATTCACCAAAAGTCATTGGTGCAGAAACCGCAGGATGGAAAGGCCGATCTACACCAGTCAACTGGCCAGGATTCAACCAAGTCAATTCAACCGAAGAATTGATTGCAGAATTTCTTCAATGCAAAAGGCCGATCACAGAGTTCGTTCTTCATTGGACAGCTCATTACCTTGATTCACACGGAGTAGGAGCTTCTCATGTTCATCGAGACATGATTAGTCGAACAGACATTAAGTTTGCGGGATTAGGATATCACTACATTATCAAGAGAGATGGTACGATCGAAAGAGGTCGACCACTCGGACTTGCTGGAGCTCATGCTGTGAGAGGTGGACATAATAAGTATTCAATAGGAATATCTTTCGTCGCAGGATACAATTGTACGAGTGGTACACCGAATCCGAATCAATACGTAAGTGCAGCATCAATTACTAGTCTTCAATTTACGGCATTTGATAACTGGTGCAAAGCATTCTATCAAGTATTTCCAGCGGGTCAAGGATTTGGTCATAATGACACTGATCCGAGTCGAAAGGTCGATCCAGGATTCAATGTACCCGAATATTTAGATACAAAATTCGGCAAAAGAAACGTGATTGCTGCGGCACAGGGCCCTCTCTCACCGAGTCAACTGACAGCAATAGTATAGGATAGAAGATGACAACCGAAAAAGATGACTTACAAGACAGAATTGCTGCTCAGGGGCAGGGAAGAGTCAACTCAGATGGCCGAACACAAGATGCTTGGGGAGATGTAAGCGGTATATATCCTCAATATGGACCAAACGAGCCAGGTGTCAACCGCGCTGCTCGAGGCGAGAAAATCAATAATCTAGACGTCAAAACCACTGTTCCAAACGTCGAGCATAATATCATGCAAGACACCGCAACAGTATATCCAAAGTCAGATATCAACGAATCAGAAACCGGACACGTTATCGAAATTAATGATACACCCGGGGGCGAAAGAATTCTCATACATCATAACACTGGTGCAGGGTTCGATATTCGACCAGATGGTACGATTGTTATCAATTCAAAGAACAACAACGTCGAGTCAACAGACGGAAACAAGTATATGGCAATCGGCGGAGATGGCAAAATCACAGTCTTCGGCAACCTCGATCTCGATGTACGGGGTGATATGAATCTCAAGGTTGGAGGAAATCTCAACTGGAGAGTCGGCGGAACAGTTGTTGGAAACGTCGTTGGCTCACTCGTTACTCGCATATCAGGATCAGTACGAAGAGTCATCACCGGAGATCTTCAAGATCAAGTTCTGGGTAATACCTTCAGTCTTGGCCTAGGCGGCTTCACTCAATATGTCAAAGGAAATTTCAAATCAGCAGTGCATGGTTCAACCTCACTCTTTTCAAAAATCTCTACAAGAATCTCATCAGAAAATGAACTCGACATTGCATCAAACAATATCAATATCGGTGCAAGAGATCTAACCGCAATCGCCGATAAAGGAACCATCGGCGGCCAGAACGTTATCATGTACAATTACAACATGCATACCGAAAAGTCAGTATGGGCAGAAACCATGTCAGCAGAAACATTTCATGGAGATTTATCGGGTAAAGCTAAACTAGCAGCATCGTCAGAACACCAATCATATAGCGATCCAGATGGAGGAGGAGGTGTTGGCTCACGAGGTTCTATTACAGAAACGGCTCTCGATGAAAAGGCTACAGTACTTCCAACTGGTGCACTCATGAACGATTTTCTTGATAATACAGAAGCTGGTATCACAAAAATCAATATCGATCCAGATGGAACAATAGCACAAGGTATCGATCATACACAACACACAGGAAACGTTACGGATAGACTACTTACAAAGGAAGAAGTCAGAGCAAGACTACGGAATCCAAGCCATCTCGCTAATACAGCATTCTATACTAGTCAAATAGCTGCAGGTAACCTCGCAAGTAATTTTGCCAACTCATCTCCTTCGTCCATAGGGAGAGTCATCGCCACCACTGACAACACCTATACCGGTGAAAACATTATAGGCCGGTTTCCAGATGATGGATTCCGTGGTACCACCTTCCGTCAGACTGAATCATCAGGCCAATCTCGTAATCTTACGATACTGGTAGAAGGAAGGTTTAACCCTAACCGTTGGACCTCTATTGCAGCGAATACACCACTCTCGAATAAGATTACTCTGGCTAGGTTCCTTGGTGGGGCTGGAGATCCAGCGAATATAAACCACATTACAGACCTCGAAGAACGAAGACAGATCCTTCGTAACCTATTACCCCATACAGGATTTATTAATCTATTCAACACCTTAAAGAGTACAGCAGGACACAATCTCGTTATTACTGAGGGCCTATACAGACCTAGTCAGACTGAGACTATAGACACTGATTCTATATTAGATCTAAGGCAAACCGGTAGAGCAGTAGCATATGAAGTCCATAACAATACAACTGGATCTTTATCACCAGAGAAATTATTTGATTTTGCTCGATTAGTAAAGAATGCAAGTCAGTTTGAAGAACTCTCGCTAAGGTATGATACATTCGATCCGAACGGAGCTCAGCATGTTTCTCTGGTAATAACGACTCCTAATATACCGAGTAATTTAACAGCAAAGTTCGAACAGAAATTATCTACATATTATAACGAAGCTCTACAGTCAGCCACATCGTTAGTCGAAATGACACCGGCAGGAAGGCCCTTTTAAATGACAGGAAAAAGCCATATACCCTGCCGAAGGCCATACTAACGAGGTTGTCTGTCCATAGAAAAAAGTTCAGTAGATTCACTCAGATTTTTTTTTCTCACGAGTAAATGATACTCTCAGGGTTTTATGGTATAAATAGACAATAACCAGACAAGGAAACACCAATGGCAAGAAGATCGTTCGCAGTAGAGGATGGAAGTTTAAATACTCCAGCTATTGTTACGAGTAGAGTCCGAGCTTATACGGATATTGATCTACTCTTTCGAGCCAAGGGGAACGGAGATCTATATAAGAAGAATGATGCTGCCGCAGTAAAGCAGGCAGTCAAGAATCTAATACAGACTAACTTCCATGAGAAGCCGTTTGCTCCTTACTTTGGTGCAAATCTGAGAAACATGCTTTTTGAGTTAGCAAGCAATGATGTAGACTATATCGTAAAAGAAGATATAAAGGCTGCCATTGCGAATTATGAACCAAGAGCAGAAGTAATAGAAGTAGATGTCATTGCTCGACCTGATAATAATAGTATCGGAGTAACGTTGACTTTTAGAGTAAAGAATACGGACGAGAATGTCGTTTTAGAAACATCAATATCAAGGTTAAGATAATATGGCAACAACAGTTAGAAGCACAGCACTTGATTTCGATAGAATAAAGACAGCGCTGGCGAAAGATCTCTCCGCGAGTAACGAGTTTCCGGATTTTGATTTTGAGGCAAGTGGTATCAGTAACATACTGGATGTCCTTGCGTATAATACTCATTTGAATGGTCTGATCGCAAACTTTGCTACAAATGAGAGTTTCATGCGCACTGCGCAACTCCGGTCTTCAATTGTATCAAGAGCAGAAGAACTTGGTTTAAATATTCGCAGTAATACAGCATCCTCTGCAGTACTCCGTATATCCGTTAACCTATCGACTCTACCAGTTCTACCAACAACAATTAAACTACCACAATATACAGAATACACAGCGACACTTGATGGAGTGACATATTCCTTCTATACTCTTGAGGATTACACCGCAGAGAATAACGGAGCAGGAATCTATACCTTCGAAGTCGACTACGGAAATGGCGTGGGAGATGATACTGACTATCAGATACCTGTTTATCAGGGTGATATTAAAACAAAGAATTTCTATGTAGGCACAACAGACGATTATCAAGTATATGTTATTCCTGATACTCAACTCGATACTTCAAGTGCAAGAGTATTCGTCTATGATACTCCGACCTCAAATTCTTATGAAGAATATACAAGTATTACAAAAGCAATTACCGTGAATTCGAGCTCGACTTATTACGACCTCCGCGAGGCGCCTAACGGCGCCTATGAACTTACCTTCGGAGATGGACAGACCTACGGTAAAGCACCAACTCCAGGATCAAAGATAGTCGTGACATATCTTAGACCAGATGGAGAAAATGCAAATGGGAGCGCAGACTTCTTTCCACAGAACAATTTAACTTATTCAGGCGTTTCATTTCCGCAAGGTGTAACGACATTCAGTAACTCAACTGGTGGGAAAAATAAACAAACAATCGATCAGATACGTCAAACGGCTCCAATCGCGTTCGCATCTCAACAAAGACTCGTAACACCAGAGGATTATCAAGCTCAGATCTTATCAAACTTTTCTCAAGTTGATGCAGTCGCAGCATGGGGTGGACAAGATAATATACCTATCGATTATGGAAAGGTTTATATTAGTCTTCAGTTTGATGATGGAACTGATACAAATACACAGACTCGAGTGAAAGCAAAGATCGTATCTGATTTAACAGATAAATTATCAGTAACGTCAATTACACCAAAGTTTGTTGATCCAGTGAACGTTTATCTTGAATGTACTGTTGATTTTAATTACGATCCAGACTTGACAGGACTCACGGCTGGTAACATGGCTACAAAGGTAGAAAACATTGTTACTAATTACTTTAATTCAATTGATGGGTTTGAAAAAACATTCCGTCGATCAAACATGTTAACTACAATTGATGAAAATGAAGATGCAATTCTTTCTTCAAAGTCTGATGTGAAGATGAGAATGAGATTTGAACCTGAGTTTGGATCTACTTCAACCTTTGCATATACTATTAACTTCCCTGTTCCATTAGCAGAATTTGATGATGTCAATTATGTCATTCGAACAACAAACTTTGAGATCACAGGGGCAACAGCATATATCCGTAATAAACTCAATAGTACACAATTAGAACTGGTGAATGCAATAACAAGCGAAGTTATCACTTCAAATGTTGGAGCATACTATCCTACAAAGGGTGAGGTTTGGATTTCAGAAATTACACCATTGAGTTCTTCTTCAGGCGCGAATTATATTGAAATAAGAGCAACTCCAAATAACCAATCAGTAATTAAACCATTGCGTAATTATATTATTAAACTTGACAACACTCGTCTTGTTGTAAATGCGTTAAGAGATGATAAGAATACGAAAGTAACACTCTAATGAAAACTCTTAGTGATTTAAATCGTTTACCAATTGCTATGAAACGAAGTCTGGTAGGAAATGTCTTACCAGAATATTGGTCATCCGACTATCCTAACTTAATTGCTTTCCTTGAAGCTTATTATGATTTCTTAGATAGTGATGAGAACTTTGGTAATCTGATTGAAGACCTATATACAATAAGAGATATCGAAGCAGCTACTTTAAATCAAATAGATCTGATGTTTAAAGAGATTGGTATGGGAGTTGCCCATACACAGTTTACATCACCAAGAGAAGTAATAAGAAATTTTGGTCGATTTTTTCGAGTAAAAGGTACAGAATATAGTGCGGAAAATTTCTTCCGTGCATTCTTTAATGAGGATGCTTGGTTAGAGTATCCTAAGCAAAATTTATTTACAGTCGGTGAATCTACATTAGGTATTGATGGACTGGATGTATTGCAAGATGGTAAACTAAATCAAATCTTATCTGTTCTTGTAAAGTCACCTGTCTCAATTGCAACTTGGGGTAATTTATATAGAAAGCATGTTCATCCAGCTGGATTTTATCTAGGTGCAGAAGTTTTAATTACAACTTTATTTGATGTAGGAGCAACAGCTCCAATTGTTGTTTTAGATTCTGATGGCGAAGTTATAGTGGAAGAAGTTACAACCTTCTTAACACAAGGTGCAGAACAAGACTTAACTCTATTACAGACCATGGGCGCAACCATGTATGTGTTTGATTCAATACAGAACAGATTGATTTGGACTAACATGGATGGACTACAAGAATTTGATTCAAGTTACACAGATAGAAATGCAGATTCTGCACAAACAGTCTTTAATGTTAGACTTGATCCAAGTATTCAGATTAGAGGATATAAAGATATTGTAATATCTGATTTTGATAGTGATTATACATCTATTTATGATTTAATGGAAGCATCTTATGACTTTGAACCATCTGTTCGGGTATAAATAATAGAAAATAATTTAGGGCATAGAAAATGGTAGCAGTAATAACAGATTATTTTAGAAGTAATATCGTCAGATATATCACTGATGGTATTAACGACTCCAGTGAGCATATGTATATTGGCCTAGGTAGATCTGAGTATTGGGATAGTACTGATACTCCACCACCGCCAGTTAATTCAGCAGAAGAAATTAAAAACTTTAGAGAAAGTTTACAAGCTGTAAAGAAAATCACTGACACATCTTATGTTGTTCCAAGAGTCAATTGGACTACTGGTACAACTTATTCACAATGGGACGATACTCAAGTAGATTATCCATCACCTAACTTCTATGTGATGACACAAAACTACGGTGTGTATATGTGTTTAAGAACTGGGAGAAATAATACAGGAGCAACAGTTCCTTCTATAGTAGCACCTTCTGGTTCGAACAACGATCCATTTGAAACTGCTGATGGATATGTTTGGAAATTTCTATTTACTATTTCTGCAATTGAAGCTAACTACTTCCTTTCTGCTAATTACATGCCCGTAAGCAGAATTGTTGGTGAGTTAGATTCTGATGCAACAGGTATTCAATTAAAGCATAAAGAAATTCAAGATCAAGCTGTGCCCGGCATGATTTCTTCCATTATCGTAACTGACGGTGGATCTGGATATTCTTCACCTCCTACTGTTACTATTAGTGGCAATGGAACAACAGCATCAGTAGTTGCTACAATTGATTCTGCAACAGATTCTGGTAGAGTTGCTAAGATTGAATTCGAAAATGATTCTTCTACTTTATCATATCCTTATGGCTATGACTATGGTCAAGTAACAATATCAGGCGGAGGCGGTTCAGGTGCTGAAGCTAGATTAGTTATTACACCACCTGAAGGACTTGGTGCAGACGCGCCGAATGATTTAAGATCTTCTGGAATTATGATTCATACTAAAGTTTCTGGATCAGAAGAAGACTTTATTGTTGTTCAAGATTTCCGTCAAGTTGGTTTAATAAGAAATCCTGTAAAAGGAGATGGAAGTGATTCAGACTTTACTTTTGATACAGGCAATGCATTAAAGGCTCTAAACTTATCATCTACAGCAGTAGCCTTTAGTGTTGATAAAACAGTTGTCGGTGGAACATCCGGCGCTAAAGCTTATATTGATGAAGTAGATTCGAATTTATTATATTATCATCAAAACTCTACAACTGGATATGGTGCATTTACATTAGGCGAAGCATTAACAGAATCTGATGGTTCTGGTGAAGGAGTACTAGGATCTATCATAGATAGTTCAGAAGTCGATCCATTCTCTGGAGAAGTTCTATATATCGATAATAGGACAGCAGTTGAGAGAATGTCTAATCAAACAGAAGATGTTAAAATCATTCTACAATTATAAAGAGCTAGCACATGACGATAAATTACACTGAAAAATTATTTGAAACTAGATACCGAGATGACTACGCGGATAGCAACGGGTTTGTTCGAATCTTGTTTAACAATGGGCGTCACTTACAAGCTAGAGAGTTAACACAATCTCAAACGATTATTCAAAAGCAATTAGAAAGATTTGGCCGGAATATTTTTAAAGAAGGTGCAGATGTTCTTCCAGGAGCAGTTGCTTTAAATAATAAGTATGAATTCGTAAAATTAGATGCAGGAGTTTACTCTGTTCCAGTTGATGGAAGTGTCCTTGATGAAACATTCGTTGGTCAAAATTCAAATGTACGAATTAAAGTCTTAGAACAAGTTGGTATTGAAGGATCAGATCCTCATACACTTTATGTAGAATACACAAATACTATAGGCGGAACAGTTGGTAATACTCCAATTAGATTAACACCAGGCGAAGATATTGTAGGTGTTTCTACTGGAACTATTTTAAGAGTACAAACAACGAACACAATTTCAAATCCAGCGGTTGGTCAAGGCGTCAAGTTCTCCGTAGATGAAGGTTCCTTTTTTGTCAATGGTTTCTTTGTATTTGCACCTAAACAAGAAATAATTATTCAAAAGTATAGCCCAATTTATAGTGGTACTGTTGGATTTAAAGTTGTTCAAGATGTTGTTACTGAAGATGATGATGAATCTCTTTATGACAATTCACAAAAACTTCCTAACACAACAGCGCCTGGAGCAGATAGATTTAGAATTACACTAACTTTAATTGATGAAATAGAGATAAGTGCAACTGATACGTTTGTTTATCTAGCTAAGGTAATAAATTCAAATGTTGTAGATGCTGTAACCGGATTTAATCAATATAATAAAATAAATGATTTAATTGCACTAAGAACAAAAGAAGAATCTGGAAACTATTTAGTGCGTCCATTTAAAGCTTTATATGATTCATCGGATGCAACAAGTCTAAGTTTAAGTGTTTCTGATGGTACTGCTTATGTTAATGGATATAGAGTTAATAAAGATTATCCTACCGAATTACAAGTGTCTAGAGCTCAAGATACTGAGCAATTAGAAAATGAGGTTGTTGCAAGTAACTTTGGAAACTATGTTATTGCAAGTACAATAGCAGGTTTACCTGATATATCTACATTTGCTTCCGTCAATCTAAGAGATAATTCTACCTATGCATCTGGATCTAATATAGGTACAGCTAGAATTAGATCTGTTGACCGTGTTGGTGATGGTACTTATAGAATTTACTTATTTAATATAGCAATGGCTGGTGGAAATAATTTTAGAAATGTTAAATCTCTTGGAACTTCTTCAATTAACAATGCTACTTTATTATTAGAAAATAATTTAGCTGTTTTAAAAGAAGCTAATAACATAGATTTATTATTTCCTCTTCCACAAATTAGACCTTCTTCAATTAACGATATATCATTGACTGTACAAAGAAAAGTCAATGCTGTAACTGATGGCGCTGGAGCAGTTGATTTAACTTTATCAGCTGCAGGTGAAACATGGGCAAGTACTTCTGACTGGATTACAGCAGTAGATTCTGATGGTGCTGTAATTACTCCATCAGTTTCAGGATCTGGTACTACTACAGCTTCTATTTCAGGCGCGCCTTTTAACTCTAATTTAACACTTTTTGCCTATATTAATAAGAGTGTTGGAACAGTTAAACAGAAGTTGATACAAGAAACTACTGGAAATCAAGGAAGCTTAAACACTGGCAGCAATGGAGAGCGTTACGTAGACCTTGCGGTTCCTGATGCTTATGAAGTGAATTACATTAGACAAGATAGTGCTAATGGTGCAGATATTGCTGATCAATTTAATTTAGATACTGGTCAAAGAGATGCATACTATGATATTTCTAGATTAGTACTTAAAGGTGGTATTGCAGTACCAACAAATATTTACTGGTCAATTAAACATTTTCAGCATACTACTTCAGGTGATTTCTTTGGAATCAATTCATACTCTTCATTAAGCTATGCTGATGTTCCATCATATACCAAACAGGACGGAACAGTAATTGATTTAAGAAATGTTATGGATTTCCGTTCAGTTAAAAATGTTGGCGATACCTTTATAGGTGGAACCGGACGAATTCATGAACTTCCAAAAAATACTGATGTAATTAATTCAGACATTACTTATTACTTACCAAGATATGATAAAATTATAGTTAATGAACAAGGAGAATTATCTGTATTGAAGGGGATTTCTTCTTCTACACCAAAGTTTAAAGAAGTTTCACCTAATGCTTTAGAATTATATAGAGTTAAAATGAATCCATTTACTTTACATGATAGTGATATGGTAACTCAATTCATAGAAGCTAAAGGCTATACTATGAAAGATATTGGTTTAATAGAAAAAAGAGTAAACACTTTAGAAAAAGCTGTTAGTCTTTCATTACTTGAATTAGATACTAATGCATTAGAATTAATTGATTCAAATGGAACACCTAGAACTAAATCAGGCTTTGCTGTAGATAACTTTACAAGTCATATTTTATCTGATACTACATCTTCAGAATATAAAGCATCAATTAATCCTAGTGAACAAACTTTAAATCCTGCATATGTTGAAAAGAATGTTGGATTAATATATGATTCTTCTTTATCAACTAATACTACATTAAAAGGCGATAATGTTTATGTAAGATATGATGAAACAAATTATATTTCTCAACCTCAAGTTTCTAATACACAAAATGCTAATCCATTTACCACTTCTTTATATAACGGTACAGTTATTTTATCAGGTGCTTCTGATGAACATAGAGATACAAAAACTCCAGCTACTATAGTATTACAAGGTGGAGTAAGTTTAACGCCTAAACAAGAATTGCTTTATTCATTTAATGAATGGGGATGGAACGGTGTCGATAGAAATTCTACTATAACAACTAGAGTTGTAGATAATGAAACAATTAGAGAAATTGTTAATGATAGAATAGTTGATGTAACTTTAATTCCATTCATGAGATCAAGGAAAGTTTATTTTAAAGCTGTAGGTTTAAGACCTAACACAAGAATTATTCCTTATTTTGATGGTGTTAATGTCAGTGATTGGTGTAAAGCAGAAGCGTTCCAAAGAATTAATACTACTAAAGAAGAATATGGAAACACCAAACTCGTGGCAACAAGTCATCCAGATGGAAGTTCTAATTTATTCACTGATGCTAAGGGTGAAGTTTCTGGTTCTTTCTTTATACCAAATGGAAATCTTAGATTTAGAACAGGCGTAAGAGAATTTACTTTATTAGATATTACAACATTTGCTCCAGATACTTCAGGTTCTGTAGCGTCTGCTTCATTTGCATCTGAAGGTGTCATAGAAACTAAAACAGCTAATCTTGTTAATACAAAAAGAGTTAATCCACCAAACTTAACAAGAAAACATAATCCACTGGCTCAATCTTTCTATGTTGCTGAAACAACTGGTGTCTTTTTAACTAAAATTAAATTGTATTTTAAAAAGAAAGATGATACACTTCCAGTTTGGATTCAATTAAGACCAATGAAAAATGGTGCACCTAGTGATGAGGAAATTATACCTGGTTCTAATAAAATTTTAGATCCTGTTAACGTTCAAACCTCAACCGATGGAAGTGTAGGAACTGACTTTGAATTTGATGAACCCATTTATTTAAATCCACAAACAGAATATGCTTTAGTAGTTCTTACAGATGCTTCTAATTACAATCTTTTCATTTCAAGAATGGGAGAGTTTGAGTTAGGATCTACTGAAAAGAGAATTACAAAACAGCCTACATTAGGTTCTATGTATAAACCTCAAAGTGTTGCGGATTGGGAGCCTTCACAATTAGAAGATTTAATGTTTATAGCATATAGAGCTTCATTTGATACTGGAACATCAACTGCATATTTACAAAACATAAGTTTACCTAATAAACTTCTCCATGATAATCCAATTACTACAACTTCGGCTTCGGCTGAAATTACAGTAAAACATAATGAACATGGTTTATTTGTAGGAGACACTGTTACTCTTAGTGGTATTGTTGGTAATCTTGGAGGATTTTCACAGGACAGCTTAAATTCTAATCATATAATTACAGCAATTGATGGAACTGGATATACTTTTGATATGGATTCCACCGCAAGCATTACAACCACTGCTGGTGGCGATGGTGTAATCGCATCAGAGCAAATGTTAATGGATAAAGTTTTTCCTTACATTGAAACCATTGCGCCGGAAGAAACCGCTTTACAGTATAAAGGTAGATTCCATACTGGTACATCTTTTGCTGGAAATGAAACAGCTTATGCTGAGGATACTGTATATTCAGATCTTAATAATAAAGAATATAATTACTTCCTTGCTCCAAGAGTTGTGGCGCAAAGTTCAAAAGAAAGTTCATTAGCAACTTCTACTGCTAAAATGAATGTGTTAATGACTACTGCATCTGAATATGTATCACCAATTATTGATTTACAAAGAAGTTCATTAACAGGTATATCACATAAAATAGACGATCAAGCGGCAGCTCCTGCATCAGGTAAAAACGTTCCTTTGAATTATGTAGCAGAAACTGATCCTGCTGAAGGTTCTTCTTTATCAAAGCATATAACAAAGCCAGTTACTCTTATTCAAGATGCTGTTGGTTTAAAAGTTGTGTTTAGTGCAAATAGGCCATCAGTCTCTAATATAGAAGTTTATTATAAAGCAATTACTGAAGATGAAGATCTTAATTTAGTTGATTGGGCACTTGCTTCTATAGAAGCTGAAGTTCCTTCTGATGAAAATAAAGATGAATTTAGAGAATATAGATACCTAGTTGGAGGAAGCAGTGGTAGCTTATCTTCATTCTCAGTGTATCAACTAAAAATTGTTATGAAATCTACAAATAGTTCTAAAGTTCCTGTTATAAAAGATTTAAGAGCAATTGCTCTAGGTACATAATATGAAATATTTACCAGTAGAAGGAAATAGTGATTTAGTAAAAGATCTTAATACGGGAGCTATTTTAAATACTTCTAGTAACATTATAGTTGCAAGGAGAGCTAAAGAAGCACGTAAACAGAAAGAACAAGAATTAATTGAACTAAAGGAAGAAGTAAAAGAATTGAAGACTATGTTGAGTGTACTTCTAAATAAATTGGATAATTAATTATGGCACGTCAAGTAAGAGCAGATTTAAGCGATCACTTTGAAGCATGGAGAGAAAAAACAAATCTTCTCTCTAATTACATGGGTGACTTAGATAGATTAATTACACCAGAAGATTCCGATCTTGTTGGTGCTATTAATTCTGCTTATACGTATAGGCAGAACTATTATACTGACACAACTGTAGTTTTGGTTAATTCAGCCGGCAGTATAATTAAAACAATGTACGTTTATGATAGTGTAGGCGGCTTATAAATAAAGAATAAAATGGGCGGATTAGATGGCAAGAAAAATTTACGTAGATCTAAGCGATACAATCGACGCTTGGCGGGAGAAAACAAATATTCTTGGTGCGAACAGTGGTGACTTAGATAATCTAATCACTACTGCGGATTCTGACCTCGTGGCTGCTATTAATGAAGTATATAATTATCAACCAATCCGGGATGAGAATTTGCGCATTAGAAGAGCCAATGGAACTGTTGCAAAAGATTTATACGGCTTTTCAATAGATTCATCTGGTGGTTAATTATTATGGCAAGAAGAAGACCGCTTAGATTAGACGACAGCGATAACCTAATAGAAATGTCTCTTGATGACATGTTGGATGTTAGAAAACGTATAATTTCGTTATACGGTACTAATCCTTCTGTGTCATTAAGTGTTGTTCCATCTGGTGGTAATTTACCAGGCGCTCCACTATATGATAGAAGAACCATTTCCACTGGTGCTGTTTTAGCAGGAGATCCTCTTAAACCTTTAAGCACAATAGATGTTGCTTATAATAGAATCACACAAACAATAGATTCTGCGGGCGTAGCGCCGACATGCCCTGATACAAATCTTAGAGGATTTCCAGTTTATTTAAATGATAGCGATCACATTCAAGCGATGACTGATTCTGATTTTTATGATACTTTTATGGATTCAGCTATTGATACTCTTACTCTTACTGGGTGGGCAGACAGTACACAAGCCGGAACATATGTAGTATCAACTACTCAATTTGTAGAAGATGCAGAACTTGTATCAACAACTCCAATTTTTATTAATACTATAGCTGATGTTGAACAATTTAGTTCTGGCCCATTACCTGAAGATTCAGATCAACCATTAGAATTAACTTCATATTATTTACATAGAATTAATCCAAACCAAGCGCCGAGCTTTAATTGTATTGTAATTGATGATTCTGATCATTTACAAGAATTAACAGATTCAGATTTTGATGAATGCCTTTCTAAATCTATTAGATATTCAGCCGCGCGGAGACCTTTAAATCAAATAAGGTATTCATTTGATAGTGGTAATATTAGAACTACTGCTATATTAGATACGGTTATTGATTCAACTGGCGGCCCTGTTCTAGATTATGAAGGTAGCACATATGAATCTGAAATAGATAATGAGTACTCGCAGTACGATTCTGCGTTGCCATATATAATAAGAGAGGATGGAACATATCGTCAAATTGTTCCAAGCGGCAAAGAAGCAATTTACAGAAGATATTATTTGAAAATACAAAAGGTGTAGTTTATAATGGCAGTATTTAGTGGAAAGATCATCGAAGCTAAATTCTTAGATCGTCAAAAAACAATGATAGAAATCTTATATAAAGATGCAGATAAAATTGTGGCGCATTCTATAGAAGTTGATTGGGAACTAAAAGATTTTCATGATTTATTAGAAGAAATGGATCTTGAAGATATTGAAAGACAAACAATCATTAGAAATCAAGACTTAGCTGAACAAAAGAAAGCCGCCGTGACGGCTACTGTTGAAGCTAGATTAGCAGACGGGTTTAAAGAAAAAGCAACTACTATTGATGTGCTAATAAAAGAAGTAATTGCTAATAGACATGATGAAAGTTTCTTGTTTAGATTTAAAGCAGAAATATTTAAAATGGAAGAAGTGAGTCTTTCTTATAAGTGGTTTAAAAAAAGAAAAATACAAAAATCTAAAGATGCATTAGAAATTTTAGCTATATTATATAAAATTATAAAGTGAACTCATAATGACAAATAAAGTGATTTACCTCAGATGGGGTGAAAGATACACTGAAGAGCATGTATCACAATTATTCGATAAAGTAAACAAAAATTGTTCAGTTGATTTTGAATTTACTACAATTGAAAGTGTTCATCTTGGCGATGAATTTGATTTACTCGCAAAGGGTCAGAGTTCTTGTTTTAGAGGAACGCAAGATCCTGAATCCTCAGTAACAGACAATCCTAATCAAGATTATTGTAGAGAAGACGCTGGTGGTATGGCTCACTGGCGTAAATATCTCATGTTTAATCGAGATGTTGAGCAATTTAGTAAAGAAGATACTTTATTGTATTTAGATCTAGATACACTTATCACTGGAGATTTAGCTTACTTTTTTGATTTAGATATGTCTAAACCATATATTGCTAGAAGTTGGCAATTTGAAATAGATGATTTATGGAGAAAGCTATATAATCTTAGAAGTTGTCCTTACTTTAATAGTTCAGTTTTAGTCTGGAAACCAGGACAATGTTTACCTGTTTTCGATGAAATGATGAAACAATATTGGAATATGATGTTATCATACGGGAGTAATGATAATTGGTTATTCCATAGATTTGGACCCCATACCTTTTCAGATGAAAATAGAAACTTTTTTAACTGGTTTCCAGAATACACTGTAGCATCTGATCCTCGTTTTGTTAAAGAAGGTGAAACAATTATTCACACTTTAGCTGGTTTAACTATGTCTGAAAAGAATAAATTATGTTTATAATAGATGATTACAATATTAATGATAGTTTAGTTGATAGCCTATTTGCATTAGATGAAAACTGTCCGTGGATGAAAGTTGATTTTTATAGATCATTATCAAAACGCAAATTACAAAAAAATATGTGGTTATATAATGAATTGACAAATATTATACATGATCCAAATATAATGTTTAAAGTAAATTGGTTAGCACCAGGATTTTGTTATTATTCTTCTATAGTTTTAAATAAACTAAATTTCACAGATATAAAATTCTATGATTATGATCCTTCAGTTAAATATATTAATTATCAATCTACAAAATTAATTAAAAGCGCTAATGTAGAACATATTATGTTAGATGTAGTGTTTGATAGAGAATTTGTTAGAAAAGATCCAGATTTAGTAGTCTGTCTTTCTACGTCATCTCTTGGTAATAGATTCTCTGAACTTAATGGAAATTACTATAATAATCCTTTATTTGCTTTAATGGGTTCCAATAAATGTAAACGAGGAAATATCAACGTTTTTGAGAGTATAGATAAATTCATAGAATCAACTGGAATTAAGAATGTTTTATACTCTGGCGAAAAAAATATACATGGAGAAATTTATTATTTTGTAATAGGGCATAAGGAAGATGATGTATGCTACAAATTATAGTTTCTAAATGGGGCACATTATACGGTGAAGAGTATATAGATCGTTTAAAAGAAAGAATTGAAAAAAATTGTAGTGTACCTTGGAACTTAACAGTTATAAGAGATCATGAAAATGGTTGGGGAGAATATAGTAAAAAACATTATAGAGGTGAAGGAGAACCAAAAGTAGTTCAAGGGGAAGGATTTCAAAACGATTACCATCATTTTGATTTAGGAGGAATTCCTTTATATAGAAAAATGTATCCATTTGCAATGGATGATCATTGTAAGCAAGATGATACAATTATGATGATGGACATAGATATGTTAATTACCGACGATTTAGCATATTTTACAACTTTATCTACTGACAAACCTTGGATTCAATTTGACTATGATACACCAGAATGGGAACTTATGGATGATTATAAAAATCAAAATATAACTCCACTAAATAGTTCTGTAACAGTTTGGAAAAAAGGCCAAATGAACCCCGTATATGATTTTGTAAGTAAATATAAAAATGAAGTATTTTTTACATATAGACGTGTTGATGCTTATCTTTGGTATTGCTGGGGAGTAAACGACTTTTTTAATTATTTACCAATAGAAGCAGTAGACTGGTACTATAAAGGAACAAACGCTATTATAAGAAATATGGCAGGTGAAAAGATCGAGTTTAAAAATGAAATGGTTGTATAATGCAATGAATCCTAGACCCCCTAAAACGTCTACGAGCAAAAATAAAATAGTATGCGCTCGGTGGGGAAAACTTTATAGCGAAAGAGATATTGATGATTTATATGAAAAAGTGAAAAAGAATTGTTCAGTAGATTTTGATTTTGAAGTATTTGACAACTTTAAAAAATATAAACATTGGGAAAAAGCAAAGAAAAAACATTATAGAGCTTCTTTACAACCTGATGAAAGATTTGATGCTGTACAAAAAGGATACCACCGCGATGATTTTGGGGGAATTCCTCATTATCGTAAAATCACCATGTTTGATCAAGACAAAAAATTTAATTCAGAAGACACAATATTATATCTTGATTTAGACACAAATATTACTGGTGATTTAGCTTATTTTTTTGAAGAGCTTAATTATGCTAGACCATATTTGGTTTGGAATTATTGGTGGGACGAAAATGATGGTATTGAATGGAAGAGACAATACCATGTCACTCGTTGTCCACTATTTAATAGCTCAGTTATGGTTTGGAAACCAGGCCAAAATGAAACTATATATAATTTTGTAGAGAATAATTTAGATGAGTGTTTTTATACTTATCCTTCTATGGATACATTTATGTTCCATAATTTTGGGCCACACAGCAATTTAGAAAGAAGAAATCATTTTAATTATTTTGATGAAGGTATAGTTACTTCACAGCGAGTACTAAATAACAATAATCCTGGGATTGTTAATATGCTAGAAGGACTGAGCGTGGAAGAGAAAAATAAATATGTATCACATTGAGAAAAAGGATGTAGATAGATTCCAAAAAATACTTGATCAACTTAAACACGCTTATCCATGGGATGGGATGCATGCTAATATATGCGCGCAAGTAGGACCAATTGAATTTCAAATTCAAAAATGGTGGGCCGATAGAATAAATTGTATAGATCAAAGAGTAGCTATTTTAAATGGTGGTATTGGATATTTTTCAGTTCCATTTGCACATGAAATGGGAGCTAAAAAAATAGATGTATATGATATGGATCCAATCACGGAAAACTTAAGTTGGTATATAAATGGAAACTATAAACCGGAATTTTGTCACCACCAAAAAAACGTTATTTTTGATAGAAAAGAAATAAAAAATGCTGACGTATACATAAATACTAGTTGTGAGCATAGCTATCATATGAGAGATATAATTCCACCAAATAGGCTCTGTGTAATGAGTGGAAATAATTTAACAGCAAGAGGACATATAAATTTATTTAAAAATATGCGCAGCTTGAAAAAATCAGTAGGATTTAAAGATGTATTATATGAAACAACTATGGAATTTACATATCATGACGATATGGGAAAAAGACCATACAAACAATTTTTAGTAATAGGGATAAAAGCATGAAGAAAAGAGTTATTTTTTCAATTTACATTGAAATCCCTGAAGCACTATTAGATGAGACTGGTTATTCAAAGCATGCGGTTAATAATACGCATAGAGGTGAAAGAGCTGGGGAAACTAAAGATAAACTAAAAGCATATAAAAACAGATTAATGTGGAATCAAAAATGGTATGCAGATCAGTGTGATGCAGACTATCATATGTACACTTATGATAAACAGTTTTTAGAATATTATCGTTATTGCAAAAGTGTGCATGATAAGCTTCCAATGTATCACATTGTAAATTATTACAAAAATCATTTGCTTCAGGAACTAGCAAAAACTTATGATGAAATTTTTTATATGGATATTGATATTATTCCTAGAACAAAGGATAATATATTTGAAGTCCATAATATGAATAAGCTCTGGGCAAAAAATAATAATGACTTAGCTGAATGGAGTAAGCATTATGATTTAACAAAATACAATAGTTGTGATAGAAATCCTGGTATTAAGTATTGGAATTGTTATGCTCTTTTAATTCAAAATGGGCATGACCCTGAAAATAACGTTATTAACACCGGAACGATAATAGGCGGCAAAAAAGCAATTATGGCAATGGACTGGCAAGGAGAGTTTGAAGGATTAATTGCTGATTTGCTAAAACTACAGGAAGATCAAGCAACTATGTTCCCTGAAGCTTTGCATTCTAGGTTTGCTTTTGATAATGAAACAATGTTTAGTTATTTAGTAAAAACTAAAAAATTGAAGTATGATACTTTAGATGATATTTGGCATGGAAGATTACCAGATGATGGAGTAGATCCAAGACATAAAATTATTCATGCAATTAATAAGAAATTTGAATTAATTTGGGATGATGTTCCATATGATGGAAGAACTTTAGGGAAATCATAATGCCTCTTACAGAACATTCTTCGGGTCAAACAAATCAAGCACAAAAAATATTCGTTTTTAGAATAGGTAAAAAATATGGTGAAGAGTATGAAGAGTACTTGAATCAAAAACTAAAAGGAAGATATGATCTTATTTGGATAAGAAATCCATTAGATTCAAAAGTAGCGTTGCAATGGAATAAAATGTTTCTTATGAATTTAGATTATCCGGATCCTATTGTTGTAATGGATATTGATATATTATTAGAAAATAATTTTCATGAATTATTTGAATATCCTATTCAAAAAGGTGAATTTTTGTCTATTCCGGCGTGGTGGAATGAAAGAGCTGGATATTTATCAAACGGCGGGTTTTTTAAATACTATCCTAAGGATTGTAAATATATTTTCGATGAATTTATTAATAATTCTAAACATTGGCAGTCACATTATATTAAAGAAGGCATTACTGTAGGACCAGTAAATGGTGAACAGTATTTTGTTGAAGATCAAGTTAAGAAAAACTTAGATTTAAAATTTGTTCCTAAGTCATGGGTAACTAGATGGACTAACGATAGCAGTAAAAATATGAAAATAGCTGATAGATGGAGAAAAAAGGTGGAAGATACACAATTATTTTACCATGAAAAAAATAAATTTAACGAAAATGTTAAATTTGTTCATTTTACTACCTCTTTAAACAAGCCGCATGAATCTAAATTGTATAAATACTAGTAACCGTAAAAAAGAGGTTTCAGTATGCCTAGAATTATAGATTTACCATCAATTAGTGCAGATTCCGCCGATTCGGCAGATTGGCTCATTCTATACAACGTCGATGCCGCATCAAATGACGCTGTTAATAAAATTAGAGTTGATCAATTAGCTGAATTAACAGCAGGAGTTGCTGCTTATGGTGATTCTAATGTAGCATTATTTTTAGCTAATAGTGATTCAGCTAATCCTATACAAGTCGGACAAATGATCATTGATAGTGACTTGGTTGTTCAAGGCGATTTAAGAGTTTTAGGTACAACTACTACAGTTAGTCAAAGTGAATTAAGTATTTCAGACAAGTTGCTAATATTAGCTGATAGTGCAGTAACAGATACTGATGCCGATGGTGGTGGTATTCAATTAAACGGCGCTAATGCAACAATTCTATATCAACAATCAGATGATACTTGGAATTTTAATAAAAACGTATCTTATCCGAATCAATATTCATTAACAGACACTGATTCATTAAATGAAGGATCTACAAATTTATATTACAGCGCTGCAAGATTTGATTCCGATTTAACTAATGCAGATTCGTCAATTACTTCTAGTCAATTAGCTTCTGCTGTTTCTTTAATCATTTATGATTCTACTGGATCTGCTATAAAGACGTTGTATGGTGCAGGAGTTTAAGCATGGCTGGCAATCCTTTAGTATGGGACACATCATCTGAAGATGTACGTCCAGCAAGCGCGGGACATGTGGAAACACTAATTGAAAGAGGAATTTTCCACTATAGTTCTAATCCTAGTGTGGAATTAAGTTATGTTGCATCTGGTGGTAATTTAAATTCTATTGATGACACAAGATATGCGCCGAGCGCAGGTTTATCTAGAGTTGATAGATTTCCAACCTCAGCTGAAACTGGAGCAGTTGACCTTATCACTGTATCACAACAAAAAATACAACAAACGAAAGCAACGGTAACAAAACCAACAAACGCTAAGCCTTTAGCTTATGTTACAAATACTGGAAATATTAGAGCTCTTCCTATTGATGAAGCAGTTGAATTATTAGTAAAGCCGGCAATTGATAGATTAAATTCTAAAGCTGCTATTGACGATGAAAATCGCGGTGGAACTTATTTTGTTACTACATCAGTTTCAGCGGCAGATGCTGATAATGTTTCATCTCAACCAATATATACCGATACCAACGCAAATGTTTCTTTTTATGATGCGGAAAGATCTGGAAATGGATTATTTGTTTCATTAGATACTCCAGCCATTAACACTTCTTGGTATTTACATAAACAAAGAGCAAATGCCTTTGATAGAAATTTAGCGGGAACATCTGGAGGGGATGTAAACAGATATCCTCTTTATGTTACACCATCAGGTGATTTAAGACATTACACTGTTGCCGAATATGATAATTTTATTGGCGAATTAATTAGATGGGCTGCTGTAAATTTATCAGGTTATATATTAGATTATCAAGTTAGCAATTCTTCTACTGATAATACATATAGAAGTTCAACAATAACTAATACTTTAGTTGATAGTTCAAAACACTTTACTGAAGAAGTAGGCCTAGATGATTATAGAGGTCAATCAATTCCTCAAGGTACAGCAACCATAATAAATTCTTATTATCTTACCCTTTCTAAGAGCTAATTTTTATAAATAGAATAAAGAGGCAGGGGCGCTGTTCGCGTCCGACAAAGAAATCGGTAGGAGTATTTCATGGCCCAATATGAAGAATTCACCTTAGCTCAAGGTGCAGACATAGCAATTGAGCTACATTTAGTAGACGACCAAGGATCTCCAAAAGATCTAACAAACCATACGGTTTCAGCGCGAATACAAAAATCGTATTCATCTACAACTTTCACGGATTTCAATTCAATAATCGCAGCGCCGCCTTCTGACGGTATTGCTACTATATCATTAAATAATACTCAAACTGAAGCTTTGGAAAAGGGACGTTATGTTTATGATGTAATGCTTTCTTTTGTTGATAGCGCAGGTGATACAATAGCTGAAAGACTATTAGAAGGAAGAGTTCAAGTAACACCAAATGTTACTCCAACTCCAGGAGGCAGCGAATAAATGGTAACCGTAGTTAAAAAAGTTATAGTTGGAACACCAATTAGAAGAGTTACTTCTGGTGCCTTTAGTATTTTTAATATTGATGGTATTTCAGCTGAAGGATCTGCCCATAACGATCTTCTTGTTTTTGATTCATCTTCTGAAAAATTTACAAATCTAAGCACGCTCCGCGTTTTAAAAGTAGATGATTTTACAATTGATAGTAATACAATAAGTGCTACTGGCGATATATACATTTCTTCTACACAAGTTAATATCAACTCTCCAGTTGAAGCAACATCTTTTAAGCAATCTCAATTAGGCGCTTTTGATGATTCTGACTTAACTAGTAAACTTTATGTAGATACTGAAGTCGAAAGAGTTAAAAACGTTATCTTTACTACAGATGACGGATTTACTGATTCTGTTCAAATTTATGATGATGAAGATATTAAAGTAATTGGTGGAATTGGTGTTAAAACTTCTTCTACAAAAATAGGATCACAGTATCAATTAACAATTGATTTAGATAGTTCTGATATAGTAACTGGAACTTATGGTACTGCTGACTCAGATAATCTTACAATACCTTTTCTTTCATTTGATTCATCTGGATTATTATCTGGTGTTACGGTATCAAATCCAATTACAACAGATAATGTTAGAGAAGGCGATTCTAATTTATATTATACTACAGCTAGATTTGATGATAGATTAGACGACAGTAGTTCTATTTCATCTATACGTAGTATGTTCTCTCCTGGCGGAGATATGGTATATGATTCAATTAACGGTACCTTTTCAATTAATGTTGTTGCTACTTATAACTCAGAAAATTTTGATTCCGATTTAGATGTTGCTTTAGCTAATAGCCAAAATATTGTATACGCTGATTCATTAAATTCATTCGATTTAACTGCTATAAATGAATCAAATGCTGGGACATTTGGATCAACAACTAAAATTCCAATTCTTTCTGTTGATTCATATGGTAGAATTGATAGTATTAGTACTGCCTCAATTTCAACATCATTAGTAATTAGTGCTGATTCTGTTAGTGATAGTAGTGTAGATTCGATAAATCTTGGTACAGATGTTTTTAATATTTCTGGACAACCTGGTAATATCATTACAAGAGTAACAGATAGTGGTATTAATATACGATTAGATAGCGGGCAAACCACACACAATTCTTTTTTAGGTGCCGTGCAACCAGGATTATATACGTATGGTGGCGGGTCGCAGGTAGCTCGAGTTTCAGTTGATGAGTTTGGTATTGTTAAACACATAGACGCAACTACAATACAGGCGCAAATAACTCTTAAAGATGAAAATAATGCAGAATATGATGCATTTACTACACAAAATGACTTAAAGTTTGTAGGCGGGAACGGGATTGATGTTGATGTTAGTGGCGGCTTTTCAGGTGGCAACCCCAGCGCTGATGCAGTAATTACTGTTTCAATTGATTCATCAGAATTAAGTGCAATAGATAGTGTATCTTGGCTGACTGATTCTAATAAATTACAAATTAGTACTTCTGATGGAGCAAGATTTGTTCCACAAATTAATTACTTCGGTGATAGTGTAATATTCGACGATACACTACGCATGAATACCTCTAAACAAGCAGTTTGGGGTACAAAAGGAAATACTGAGCAAGGTGTATCTGGATCATTTAGTTCAATATATATGATGCCAGGTGATAGTGAAGGAAGTGGTTGGTGGTTCTATAATAATTCACCTGGAATGAAGTTTTATTCTAAGAGTGAAAATAGTCAAACAGGTGCTGATAGTACTGGGTCCATTGAATTCCTGACTTATTATCGCAATGAAGGTTCCTTTTACGAAGATATGGTTATCAGTAATGGGGTTTCATTAAAGCATAAAGGTCAGACCGCATTAGCTATTATAGGGCCACAAAATGGCGCTAATGATAGCACGAATGTTACAAGGTTTTATTCCCATGCTATTCCTTATACTGGTTTGGGTGTAAACTATGATTTAGGTGATTCTGAAAATCCATGGAGAGATTTATATCTTTCTGGACAAACAATACATTTAGGTGAAATTCAACTAAAAGATAGCGGTGGTGATTTTGCAATTAGATCTGCAGATGGATCTCCTGGTAATATAACAGCAGCTCATATAAATGCTGATTCTGGTTATATTAGCCAATTTAGAGTCGATTCTGCACAAATTACTAATTATACTGCAACTACGGGATTTGTTGGATTACTAACTGTTGATTCTATAAATGTAACAGATCTTAACATTAACACTGCAATAGTAACAAATGGTATTACAGCAGACTCTGCTAAAATAGAAGGTACTTTGACTGCAAGAGATATAAATGTAGACTCTGGATCTATTAGTCAATTTACAGCAGACTCAGCTTCAATTACTACACTGAATACTACAACAATATCTGGCAATTCTGCAACATTTACAGACATAGTAAGATCTGGAACAACTGTTACTGCCGGCGCATATGGTTCAGGTTCACTGGTTCCAGTTCTTACGGTTGATTCTTCAGGTTTTGTTGATAGTATCGGAACAGTTTCAGTTGCGGGTGTAACAGGATTTGCATGGGATTCGGCAACTTCTACTGCTACAATTAGTACAGCTGATGGTGGATCATTTGCATCAACAATTAATGGTTTCCATAAAATTACCAGTCATCTAATACCATCAATTGCTAATACATACGATCTTGGTAACGATTCATATAGATGGAATGATCTCTATCTAAATGGAACTAGTTTGTATCTTGGAGATACCATTATAGAAGATAGTGCTGGTGGCTTTGTCTTTATGCACAATGACGGTGGCGCAGCAAGTCCTGTAGGAGTTACTGTACCGCAAACTAATTATATTACTTCGACACCACCTACTGGTAACAGTAGCATCACTGCGCAAAGAATGATATTTAATCCAACTGGTACGATATTACAGATAGGTGGAATATATACACCTTTGACATATTATGATTTATCTACAGGTTGGGACTTAAGCACTGCAACTGTAGATCAAAATAATTCTTGGACAAATTCTGGCACTCCTTGGAGTTCAAATGTTAATTTTGATATTGGAAGTCTAAGCTTTAATGCTGATGGTTCAAAGGTTTTCACTGGACGGTATAACAGTTCTATATTCCAATTAGTATTACACGCCTATGACCTAGGCACAAATTACGTAATTGAAAGCGTAGGAAATAATCCTTCTCAATCCGTAAACGTTAATGTTACTTCATTAAATACAGCTTGGAATGACAGCAAACCTGCTGGATGGTCGAGTGATTTCTATTCAGCCGGGAGAGATTTTAAAGTAAGGATTATTGATAATGGTAATAAAATTGCCATGTTTACGGGTGAAAGTAGTAGCTTCTTAGACCTAATTGTTCTTCCTTTAACTACTCCTTATGACTTAAGTACTATTGACTATACTCCGGCCAATGTAAAATGTTTTGATTTCGAATATGAATTAACAAATAATATTGTGCCAGGTAGATATACTAGTACGAAAATTTACGGCGAAGATTTCCAATTTAGTAACGACGGCACGAAGCTTTGGCTGACTGTTTATGAAAGAGTTGGAGCTTCAAGTCCTTATACTCATGAAATGGATTTCTATCAATTTAATTTATCTACTGCCTATGATATCGATCCAAGTAGCTTATCTTATAATAGTTCGGTAAGATTAGGAGAATCTGCTTCTTCTCCTTATTATAGATTAGGTGAAAGAATAGATGTTTTCCATGTAGAAGAGTCAGAAAATAAAATATTCATGGTAGTAAGAAATGAATATTTAAATTCTGGTGGAAGTCAGTTGCTAGCAACTAGCGCAATTGTAGAATTTAGTTATGGTAGCCCAGCAATTATGGCTCTAACTAAAATGGGTCACGTAAAAGCAGATTCAGCTCAAATTTCCTTACTAAACGCTGATTCAGGAACTATTGGTCAATTTACAGCTGACTCAGCTTCAATTACTACACTAAATACTACAACCGGTAATATAAGTCAGTTTACATCAGATTCAGCTTCGATTACTAATTTAAATGTATCTACTCTTAATGCTCCAAGTTTAGATGTTGATTCATCACACATTACTACACTTTCAACAAATAGATTTAATGTTGATTCTGCTAGAGCTGGATTTATACAGTTTAATGTAGGCGAATATGATGATAACGTTAAACCAACAACTACAGAAGGCGCAGTTTATTATAATTCTGGACCAGATACACTTGTCTTTAAATCTTCTTCTGGTAGTCCAATTAAAATTGGTCAAGAAGAAGTTACTAGAGTTTATAATAACACTATTTCAACCATACCAAAAGGAAAAGCTGTTTATGTAACAGGAGCAGCAAATGATTTCCCAACTATTGGTTTATCTAGATCAGACGATATAAACACTGTCTATAAAACAGTAGGTATTACAAAAGATGATATATCACCATCTTCATTTGGTTTAGTAGTAAATAGAGGCTTATTTGGTGGAGTAGACACTACAAACTTCTCAGCAGGTGATATTTTACATGTTTCTCCTGATAGTGCTGGAGAGTTTACTGCATCAAACCCAGTATATCCTAACTTTGCTTTCCAAGTTGGTACAGTTTTAGTTGTAGACTCTGCTGGAGGAAATGCAGTAGGTGGATGTATTCAAATTGAAATTGTAAGAGAAGTTTTTGAAACTATTAGAGTTTCTGGTGATGGTAGAATCGATGCCAACCTAACAATCGGTGGTAACTTAAACGTTTTAGGTACGGAAACAACAACTTCAATTTCTAACTTAAATGTTGCTGACACTTTCATATATTTAGGCGCCGGTGACACTATTGGCGCTGGTGGAACAAACTTTAATGGTACTGGTGACCAAAACGCAACATTTATTGGCCATTATAAAGGTGATAGCGACGAAACATTTAGAGTACGTGTTTCGGGTGTTGGTGGTGATACTCTTGAATGGGCACTTGATAGTTGGGGTGCAGGTACCTTAACATTCGATTCAGCTGGTGGTCCAGCAACATGGAATTTAACTACTGATGGTCAAATTGTACCTTTAAAATATGGCATTTCAATTGATTTTGATAATCCCACTGGCCATGATTTAGGAGATAGTTGGAATGGCGATGCATCACCAATTAATGTTCAAATTGGTCTTGCTGGTAACTATAATGAGCCAGATGATATTTATCGCCATGCTGGTTTGTTTAGAGACATTTCAGATGGAGTCTGGAAATTCTTTGATAATTATGTTCCAGAACCAGAAGGTCAGATAAATGTAGCTGCACCTACATTTTCTTTTGCAGATATGAAAGCAAAAGATATTACTGGCGCAGTAATTGAAGCAACTAATGGATTCACTGGTAATGTTACTGGTACAGTTTCAGATATATCTAATCACACTACTACAAACCTAACTGAAGGTGATAACCTTTATTATACTACCTCAAGAGCTGATTCGGATTTTGATGTTAGACTTGCAACTAAGTCTACAACAAACCTAACTGAAGGTGATAATTTATACTATACATTAGCTAGAGCAGATAGCGCAGCTCGTAGCGCTTTAAGTGTAGATGATCAAAGCGGGGATGGCTCGCTATCTTATGATTCAGCAGCTGGGAAGTTTACTTATATAGGACCTTCTCCAGCTGAGGTTAGAGCTCATCTTTCAGAAGGTAATGGAATCACTTATGATTCGGCTTCTGGGCAGATAACTATAACAAATACCGGAGTAAATTCAGGTACATATGGTTCAAGCACTGAAATTCCTGTATTTACAGTAAATACTAGAGGTCAAATAGATTCAGTTGGAACGGTTGCAGTTGCAGGAGTCACTGGATTTGTATATGATTCATCAAGCGGAAATCTAACTATTTCTACTGCTGATGGCGCAACTTTTAGTGATAGTATTAACTTAAATCCATTTACTACAAATGAACTAGTTGAAGGTAGCGATAATCTTTATTATACTAGAGCTAGATTTGATTCTGCATTAGGTGATAATACATCAATTACTACAATTAGAGGTTATTTTAATACCGGAGGTGATTTATCATACGATTCTACTACTGGTAAATTCTCAATTGACGTAGAAGAAATTTATACCGCTGGTAACTTTGATTCTGATTTTAGAGTTAGATTATTAACTACTACAACTGATTCAATTGGCGAAGGAAGTACAAATTTATATTACACTACATCGAGAGCTGACTCAGACTTTGATGTTAGACTTACAACTAAGTCTACTACTGATTTAAGTGAAGGAAATAATCTTTATTATACCACAACAAGAGCTGACTCAGACTTTGATGTTAGACTTGGTATAGCTGGATCTATTGCTACGATTAGAAGTTATTTCTCAGCTAGTGGTGATTTATCATACGATTCTACTACTGGCGATTTTAGTTTTGATGTAGAACAAGTTTATACAAAAGCTAATTTTGATAGTGATCTTGGTGATGCACTAATTGGCGGAAAGGGAATATCTTACGATTCATCAACAGATACTATTAATATTGATTCGGCTGAATTCTCTGCAATGTTCACTACTACAGATTTGCCAGAAGGTGATAATTTATACTATACATTAGCTAGAGTAGATTCGGCCTTTGATGTTAGACTTGCAACTAAGTCTACTACAAACCTAACTGAAGGTGATAACCTTTACTACACTACATCGAGAGCTGACTCAGACTTTGATGTTAGACTTGCAACTAAATCTACTACTGATATTACAGAAGGAACAAATTTATATTATACTCAGACACGGACTGATTCAGATATTATTTCTAGATTAAAAGACGTAAATGAATTTGATGCCGATTCAGTTGGTACTAGAGAATTAATTGTAGAAGCTGATGATTCTGCTGGCGATTTAACTATTAAAAATGGAATTATTCATAGAGAATATCATGGAAGAACTGGTGGTGATTCCACATCTGAAAGAGTTAACGTATATGTTAGAACAGCGGCAAAAACAAGCAATCACAGATTCTATCAAAAAGGATCGGCAGCTGCTTACTGGTTATCATATGATTCAGCTGATATAGGCACAGCTAGAGAAATTCAAGCGCCATATTTAGAAATGACTCCAGGTGTTAAATACAGATTTTGGACATTCCACAATTCAAATTCAACACATGATGTTAGATTTTACTATGAAAACGATAAACATGAAAGATTAGAACCATCAAGTCCAGGTGTAGATATTACATATAATGGAACAGCTGGTCAGGCCGGTGCGTATTCAGAAATTTTAGTTCATGATGGCGGCCCGCAATCCTTAGCATATCAATGTATCAATCATCAATATATGGGTAATCATCTTAACTCAAAATCATTAGCATTATCAAGATTATATCAAACAGATTCGGCTATTAATGTTGTTGGAACATTAAACGCAATAATTGACGGAGGTACGTTCTAAGCGTATAAATAGATTAAAGTCGAGTTTTTACTCATATATGGCTTCCTTTATTAAGGTGTAACTATGGCAGCAAATATTAAATTAAAAAGATCCGCGGTTGCGGGTAAACAGCCTTTAGTGGCAGACATCGATTACGGTGAGTTAGCATTAAACTATGCTGACGGTATTCTCTATTACAAAAATAATATTGATGGTATTGCATCAATATCTGGTGGTGGAGCAGACGCAGATAGCGCAGCTCCTACTGGCGCAGCTTTAAGAGATGGCCAACTATGGTGGGATGCTACAAATGGTAGACTTAAGATTTATTATGACGACGGTGCTGATTCTGCTCAATGGGTAGACGCATCTCCTGCTGGTAGAGGTTACACTGGTTCGGCCGGCGCAATAACATTTAGTGAAACTGCTCCAGCAAATCCTTCAGATGGTCAAATCTGGTATAATTCAACAACAGGAAAATCATATCTCTATTATGAAAATCAAAGTAATAGAGCATGGATTTTATTTGCAGATCCAACTGTAACAGATGGTGACACTGGTTTTACTGGATCTGTAGGTTATGTTGGCTCACAGGGAACAATTTCACCTAGAAACATTTCACTTCTTAATCCTTCAGGTGGTGAAGAAATAACTTTACTTAGAACTACCAATGCAATATCAGTTTCAGAAGTAAGAGCTGTAATTAGAGGAAGTAGTTGTGAATACGCAATAAAATATGATACTGATAGAAGTGCAGCTGGAACTACAGTAGCAACAGAAACAACCACAAACACAACTACAGGATCGACTCCTGTAATTTCTAATGCTTCTATTCCTGCTGGAAATTATGTTTGGTTAGAAGTTGTTGCTGTGAATAGCTTAACTGAAATTTCAGTAAATGTTACATTTTAAGGAGTAAATAATGGCAGCTTTAAATTTTCCAGCATCTCCTACACATTTAGATCAATACGTTGATCCTAATCAAGCTGTTTGGCAATACGATTCAGATGGTTCATTTTGGAATGTTATAACGAGCACAACTCGTAAAAATTTCAGTGGATCTAAAAGAAGAATTCAAACTTCATTTGATGTTACAGAAACCCTATCACCAATTGAATTTTTAAATGAAGATTTTTCGGTAGATAATTATTTTGGTGGTTCAACTACTAGAGCAACTGTTCCAACTACTGGCTTTTATAGAGTTTATGTTTCTCTTTTCACTTCAACCGGTGGTTCTGGCGCATCTTATACTGCAGAATTAAGAAAAAACGGAGTTTATTTATTTACTATTAATTTGGGGCCAAACCAAAACGTTAATTTTGATGAAACACTTTCTCTAGTTGCTGGTGACTATATTGAAGTTTTTGCATCTGAAAGTGCTAATGTAGGTCAATTTACAAATGAATCAGAATTTTTAGTGTATAGAATAGGTTTTTCTCCAGGCACTGGAATTAGTAATCATAATGCGTTTAGTGGAGTTAGAGCCGTTTTAAACGGAGCAGTAAATGCTACAAGTACTCCTACACCAATTTCATGGTTTACTACTGATTTTAATGCTAATGCAAATGTGATTGGAGATTTATTTTGGTATTCAGGCGCGCCTGATAGATTGACAGTAAGAACTTCAGGATTTTATAGATGTAGATCCTTTGTTCTTACTAACTCTTTTGGTGGATCAGAAACATATACTGTAGAAATTAAGAAAAATAATACAACTACTATTGATACAATTACAATGGGTCCAAATGACCAATTAGATTTTGATGAAGTTTTAGAACTAGCATCAGATGATTTTATTCAATTAATTATTAGTAACTCTGATAACACTGGAGCAGCTAATCAAGAAACATATTTAGAACTTGTCAGAGAAGGAGTGTAATCTATGGCATTCGTTAAATCAACCAGTACACTTTCCGCTGATGCTATTACGGTACCGGGCCTTTCTGGCGGTGATAATGGTAAAGTAGTAAGAATTTCTGGATCAAACACTGCAACTAATGCTGCAAACACTGATACCGCAACTCAGCTTCAAGCTGTATTAATTAAAATTGGTGATGAATATTATGCTGGAGGAACTGTTTCTGGTTTTACTGGATTAACAGCAAGCACGCCATTATTTTTAGATGCAACAGGAGGATTAACAACATCTCCTCCTTCTCCAACTGCTTCAACTAGAGCGCTATTTATTGGTTTCGCTATAAATTCAACCGACCTTGTTTTTAGACCAGGAATACCTATTTCAGGAACATAACATATGACTATTGCTAACGTAACTAGAGCTATTGAACTTGCTGATGACTCAGATTTCTTGGGTCTTCCAGTTATGCATCACATATCTGAACAAGGTTATTGGTATACTTATCATCCTTCAGATTATGATTCAAATGCAACTTTATCTGGTAATTCTATTTCAATATATGAGTGGGATTCTCTATCTCCAATTTCTTCAGCGGATCAGCTTTCTGGAAATTCGAGCAGAATAGAATTAGATGGGACTGCAGCATTTATTGATGAATCACATGGGAATGGTACTTTACGTTACCACGGAGGCTGCGTTGTACACATTGGTTCTGGCGTTAATGATATTACTAATGTAAATGAAGCTAATGCTTTCTTTATGGCCCATATTGGGACTTGGGGTGATGATGGACCAGCAACTGGTGGTTTATTAGAAGATGATGCTTTCTATTGGGATAGATTTTATCAACAATCGGCTGGTGGTGATTGGAATTATTATCAATATCATAAACACTTACCCTCTAATTATCCAAGATTTGATGACGGCCGGATTGTTTTTGCTGCTGATGATTATATTAGACCAGCTGATAAACAATATGGTTATTTAATTAGTGTGAGAGCTAGTACTGGGGGAAAATCTTACAATGTTCCTTTGGCTCGTATTCACACCCCATCTATTGGTGGAGCTCATAACTCTCATAATGATGTAACTTTGCCTAACACTTCAGGTGTTAACTTCGTAAATGGGGGAATTATATCTGGAGGATCAAATAGATTCCACGCTTCATATTTAGATTCAAATGGAAGTGGAAATTGGAATTTTTATACGAGAACATACACTTCAAGTTCAGGATCTTTTACTCCAGAAGTTAATTATGGTTCTTTTGATTTAGCTGACCCTGTAAATACACCTTATGCTGGAGGTGATGCTCAAGCTGAAGGATCGGTAAGTGAATACCCTATGAGAATGTCTGCGGGCCATTCTTTTGGCTCTAAGGTTTATTGGCCAGTTTTAATGAACTCAGTTTATAAGTCATTTGACGTTACTCTATATGGTGATGTGATTCAAAATTTATATAGAGTTGGTGGTGAACATAGAGATGATCCTAATAAATTAAATGCTACAGATCCTAGTACCGGAGATCAAAATCCTACAATATATTTAAAAGTAGGTGATACTATTGTATTTGATGCGTCTCAATCTTATCAAAATCACCCAATGTATGTAAAATCAAGCTTGGTCAACGCTTTAAATACAAGCCAAAATGTGGCATCAGGTACTTCTGGCAATGGAACAGCTACAATAACATGGGACACTACTGGATTAACACCAGGTGAATATTATTATGTATGTGTTGTGCACAATGGTATGTATGGTAAAATTATTTTAGAAGCTTCTAATAATTGTGTAGATGCTCAAATTTGGAGTGTTACTGATGCTAATACTATTTCACCAGGAACATTAAGTAGAACAGATCTTCCATGGAGATTTACAGGAAGAGATGATAAGCCAGATATTTTAATTACAAGTGTAGGCGATAAACTTTATATTGCAGGTGGATCAGCTAGAGATGGTGGCTTACACTTGTATAGTGCTGAAGCAATTGATTCCACAGGAAGTTTTTATGATGAAGGAAAAATTATAAGCACTGATTCTGAAAATCCTGCAAGATTACACGGATTTAAATATAATGCAACTAATACAAAATTTTATGCATTAGCTTCAGCAGATGGACAATCTAATTTTAAAGGGCTGTATAGTTTTGATTTGGCTGGAGGTACATTTGACGGTTATGAGCATTTAAAATGGAATGATTCTGGATATTTTGAAGATATAGGTGCAGCAACAAGTGGATACATAGAATACACTCACTCAAATGCTCAATACACAGCTAAATCGACAATTGAGCCTGAAGGCATACCAAATGGATCTTCTATTTTAAGATGGGATGTTTCATCTCCACAATTTTTTAATAGAAAAGAAATAAACACTAATTCTGAAGAATATCTTTTTCAGGGGATTTACTTAAAAGATGGAAGAAAGGCTTTAGTTGGCAGAATTGAAGGCCATGTTGGAAACACTGGAACTGATAATACTGGAGATTTATTACTTACCATTGTTGATAATGAAGGTGAATCAATAAGTTATTCTTGGGGTGGAACTGGCGATGATTTTATTACTGGTATTATAGAAGATGAAGAAAATGATAGACTCGTAATATCTGGATACGCTAAAGGTGAATTGGGTAGTAAATCAAATCAATGGGTGCATGGATGGGCGAGAAGATTAAGAAATACTGATAATACAGCAGGAATAACATTTACTGGAATTGACATAGATCAATATGGGCATTATTCATTGTCTGCAAATGATAATTTAAATGGAGATGCGCTTCTTACATGTTATAATAAAAACTTTGACTATCTAACCACAGTTGCTATGTCATTAGGTGGTGAATCTGATAATTTTTCTGGTGTTCTTACTACAGCAGATAATAAAAGAGTAGTGGTTGGTGGAACTAAAAATCTAACATCAGAAAAGAGTGCATTTGTAATGAATGTTGATTCTGATTTTACAACTGTAAATTGGGCTAAAGGATTTAGTTCTAGTACGAATTATTTAACAATTACCGACCATTGCTTAATTCAAAGTTCAGGGACTGAATATGCCATTTGTTTTGCTCAAATAAACACTACCGTTGACCAAGAAGATTATCAAAAAGAAGGTGTCTTATTTGGTGTTAATACTTCAAACGGAAGTATAATTTTCCAAAAATCAATAAGTGGTTTGGCATCAAGTCCATCTACTATGAGATGGGTATCTTCAATCGCGCCAGGCGCGCCTAATACTGGTACGTTTTTTATTGCTGGATCATCAGGTATTGAACTTAGTGGGCCTACTAGAGTTTATAAAACTCCTTTCTTTGCTTATGGTGATATTAATACTAGTGATGTTATCAATTATATTGAAGATAAATGGGGAAGCAACGAAACATCATATCAATTAGTTTCTGATCAAAATAGTAATTGGGATATTAATGAAAGTAGGTTTGATGTTATTAGAGTTTCAAAATATGATTCAGCTACTGGCACCTATGATTTAATATTAGGAGGCAGAGCAGAGGATATTAGTCTTGCAGCCGAAGATTCTGCGTCATATACAGATCAAACAACTGTTATGGGTAGAACAACTGGACATGTTAGTCATGGTATTTATGAAAAAATTAAATTCGTAGATAGTAATTATAAAACTAGTACAATATGGGCTAAACAGTTAAATTCACATAAAGGATATATTGAAGGTGTCACTACTCTATTGATTGAAGAATCAGATATGAGACCTTGGTGGTTTAATGAAACAGAATTCTTCCATAATGGAAATAGTAGAGTTGTTGCATTTGCAGATGGTTTAGGACTAGATAGTGATGCTAGTATTCTTAAATTAAGTGATACTGCATTTTTTGGCTTTAACGATAATGATGGTTCTTTATATTTTAGAAGTTCCTTTGGCCATATGGGTAGAGATTATATAAACACTGATGTTGTATGGGATCATAATTTTAGAAACTTTGTTGTAGCTGGTGGATCTTCTTCTCACTCTCCAGGTAAAGACGGAGTTTTATTTAGAGGTGATAAAGAAGGATTTGGGCAAGGTGTGTATCACACGGCTGCTTCAACTTCGAATGCATATTATTATGATTCTGCGCCAATATATGTTTCAGATTGGACATGGCCAAATGTAACTAAAGACAGCAACCCTGCAGCCCCAGATAGTATATTAGATGCCAATGATTATAATCCTTCAATGATTACATCATCGTATAATAGTTTAGAATATAATGGTTCTTATGGTGCTAATGGATTGTTTACAGGTTTCCTAGGAATAGTAGATAAATCAGATTTACAATCATTCTTAAATACTGAAGAATATAAAGAAAATGTAGCTAATGGTATTAGAGTACATAGAGCTAATGATTTATTTCAAATACACCAAGTATCAACGGTTGGTGATGCCACCGCTGATGACGGGAACGTATTTATGTATGATGTAATTAAATCTACAGACGGTGAATACTATTATTTAGCTGGTCAAGTTTCAGGCATGCTCGCTAAACAAAATACAGGCTTATCCGGTGTTTATGATTATTTCTTAGGACAATGGGATATTGCATCAGAACAATTTAGGTTTTGGCAAAATGGAACAGAAGATGATGAAGAAATTTATGCCTTAACTGAATTACGCGGAACATCTAAAGCTGTGACTAATCCTGAAGCTGAAAACAATGGTGCTGGTAAAGGAACTGTTAGCTGGACACCTTCAACATCTGGTTCATATTTTTATCAATGTGGAAATCATGGTGTTATGAATGGATCACTGAATGTTACAGTAGGTGTTGGAGGAAATACCTATAATATTGAAGTTCTGTATACAAATGCTCCAGGTGCATTTAGATTTAGTGGATCCGATAGAAATGGAGCTATTAATTCTAGTACTGATAATCCTACACTCACTATACAAACAAATGACACAATTGTATTTACAGTAAATAATGTTGGGCATCCATTCTGGATTCAAACTGAAACTGGTACAGGCGGTGCTAAAAAAGGACACATAGCATTTTGTGGACGAACTACTGGTCAATTAGGTGATCCTGCAGATACTCCAACATTTGGAGGTTATGATTTATTTTTAGGAATCTTTGATCCTAGAAATTGGAATGCAGAATATTATAATATGGGTTCAGGCTATAATGACAAAGCAATGAATCTTCATGATATAGATAGCACTATACCTAATACACTAGCTTTAGTATACACTACTTTTGGATCAATGAATGGTGGACCTACATTTGGATCAGAGGATATTGGTATAATAACATTTAATTATGATACTGATGATTGGAGTGAAGGTTTTACAACTGGATCGGAAACTTCAGAAGAAATAGATCAAAATGGTAAACCTAGTACAAGATTAGCTGATGGAAGAATAGCAGTTGTCGCAAATAGCTCAGGCGCATTTGCAGATAACTCTGTAACATTTGGACTAAAGGATATGGTTTTAGGTATATTTGACTTTGATAGTGATACGTTGAATGGTGGCTATAAAGGATGGAGAAAATATCAAGTTGGATCTGGTTCTTCAGATTTTTCTTATAGCGTTGATAACAATGGATCTTCATTACTTATAACTGGTTATTCAGAAGCAACATGGGATAAAGAAGTGCATGGTGTTATAGTTGAATTTGACCCAGAAAGAAATGTGCTTGCAAAATCAAGCGGGAGTTAATAAATGGCAATTTTAAATTTTCCACCTAATCCTAACAACGGCGATTCATACACCGCCAATGGGATTGATTATACGTATGATTCTAATACGACGTCTTGGATTGTAGATGCTGCAGTAGGATATACTGGATCAAAGGGATTTACTGGATCTAAAGGAGCAGGATATACCGGGTCAAGAGGTCTTTTAGGCTATTCTGGATCTCGAGGATTTACGGGATCACGCGGATTTACTGGATCAAGAGGATTTGCAGGATCTGCAAATTCACTCGGAATTATATACTATATCGACACAACTACAACCACGACTGCAGCGGACACTGTTCCTGGTCAAATGGTTTTTAATAGCGCCACTTTTACTAGTGCTACTGAAATAGCTATTGATGCCTTTGATGACCTTAATAATAATCAAAATGGTTATATTGACACATTTGATGATTTCGGTTCTAGTACAAATAGAGGCTATTTGTACGTAAGATCTTTAGACGCATCAGATAGTGGATTTATAATTTATGAAGTTACTGGCAGCGTTGTTTCAACAGGTAGCGCGAGAAGATTAACTGTTACTGGCATATCAGGCGGAGCGGGTTGGCAAAATAATGATAAAGTACTTATCAATTTTATTCATCAAGGACAAACAGGATTTGTTGGATCGCAAGGTGATAGAGGATTCACTGGATCAAGAGGATTTACTGGTTCTAAAGGTGACAGAGGATATACCGGATCTAAGGGTGATATAGGATTCACGGGTTCAAAAGGTGATAGAGGATTCACTGGATCTCAAGGCGTTATAGGATATACCGGATCTAAGGGTGATAGAGGATTCACTGGATCTCAAGGCGTTATAGGTTACACTGGATCAAGAGGTGCTACTGGTTTCAATGGATCTCAAGGTGATATAGGTTACACTGGATCTCAAGGCGTTATAGGATATACCGGATCTCAAGGCGTTATAGGATATACCGGATCTCGAGGATTTACTGGTTCACGTGGATTCACTGGTTCGAAAGGTGATATAGGTTACACTGGATCTCAAGGCGTTATAGGATATACCGGATCTAAGGGTGATAGAGGATTCACGGGTTCACGTGGATTTATAGGTTACACTGGATCTAAGGGTGACAGAGGTTACACTGGATCTCGAGGATTTACTGGTTCAAGAGGTGATGATGGTACATCTGTTACAATTGCTGGATCAGTAGCAGACGTTAACGTAAATCCTCCAAATAATC
>Ga0115566_10000117_pt1 | contig 61133 bp, 57 predicted proteins | sample COGITO_mtgs_1204_3_FD_87173 | JGI IMG/M metagenome (GOLD analysis project Ga0115566, IMG submission 87173) | Pelagic marine microbial communities from North Sea - COGITO_mtgs_120405 | ecosystem: Environmental > Aquatic > Marine > Epipelagic | place: Germany:Helgoland, sampling site Kabeltonne...
AGTGCCCGCCGTGAGGCACTGCTTTGTCATCCGCGCTGGCGCTGCCTCCGCGCCCTGCGTCTCCACTGCTGGCCTACTTGGCTACAAACTTGGCTCCTAGGCCCGCGCCCTTGGGATCCCCGCCCCGAACTGGGTGAACGTCCAGCGCAGCAGAGCTTTGCCGTCAGCAGCCACCTGTTCGTTCATCTTCTCGCCGCGGTCATGGCCGTGGCCTTTCTATCTTTGCGCTCGCAGATTATTCCGCTGTTGGGAGAAAACGGGCTGATGCCAGCCCTTGACGCCGCTGAAAGGTTGCAAGCCGTGCCGTGGCACCGGGCACCCAGCGTGTTTCGCTGGATCGCGCCCACGGACGGCGCGCTGCGCGGGCTGGCCCTGCTCGGAGCGTTGCTCAGCGTCCCGATCTGGCTGCGCATGCTGCCACGCATTGCGATCTTCGCACAAGTCGGCCTCTATCTCTCGTTCTGCAGCGTCGGCTCGCCCTTCCTGAATTTCCAGTGGGATAACCTGCTGCTCGAGCTCGGTGTGCTTGCCTTGCTGCTGCCGATGGCTGGTGCCAGACTGTTGCCCGGCGCCCGCGAAATCCGCGGCCTGCCTTCTCCCGGGCCCATCGGTGTATTTGTCATGCAGTGGATGCTGTTTCGGCTTCTCTTCGAGTCAGGCTGCGCGAAAGTCTTGGCTGGCAGCCGTGGCGGCTGGCTCGACCTTTCCGCCATGGGCAGCTACTACCAAACAGTCCCCTTGCCCACACCACTCACCCACATCCTGCGCCATCTGCCACCAGCATTTCACGAGTGGGAAACCCTCGCCACCCTGGTCATCGAGATCCTGCTGCCGGTCTTCATCTTCAGCACTCCGCGGATACGGGCTGTTCTGTTCGTGCTGTTCAGCGGACTACAGCTTGGGATCATCGCCACCGGCAATTACGCCTTCTTCAACGTACTTTCGCTGTGCCTGAATCTGTTCCTGCTGGACGATCGGATCTGGGGTCTGTTGCTGCGCGGGCGAGTCGCGCCGCTGTGGCTTCGTCCACGCCGGTGGCGGATGGCCCGCACCGCACTCATAGCGCTGCCAGCCACACTGCTGGTGACCGCCTCACTGGTGTCGTTTGCGACATTCGCCCTCGATCGTAAGTCCAGCGGACCGGCGATTTCGACTCTGCACAGCCTGCGCAATTGCTACGCCCCCTTTCGGATCGTCAACGTCTATCACCTATTCGCCAGCATCACCCGCGAGCGCGTCATGCCAGAAATCCAGGGCAGCAACGACCGCGAAACCTGGCTGCCTTATCGCTTCCACTATGCGCCCGGTGCCACCGACAAAGCACCCCGCTTCATCGCCCCTCATCAGCCCCGATTCGACTTTCAGCTCTGGTTCCTCGCCTTCTCCAAGAGCGGTTGGAAGAACGCTGTGGCACGCTCCCAAAAAAAGCACAACTACCATTTCTGGATCGAGACCCAGCAACAAGTCCGTGACGGCAGCCGGAGCTACTTCCTGCGCCTGCTTGCCAAGCTCCAGAGCGATCCAGCTGCGGTCTCCGCACTGCTTGCCCATAATCCATTCCCCAACGCCCCACCGACGTACCTGCGGGTGGTCTTCTACGACTACACCTTGGCCGATCCCAAGACCCGGCGCGAGACCGGAGAGTGGTGGATCCGCGGTGAGCCCATGCTCGACGAATCGGTACTCCAACGCCAGGCGCCCTGACTGGCTCGTCGCGGGGGGAACTTATGCCGCCCGGGACTATCGTACCGATTTTTCAGGAGAGATCGTGGAGTTTATCTGTCAGCCAGCCGGGCTTCAAGGCACCGTGAACATCCCGGGCTCGAAGTCGCACACCATTCGCGCGGTTCTACTCGCCAGCTTGGGTGATGGCCAGAGCGTGTTGCACCGGCCCTTGGCATCCAGCGATACCGCCGCCGCCGTCCGCGTCTATGGCGCGCTTGGCGCAGAGATCGACCAACAAGAAGATCGCTGGTTGATTCGTGGCATTGGCGGGCGTTTGCGGAGTCCGCAAACCGAGCTCGATGTGATGAACTCCGGGACGACCATGCGCGTCGCTCTCGGCACCTGCGCCCTCCTCCCGACGGGAACCGTACGGCTGACCGGCGATGCCCAAATTCAGCGCCGCAGCTGTGGACCGTTGGTCGACGCGTTGAACGACCTTGGTGCCACTGCGCGCAGCCTTGGACCTGACGGGGCTGCTCCCTTTGAGGTAGCAGGCGTTCTGCGTGGTGGGCACACCAGCATTTCCTGCAAGACCAGCCAATATCTCACGAGTCTGCTGCTGTGCTGCCCTCTAGCGGACGGCGACTCCATCATCGATGTCCCGCTGTTGTACGAGCGCCCGTATGTAGAAATGACCCTGCGCTGGCTCGAATCCCTCGGAGTGAAGCTTGAGCGAGACGGGCTCGAGCATTTTGAAATACCCGGCAATCAGACCTTTCAGGCCTTCGATCGAGCCATCCCCGCGGACTTCTCTACCGCCACCTTCTTCCTGGCCGCTGGCGCCCTTGGCAACAACGCCATCTGCTCGAGCGGGCTCGATATGGGCGATGCCCAGAGCGATAAGGCTGTGGTCGGATTTCTCCGTGAGATGGGCGCAGAGATTGCGGAGTCCGCAGCGGGGATTCAGGTGCGCGCCGCCCAGCTCAGCGGGATCGAGGCCGACATGAACGACTGCCCCGATGCCTTGCCGATGATGGCCGTAGTTGGCTGCTTTGCCAAAGGCACGACCCGCCTGCTCAACGTCCCGCAGGCACGTATGAAGGAGACCGACCGAATCGCCGTGATGTGTGGCGAACTCCGCAAAATGGGCGCGGACATCGAGGAACTTCCGGACGGTTTGGTCATTCGTGAGAGCTCCCTGCGCGGCGCATCCGTGAATGGTCACCATGATCACCGTGTCGTGATGTCCTTGGCAATTGCCGCTAGCCAGGCAGAAGGCGAGACTAAAATCTCGACAGCAGAAGCCTCAGGCGTTACTTTTCCAGAGTTTGCGCAACATTATTGCGCACTTGGTGGAATCCTGGAGACACGCGACGGTGGCTGACTTGATTCGAAATGGTGCAGACGAGACGATTCACCTTTCCCATCCGCTGAACCTGATTGGGCGCTCGACCTCCTGCCATTGCATCATCGAGCACATCGCCGATATCAGTCGCGAGCACGCCGGTGTCCGCAAGTACGACGAGTCCACCTTCACTCTGGTCGACTACAGCAGCCGCAACGGCACCTTTCTGAACGATGAGCAGGTCTACGACGAGCGTCCCCTTCAGCATCTTGACCGCGTCCGCGTTGGCAAGTACGTCGAGTACACCTTCAGCAATCCTTCCAAGAATGAGACGTTGTCCACGACCCGCTCCATCGCTCGCCTTCATCGAGCGGTGCCGATCGAGGAGACCGTAAAGGCGGAGGCGCGATCGTCGACCGGATGCGCAATGCCTTCGACAAGCAAGACGGGCCGGATGGGCCCGAGGATTGAAGAGCCAGGTCATACCGTCGCTTGCGGCGGACATCATAGAGAACGTAAGAGGAATAGCCACATGGGAAATGTGAGAGTACGCGGGTATGACTACCGCGGGAAGGGCTCCCACTTTGTCACCTTTGGCACACTCAAGCCAAGACCATGGCTGTCGCCTATCATAGGGCTCGAGCCTGCTGGTGAGCGACTCATGGAGGCCTGACGCAAGATCGCCGAAGAAGACCCAGCCTACGAGTTGTGCGTGACCGCCGTGATACCGGACCACTTGCACGGCCTGGCAATTGTGCCGCGTGAGCCGAAGTACGTGATCGGCAACCACGTGTCCCGCATGGAAGGCTGAGTTTTACGCGCAATGCGCAAATGCCTGAGTGCCCCCGACCTGAAAATCTGGGACGAGGGCTTCTATGGCTGCCTGTCGCTGGGCGGAGGCGTAGCGACGTTGCTAGTCAGGACGGCGCAGGCAGAGCAAGGACTCGGCCCGATAGCGACGCTGAATGATGGCGGAGCGAGGATGAATGGTCTAACTGGAGGGCGTCAAGATTAAGAGTAACACACAGAAATCTGCGCAGACTTACTCGGGCTTCTTGGTGCGCTTAGCAGCCTTGCGAAGAATCTCGATGTAGCAGGATCCGAGGTTCGCGGCTTCGGCGGCCATCACCGAAGCATTTAGTTCGGTCACGTGAATCGTCTTGGCCTCGGCCTCGGTCGCGCCATAGCGGCAGTCAAAGTCCCAGAAATCTTTGCCCTCGGGCAACTCGCGGCGGCGCTCGCGTTTGAGGTAACGGTTGATCTCGCAGCGAATGCCTTCTGCCACGCGGGCCGGTTTGATCTTCTTATGGGTGAGGCTGAACGTTTTCTTCATGGGGTGGTCACTGTTCGATGGGAGGAAAGGGCGTGTCAGCTGCGGCGTTTCTTGGAGGCGTCGCGCAGTGCGCGTGAAAGTGTCTTGTGAAGGTCGCTGGCTGATGTGGTTTCGATGCTGGTGCGAATATCGTCGTTGGTCATGGCCATGGCGATGGCGGACAGGATAGGAATCTGGACGTCGGTCTGCTCTTCTGAGGTCAGGATAAGAAAGACAAACTTAACGGGTACGCCATCGCGGCAATCCCACTCGATCCCATGCTGCGAGCGCCCAAAGAGAATAACCGGCTTTTGCAGTCCTGGCAAGCGCGCATGCGGCACGGCCACGCCGCCTTCCAATCCGGTGCCCATCAGCTCCTCGCGCTCACGCACGGCTTGCTGGATCTCTTCCTGGCTTTGGGGGGCCAACCCGTGGGGGAGTCGCTGGCACAGTTCTGGTATTACATCCCAGCGATCCTGGCCCTGGATGCTGGCGAGCAGACCGGCTTTGCTAAGGATGCCACCAATGTCGAGCCCTGGCTGACGGCGAATCGCCCAGGCATAGAGCGGGCCGACGATGACGGACGAGAGGATAGCGGCAAACACGATCGCCACGAAGGTATCTTCTGAGATGAGCTTCAGCTCCAACGCCAGCATGCCGAGGATGATCTCCATGGCGCCGCCAGGAATGAAGGCGATGCCGATGGCAAGGGCGTCTGCAGCGCTAAATTTGGACAAGACTGCGGCAAGCCAAGCACCGCCCATCTTGCCGCCAACGGCGACCAAGGTGAAGGCCACGACAACGAGTGCGTCGAGGTTGCTGAGAAAGTCGATTTTGAGCCCGATGGAGGCAAAGAAGATGGGGACGAAGACTGCGTGGATCATCTGCGAGATGATTTCGCGCGAACGCTCTGAGACGGCAGGTGAACTGCCGGCCATGATGCCAGCGATGAAGAAGCCCAGAATGGCGTGGATGCCGATGGCTTGGGTGACCGCACCACACGCGAGGCCCAGGCAGGAGACCACGGCCAGAGTGGTGGCTGGCTGAGGCAGGTTGGTCTTGTTGAGCCAGGTCATGACATACCCGACCAATTTGCTGCCGATAGTGAGGCAGAAGGCGCCAAACGAAACGATGAGCACGAAGACCATCACGGTCTTCTCGAACCCGCCGCCGCCTTGCGTGGACAAGCCTAGAACGACGGTGAAGATCAGCCAGCCGAACAGATCATTGACGATGAAGCCGGAGAGGGTGGTGAGCCCGACATCGCTGCGGAGCACGTCGAGGTCATGGAGGACGCGGGCGATGACCGTGATCGCGCTGATCGAGGCGGCGGTGGCCATAAATAGGGTAAAGGTAAGCTGCGTGGCCGCGCTGCCGTAGTATCGCTCGGGTAGCCACCAGAATACGGCGCAGCCGACAGCCATCGGGACGATGACGCCAATGATACCGATCGTCATCGCGGCCCTGCCCTGTTTCCAGACAGAGGAAACGTTAACCTCGAAGCCGGTGATCAGCAGGAGAAAGAGCACGCCCAGCCAGGAGACTGTGTCGAGCATCGTCTGATGGGTGACATCGGGCGGGAATAAATGCAGTTGCAACTCTGGAAGCGCCCGCCCGAGGATGGTCGGACCGAGCAGAATACCGGTCAGGATCTCGCCAGCAAGCGGCGGACAGCCCCACTTACGTCCCAGCTCCCCAAGCACCTTTGCAACCCCTAGTAACAGACAGAGCTGCAGGAGAAAGATGAGGATGTGTTCTTCGCTTAGGTAATGTGCGCTTTCCAAGTGGCAAGTTCCTGTGGGAAATCTAATGCGTGCTGACGCGGATATGGTAAAGGCGCGCCGGGACTCTGCCACGTGAAAGCTGAGGAGAGTAATTGTTTCTTCGCCCGGACGAATCGGAGACACGCCGGCGCTGGATCAAGTGGACCGAGCGGCAATTGTGCACTACATGTGCGGCTGGCGATGGCGCAGGATCGGGAGCAGAGATGGATGTATTGAACCGTAACGACGAGACCTTCATGCGCATGGCGTTGCGTGAAGCGTGCAAGGCTGCTGATCAGAATGAGGTCCCGGTAGGGGCGGTGGTCGTGGCCAATGGCCAAGTGGTAGCCCGGGCTTTCAACCAAGTAGAAATGCTCCAAGACGCGACGGCACACGCAGAGATTCTGGCGCTGACGCAGGCGTCGAGTGCGCTTGGCTGCTGGCGGCTTTTGGAAGCCACCTTGTACGTAACCAAGGAACCGTGTGCGATGTGCGCCGGGGCGATGGTGAACAGTAGGCTGAGTCGCGTCGTATTCGGCGTCGGTGATCCGCGCAGCGGGGCTGCGGGCGGAGCGCTGGATATCACCGGCTTTCCGGGCATGCTGCATCAGGTTGAGGTGACTGCGGGTGTCCTGCAGGAGGAATGCCTGGACGTGCTGCGCTCGTTCTTTGAGCGGCGGCGGCAGGAAGAAAAGGACGCACGCCAGGAGAAAAATGGCGATTGAGCTGCATTTCGGCCCGGTTCTTGAGCCACTGGCCGATCGCCTGGGCGCGGCAATTGTGGACCGCCAACAGACAGGGGATCCGTTCGAGTCGCCGCTGATCATTACCCCGAACAGCATGACCCAACGCTGGCTGGAGGCGCATCTTTCTGAGCGCTGCGGCGTGGTGGCGAATGTGACGTATCGCTATCTCGAGGACGGCCTTCGCGAGGCGTTGGGCACCCTAGATCACTCGGCGCAGCCCCCCGAAGTGTTGCCCACGGAGTTGGTGGCCGAGGCGCTGTCGGCGATCCTCAGCGCGGACCTCTCTCGTGACGGACTGGCCCCGATCAAGGAATATCTGGCGGGTGCCCCGGCGTCCGTCGCCCGGCGACGACGCCAGCTGTGCGACCAGCTGGCACGGTTGTTTCTCGAGTATGAATACCACCGGGAAGATTGGGTTCGGCATTGGGAGATGGGGGTGCCGATTCCGCGGTTTCCTGCAGAAGACGCGTCCCGCGAGGCCGCGCAACGCACGCTGTTTCATGATCTCTTCGGCCGGGAAGGCTTGATGCCGCAGGCGTTTCCGGCACACCGGACCTTGCGGCACTACGCGACGGATGTGCTGTCGTCGCTGACGCTGGACAAGGCGACCGGGAAGCATGCGTACCTTTTTGCGGTGGGCGGGGTGTCTTCGTTTCACCGTGACCTGCTACTGCGCCTCGGGCAGTTTATGGATTTGTCGCTGTACCAGCTGAATCTTTGTTCGGAATTTTGGGAGGATATCAGCACGCCTCGCGAGGACCGCTGGCTGCGCACGCGCGGTTGGCAACTGAATGAGAGTGACGAGGGTGCGGAGATCGCAGCAGACCCCGGTGACAACGTGCTGCTTAAACAGTTCGGCAAGGCTGGCCGGGAGATGATCCGGTTGTTAAGTGACCTCGAGGAAAGGGCGCTGGATCACGTTCCTTGCGAGGTGCAGTTGTTGGATGATTCGGTTCCGAGAGAGGCCGGGCTGTTGGCGACTCTGCAACAGCAGATTTTGACACGCGCAGCGCCTGATGGGCACACGAGCCGCGACGACTCGATCACTGTGTCCGCCTGTCAGGGGATTCATCGTGAGGTGGAGTGCGTGCAACAGGCGATTCTGCTGGCGTTGGGGCAGGACACTAGTCTGGAGCTTACGGATATCGCGGTGCTGGTCCCGAATATAGATCAGTACTGGCCGGTGGTTCGCCAGCTTTTTGACCGGACCGAAGCGCAGTTGCCGTACTGCGCGGTGGAAACGGGGCGCAGCAGCTATTGTGCCTACGCGGACGGCGTGCGGGCGTTGCTGACGCTGGCGGAAGGGCGCCTGACGCGACCCGAGGTGGTGAGCCTGCTGCGCAACAATTGCTTTCTGAGCAGCATGCGGCTGACGCGAGATGAGGTGGACCAATGGGTGGTCTGGATCGAGAAGCTGGCGGTCTATCATGGGTTCCGGGAGCAGCCGTCCGGGTCGGTGCGGTTCACCTGGATGCAGGCCTTTCGCCGGCTGCGGCTGGGGCACATCTACGAGACCGACATGGCAGCGCTGGGGGAGGAGTACGACGAGTTGGCGTTGCGGACTTCGCAACTTCCGCTGCCGCCGTACGCAGATCTGGCGTCGTTGGACGAGGAGCGCGTGGGCCAGTTCGGGGCGATTCTCGAGGCGCTGTTTGCGAGGCTTGAGGGGGTGCGGAGTTCGCAAACCGGGGGCCAATGGGCAGCGGCGTTGAGTGCACTGGCAGACACGTTTTTGGACGACAGCCAGAGCTACGCTGATGCGCGGATGCGACGTCGGGTTCGGCGGGGGCTGGAAACACTTCGCGAGTACGATGTGTGCTGCGGACACCTGGGCAGGGCGCAGTCGCGGCTTACGATTGAGGATGTGACGGCGCGGCTGGAGCCACTGCTGCGAGCTGGCAGCGGCTCTCATGGTCGGGCGTTGGCGTCGGGGGTTACGATTGGGCCCATCCGGGCGCTGCACTGCCTGCCATTTCGACACATCTACGTCCTGGGCTTGCAGGAGGGATCGTTTCCGACGCGCGATACCCAGACGACGCTGGACCTGCGGGCGGTGCGTCGCCGGTTGGGGGATCTTTCGCGCCTGGAGCAACAGCAGTACTGGTTTCTCGAGACGCTGGTCTCCGCGCGCGAGCGACTGTCGCTCAGCTACGTGTGTCGTGATTTACAGAAGGATCAGGTGCACCATCCGGGGTCCGCCTTGCAGGCCGTGCTGGACTACTTGGGGGAGATGACCGGCGAGAGGTTTCCGCTGACGATGATGCCGCTCAAGGCGACCAGCGGGCGCTATTTTACGGAAGAGGCTGGTCCCTGGATGACGCAGCTGGACCGGGATGTATGGGAGGTAGCGGTGGCTGAGTTGGCGGCAGCTGGGCAGCTATCGGCAAAGGATCAGGCGCAAGCGAAGCGATCGATCGCGCGGCGCCAGAGCCAGCTTCCGGAGGCGAGCGAAGAGGCGCAGCCCGACTGCGACCGGGTCACGGTGGATGATCTGTACTGGGCGCTGTACAACCCGGTGCAAGCGACGTTGCGGCGGCATTTGCGGCTGTATGAGGCGGATCTGACAGACGCGGATACAACGACGTTTGATCAGGAGCCGTTTATTACGGACAAGCGCGAGGCGCTGAATCTGGTCCTCGATGCGTGCCATGAGATGATTGACCAAGTTGGACATGGGGAAACGCTGACGCAGGCGACGGCATTGGGAACCCAGTGGATTGCGGATCAACATGCCATGCGGCAAGCCGCGGGACACGCTCCTGATGAAGAGTTCGGCAACATCGACCGGCACGCGTTGATGGACAAGCTCGGGCAGCGCCTGAAGGGAGGCGATCGCTCTCCGGGCCTCGAGGACCTGCTGCAAAATATCGCGCAGCCCGACTACCACGCTCGCGTGAGCCTGGGCAGCGAGCAACGGGCTGGAGCATTCCACTGCGGCAACCCGGAGATTGCGGAGATCGAACTGGCGGGCGACCTGCGTCACGTCTGGCGCGATCCGGAGACTGGTGCCTGCGAGCATCTGGATGTGGTCAGGGGGAAGATCTTCGGGAGTGATCCCACGGTCGATGCGCTCCGCGCCTTTCTGTTCTTTCTCACGCTCAAAGTTGCGGACTCCGCAGTTCCTGAGGAAGAGCGGATGATTGGCGATGCCCCGTTCACGGTGACCCTGGCCTTCGACGGGGGAGTCCGGAGCTGGCGCTGGTCGATCAGCATGGCGGCTTCGGCACAGTTTCTGCAGAAAGTGGTACTGGTGGCCGGTGCCGCTAACTATCAGCTACTGCCGTTGAGAAACGCGCTGGATCGCAATATGGCGAAGCCTTGGGCTGACATGACGATTGCCCACGAAGCGGAGCGCGAGCAATACGCACGGATCCTTACGGAACGCATCACGGAAGAAAACGATAAGCCGTGGGGCGCGAAGAATTTGAAGCTGCAGAGCCTGCTGCCGATCGAGGTGCCAGACGATGCATATTTGCGCGTACGAGCGCGTTTTCAGCTGTTTATGGATGCACAACCCGTGCGAAAGTTCCGGTAGCCAATGACGGCAAAGGTGGTGGTTGCGGCGAGTCGTCACATGTTACCGGTTTTCCAATCTGCGGAGGCGGCATGTTCACCTGGGACGAGCTAGAACAGGCAACCGGCGGCGTGTGGGTTCACGTGCCGGACGGCGGAAATGGCGTCAGCGGGGTCTCTACGGACTCGCGGATACGCCAGGACGGCGGTTTGTTTGTCGCGTTGCGGGGAGAGAATTTCGACGGGCATGAGTTCTGCGCTAAGGCCGTGGCCGAAGGTGCGACGGCGGTCTGCGTGGATCGTGGCGGAGGTTGGGGCGTGCCAGCCTTGCAGGTGGCGGATACGCTAGTGGCCTATCAGGCATTGGCCGCATTTCATCGCCAGCGTTGCGGAGTTCGCACGGTGGGGATCACGGGAAGCAGTGGCAAGACCAGCACCAAGGAAATGATGGCCGCGGTGCTGCGCACGGCGGGCCCGGTGCTGGCTACCGAAGGAAATACGAACAATCACGTGGGGGTGCCGCAGAATGTGCTGCGCCTGCAGGGTGATGAGGCGTTTGCGGTTCTTGAGATGGGCACGAGCGGCCCGGGCGAGATCGAGCCGCTGTCGCGGGTTGCGGCACCAGCCGTGGCGATCATCACCAATATTGGGCCGGTGCACCTGGAACGCTTGGGCAGCGTGGCCGGTGTGGCGAAAGAGAAGGCGACGATCGCAGCTGGCCTAGAGGAAAATGGCGCGCTTGTGGTGCCGTACGCCGAGGCGAAGAATCCGGCAATTCTAGCGCAGGGCCGACGATTGGTTACATTCGGCACGGAAGCGGGCGCGGACATCCGGGTGCAGGCGTATGAAGAGGGACCGCCCGCACGATTTGAGCTGGTGGCGGACGGCGAGTGCGCGACGGTCGCATGGAACCTAGCGGGGCCGCATCAGGCCTGCAACGCGGCGGCTGTGATCGCTGCGGCCTTGAGTTTGGGGCTGGACCTGCAGGAATCGGCGGCGGCGCTGGCGGAGGTGCAGATTCCAGGAATGCGGATGCAGGAAACGGTGGTGGCTGGCGTGCGTTGGCTGAATGATGCGTACAACGCAAACCCGGACAGCATGACCGCGCTGCTGCGCACAGTGAGGGCCCCCTCGGGTGGGCGACTGGTGCTGGTTCTGGGCGATATGCTGGAGCTGGGACCGGAAGAGGTGAGCTACCACGAGCAGGTACTCAAGCTCGCGAAGGAACTACCGGACGCGGTGTTGGTGCCGGTCGGATCGCGTATGTGTGAGGCGGCGCAATCGCTGGGAATCAACGGTTTTGCGGACATCGCAGCGGCGCGGAAAGGCCTGGCGCAGGTTCGCGACGGGGACCTGGTGGTGCTTAAGGCATCACGCGGCATGCGCCTCGAAGGGTTGGTGCCGGCGAGCGAAGAACCGACAGAGCCGATCGAAAAGGAAGAGCCGCCGGAAGAGACGGGGCAGGCAGCAACACAGACGATTGGAGAGATGCCGTTTATGGAGCATCTACGCGAGCTCCGCCTACGGGTACTTCGCTCGGTGGCGTCCGTAGCGGTGTTGTTCGTGATCGCCATTTTAGGCTACCAGTACTACGTCAAGTACTTCACGGATCCGTTCTTTTACTTGGCTTTGGGAAAGGTGGTCATGACCTCGCCCGAGCAGGGCTTCATGCTGCAGTTTCGAATCGCCGGCTACGTGGCGTTGGTCTTTTCGTCACCGATTCATATCTACAACATCATTTCGTTTGTCTCGCCAGCCTTGGAGAAACGAGAGCAGCGAATTCTGCGGGTGTATACGTGGGCGGGACTGACGCTGGCAATCCTAGGTGCCTGGCTGGCCTACTTTCAAGTGCTGCCGCTGGCTGTGGAGTTTCTCCTGAAGTTCAAGCCTGAGTCGGTGGAGAATTTCCTGGATTACAAACGGAGCGTGTTGTTTGTGTTCCAGCTGATTCTGGCGTTTGTGGTGTTGTTCCAAGCCCCGCTAGTGCTGTTGATCCTGATGACGTTCAACCTGATCAAACGAAGCTGGTTGCTGTCTAGCGCCCGCTACGTGATCGTCGGGATATTTCTGCTGTCGGCGCTGGTGACTCCCCCGGACATCGTGTCCCAAGTGATGCTGGCGATCCCGCTGGTGGTGATGTTCTACGCGGCAATTTTAATTGCGAAAATTATGGGTGTCGGGGAAGACTGACTTTGCAATCATTGCAGGATCGGTTAGTATCGACTTTTTGACAACCTCTTTGCGTTCAGCTTTGGGCGAGGTGGCAAGACTATGGAATGGTACTTCGAAGACAACGGCGAGCGGCAAGGCCCGCTGGATGATGCGGGCCTGGAACAGGCCGTCGCGGAAGGGACTGTAACCGCCGAAACGCTGGTTTGGAACGCCACGATGAGTGACTGGACTGCGTATGGGCAGGCAACGGCATCGGTCGCGATTGGCCAAGCTCACCAGGTGTGTGATGAGTGCGGTGAGTCCTTCGGCGAGTATGAGATGCTGGCCTACGAAGGCTCGCATGTGTGCGCTGGATGCAAGCCGGTCTTTCTACAGAAACTGCGTCAGGGCGTAGAAATCGGCACGGCGGATATGGAGCCGGGCAGCATGGGCCGCCGCTTGGTCGCACAGTGGGTGGATGGCTTTCTCCTGCAGGTCGCCGCGACCGCCATTCAGTTCGTGGTGGCGCTGCTGATCGGCAGAATTCTGGTGAACAACGACATGAATATCATCATTGCGTCGGTTGTCGGGCTCTTGCTGTCGTATGGGCTGTCTGCTTCGTATGAAGGTTACTTCTACAGCACATCAGGCTCCACGCCGGGGAAGTCACTGTTAAAGGTAAAGGTAGTTCGATCGGACGGTAGTACCCTGACGTTTTGGCGTGGCTTTGGCCGCTTCTTTGCCAGGGTGCTGGTGGCGCTGCCGTTGGGCGCGGGCCTGTGGATGGCGTTCTTTGATGAGTATCGCCGGGGCTGGCATGACCGCATGTGCGACACGCGCGTCGTAAAAATCTGACGCGACGCGAAGAATGCCGCATCAACTGCGTTGCCTCGGCTGCGAGGGACCACTTCCGCTAAGGGTACTGGACGGCGCACTGACTACCTGCGAGATATGCAGCGCCAAGGTACAGGTGACGCCTTTCCCAGCACTGGTGCGTGACCTGCGGCAAGGGGCAAAGGCTGAGCAGTTGCTCTCGGACGAGGCAAGCTGCTTTTATCATGAGACGCAGAGGGCGGACATCGCCTGTGATGGCTGCGGTCGCTTCTTGTGCAGCCTGTGCGACTTGGAGATTGAAGAGGAGCACTTGTGCTCGAACTGTCTGTCCTATGGGCGCAGTGAAGGGAAGCTGGAAGAGGTGAAGAATTCGCACTTTTGCGCAGATCAGTTGATTATGCTGACCGCTGCGCTGCCGCTGCTGATGTTTCCGATCACGGTGTTTACGGCCCCGCTGACGCTAGGCATGCTGATTTATTTTCGGAAAGCCCCAGAAAGTCCGATTCGTGGTGGTGGGACCCGCCGCCGCTGGATGGCAGGGACTTTGGCTGTCCTACAGTTGCTGTTCTGGGGTCTGTTTATCCTCGGGATTGGCACGGCGAGTGCGCTGGGTGGGTGGTAGATGGCAAAGTATAAAAAATTAAGCGAGTCCTCGATGTCTCTGGCAGATCGTTACCTGCTGTATATGGGGGATGACGATCTGGTGCGCATTGAGGTGGCCGGCTTTCGCGAAGTCTACCGGAAGTTTCCGTACAACGAGATCGAGGCGATCATCGTACGGCCAACACCTAACCATCTTTTTTGGACTATTATTTGGTCGTTTTTTCTCGTACTTCTCAGCATCCCGACAGTTTCTCTCTGGTCGGAGCTTGGTGCAGTTGGACTATTCTTTAATCTACCAATGCTGTTCATCCTGATTGTTCACCTGTACTTGGGGCGCAGCTGTAAGGTGGCTATGCAGACAGCGGTGCAGCAGCTCGAGGTGCCTATCACCCGCATGCCAAAAGCCAGGAAGCTCATTCGCCTGGTGCAGGAGAGGGTGTATGCTGCACAAGGCCCGTGGGATGCCGAAATGACCCAAAGCTACACGCCAGCCGTGCTGAAGACTGGGGGCGAGGTCGTCGCCTTGAAGTGGCATCGGTGGTTGTATACCATGCTGGCTGCGGAGGCGACGCTGGTGTTTTTATCCATCCCCCTGGCCTCTGCGGTGACGGTGTCGCTGATCATACTGGTGAACTTGGGGATCGCGGGGGCTGTGATTTTCGCTGTGCGGGACCGCGTGCGCCAGCGGGGATCCGGCTTGAATTGGATGACGTGGATCACGGTCGGGGCGAAGTCGTTTCTGTTTCTGGCCCTGATTTCGATCCCGAGCATGCTGGAGTTCGAGGCAGACCCGTTTGCCAATACGTCGTACCAGGCGTTCGAATTCTATGCGAATCAGCAGCCGTTGGAGAGTGTTCCTACCATGATCTGCTACTTGATTCTGGGCGCGATCTGGGGCGGTATGGCCGGCGTTGGGCTGGGTGCGGTGAGCACAGAGGCGAAGCGCAATCGCGAGCTTGAACTTTCGCAGCCGGAGGGCTGAACCGCGCAATGGGAATCTCACTGTCCCGGTGTTTCAACCACGCTGCCCGCGAGGCGGTGGCGCGTTGTCCAGAATGCACCGACTACTTTTGCCGAGAGTGCGTCACCGAGCATGAGAATAAGGTCATCTGTGCGTCCTGCTTTCGCACCACAACCGAGGGCGCTGAGCAGGAAAAGAGAAATTCTGTGATCGGCAGTCTGCTGGCGTTGGTGCTGGGGGTGGCATTGATCTGGTGCGTGACCTATCTGGTGGGGCGCGGGCTCCTGGCTATCCCATCTTCTTGGCACATGGAATGACAGCAGCGACAGATAAACGCAAGCGCAAGAAAGGTGCCGGATCGCCCCGCTCGATGTTGCCGCTCAAGGAGATGGAAGCTGCGGCTTGGCTGGCGCGCGGATCTGCTGGCGCGGTGGGCTGGTACTTGGTCGGGAGCGTTCCGTTCTGGACGGCGCTGGTCCTATTCTGGGGCGATATGCGGTTCAGTCACGCGGCGCGTGAATCCTGCATTCTATTCTCCCTATTCCTGAGCCTGACGTTCGTCTGGATGAAAGCCTGCCAAGCTGGCTACACGACGCACCTGCGGCGGCTGTTGGGAGACGAAGTCCCCGCGTGGACACCTGCTACGATCTTTCACATGGTCTGCCGGCAGGCGGTCCTGCAGGCCAGCGGGATCATCATCCTGCCGCTCGCGGCTGTGGTGGCCCTGCCCTTTGGCTGGTGCTACGCGTTCTACCAGAACCTAACGGCGCGGGAGCAACCAGACCAGACGCTGCGAAGGCTGGCGCACGAATCATGGGAGCTGGCCAAGCTGGCGCCAAAGGAAAATCATCTGGCAATCTGGCTGGCGAGTCCGGCCATGATTTGGGCAGTGGCCATCGTGGCGGGCGCGCTCGGCGCAGGCAGTTCAATGGTCGATAGTACCGTACTGGGTGGCATCGGCTGGCTGTACATGATCATCGCGATTCTGGTGGCGCTGATGGCACCTGTGCCGCTGCTCGTGGCGGCGAATATCGCGGTATTTCTGATGGCCCTTCCCTATTTGCTGCGCATCTGTCTGGGCATCGAGACCATGATGACGATGGCTCCGGGTCGGGTGATGACCAGCCCGACGTTTCTGCTGATCGTGACCTGCGTTACGTACTTTTTGCTGGACCCGATCATGAAGTCCTTTTACGTGCTTCGCTGTTTCGCGGGGGCCTCACGCACCAGCGGGGCAGACCTAAAGCTGCGCTGGCGCAAGATGTTCACGGTGGCGCTGCTGGTCTTGCTCGTGCAGACCTCGTACGGCAACACGTCACAGCCGGAGTTCGACCGCTCTGTAGACCAAATTCTAAGCGAGCGCGAATTTGCTTGGCGCATGCCACGAGATCCGCTCGAGATCGACGACGAACTCGCTGGCGACCTGCTCGGCCCGTACGAGCAGTTTTTGGAGTCGCTTCGGGAGCTGTATGAAAAGTTTATGAGGTGGCTGGAGAAGTTCCGACCTGAGCCTCGTGCGGCGAATTCGGGCAAGGAGGGCATTGCCTGGGAATCGACGGTGACCCGCCTGTTACTGTTCGTGGTGACAGCATTGCTGATCTACCTGACAATCATGATGATTCGTGCTTGGCGACGGCGTATTCCAGAGATCGAGACTGAAGCTGAGCCAGTGGTGGTGGCGCCGGACCTCGCGGATGAGAATGTAGACGCCGGGGCACTTCCTGAGTCCGCCTGGATGACAATGGCCCGCGAGATGGCCGATGGTGGTGATCATCGGCTGGCAATCCGCGCGCTCTTTCTGGCGTCGATTGCGCATTTGAGCGACCGCCACTTGGTGCACGTCGCCCGCTTCAAGTCCAACGCGGACTATGAGCGTGAGCTGACTCGCCGCGGGCACGCGCTCCCTGAGTTGCTGCAGAATTTCCAGGACGGTCGCCGCAGCTTCGAGACGATCTGGTATGGAACCACAGAGGCGACAGAAGAACGCTACCGGCAGTTTCGCGAGACCACAGAGGAGATTCTTTCGGATGCGTAAGCACTGGCAGATTATGTTGATCTCGTTGGTCCTGTTGGTGGGTCTGGGCGCGGTGTGCTGGCGCCTGCTGGCGATCAACCTCGGTGCCTCGCAATACGCGAAGTACTCGTCGCTGCGCAGCGACCCGCTGGGGACTAAGGTGCTGTATCGTGCCTATGAAGCGATGCCAGAGGTGGAGGCCAAGCGCTGGATCCGGCCGTTGTACATGCTCGAGCCCAAGGACAGCTTGGTGGTGCTGGCGGGGACCGGCCAGAGCTGGGCTATCTTCTCTGAAACGCTCCCGCTGACAGAGCTCCAACGTCTAGCGACAGATGGGAACCGCGTGCTAGTCTGCTTTGGGGAGGTCTCGTCCTACATGGTCGATCCCGAGGAAGCGGAGGAAGAGACGAAGGAAACTGAAGAGCCCTCCCGCGTGCTTCCCTGGCCTGCGAGGAAAAAGGAAAGCGACGACGCCGCAGAAAAACAAGAAGAAGAGCCGCCCAACCCCTTGTACCATGACTGGGGGCTGGTCCTCGTTTCCCACAGGGCGGTCGGCCCCGCGTGCACCCCCGCTGCTAGAGGTCTGCAAACGCCGCCAAGCTGGCGAGCCGAACTGGCGCTGCAATTGGAGGATGAAGCCTGGACCCCGCTTGTTACCGACTCCGCAGGAGCGGTCTGGATGGCAGAGCGGAGCTTTGGCCGCGGCTCCATCGTGGCCTGTGCCGACTCGTACTGGCTCAGTAACGAATCGCTGGCCAAGGATCGCTCCAGCGACGCCATACTCTGGCTGGTCCGTGATAAAGCCACCGTGATTTTCGACGAAAGCCGCCTCGGGGTGACCACGCAGCTCGGTGTCGTTGGGCTGGCGCGGCAGTACCGCATGCATGGGTTTGCAATCGGCCTGCTGCTGGTGGTTCTGCTTTACATCTGGCGGGCATCCGCTGCGTTCTTGCCGCCAGACGAACTCCCGGCAGACAGCTTGGTGCGGGGCCCGCGAATGGATGGGCTAACCGCCTTACTGCGCCAGAACATTCGCCCTCGCGACCTGCTGCAGACCTGCCATGACGCCTGGCAACGCACGCTACGCAGCTCACGTCAGGTGCCGAAGGAGCGCGCCATACGCATCAAGCGCCTGTGTCAAGACGAGTTGCCAGCGAAAGAGTTGCACACTGAGATTCTACAACGTTACAAAACCATCTGCCGGCTGATGGCCGGGAAGGACTGATCATGGAGACAACGCCACTACCCGACCTGGTCGCTCGCGTTCGCGAGGAAGTTGGCAAGGTAATCATTGGCCAAGATGCGATCGTGGACCGCACGCTGGCTGTCATTCTGACACGGAACCACGCGTTGCTGGAAGGCGTACCGGGCGTCGCCAAGACGCTCCTGGTGCGGACTCTGGCGCATGTCATGGGCTGTGCCTTTGGCCGCATCCAGTTTACGCCAGATCTGATGCCAGCAGATATCACCGGAACAAACGTGTTCAACCTCAAAGAGAACGCGTTTACCTTGGTCCAAGGCCCAGTCTTTACGACCTTCCTGCTGGCCGATGAGATCAACCGCGCGCCCGCCAAGACCCAGGCAGCGCTGTTGCAGGCCATGCAAGAGCGCGAAGTCACCATCGACCGCACGACCTACAAACTCGGGGAGAATTTCACGGTCTTCGCCACCCAGAATCCCGTGGAATACGAGGGTACGTACCCACTGCCCGAAGCGCAAAAGGATCGCTTCCTAGTGAAGGTGAACATGGACTATCCGGATGCCGATGACGAGCTGACACTGGCGCGCTCAATGCTGGGCGACCCGCCTGAATCCCGGCTGGGAGATGTGCAGGCGGTACTGACCGAGGAGAGCCTCATTGCCGCCAGGCGGGGTCTGAATGACATCACGGTACGGGATGAGTTGGTGCAGTATGTGGTCAACATTGTGCGGGCGACCCGATCCCACGAATCCGTGTTGGTGGGCGCTGGTCCGCGGGCCACGCAGGGCTTGCTGCTGGCGGCTCGGGCTTCGGCGGCAATCGGGGGACGGGACTTCGTCACCCCCGATGACATCAAGGACTTGGCGGTGGATGTACTGGGCCATCGCGTGCTGCTGCGGCCGGAGTTTGAACTGGAAGGCATCTCCGTGGCTGATGTGCTGCAACGTGTCCTCCAAGTGGTCACCGTCCCGCGCTGAGCGGAATCTATGCGAATCGTTCCTTCCATGCGCCTGCTGTTCTGGGCCTCCCTTGTGTTCGTGCCTATGCTGGGCTGGGCCACAAGTGGCGCGGATACTGCTGGCTTGGCCTCGTTGATTTTGGTAGCGTTTGTGCTGCTGATGGTGGTCGATGTGGCCATGGGGGCGAACCAGCCGGTGCCGACGGCATCGTTCGCCGATAAGATGCGGCTGATTCGGGATGTGGAAGACGAGCTTTATGTGACCGTGCAGCACGAGAATCCGAACGCCCACTCTGTCCGGTTGGGATTGCTCGTGGATCCTGCCTGTCAGGCACAGCCGTTGGTCCAGCGCACCACGCTCCCTGCTGCCAGTGCGGCCCGGGTGGCCTGGCGCGTTCGCTGCGGCGAGCGCGGTGATTTTGCCGCAAAGGGCGTGGTCTGCGAACATCGTTCCCCGTTGGGCCTATGGGAGCTGCGCCGAACGCTTGAGGCGGAAGGGACGATCCGTGTATACCCGAATCTGCGCCAGGATCGCAAGCAAATCGCGGCCACCTTCATGCGCCGGAGTGGCTTCGGCCAGAAGCTGCAACGCCACGTCGGCCAAGGCCGCGAGTTCGAACAGCTTCGCGAGTACAGTCCCGGTGACAGCTATGATGAGATCCATTGGAAGGGAACGGCAAAACGCGGCTACCCGATCACCAAGATTTTTCAGGTGGAGCGCACCCAAGAAATCTACGTACTCATGGACACCTCACGCCTACTGTCCCGGCCCTGCTCTGATTCGGACGAACCGATTCTCGAGCGCTACGTCAATGCTGCCTTGGCGCTGGCCATGGTGACCGAGCGTACCGGGGACATGCTGGGCTTGATGACCTTTAGCGATCGCGTACACCGCTTCCTGCGAGCCAGTGGCGGGCATGGCCACTTCCTGACTTGTCGCGAGTCGCTGTACGATGCCAAGGCCAGCCATGTCTCGCCCGACTTTGGCGAGATGGCGTCCTTTATTCGCCTGCGTTTGCGACGCCGGGCGCTGCTGTTGGTCCTGACCTGCCTGGATGACCCGGTGCTGGCCGAGAGCTACTACGAGAGCATCGGCCTGTTGAATCGGCAGCATCTGGTCGTCACCTGCGTGGTCTCGCCCAACTTCTCCCAGGCGCTATTTGAAAATGAAAAGGTGACTTCTGCAGCCGCTGTCTATGAAGAGCTCAGCGCGCACCTGCGCTGGCAGCAAATCCAAGAGCTCAAAGTCAAGCTGAGGGCCGTGGGCGTAAATTTGCAGACATTGTCGGCGACCGACACCTGTACAGATCTGGTGAGCAGCTATATGGATATCAAAAAACGGCAAGTCCTGTGATTCTTGATCTACACACATTCGTGCAGCGCGAACGCCCCTTCTGGACCGAACTGGAAGCCATGCTGGGCGTGCAGGCAGACACCATACAATCCAAGCGCAGCCTGGAGGAGATCACGCGCCTTCACTACCTCTACCAGCGAACCGCTGCGGACCTCGCAAAGATTCAGACGTACTCGGCAGACCCTGATACCGGGGCCTATCTCTCCGAGCTGACCGCGCGCGCTTACGGCGAGTTGCACGGGACTCGGCGCGAGCGAATCACTCGGCGACAAGTGAGTGCCTGGTTGTGGACAGGAATCCCGCGCACAATCCAGACCCACCGCAAGGCCTTGCTGATCTCCACGCTCTCAATGTTCCTAGGCTGCGCGTTCGGGGGCGTGATGTTGGTGGTCGAGCCAGCAGCCAAGACCGCGCTCGTCCCCGCCCAGTTTCACCATGTTCTGCAGGACCCCGACCAACGCGTGGCGCAGGAGGAATCTGCGCCCGAAGTCGCCAGCAGTGGCCAGATGACGGAATTCTCGGCGATGTTGATGACCAACAATATCCGCGTCTCGCTACGTGCTCTCGCCCTGGGGATGACCTATGGCATCGGGACGATCATCATGCTCTTCTACAACGGGATCATCCTGGGCCTGGTCACCATAGATTTTATTCTGGAAGGGCAGAGCGTATTTCTGCTGGGCTGGCTGCTCCCGCATGGTGCGATCGAGATTCCGGCGATCCTGTTGGGTGGCCAGGGTGGCTTGATGCTGGCTGGTGCCCTGATCGGCTGGTCAGACCATCGCCGAGCCAGAGAGCGACTGCGGTTGATCGCACCGGCGCTCTGCACCATTGTCGGGGCCTTGATTATCATGCTGATCTGGGCTGGCCTGGTCGAGGCATTTTTCTCGCAGCTGCACGCGCCGATCATTCCGTACAGCCTGAAGATCTCCTTTGGTTGTCTCGAGCTTGGGGCGCTTGCCTGGTACCTCTTTCGGCCGTTGCCAGCTGTGGAGGACGAGTTGTGAACGGTGCCCCAAAACTCCGGATACGCACCCAAGATGGGGTGACCTTTGCCTATCAAATCGCGGGCCCATTTTCGCGCTTCCTGGCTTGGTTGACGGATCTGTGCTTGGTCCTGGCTGTGACAGCAATCGTCAGCCAACTCACGGCCGTGATTTCCGTTTTTCCTTCGCTGGCAGGCGCGACCATGATGTTGGCGGGATTCGCCATCTGGACCGGCTACGGGATCCTGTTCGAAACGCTCCTGCATGGTCAGACTCTGGGCAAGCGCTTTTTGCAGCTGCGGGTGGTCGACCAGACTGGCCACGTGCTGTCCTTTCCGCAGGTCGTCGTACGAAATTTACTGCGTGGGGTCGATATGCTGCCAGTAGCCGGGTTGCTCGGTGGTGTTTGCGTGCTCCTGAACCGCCACGGGCAGCGCCTCGGCGATCTTGCCGCAGGGACGGTCGTGATCGTCAACAATAGGTTCTCGCAGCCGGACTTCAGCCAACTTGGGGTACCGAAGTACAATTCACTGCGTGACTACCCGCATCTCGCGGCGCGGCTGCGCCAATTGACGTCCCCGGAGATGGCGGCGACGCTCCTCGACGCCCTGATGCGGCGCGAGGACCTCGAGCCGCAGAGCCGCGCTACATTATTTGCGGACCTCGCAACCGATGTCCGGAGCTTAGTCCGCTTCCCGGACGCCGTCTTCATTGGCGTCTCTGACGAGCAGTGCATTCGCAATACCATTGACATCATCTACCGAGAGAAGAGGGTGTGAGTCACGGCGAACAGCGATTTGAGCCGAAGCCAGGGACTTCTCGGAATTCCTGGGCTGTCCTGATAATCTTTTTTCTGGCCGGAGTCTTTCTGGCTCGCGGAATGACCATACCGCCGTGGCGTTCGATTATCTGCGGTTCGCTCGTCTCTCTCGTTGCCCTTTATACTGTTCCCGCCACGCTGGCAGCAGGCGCTACCTTCGTCTTCACTCCCGACGGGATTCGCCGAGAGCATCGCGGTGGCACCGTATCTCTAGCCTGGTAGGACCTCAGCGAGTTGGAGTTGCTTCAACTGATGAACGGGGCTCTTGAGCTTGTGATCAAGCTCAAGGATGGAACGCCCAAGCTCGAGATTCCCACCAGTAGCTTCCCGAATGGCGGGCTGGACCTGCTCGCTGAGGTCGAACGGCGGCGGCACCCGCGATTCGAGCACAACACGCTAGTGTGGACACAGGAAGTGGTCGCTCCTGGGGATCGATCAGGCGATTCAGATCGTCGGCAAGACGCTCAAGTTGCGCCCGCTGGCAGGACCTCGAATGGCTACCTGGAGCACTGTCCGGCTCCAAATTGGGGTATGTCCGCATTACGCATACCGATGGAGAAACGCAAATCCCACAATCCGCAGCAGGCATTCACTACTTCACGTTCGCGATGAAGTATTTCTACGGCTTCGGCAACCGAGTCAATCCAGCAGCGGCGGTGGATGAAGAAGCAATGGCGCGATTGAGCGAGGCACGAGCAAAAAGAACCTGGATGCGCCTGCTGCGTATGACACTGCTCCTCGGGGTTGGCATGACAGGCATGTGCACCTGGCTTGGCTGTGGAGCCTGGAAGGACTACAACGCTAAAAAACGGGAATGAGGCGATCGCGATCATCGCAGATAAGGAGCCCACAAATCTGGTAACGCTCGAGTATCGTGATCAGAACGGGGATCTGCAATGGCAGGATTTCAACACCAACCTCGACTACTTTGAGACGAGCCAGGTTGGCGATGAAGTGGTGGTGAACGTGCACCCAGCATGTCCACGCACGTAGTATTTCAGCAGAAGATCGACTTCGCTTCTTCGGATTTCGTTATCCTTATGAGCGTCTGCGAGCTCCTTGGCGTAATCGACTACGGCACGGCACTTTGCGGGCTGGCCCGCGTTAATCGCGAGATTGCTCGCCTGGAAGAAGACCTTGAAGAGCGACTCAATCAACGACCGCCGCTTCCGCCAAGTTGACCAGCACTTGCTGGTGTCAGCCAAAGAAAGGTCAGACTTTTCTAAGAACGTGTTTGAAAGATCGCGATTCCTTTGTATCGTGCTGGCCGTTAACTCGAGAGCGGGCGTAGCTCAGTGGTAGAGCATCACCTTGCCAAGGTGGAGGTCGTGGGTTCGAATCTCATCGCCCGCTCCAGTTTACGATCAGCCAAGACGCCAGTCATTACGACTGGCGTTTTTGCGTTTCTAGGGTCGCTCGCGCTCCGCGGCAAACCGAGTCTGAAGATGCTGAAGAATCGGATGATTCAGCTGTGGGTACTTCTCTGCCCCCCATGAAAGCAGCCAGCCCAACTCCTCTAGGCGCAGCACGTAGCTGACGGCGATCACTCCGCACGCGGCAAGCGCGCAGATCGCGCCGCTCTGTGCCAGATAGCCCACATTTCCGAGCGCACCGAAGACACGAGCCGCTAGGCTGACATTCGACAGCACCCATTCAATCCCGCCATAGCAGCCCAGAGCCACGCATAGCGAAGTCGCCCCGACGGCGCCCACCGAGAAAAAGCTTGAGCGGATCGCAGGCAGATCAATGAACGGGACTACGCGATTGAACAGCCAACCGAGTAACAACACCTTCACAAACCGTGACAGCACAAAGCCGCAGGCCACCACAGGCACCACATACACCGGCGCCACGCCGAGAACCTTGATGCCCATAAAGGACAGCGCCATGCTCAGCGAAGAGCAGAACATGCCGATGATCGCCGGCGTCCACACGGACCGTTTCGAAAAGAACGCCTGCATCAGCACCGATTCCACAGCGGCAAAGGACAGCCCCAGCACATAGCAGGCATTCGCCGTTGCAGTGGGGCGGACGTGCTCGGCCGTGAACTTCCCCGCCTCGTAAAACCCGCGCGTGAGTGGAAACGAGACCACGACCAGCGCCAGACTCAGCGGCACGAAGACAAACAGCATGGCCCGCGTGGAGTTGCGCAGAATCTCAGCAAATTTGGAGGCGTTGCTGCCTTCTGCGAGCATACAAAAATAGGGAAGCAGCGCGATCGAGACAGCGTACGGCACCAGAAAGTGCACGCTGTCTGCGATCGTCTTGCCAAAGGCATTGGCCGTGATCAGGCCCTTAAACTCCGACAGGATCCAGAGGTGATTGAACACATCACGGACCTTGGCGAAGATTATGCCCACCAGCATGGGCAGGACGAGGACGGCAAAATACTTTAGGTGTACCCCTTTGCAGCGAAGCGTGAGACGCCAGCGCTTTCGCTCCGCTCCAAGCGCCACAATGTGTGTCAGCAGCTTGCAGGTGCCGCCAGCTGCGACCCCGATCATCACCAGCGCCAGCCCAGTCGCCGGACTCATGTCGGTGCGCTTCATCAGCACTCCCGCCGACAGAATCCCGATCACGATCCCCACCTTCACCACCACATCCCCCGCTGCAGCCCAGAAGAAGCTCTCGCGCGAGTTCAGCAGCAGATAGGTCAGGCTCCCCAGGCCCATCCCCACAAGGCCCGGGGCCATCAGCGGAATCAACCGATGTGCCAACGAGAGTTCCGCAGCATTCTCCGGGCCCCATTGCGTGCAGATGTCCGTAGCCAGCGAGGGCATGAAGATCAGGACCAACGCAATCCCCACCAAGGCCACGAAATAGCCATTGAACATGACACTGGCAAAGCGCCAGGCCTCGCGCTCGCCGTCCTGCTCCTTGAAACGCATGAACGCCGGCAAAAAGACTGGCCCGAACGATTCCTCACCGACCAGGAAGATGGTCAGGAAGATAAACTTGAAGGTCGCGACGAAGACATCACGCTCGGTTTCGTCGAAGAACCTGCCCAGATAGTGGTTCTGTGCCAGACTGATAAACTTCACCAGAATATGCGCCAGCACCACCAGCAGAGCTGCGCGTAGGATGCGATCGCGCCAGGATTTCTGTGTCGCCATAGGGAATGCTTCATCGCTAGGATTCGGGATGTACTCTTTCACTAGGCTCCCGATGCCCACGCATATCAGCGAACTGCTAACTTTCCCAGCTCAGCCTCCCTGCGGCCCAGCAGGCACGAACTCGTTCTAGCGATGGTGCACGCCGCTCGCGCGGCCCTACCTTCCGGCCGATGAAGTGCACGCCCGAGTACGCCCCTGCTCAGTTTCCCGGCGATGGGGCTGGAACGCGTGGCTTTTCGCCAACTCACGGTTACCCCAATCAGAATCCTTGAACGCAGCCACGATCGCCCCATGACGCCTCCCTTGCGCAAGCGCTATTTTTCACTTCTTGAGCTTCTTATCGTGATGACTCTCATCGCCCTCGTGCTGGGGATCGCCATCCCACGCATGGGCTACGTCCCTTATCACATTCAAAAAACACAAACCCTCAAGAGCCTGAACATTGCCTTGCATACTGCGATGAACCGAGCAGTGGCCAGCGGCTCACAGACCAAGCTGGTTCTGGATATCAACGCACACAAGGCCACAATCAGCGAGGTTAGCAATGGCCCCAAATGGACCGTCAAGACGGAAAAGAAGGCGGAAGGCCCGGTCGCCGACCATTTCAGGAAATACAGCAGCTTCGATCTGCCGAAAGACCTAGTCCTAGACGAAGCCTCGTTGGACCGCTACTGGGAGGACAGCCAGGCCATCTTCCACTTCTTCCCGAGCGGCGAGGCATCCGGCCCAGTAGTGCCCTTACTGATCGGCATCGATCGCATCGAGGTAAGTGTCGACGCACTGACTGGCCGGCCGATTGTTATCGAGAAAAAGGGGTACTATTGAGCATGAAGCGTCGCCGGTTTACCCTTGTCGAGGTTTTGATTGCTGTGGCTATCCTTGGCTCTGCACTTGGTACTACCCTAGCGATTGCTGCCCAAGCCCAGCTGGACCTGATCCGCGCGCAAGAGCGCTGGGCCGACCACCACGCACTCGAGCAAGCCATCGAGCACTACCTGCTTCAGGATCCACGCGAGCTAGATGCCCCGGGTGACCTGTTGCATGGTGGCTATAGCGCTTCCTGTACCGTGGTGCCGATCGAAGAAGGTCTCCCGGAATATGCAATCGACCCGTACCAAGGCTGGGTTCTATCTAGCTACACCATCCAGGTCACCAACTCGATCGGCGACGTCGCCGGTGAGCAAATTATTTATAAATGGCTGCCGGAAGACGACCTGTGAAGCGCCACGCCTTTACCCTGATCGAGGTCCTGGTCGCCATCCTGCTGCTCTCTATGGTGATGAGTGTATTGTTCCTCGGCACCTACTCCATCTCGAAGAGCTGGGAACGCATCCATCGCCAGGCGAGCGAGTTTGAGGAGATTCTGGTGCTCGACCGTGCCATCGATAACATGTTCTCAAACATCATCCCCTTTCGCTGGCCCAGTGATGAGGAGAGCATCCAGCGCCGTGAGCTCATTCACTTTGACGGGCAACCGACCAACACCGTCTTTGCCTACTTGCACAAGGTCAATCGTATCGGCCCTGTAGGCCAGGAGCATCGCTGGGAAAAGAGCGAAGGCGGCATTCGATTTTGCCATGTTACCGTGGAAGAAGACGAACTCGTCGCCTACTATTGCAACCGGCCCCCGTTTCCCGAAGACCTGCGCAGCGAGCGCCTCTCGCGATCCGTCCTCTCGCAGAACGTCGCCTCCGTCGCCTTCACCTATCTCGACCTCGACCAAGACGCACTGGACTGGGTCGATGACTGGGAAGATCGCGACTACCTGCCGCTCGCCGTCCGCCTCAGCGTCAAATGGGCCGATGGCCGCGCCGACAGCTGGCTGCGCCGAACCGCTGGTTCCGGCTTCTTCGAGCACTACGGAATTCGTGAAATGGACAAACGGAAATTTGTCCAATGAGAAGGCAAAAACGCGCCAACCGCGGGATCGCCCTCATCATCGTGCTGGGCATGGTCTTCCTTTACGCACTGTTCGCCAGCATGATGGTGATTGCCGGCCGCATCTCCACCATCAGCGAGCGCGTGCACACCCGGCGCACTGAGGCCAAGTACGCCGCAGAATCCGCCACAGCCATGGCCATGTGGCTAACTGCCACCTACAACTTCCGTAACCCCCTGAAGGGCACCGATGAAGAAGAACCCGGCACCACCCGGTGGGTCCCCGGCGCCGGAATCAGCAACATGACCTTGCCCGGCGGACTCATCGCCAACGTCAAGATTTACGACCTCAATCGCGGTCGCAACATCCACCGGTTGGCCAGCGACCGAGCGCGTATCGTCGCCACCATCGCCGAAGAGGATGAAGAGCGCCGTGCCCAGATGGACGACATGTTTGCCACTTACTTGGACTACATCGACCGCGATGACGTCCACTCCGCCGTCGGAGAAGGTCTCGAATTTGAAGACTACGAGGGCCTAGGCCTCGAAGGCTTTCCACGGAATGGCCCCATGCAGTTCCGCGAAGAAATGTACTGGATCAGAGGCGCCCAGCACCTGATCAACCCCTCCGGCCGCTACAACTTCGACGAGACCATTCCCGGGAACAACTTCCGTGTTATCCCGCCCAAAGACACCCGAAACCGAGTTCCCGGCGGCGTCGACCCCCAGCCACAGCGCACCGATTTTTGGTCCGCTCCCATGAACTACATTCTCGCCACCATGCCCGTACTAAGCGAAGACGAACTTGATATCGTTCGCACCTGCCACGGCAGGGGTCGGCAGATCTCCGACGACATGCGCGACTGCCTCGGCCAAGAGCTCCATGCCCAATTATCCCAGTTTTTCTCGTTTGATGAGACGCCCACCGTTGTATTTACCATTATCACCACTGCTGCGTATCCCGATGGGTCGGTTGCACGGCGTGTAGTAGCCACACTCAACCTGCGCAACGTCCCGGCCGCGCCCACAAGCCGCGTCTCGGCCGTTGCCCGGAACACCATCCAATACTGGCAGTGGCAAGCATTTTGAAACACACCACCGCACTTCTGATCCTCCTCCTACCCGGCATCACCTTTGGCGAAGCCATCCAGTTGCGCGACGGCACCGTCCTACATGGCGAGATCACCGCCCAAACGGCCGACCACGTCCAACTAAAAACTACCCTTCTGGGGCTGCTCGATATCCCACGCGCGGCCATCAAGCCAGTCTCACCAGCCAACGCCACTGCCGTCGTTCAATCCTCTCCTCTCCAGAAGAAAGCTGCGACCAAGGACAACTGGCGCTTCGAGATCAGCGCAGGGGTCACCGGAAAATCCGCCCAGCGCGAGTACAACCGCGTCTATGGCAGCTTTGCCGCCCAGCAGAAGACTGCCCGCAAGAGCCTCAAGACCTACATGCGTGGGAACTACGCCCAGCGTGACGAGGACGCCGTAAACAACGAACTCGTCGGCGGCGTCGACTTATACACACGCTTCTGTGGGCGCAACTCCGTGTACATGCGCAACGAGCTTGAAACCGACGCCATTGAACAGCTGACTCTGCGTTCCACTGCCAGCGTGGGCCTTGGCTACTTTCTCTTTGACGCCAAACCACGCTCGCTCGAAGCCCGTCTCGGCAGCCTTTGGCGCTTCGAAGAATACGAAGACGGCCAGAGCTCTGCCGAGCCCGGTGTCGACATGGGGCTGTTCTATACCCAGCGCTGGTCCAATCAAGGCAAGCTTGCCAGCTCCGTCCGCTACACCCCGCTGCTCGAGGGTGATAATCACCTCCAGCTCGAACTTGAGAACCGACTCGACATGCCCGTAAGCGCCAGTGGTTCCCTAAAACTCCGGCTCGAGCTGCGCAATCTCTACTCTGACATCGCCAAGGAAATGCAGACTACCTACAACACCCTCTTGGTCTACTCCTTCTAGTGTGGTATCTCGCAAGTTCGTCGGTCGATGCAAGAGGCATTTCGGATTTTCCAACGAACTTGTAACACGCCACACTAGCATCCCGGGAATATCCAACAGCCAGCGAATCTCGAATGCGCAAAGGCCGGGGATGACGCCACTTTTCATTTGGCAATTCGTTGCTGCCTGTTAGTGATTCATTTTTCTGCGGCGTGTGCCCCCACCATCCAGCGCAACTGCCCCTTCGGACTACAAAAATAACGACGGCACGATAGAGTAGCCTAAGTTTCCCAACACCCACGGCAGAGTGATGACCACAGTTACCATTCAGCATGTCCAGAAGGCCTATGAGAAAGGCAAACCGGTCCTTTCCAATATCGACGTAAGAATCGGTGCCGGTGAAATGTTCTTCCTGCTTGGCCCCAGTGGCTGTGGTAAGACCACTCTGCTCCGCCTAATCGCTGGCTTTCTGCAGCCAGACGACGGCCAGATCCTCTTTGACGAGCAAGACGTCACCTCGCTGCCTACCGAAGCAAGAGAGACTGCCCTCGTCTTCCAGAACTACGCCCTCTGGCCACATATGACCGTGCTTGAGAACGTACTCTTCGGGCTCCAGATTAAGGGAATAGACAGCAAGACACGCAAGGCAAGAGCCATGGAAGCGCTAGAAGTCGTAGGACTTGTGGAGTTCGCAAACCGCAGAGTACCGGCGCTTTCCGGAGGCCAACAACAACGCGTGGCCTTGGCCCGTGCCATCGTCGTGCGCCCCAAAGTCCTGCTGCTCGACGAGCCACTCTCAAATCTCGACGCCAAGCTGCGCCAGCTAATGCGCTCCGAGCTGCGGCGAATCTGCAAAGAAGCCGGCCTCACCTCTGTCTACGTCACGCATGAGCAGAAAGAGGCGTTAAGCATGGCCGACCGCATCGCCGTAATGCACGGCGGCATCATGCAGCAAGTCGGCACCCCGCGCGAGATCTACCTCAAGCCCGCCAACCGGTTCGTCGCCGAGTTCGTCGGAGACATCAATCGCCTGCCTGCAGAAGTCACCCAGGTGGATGGTGCGAGTTGCCAAGTTACCAACCCGTTCGGTGAGTTCCGCGCCCGTGTACATCACCAAGGCTTCAACATCGGCGACAAAGCCCAGGCCTGCATTCGCCCGGAAGCCCTTGCCGTACAGAGTGGCATCACCCAAGGCGAAAACAGCTTCGAGGCAGAGATTATCGGCATCACCTATCTGGGCGAGATCGGGCAGCTGGACCTGAACGTCCAAGACTTCCACATTCGCGCCTTCGAGCTCCACCCGCCCATGCGCGCGGTCGGCGAGATGGTCACCTGCTTTGCCCGTCCCGAGGATCTCTTTCTGTTGCCAGCGGAAGGCGACGGCTGAGTGGAACGGACGATTCTGAATACGAGCCGGGTGGCAGTCGCCGGCCTCGGCCTGCTCGGCGGCTCAATTGCGAAAAGACTCACCCGGATCGGCGCTAGAAGCGTCTTCGGCATAGCTCGTCGCACCGAAGTGCTCCAAGCGGCCTGTGACGCAGACATCCTCGAAGCTGGCAGCGACAATCCCGCCGAGATTCTGCCGGTCGTAGACCTCACCGTCATCTGCCTACCGCTGACGGCCTCCGTCGCCTTTATCAAGCAACATGCAAAATCCTTTCGCGCTGGCAGTCTGGTCACAGATGTCGGTAGCGTAAAAGGCTCAGTCGTCCGCGAAGTTCGCGACCTCCTCTTTAATCAGGGCGTCTATTTCATCGGCTCGCACCCGATGGCCGGGTCCGAAAAGTCCGGGCTCGAACATAGCGATGCCGACCTCTATCAGGATCGCATCGTCTTTCTCACCCCCACAGAAGATGACGAGCCCGAAGCCGTCGAACTCCTCCGCATATTTTGGGACCAGATGGGTGCTCAGGTCTACGAGCTGCCAGCGAACCGCCACGATGCCGCGGTCTCTCGAGCCAGCCACGTCCCCCACCTGCTTTCCAGCGTACTGGTCTCTACCGTGCTGGACGATGGCGACGTCGATGCCCAACGCCTCGCCTGCGCTGGCGGCTTTCGCGATGTCTCGCGAATCGCCGCGGCCCAGCCACAGATGTGGCTCGATATCTTTCGCCACAACAAGCAATCCGTGCTCGAAACCCTAGACGCCTTCGATGCCAAGCTCCAGACGGCCCGAGCCGCCCTCGAGAACGAGAACTGGGACGCATTGGAGCAAATCCTCAGCCAGGCCCGCGACCAGCGCTGTGCGTGGTTCGATGACTTCAGCAGCACGGCCGAGCCGGAGACCGGCGAGTGACCGCGAACTCCGCAACTTTCGTCGGCCAACTGCTCGCGATTCTCGAGGAAGAGCGAGATACTGGGCACAAGTACGTCGAGGTGAGCCCGGAAAACTTGCAGGCCCTCTCACTCATCGCCAGCGCCCAGCCTCCGCGGCCTGTCCCTCCAGCCACCACAGCACCCGTACCGGATGCCCCCCCCAAAAAGCCAGTCGCCCACGTGCCCTCGCAGCCACGCCCAATCGCGGAAGTGCTGCCACAGCTCAGACCCGTCGCTGCGCGGCCTGCGAGCATGCCCACTCTCGAGCAGGTCCCCGAAATAGCCGCCCTTAGCGAGCTCTTCCAGCAGGATACCTCCTGCCCTAGCTGCGCCCGTGCTGAGCAGCGCTCGCTGGGCCGCGGGCCGGCCCGGGCCGACCTCGCAATTGTCTCGGCCAGGCCACAACAAGACGAAGTCGGTGCCGCAGGCGAGTTGCTAGAGAAAATGCTCGGTGCCATGAACCTCACTCGCCGCTCCCTCTATTTTACCAGCACCATTCGCTGCCAGCCGGATTTTGTCGACGTCGATATCCCGGACACCATCCCTTGCTGCACGCACTACCTACGGCGCGAGCTCGAGTTGGTCCGGCCCAAAGTCATCCTGCTCTTCGGCAGCGTCCCGCTACAGGTGCTATTCCAGAAGCGCCTCGAAAACACCCGCGGCACTTGGCTCGAGCTCGATGGAATTCCCTGCCTGGCCACCTATCCGCCCTCGTATCTCCTTTTCATGGAGCAATTCAAGCGAACCGTCTGGGCGGACCTGAAACTGGCCATGGCGCGTATCGCGGCAGAATGAGCGACCACGGCTGTTACGGGCTCTGCCAAGCTTGCGGCACCACGCACACCCTGGGCGCCGCCAATGCGCGCTACCACGCGCTCCAGCTCATGGCAGAATTCGAAGCCCTGCAACGGCTCGACTTCCTCACCGATGCGGCCTCCGCAAATCCAAAATTGGCGTTCGACTATCTCTTCCAACTAGAGCGCGGCCACATGTTCGGCGTCCTCGAGTGTCGGGATGCCGAGGGCAAGACCGTGGTCCTACGCGCTTTTTCCTCGCTCTATGGCGGAGTTCGCAATATTCCCGGGTGGGTCGGTTCCTTGCTAGCCGAGAATCACTACCAGGACCTCGTCCTTCCTGCACAGGCGCTGATCAAACAGGATACAGCGGCCTTGGCGCAAGTCGAGGACGCTGATCGCCGAGCTGAGATATTTGCCCAGCGCAAACGGCGTTCCCAAGAGCTCTTTGCCGTATTGCCGGACCTCTATCTGCTTCACAACTTCTCAGGCCAATGCCGGAGCGTGCGCGAAGTCTATCCGAACGAGCGGGCGATGCCCGGAGGCGTGGGCGAGTGCTGCGCCCCCAAGCTCCTGTGCCACGCCGCGCAGGCCGGGCTTACGCCGGTCGATCTCGCCGAGTTCTATTGGGGTGGCCTCAGCGGCAACAAGCGCAGTGGCGAGTTCTATCCGAGCTGCGAAGAACGCTGCAGACCCATTCTGGGCTTTGTTCTGTGTGGCCTCGATGACTGATCTCGAGTACCTCCATATCGACGATGCCTTTGTCGTGGTCTGCAAGCCATCGGGCCTGTTGGCAGTCCCCGGCCGCGGCCCGGAAAACGCCGATTGCGTGACCGCGCGCGTGCGAGATAAATTCGCGGATTGCCCGGTCCAACCCGAGGCGCATCGGCTCGACATGGATACCTCAGGGCTCATGCTGGTAGCCCGCTCGAAAGAGGCTAAGCGGGCCTTATCCATCCAGTTTCAGAACCGCGAAACCGACAAGCGCTACGTCGCCATCCTCACCGGCGTACCCAGCGAGCAATCCGGCTCGGTCGTTCTGCGCTTTCGCTTGGATGTGGACAATCGCCCCCACCAGATTCATGACCCCGTCCAGGGCAAGCTCGGCATTACCCACTGGGAAGTCGTCCAAGTCGAGGAGGGCCGTGCCCGCGTCCTGCTGCATCCAGTCACAGGTCGAACGCATCAACTGCGCGTGCACATGGCCCATGAGTTGGGAGTCGGCCTGCCAATCGTCGGCGATCCTCTCTACGGCGCTGGCACCGGCCCTGGGAAAATGCTGCTGCACGCCTTCGCCCTGGCCTTCACTCATCCTGTAAATGGCGAACGCTGCGAGTTCTTCTCACCACCGCCGTTCTAGTGTGGATAATTCATACGAAAAGGTGTCCAGACAGCTTGAGTTTGGCGTCGCGATGAAATTGGCGAGTTGATGTGCAATCCCGCCTCGGAGTAGATAGTGCGTGAGTGATTCAAGCTAGCCTTCGCGCCATAAAGCTTGCTCGTGTGAGGATGATCCACTGACTGCGGTGGGTCGTAGCGGCGATATATCTCACCCGGGGTCGATCATGCGCCGCGTATTCAATGTCACGGGAAGTTGCAACCCACAGCGCCACTTTATGGTAGGCATGTCGGGAAAGTTAGCGCGCATTCGGGCTCTGATCGAACGAGGCCACTATTTTGCCATCAACCGGCCCCGGCAATACGGCAAGACTGCCATGCTGTTCGAGTTGCTGCGCCGCCTTGGCGACGAGTATCTGGTGCTGCCACTATCCATCGAAGGCGTAGGCGATTTGATGTTTGACAGCGAAGAGAGCTTGGCCGCTGGGGTCGTGAGCCAGATCGTGCAGACGATCGATTTAATCAACCAGGTCTGCCTGAGACCGTGCAGGCACTCGGCCAAGACGTGACCGACTCAGAAAGCCTTGCGGCTTTTGTCGCCCGCTTTGCTCGAGAGGTTGGGCGCGACATCGTGTTGCTTATCGACGACGTAGATAAGTCCAGCAATAGCCAGGTCTTCCTGAGCTTTCTCGGCCTGCTTCGTCAGGAGTACCTGCTCAGGACTCGAGCGACAACTCCGGTGGGGTGTCGCGGCGCTCCCGGGCTGCCTTCACGAAGTCGCGAAACAACGGATGCGACTGCAGCGGAGTAGACTGGAACTCCGGATGAAATTGTGCGGCCACGAACCATGGATGCGCTGGTAACTCAACAATCTCGACGAGGTCCTTATCCGGGTTTACACCCGTGGACTTCAACCCCTTCTTGCTTAGCTTTTCCCGATAGTCATTGTTAAACTCGTAGCGATGGCGGTGGCGCTCCGAAATCGTCTGCTCTTTGTAGGCCTGATACGCCTTGGAACGTTTCTCGACCTTACACTCGCAGCCCCCCAGGCGCATGGTGCCTCCGAGGTCGGTCACGCCTTCCTGCTCGGACATCAAGTGAATGACGGGATGGGGAGTGTCGGGGGCAAACTCGCTGCTGTGCGCGCCTTCGTATCCGCAGACATTTCGGCTGAACTCCACGACCGCGCATTGCATCCCGAGACAGATCCCAAGAAAAGGGTAGAGCTTCTCACGGGCAAACTGCACGGCCTGAATCTTGCCCTCAATGCCACGATCCCCAAACCCGCCGGGGACCAGAACGCCATGCACGCCAGCCAAGAGGGCCGCACCGCCTTCTGCTTCGAGCTTCTCTGCGTCCACGGCGCGCGTCTTAATGCGTACGCCGTTGGCGATACCGGCATGGTCCAGTGCTTCAAAAATGCTCTTGTACGCGTCACGAAGCTGCACGTATTTACCGACGACTGCGATCTCGACGACACCGTTCGGCGGGCTGATATGACGCTGGCACATCTCTTCCCAGTCGCTGAGATCGACGGCGCGCACATGCAGAGCCAAGTGCTCTAGGATGTAGGTGTCCATATCTTGCTTGGCGAGCTCCAGCGGCACCTCGTAGATGGTGTGAGCGACATCGCGCTCTTCAAACACTAGCGAGCGGTCGACATTGCAAAACAGCGCCAGCTTCTCGCGATGCTCCCGGCCCAACCGTCGCTCCGTACGGCAGACCAGCATGTCTGGAACCAGACCAATCTCCCGCAACTGGGCGACCGACTGCTGCGATGGCTTAGTTTTCAGCTCTCCGGCCGCCTTAATATACGGCACCAGAGTCAGGTGTAAGGAAACCGAGTTGCCTCGGCCCAAATCCTGCCGCATCTGGCGAATCGCCTCGATAAAGGGAAGCGACTCAATGTCACCGACAGTCCCGCCAATCTCGATGATAGCGATGTCTGGCTCTTCTGCGGCAATGGACCAGATCGCTTCGCGGATCTCATCAGTCACATGCGGAATCACCTGCACGGTCTTCCCGTCGTAATCACCACGGCGCTCGCGCTCGATCACCGCGCTGTAGATCCGACCGGTTGTGTAGTTACTCGACTTGCCGCACTGGATTCCGCTGAACCGCTCGTAGTGGCCCAAGTCCAGGTCTGTTTCCGCGCCATCTGAAGTGACGTACACTTCACCGTGCTGATACGGAGACATTGTCCCTGGGTCGACGTTCAAATAAGGATCGAGCTTTTGCATCCGCACTGAATAGCCCCGGCGACTCAGAAGAAGCGCCAGAGAAGCCGTCGTGATGCCTTTTCCCAGAGACGAAATCACGCCGCCAGTGATAAAGATAAACTTGGTTTTAGGTCGGTTTATACGAGAGGATGCCATAAGAAGGTCACACACTGGTTCAATACTGGTATTATCGGGCGCAGGGGCCTCGCACAAGTTGCTAACCTATCGCGCGTAAGGTCGCTGTAAACCGACCTTTCGCTTGTTCGCTGCCGGGGGCCGGGACGGCCCGCTTGCTTTCGTGCTGTCAGGGCGGCTAACTGTGCAACATTACCTTGCGCGCCCGGTAGTGCTGCTGCACAGCATCACGACTGATTTTGCTCCGTCGCCTCGACCCCAGTTCCTCTCTAAGAACCCATGAAGCGTTTAAACGATACTCGTTCTAACTTGCTCGGCGGCCTCTGGATTTTGCTCTTCGCGATAGTCGCGGGACGCTCTCTCTGGGCGAATTGGAATGAGCATGCAGGCCATTTGCTTACAGCTGTCCTCGTCGGGGTGGTTATCGGCTCATTCCTGTCTTGGCTGACCGTCAAAGCTTGGGTCATGAGATATGGCGTGGCCTACCACATTGCGCGACACCTCGGGATAACCTGGAAGAACGCCAGCTTCCTACGTATGGACATCTCGAGCTCCAGGAGCATTGATATGCGCCGAGGGCGTCAAGTGCTGTGTATGGACGGCCAGATGGGGGACACCGCCGAAGTCGGAACTATCAGACGAGAAACGATCGAAGTTGGTGCCGACTCATTCGAGATCTTGCCCATCAATGCAAGCTACTTGCTGGTCCGCAACGGCGGGCCCTGTGTGGTTAGTTTTATTGCCCGTGGGAGAAACGACTTCTATGAATTGGCAGTTGCCACAGTAGACCGGGGCATCCTGCGGGTCTTGTCATTAACACAAGAGGGCGCAAGCGAAGCCATTCGGTCCATTATGCGCTCTGCCAGCAAGGGTTCCTTTTTACGTGGTAAGCTGCTGCAGGTATCCCCCGGACGTGACGCCGTCAACCAGGCAATTCAAGTCTGCGATAAGCCAGTGTTTTGCCCCACGAGGATGACCCTCGCCGGTGAGTTGTTGGCCGTCTTGAACCGCTGCGTCGTCGAACAATCGCGCAATCAAGATCTACTTGCCTCCCATGGACTGGTGGCCAAGACCGGCGTCCTTCTGTATGGCCTTCCGAGGACGGGAAAGACCCTGTTATGCAAGCACCTCAGTGGAGCCTGCAGCGGGCACACAGCAATCGTGCCAACAGCGATGGAGCCCGAGACCATCCGCGAGGTCTTTCGCCTAGCGAGCTACCACCAGCCCGCGCTGGTGATCATTGAAGAGGTCGATCTGCTTGCGACGCGACGCGAGATCAATCGCAACGTGACGAGGATGCAGGAGCTGATAAATGAAATGGCTGGGCCTGCTCCCGGAGCCCGGGCCCTCATCTTTGCGGCGGCGCGAACCGGGAGCCGCGAGCCACCCGTTTGCCTCGCAGACCACGATTTCGACGAGACTCTGTACGAGTTGGTGATATTCGGCGGCGACTTCACCTGCAACATCCTCGGCGTTCCCAATAACGGCCTCGACCTGCCCTGATCAATTTATACGACTTGATGTACCGTGTCGTATTCGACGAACGGCACATGATCAAGCGGCGCCATGCAGCAACGACCTATAGACACAGATGTTCTCATTGTCGGAGCAGGGATCAGCGGACTCTCTACGGCCTGGTTCCTGAAACAACGCGCGCCAGACCTTCGCGTCCGCGTTCTTGAAGCCTCGCCGCGTGCCGGCGGAAAGATCGTCACCCATCGTTCCGACGAGTTCGTCTGCGAAGGGGGGCCAGACGCCATCATCTCCCAGTATCCAGCCGGAGTCGGCCTGATCAAAGAACTCGGGCTCGGCGATGAAATCATCCCCGCCAACCCGGATATTCGCAAAGTCTACGTCCTCCAGAACGATCGCCTGATCCCGCTGGCCCCCGGCTTCCGCCTAACTGTCCCCACCGGCCTTCGCTCGCTGCTGCGCGATCGCTTGCTGAGCTGGCCCGGCAAGATGGCCATGCTGCGCGACCTGTTCGCCGCCCCATTGGCAGAGGGCAGCGACGAGAGCTTGGGCGAGTTTGTGCGCCGTCGTTTTGGCCAGGAAGCACTCGATCGCATTGCCGGGCCAATGATGGCTGGCATCTACGTCGCCGACCCTGAGCTGATGAGTATGCGGGCCACCTTTCCGCAGTTTCTAGCCATGGAAGAAAACGGCAGCCTGATCCGCGGGTTCGCCCGTCTGGCCAGTGCGAGCAAGGGTCCGTCTAAGCCCATGTTCGTAAGTCTCAAAGGCGGCATGCAAAGCCTGATCGAAGCCCTAGAGCCAAGGCTCGATGACGTGCGCTACAACGCCTCCGTACGGTCTATCAGCCGCCGGAATAGCACATTCCAAGTGCTTGAGCACAGCGGCGCCGTGCACAAAACGGGTGCTGTTGTCCTGGCTACCCCTGCCAACGTTTCCGCGGTAATTTTGCAGAGGAACTGGCCCTACCTGTCCGACCTGCTGCGAAAGATCCGGTTCGTCAGTACCGCCACCGTCTCGCTCGCATTCCGACGCGAGGACGTAGGTCGCGAGCTAGATGGCTACGGCTTTATCGTCCCCGCCACCGAACGCTGCCAGTTGCTTGCCTGCACCTGGACCTCCAGCAAGTTCTCCAACCGTTCGCCCGACAGCCACATCCTCCTGCGCGTCTTTATCGGTGGCGCAGCCAACGAGCATCTGGTTGCCCAGACCGATGACGAGTTGATCGCGCTCGCCCTCTTCGAGCTGCGTGACCGCCTCCAGCTGCGCACCCACCCCGAGCATACCGCGATTTCACGCTGGATCTCTGCCAACCCGCAGTATGACGTCGGCCACCTCGACCGGATCGATCGTATTGAGGAATCCGTCTCCGATACGCCCGGCCTCCATCTCACCGGCTGCTGCTATCGCGGCATTGGCATCCCGAGTTGCATTCAACAGGCAGACGAGCTAGTGGAGAGCATGCTCCCGAAATAGAACTCGACCACTGTGCCTATTTGACACAGTTTCGTATTAGCGTAGTGTTTGCGGAGTTCGCAAAACTTGGAGAGGAGTGCCATGTCCCGGAAACCATCCCTGCTGATCGCCGACGATGAACGCAACACGCGCGAAGGCCTCCGCCGAGCGCTGAGCCCAGTGTATGAAGTGTTTCTGGCGGACAATGGCGCGCGCGCCCTGGACATGGTCTTAGAGAATAGCTTCGATCTTGTGCTCACCGACATGCGAATGCCGGAGCTGGACGGCATCTCCTTTGTCCAACGAGTCGCCACTATGGCCAATCCGCCCACCTGCATCGTCATGACCGCCTATGGCTCGATCGACACCGCAGTGGCCGCCGTAAAGGCCGGAGCTGCGGACTACATCACCAAGCCGATCAATCTGGATGATCTTGAGCTGGTCCTGTCCCGCAATCTCGAGCAGCGCAGTCTGCGTACCGAGAACAGGCGTCTCAAGCAGGAGCTGGCGAATCAGTACGCGTTCGAGAACATCATCGGGCGCTCGCCAGCCATGCAGAAGATGCTCGACACTGTGGAGCAAGTGGCCCCCGCGCGAAGCACGATTCTGTTGACCGGAGAGAACGGCACCGGTAAGGAAGTGGTTGCACGCGCGATTCACCAATTGAGCGATCGCGCCGACAAGCCCTTCGCGGCGATTCACTGCGCCGCCCTCGCGCCCTCACTGCTCCAAAGCGAACTGTTCGGCCACGAGAAAGGAGCCTTCACCAACGCACACGAGCGCCGCGCCGGACGGCTCGAAGCAGCCGACGGCGGTACCGTCTTCCTCGATGAAATTGGCGAGATCGAGCAATCCGTGCAGGTGACTCTGCTGCGCGTCTTGGAGTCGCGTTCCTTCGAGCGTGTCGGCGGCTCCAGCCCCGTCCAGTTGGACGTGCGCCTAATCGCCGCGACAAACCGCAACCTGCGCCAGCTGGTGGACGAAGGGAAGTTTCGCGAGGATCTGTACTTTCGGCTCGACGTAATCAATCTGCACATGCCCCCGCTTCGTGACCGCCGTGAGGACGTTCCCTTGCTTTTGGACTTCTTTCTGAAGCAGTACATGGCTGAGAACCAGAAGCCGATTCATGGCTTCGCCCCGGATGTAGTCGACGCCATGGTGGCCTATCACTGGCCCGGGAACGTGCGCGAACTCCGCAACGCCGTCGAGCGCATGGTCGTGATGACGCGAACTGAGCTCATCTCGCTGGCCGACGTCCCCGAGCAGATCCGCGTGTCCTACAATCCCGGCGCGACTGCCGCCGTTGCCACTGGCACGCCACTCACGCACGATGAGAACGAAAGGCTGCTGATCGAGCGCGCGCTCATTGCCCACGACGGCAATCGAACCCGCGCCGCCAAACAGCTCGGCCTGAGCCGGCGGACCATCATCCGCAAGATCGAGAAGTACGGTATCACCTTGTGAGGCACGCATGAGCCTCTTCTGGGCGTTGCTGCGACGCCTGTTCCAGCCGTATACCTGGGGCCTTGCCTGGCGTGATTCGCGCGGCCAGCGCCGGCGTTTGCTGCTCTATCTCTCGTCCATTGCCGTGGGCGTTGCAGCGCTGGTCTCCCTGCAGGCGTTCTGGCGCGATGTCACGCGTGCTATTGACCAGCAGGCCAAGTCGCTGCTTGGCGCGGATCTGGTCGTGCGCTCCCGCGGTGAGTTTCCGGCCGAGATCGACGACTATCTGCGCAAGGTGCCAGCTGCGGAGTTCGCCACCGAGACCCGCTTCTTCAACATGGCGCGATTTCCGCGCCACGATCAGACGCGCCTGGTAGCCGTCCGTGGCATCGAGGGCGGGTTCCCGTTCTACGGCGAGATCGAAACCGAGCCACCGGAGGCCGCGCAACGCTTTCGCTCCGGGGCCCCCGTGGCCATCCTCGAGAGCAGCTTGATGCTGCAGCTAGGAATCCAGCAGGGCGACGAAATGGTGCTGGGCGAGCAGCGCTTCGAAGTCATTGCTAGCCTGACCGCCATGCCGGGCGAAACCGTGGTCATGTCACAATTCGCGCCCCGCGTCTTGATCCATGGCGACTTGGTCCAGGGCACTGGGCTGCTACGCTTCGGCAGCCGGGTATTCCGTCGCAGGTTTCTGAAACTCACCTCTCCCGAGCAACTGCCGGCGATCGCCGAGCAGGCCAAGGCGTGGGAAGCCGAGCATGGCGTCGCCTGGGACACCGTCCAAACTCGCCGAGCCAAGATCGGCAGACGGCTGGACCGGCTCTATCAGTTTCTAAACCTGGTGGCCTTCGCCGCCTTGCTGCTGGCAGGAATCGGGATTGGGACCGCGGTTCACGTGCACGTCAGGAGTAAGATTGCGGAGATCGCAGTCTTGCGCTGCCTCGGCGGGACCATCGCCCAGACTACCGCTGTGTTTGTCGCTCAGGCGATTGGCCTCGGCGTGCTCGGAGGGCTGGCCGGCGCAATCTTGGGCAGTATACTTCAGCTGGCACTACCGGCCGTATTCGGCGAGCTGATGCCGCTGGAGTTGACCCCCACCTTCTCATGGCAGGCAGCAAGCCTCGGCCTTGCCGCCGGTGTGATTGGGACGACTCTATTCGCGATCCCGCCGCTGATCCGGATTCGCCTGGTCTCACCGCTAGCGGCCTTGCGACCCGAGGCGGGCGAGCTGCCCAAGGATCCGTGGCGCTGGCCTGTGTACGGGCTGCTGGTGGCCATCGTCGTGATTGCCGGTGGCCTGACCGCCCCGAATCGGCTACATGGCTTTGCGATGTCTGGCTGTCTCCTCCTCGCAGTCGGGCTACTCAGCTTATTCGGCTGGACCACATTGGCCGTGGTCAAGCGCCTGATTGTACGTGGGCTGCCGTACCCGATCCGTCAGGGACTGCGCAATCTCTATCGTCCCGGCAACCAGACCCTGGTTTTGATCCTGGCCATCGGCCTCGGCTCGTTCCTGCTGGCCACGTTGCACTTCAGTCAGCACCAAATCCTCGATCAACTCGAGCGCAGCGACGATCGCAACGGCCCCAACCTCGTCTTGTTCGACATTCAGCCGCATCAGCTCGAGGGTGTCGAAGAGCTTGTAAGCACCCACAACATTGAGATCAATGACCGGGTGCCGCTGGTTTCGATGCGGATCGAGTCAATCAATGGTCGCTCCGTGAAGGAGCTTCGCGACGCCAACCAGCAGCTGCCCCGCGGCAAGCGCGTCCCGGGCTGGACGCTGCGCCGCGAATATCGCTCTACCTATCGCGGCGCACTGGTGGACTCGGAGTCACTCTCAGAGGGGACCATGCCGAACCATGCGAGCCTCGACGACGGCCCGGTTCCAGTCACGATCGAGGAAGGGATCGCAGAAGACCTGAAGATCAAGCTCGGTGACAGCGTCACCTTCAACGTCCAGGGGCTGCAGATGGAGACCGTCATTTGCGGAGTCCGCATCGTCGATTGGTATCGGGTCCAGCCGAACTTCTTCTTCGTCTTTCCCAACGGCGTCCTTGAGGAAGCCCCGCACTCGAACGTCTTGGCGCTCCATGCGCCGGATGTTGCGAAGTCCGCAACGCTGCAGCACGCGGTCGTCACCGCTTACCCGACTGTTTCCGCGGTGGATCTCTCGCTGATCGTGAAGTCACTCGGCGGAATCATGGACAACATTACCTTTGCCATTCGCTTCATGGCGGGCTTCTCGATGGTCACCGGGCTGCTAGTCCTGAGCGCCTCGCTGTGGGCCACGCGCGAGGAACGCCTGCGCGAGAGTGTGTTGCTCAAATCCGTCGGTGCCTCGCGCCGCCAAATCCTGTGGATCATGGCCACTGAGTTTGCCAGTGTGGGAGCGATCGCCGCGAGCGTCGGGATCGGCCAGGCACTCGTTGCCACCTGCTGCCTCGCTCTGTTTGTCTTCGAGACGCCGTTTTCAGCGGGCTGGGCAAGCGCGGCCGTCGGCTTTCTCGGCATCGTCTGCCTCACTCTGACCATCGGCGCTCTCCAGAGCGTCCAGGTCTACCGCCGCACTGCGCTCGATGCGCTGCGGCAATCGTAGCTCAGTAGTCGGGCACCCAATTGTTCTCTTCCCGTTGACCTCAGCGCCCAGCTGCCTTGTCCACAGCAGATGGGACCTGCGCCTCACCGTCCAGCCTGGTACCGCATACAGCGCAGCGGCATCGACGTCATCAAGCTCCGCCATTACACGGCAGATATCGACGCAGCCACCGATGGCTATTTCTCCAACCTACCTACCTCGGATACGACCTCGCCAACCGAGAATAGGTTGCAAACCCCCTGGACATTTTCCTTCTTACGCATTACGAGCTCACCATGAACAACCGCTGGACAAGAATCATTAGTAGTGTCCTGATTGCATGCATTTCGGTATCTGCTCAGCAGGGCGGAATTGCGGCGCTGCGGAATAGCTAGGAGCAGAGGCTGGCCGGTTCAGAAGAAAGGGGGCGTGCTGATCAAGCCAAGGTGGTCCAGCAGTATCTCGAGGAACTAGAGCGTCTACGTACGCACTACCAGCAAACTGGAAGTCTGGGGGCGACAAAGGAACTTCTGGCCGAGATTGCACGTCTTGAGGCCAGCCGAAGCATGAATGGCGCACCCGCTTCGCTTCTTAAAGAAGTTGTTTCAGCACGCGGTACATTCCGGGAATCGAGTCAGGATCTCGAACAGCATGATCGCGAAAGGCGCAGCCGGATCCTAAAAGAGTACCAGACGGAGCTCCTTAATATTGAATGGTCACTTGTGCGTGAAGGTGACCTAGATGGAGCGGAAGCTGCGCGTCGCGAGTGCGCAGCGGCGGCGGCCCTCTTTGGCGAAAAACCCTCAAAACACTCAAAGGTGCCCACGGGAGATCCAGAAGAGCCGCCAAGAGTGAAAGAGAAAAAAGACCAAAAGACTGTGGATTTACTCGACCGTGCCACCAAGTGGAAGCAGCCAGACGGGGACAAAGACTGGCACGTTCGGAAAGGAAGGATTGCTCGCGCCAATAGCTCAAAAACTTCGTCCTTAGAATATAAAAATCGTATCCCTCGCTGGTTCAGGCTACGAGGAGAGATAGGGCTTCTGGGGCTTGGTGAGTCGGACGGAAAGGGCGTCTCAATCACCGGGGCAAATGGTCAATCGTACTTCGTGGCGATTAACGATGACCTGCCATTTACGATCTACGACGTATCCGCAGAGGAGGTAGTCGCTAGCGCGAGTTCGCTGGCCTTGGACTTAACTACACAATTTAAGCTCACGATCACCGCCAGTGACGGCCTACTGGTTGCCGAGGTGAATGGTGTTCGCATTTCCGGTCGCTTCTCGGCCCAACCACCATTTAGATTGGGGCTTACCGCCCAGCGGTCAGGGTTCAAGGTAGAGGCGCTACAAGTACAGTTGTCGAACCGCTAGGCGCTACCGAAGCCGCCAGCGGGCAACGGTCTGCTGCCCTTGACTGACTTGATCGGCGTCCGCGCATAGCTCAAAGTTCTGGCCGGATTATCTCGGCCCCATCCTTGAAAAGCGCCCCAGACCCGAATTAGTGGCAACTTGGTGACGCTGCTCCCTACCAGGCGCAACAGAAAAATTGGATTAATCCTTCCCGGATTAAAACCTTCGTACTCTTTGAGTCCTTCGTGGTGCTAGAAGACACGATGGCAGCGCCCATCTGGGCATTTTCCAGAATGTGCAGCGGTTGACTTTCAGGGGCTCAAGTGGGACTGTCGACGTCGGTAATTTCCCCCGGCGCGCCGATTTTCTTGCACTGCTAGCTGCTTCCGCAGCCAAGGCGACGATATTGGAGAGTACTGACACGCAGGTAAAAAGACGAAAGACCATGGCTCTGGCCGATATCGCGCCACAATTACAGGCGCTTCCGCTTAGCGAACGCCGCAAAGCCCTGGCCATGTTGCTGGCGTTAGAGAGTGAAGAGCGCCGGGCGCATGCTCAACGTATGGCAGGCAAGATCGACGACAACACACCAGCCAACTGGGTGGACCTCGACGATTTAGACAAGCGTCTTGGCCTGGCAGAAGACAGCGAGTGAGCTTTCGCAAGCGCATCGAGATCGATGCGCTTGCGTTTATGGATGACCTGCCGAAGGAGCAGCGGCGGGCGATCCTCGGCCAACTCCATGCCATCCGCGAGTATCCGCAACGTCACTCCGATTACGTAGCGGCCGATGCGCAGGGCAGACTCTTGGACGTCTGTGTCTTCGAGAAGTATGCCATCCACTTCTGGACCGACTGGCCTGATCGGCACGTGAAGATTCTCCAGATCAGTTGGGCTGACCGCTAGCCAGGATAATTGGGGCCGATCAAGAACGGGAACCAGTGGTTGGCCTTCCGTGCCTTGTTGCGGAGTTCGCATTTGGGGGTGGAGCAGGCGATCCGCCTGCGCTCCCAGTAGCTCAGTAGTCCTTGAGGAGCTTGCGCAAGGCCGCCAGACAGGCTTCGACGTCGCTAGGCGTACTCTGGATGCCAAAGCTGAAGCGCAGGGCTCCAAAGGCCTGTTCGTGGCTGCGCCCCATTGCCAGCAAGACCGCGCTAGGCGTGCGTGTTGCCGCCGAACAGGCGCTGCCAGCAGCGACCATGATGCCCTCCATCCCAAGCATCCGCACCAGCACCGCGCCTTCGTAGCCAGGTAAACTGGCGTTGACAATGTACGGGCTGCCGTCGGGCGGTGAATTCAGCAACACGGAGCGACCGTTTGGCAGCGAAAGCTCGCTGAGCCCAGCCACCAGCGCATTGTGGAGTTCGCAAACTGCGAAGTCCGCAGCTTTCTCCACCGTGAGCCGCACGGCTTCGGCGAGATTGCGGACTCCGCACACGTCGATGCTCCCAGAGCGCAGATTGCCTTGTTGCTCGCCCCCGAGGATCTGCGGCGTCAACGACACACCCTTGCGTACAATGAGCGCTCCGGCACCGCCAGGGCCGTGTAGCTTGTGCCCAGATAGCGTCAGCATATCTAAGCCCGCCCAGGACAGTGGCAGCTTGCCAGCTAGTTGCACGGCGTCATGATGGAGGCGTGCCTGGGGCGCATGCTCGCGAATGATCGCAGCGATCTGCTCGGTGTCTTGACGGGCGCCGGTCTCGTTTTGCACGGCATGTACCGAGACGAGCGAGACGGTGCTGTCCAAGGCGTTGCAGAGTTCGCCAAGATCCAGTGATCCAGCGGCATCAATTGGGACCACACGCCAGGGGCAAGCCACGGCCTCACGCAAAGCGCCGACGGAGGAATGCTCGGCAGCGCTTACGACAATGGGGCCGGAGTCGGAGAAGCTGCGAAGAGCGAGATTGTTCGCCTCGGTTCCGCCGCTGGTCCAGATGATCTGCGCTTCGTCGGCGGGAATGCCGAGCGCGGTGAGGAGCACTTGCTCGCAACGCAGCAGCTCACGACGGGCGCTCTGCCCGAGTGGGTACGCGGAGGCGGGATTGACAAAGAAGCGGTTTGCGGAGTCCGCAAATCCTGCAATCAACTCGGGATGCAGGGGCGTGGAGGCGGCGTTGTCGAGGTACGCGCCCACGAAGTCAGGAAGATTCGCCGTCCACCATGGTGGCCTGGCTGAAGTCGCCGTCGAAGATGCGCTCGAGGCCGTCTTCACGATGGAAGTTGAAGACGATAATGGGGATGCTATTCTCCATGCAGAGCGTGAAGGCAGTCATGTCCATGACGCGCAACTGGCGACTGATGGCTTGCTCGTAGGTGATGTGCGAGTAGCGCTCAGCATCAGGATTGGTAACTGGGTCAGCGCTGTAGACGCCGTCTACCTTGGTGGCCTTGAGTACGACATCGGCACCGATCTCGCTGGCCCGCAAAGCGGCCGTGGTATCGGTGGTGAAGTACGGGTTGCCGATGCCGGCTGCGAAGATGACGACGCGGCCCTTCTCGAGGTGACCGTTGGCAACGCCGCGAATGTAGGGCTCTGCAATCTTGTCCATGGGGATGGCGGTCTGCACCCGGGTAGGCACGCCAATGGCCTCAAGGGCATCCTGCAAGGCGAGTGCGTTGATCACTGTCGCGAGCATGCCCATGTGATCCGCAGTGACGCGGTCCATGCCCTTGCGGGATGCGGCCATGCCACGAAAGATATTGCCACCCCCAATGACGAGGGCTACTTGAACACCGCGATCCGCCGCGTACTTCACTTCGACAGCAAGTTTACAGGTGGCCGCAGGGTCAACGCCACCAGCCTCACCTTGCAGCGCTTCACCGCTGAGCTTAAGAAGAATACGGCGGCAGTTCGCGACATTCATAGTTTCTAGCCTTCCAGTTCTTCGCCGACGGACCAGCGAATGAAGCGCTTGATGGTTACGCCCTTGAGTGCTTTCTCGACGGAAGACTTGTCTTCTGCGTGGATCCAAGGCTGCTTGGTGAGGCAGACTTCGGTGTACCACTTGCTGATCTTGCCGATCAGGATCTTGTCGATGATGTTCGCAGGCTTGTTGGCCAAATCAGGCTGGGCTGCGGCAATCTCTTTTTCCTTCGCAATCAACTCGGCTGGGACGTCGGCCGGTGTGATATAGGTCGGGTTGGCAGCTGCGATCTGCATTCCGAGTTGTCGCCCGGTTTCTTCGTTGAGGCCAGTGCCCTCCACGACTACGCCAATGCGCCCACCATGGGAATAGGTGCCTGCACTGTCCGTATTCCAACGTGCAACTCGGCGAATCTGGATGTTCTCACCGACGTTGGTGACAAGAGCGCCAATGCGCTCGGTCTCGGCAGCACGTACGGCCTCGCCAATCTCACCGTCTTCGCTATGGTCCGAGACGATTCGGTCAAGCAACGCTTGGCAATAGTCTACAAAACGCTCGTTCTTGGCGACAAAATCAGTCTCGCAGAGCACTTCTGCAGCTACGGAAACTCCGTCAGCGCTGCGAAGTACGATCGTACCTTCCGTGGTGGCCCGGTCTGCTTTCTTGGCAGCCTTGGCGATCCCGGCTTTGCGGAGATTCTCGATCGCGAGCTCAAAGTCGCCGTCTGCGGCGGTGAGAGCTTTCTTACAGTCCATCATTCCAGCCCCGGTCTTGTCCCGGAGCTGTTTTACCTGTGCGGCGGTAATAGCCATGGTCAATATTCCTCTTCTTGGGTAGTTCGCAGGCGTGTATATAAAATCACCCGACGCGGGTCCCGCGGCGGGTGATTCATCGAAATCGTATACGCAGTGCGGTTTACGCTTCGGGTTTTTCGGCTGGGGCCTCAGCTTCGTCTTTGCTCTTGGCAGCAGCAGGTTTTTCAGCAGGAGCAGCCTTCTTGGCAGCAGGCTTTTTAGCAGCAGGCTTTTTGGCAGCAGGCTTCTTGGCAGCAGCAGGCTTCTTGGAAGCAGCAGGCTTCTTGGCAGCAGCAGGCTTCTTGGCAGCAGCAGGCTTCTGGTCAGCGGCAGGCTTCTGGTCAGCGGCAGGCTTCTGGTCAGCGGCAGGCTTTTGGTCAGCAGCAGGCTTTTTGTCACCAGCAGCTTTCTCCGCCTCAGCTTTTTTGGCCTTAGCAGCAGCATCAGCAGCGGCACGTGCAGCTTCTGCTTCTGCCTTCTTTGCAGCCTGCTCAGCAGCGATACGAGCTTCTTCTTCAGCCTGCTTCTCGATAAAGATTTCCTTGGCAGCGAGGACGCTCCCAACGATAGTGTCGGTGATAAGCTTTACGGAGCGCAACGCGTCATCATTGCCTGGGACGATGTGATCGACACGGGCAGGGTCCGAATTGGTATCGACGAGTCCGACGATCGGAATGCCGAGGCGCTGTGCCTCACGCACTGCAATATCCTCGCGATTGACGTCTACGACAAAAACTACATCGGGCATATCGGTCATGTTGACGATACCCGACAAGTTGCGTGTCAACTTGGTGGATTCGCGACGAAGGGCGGAAGCTTCGCGCTTGCCGCGCTTTGCCAGCTCGCCAGACTCTTCGAGTTGGGTAAGTTCCTCCATGCGATCAATGCTCTTGCGAATCGTCTGATTATTCGTAAGGGTCCCCCCGAGCCAACGCTCCGAGACATAGTGCATATTAGTGGCCTCGCCAGCGCCGCGAACAATATCCTGCGCCTGCCGCTTTGTGCCGACAAACAGAATCTGACCGCCATCGGCAATAATTTCATAGACGAAATTACAGGCACGGCTCAGGCCGTGGATAGTCTGACGCAGATCGAAGATATGAATCCCATTACGCTTCCCATGAATGAATGACTTCATTTTGGGATTCCAGCGTTGTGTCTGATGTCCGAAATGGACACCGGCGTCTAGCAAATCCTGAATCGTGACCGTTGCCAATTGTGCCTCCTCTTGACCGAGAAAATCAAAAATGTGTTATATAGATGCGACGGCATACGGGCTACGCGCCGAAAACGCAAAAGCGGCTAATGTACTGAAACGCCCCCAACTGTGCAAGACGAGTTTGGCTAAATGCTGGTTCTCGCGGAATTCAGGCGACTAAGCGCGGAGAACAGGCGAAATACGCCCAGCGTTATACAGGGTATGCACATCTTTGCTCTTGGCGAGCACAAGCTAGGCCGTGATTGTCCTGTGGCACAGGCCCTACGCTAGTGAAGCTGAATCTGTTATGCCCCTTGGAACGGATGTGCCCGTTCAGGTCTGTTCCGCAACAGGTGCAAGGTAGTGAGGACGGGACTGAGCTCTGGGGCGACTCAAGCTGATCAGGGGAAATGCCACGGCTCGTTTGCGGATGTCCCGCAGGCCGGGGCCGGTGCAGAGAAATTCACGCCAGTCATCGCCCGGAGTCAGTACGGCGGCTCGCGGCACGACCCTAGCCGCGCCGCGTATCACCCGTTGGGTCATCACCTCGGTGATGGCGGCAGAGACCAGAAAAGGCTCGAAGCCCTGATGAAGAATGGGCGCATAGACGGAGGCAATGTCGGCAGTGTGGGATGTGGTGATGACGCGGTGGCCGGTGAGCGCAGTAGCCACCAACACCCATCTATCCGACGAGCAGCGCCTTCGCATTTTGGCGCAACGCTAAGCGCAGAGCGGCAGCGTAGCCACAGTCGTCGCCATCGCTGAGCTGCCCGACGCGCATTTGGGGAACGCTACGCAGTTCTGCTTCGATGGGGTCTTCTAGGGTGATGACGCTGGCCGGGTCCTGATTGAGCCGCAGCAACTCGCGCACCATGGCATCGATAGTCGTGGTCTTGCCACAACCTGTAGGCACAGGCAGGATGATCAGACCCCCGGGCAGCTTGAGCCAGCTTTCGATGGTGCGCAGGATCTCCGGCTAAAAACCAAGGTCCGCGAGTTAGCGCTCGGTAAGCATAGCACGGTGCACCCGCCCAGTGGCGCGCTCGCGATCCGAGGTGGAAAGCGTGGAAACGCGTGGGGCTACTGCACGATCTCCGCAGGTGTGACAAAGCGCACCGTCCTGCGAGATTCGGGGCTGAGAGGTCAGCAGCTTGGCCAACCCCTTCAGTCTGGTTACGCATTGGGCCCCAAGCGCGCAAGGCACATGCAACAAGTCGCGCTGCTCACCGGCGACGCGCAGGCGGACATTCAGGCCATCGGGACCGGGCAGTCAGTAAGTAACGCTGGCACCTTGGCGCACGGCTCGCGTGGAAGCTTCGTCGACGATCGCCGGGGCATCGCTTGTGCTCAACGGTGAGGGGCCTTCAGAGGATGCAGCTCGTGCTCGGCGCGAACGCGATTGACGGCCTGCCAAACGGCTGAGTCACGGTGCAACAGGCGGATTAGCTTCCCGGTCGAAAGGCCGATGGCGCGGGCTGTGTCGCCCACGGCGCCTTCTGCCTCTTGGACGGCATCCAAAACGTGAGCAATCAGCAGCGGATAGGCCGGGTTTGCCAGGGACAGCTGCCAGTTGGGCTTCTCAGGGGCGATTGCGGGCGAACAGCGCACGCAGACCGCAATTTGGTGCCGGAGGCGCTGGACCGCTGCTGCATGATTCTGCTTGCGGGACCGTCGCTCACTGGCCGTACTGATTGCCCCGCTCGGCTGATGAGTCAGCCGCACGGCGGTATCGGACGTGTTTCGGTGCTGCCCGCCCGGACCAGAGCCACGGTAGCTGTCCACCCGGCAGTCGCGCAAAAGCTGCTCATCCGACTGCAGTAGCCAGGCATCACGGGCGCCATCGAATATTTTTGGAGTGGACATAGGGGAATTGCGAGGGAAAATTTGACTGCAGCGACTATTAGTACCGTTTTTTCCAGATGCATCAAACACGTGCGAATTTAGAAGGTAGATCGATGACCGAGGAACGCAGGCAGCTGAATGTAGGGCTGGCACGCCAGCTCTGTAATGGCGTGATTATGGACGTCACGAATGTCGAAGAGGCGAAGATCGCTGAGGAAGCCGGAGCCTGCGCAGTCATGGCCTTGGAGCGCGTGCCTTCCGACATACGCAAGGAGGGCGGCGTGGCGCGGATGAGCGACCCGGAGATGATCACCCGGATCAAGGAAGCAGTCTCGATCCCAGTCATGGCCAAGTGCCGGATTGGTCATTTTGCCGAAGCGCAGGTTTTGCAGGCGCTGGGCATCGACTTTATCGATGAAAGCGAGGTCCTGACGCCTGCGGATGACGACAACCACGTGGACAAGACGCTGTTCGACGCACCGTTTGTCTGTGGCGCCACCAATCTTGGCGAGGCACTTCGACGCATCAGCGAAGGCGCCTGCCTGATTCGCACCAAGGGCGAAGCTGGTACCGGCAACGTCGTCGAAGGGGTGCGGCACATGCGCACGATCGTTCAAGAGATAAAGAAGCTGACCCAGATGGACAGCGCTGAGTTGTACGCAGCGGCCAAGAATCTGCAAGCACCGCTGCACTTGGTGCAGTATGTGGCTGAGCACGGCAAGCTTCCAGTTCCAAATTTTGCCGCTGGCGGCGTCGCGACTCCTGCTGATGCGTCACTCTTGCGCCAAATTGGTGCCGAGTCGGTGTTTGTTGGGTCTGGAATCTTTCGTTCGTCCGATCCGCCGGGGTTCGCCCGGGCGATTGTCGAAGCAACGATTTACTATAACGACCCAGCCAAAGTGATGGAAGCCTCCCGCAATCTAGGCGAGGCCATGCCAAGCCTGACCATGGAGTCGATCCCCGCTGCCGAGCGGCTCGCTGGCCGCGGCTGGTAGTGACGAAAAAGATCGGCCTGCTTGGTCTGCAAGGCTGCCTTGAGCCGCATACTGCGAAGTTCGCAGCATGCGGTGCGGAGACCGCAAAAGTGCTGGAACCAGGCCAGCTGAGCGGGCTCGACGCGCTAGTGATTCCCGGCGGCGAAAGCTCGACTATGCTACGCGCGGCGTCCAGCGAGATGTGGCAGGCGCTGGTGCTGTTCGCTGCGCACAAGTCGGTCTGGGGCGTGTGCGCCGGCAGCATTCTCATGGCGCGCGAAGTGCGAAATCCGCAACAACGCTCACTGGGGCTTCTGGACATGGTGATCGAGCGCAACGCCTATGGCGCGCAGAACGAGAGCTTTGCGGCGGAGCTGGCGGTCGCGATTGAGCCCGCCCATCGTGCGACCTACCTGTTTATCCGCGCTCCTCGTATCATCGAGACGGGAGACGCACAGGTTATGGCCGAACACAAAGGCAATCCAGTGATGGTGCGCAACGGTCGCCATCTGGCGACGACGTTTCACCCGGAACTGACCGAGGACCTCGCCATTCATCGCTGGTTTCTGGCGAACTGCGCAAGCGACTGACTTCACTGACCGCAGACGGTCTGGTGAGCTAACGACCATGGTTGGAGGGCAGTGGCGGCCTTCTGCCCAATCTGGGGTCCGCAGCATCAGGGAGAACGGCTCAGCCTTGCAGGTATCGATGGTGATCTTGACCTGCCCGTCTCAGGGATGTGCGCTCTCTTGGTTAAGCTTTAGCGCAGAGCCATCTATCAGCGTGGTATCGGGGGTATTGCCCCCGTAGAGATTCACGGCCACGCCATTGTCCGCAAGGCTGTAGGCCCAGCCGGAGACTTTGGCGATGGTCCGTACCAGATTCGACGGACAACAGAAACATTCGACGTAGCCTGTGCGGGTAAAAAACTCGGTCTCGGTTTCCTCGCAGCCAGCTGCGTTCACCGGCAGCGGGTTCGAATAGAAGTAGTCCTTGCGGCTCGTGCCGATCCCAGGCATGGCGCTGGTGAAAAGGACCAACTCCATGGTATCCGCGTATTGAGACTCGCCTTTCGCGCCTGAGGTACCACGGCCATATAGCTTACTCCGCCGGGACCTGAATGTCGGAAGGTGCGGCGAACCGGGCGTGCGACCTGCCGTAAGAGCACGGCTGGCGCCCCAAGCTCGACCACCACATTCGGTAACGCGATCTTGCCAGTATTGCGCAGTATCAGTTTCCATTCCACCAATTCGGCGAGATTGGCAGTCGTGGGGCCCTGGAACTCGAGGCGCAAGTTTGAACTGATCGAGTTTTGCGGAATTCGCAATCTGGTCTGGACGTGAAACTGAAAGGGAACTGGCGCGGCGCTCTCGCTGAGCAAGGTGATCACGTTCCGGCCGTATTGGATCGAGAGGGAGTGTCGATCGGTCTGCTCGAGATCCATGATGATCGGTGCCGCGCCATTTACGTGCACCGGGAAATCACCAAGTGAGCCGCTCACCGCCCACCTTCAAGAGGGCGATCAGGGCCAGTACCGTCGCCTGTGTTCCGCCAAAATGCCCGCCGCGGCGCGGAGTCATCAGCCAGCCCCATGCAGGCCTGTGGCGCCAGACTCAACAAGCGCTCGTAGTAAAGGAGCCGTCGCGTTGACGGAGGCCGCGCAGCAAGGCCCGTGCGCGTTCGATCACTTTCGGCTCAACAGCCTCGTGAATTTTCGCTATATCGGTCAACTGCAGAACGGCCAACGCTGTCTGCATCGGGCTCGGGGAAGATTTTCCGTACATGGAGACCCCACCTTTGCTGCAATCGGAACCGGCCAGGCGCTCCTAGCCGCTGGTCAGAAAACGTTGGGAGAATGCCATCAGCTCTGGATCCGCGTGCTCTGGAAATTGCTTGAAGTACTGGAAAATGAGTACGTTCGGGTGGTTGGTGGCGCTGGTCTGCTTGAAACAGCCATGCGGCTCGCGGAGCATGCCGCTAAGCGCTTCACTCGCCTGGTCGAGCGCCGACGTGTAGCAACTGAGCGTGGGTTCAAGATCTGTGAGTGACCGCTCGGGCAGGGCAAGCGGCACAGCGATCTCGCGGGTAAACACGCCACTCGTGCTATATTCGTGCGGCTAGCCGAGCGCCTTGCTGGGCAGTTTGAGCACGCGCCGATCCTCGAGATCTCCAGCGCTTGTCAGCACAAGCAGTGCCTCATGCCCCTCGCGAACCGTCCAGTCATATCGCACGGCCTTAGTCTCGCCGGCAGGCAGTTCGACCGGGTCGCGGATAGTCTGGACCTCTTCACCCTTGCGTTGCATCTGGACCGTGCAGCTTGGGAGTTGAGATTGGCCGTAGTTCTGCATTGTGATGGGCAGCTGAATGCGACCGCCTGCAAGCGGAAGCGTGGGAGCCTAGGCTGCAACATCCAGCTGGGGCTGTGGGCGCACGACGGGTTCACCGCGCCCCACTGCACCATCCCAGGTATTGCCTTCGGCAATGATGCGGAAGGCGCTGGCGGCATCATTCAGCCTGAATCGCGTTTCCTCGTGGCCCAAACGATCGGTCACCAGCCGCGGCTGCCAGTGCAGGCAGGGCCGAAAGTCGGTGCGCGGTCTCTTGGTTTGGGCACGGCAAGCGGGGAAAACTCACGCGTCACAGCCCACGGGCCGCTGGCCCGGAGCTGACCGGCCAAATTCACCACAATGCTGATACTCTCGCCATCCGGATCAACCATGGGGGCTCCGGAAGCCAGCGGTCCGTAGGCCTTGCCGAGGACTTCGAGGGTCTTGCGTAGGCACCCCTGCTGGACCGTATCGACGAAGAACGTACGCGTCATCTCGTCACCTCCGAATTCCAGTACGATACCAATCACAGAAAGTTGCAGGCGCGTGGCGCGAATTCAATGGCTGATCAAATATGACGGGGCTTCGTGCTCGTCTCTACTACTGCGACGGGCACGGAGCCCCGATCCTATTTTACGAACTACGGCTGCTCGATGGCACCGCGGATGCGGGAGAGATTCTCCCTTGCCAACTTGTGATTCGGGTCCAACTTGAGTGCGAGTTCAAAGTGCTCAATCGCCTTCTTCGGCTGCTGGGCCGAGAAGTAGGCTGAGGCGAGATTGTTATGAATCTCGGCGGTAGCAGGGCCGATTGCCAGTGCCTGTTGAAAGGCCTTGAGCGCCTCTGCCGAGCGACCAGCGCGAAACTGCAGGCTGCCAATCGCCTGCAGTGAGTCAAGCAGCTTCTCGTCGACCGTGAGTGCGCGCTGATGGCTGGCGATTGCCGCGTCTACCTGCCCGACCTGGGCCAGTGTGGCACCGAGTACGTAGAGCAGGTTTGCTTCGCTGGATTCGCCCCATGCCGTGGCGAGGGCCTCCGCAAACTTAGGCCGGGTCTTGGCCTGTGAGCCAAAGAAGGTTGCGACTTTTCGATCCGCCCTGGCCAACGGCTCCAGGTCCTTGATCGCGGCTTCGAACTGGCCCAGCTCGAGTTCCAGCGCGCCAAGCGTAGTGCGCACCTTGGTCTGCTCAGGCTTCAGCTTGAGTGCAGTCCGGTAGGCAGCCACAGCCTTCTCCTTCTGCCCGCTGGTTTGCAGCGCCACAGCGATGTTCAGATTTGCCTCGTAGAAGTCCGGCTTTTCCTCCAATACCATGGCGTACTCCACAATGGCCTCGCCCGTGCGCTTTTGGGCAAACAGCAAGGCGCCAAGATTAATCCTGACGTTGTGATCATCGGCGTGCCGGTCTAGGTAATCGCGGTAGACTTGGATCGCGCGCTCTGGATTGCGCGGCGTCAGGAGCTCGGCCAGATAGCGCTGCACAGTACGCAATCGCGGATTATACTCGACGGCTTTCTCATAGTGGGCGATCGCCTGCTCGTGCTCACTGCGCGAGCGATGAATGTGCCCGACCTGCGCCAGGCTGGTGGCATGATAGGGGTCAATGCCGATGGCTTCTTGGTAGGCAACTAGCGCCTCGTCTAGCTTGCCTGCTTTGACAAGGTCATTCCCCTGGCGGAAGTAGATCACGGGATTGCTTGGATTGAGGGCCATGGCCTTATCGCTGTGCTTCTTGGCAGGCCCACTCTGCCCGTTCTTGCGGTAGGCAACGGCGATGTTGTTGTGGATCGCAGCGTTATCCGGGTAGAATCCGAGCGCCTTCTTGTAGTAGGCGATGGACTCGTCGAGCTTCCCGGCGTCTTTGAGAATGTTCGCCAGATTGTTGTAGGCATCGGCATACTCAGGATTTTGCTCGAGCGCCAGACGATAGTGCTTCACTGCCAGGTCGGTTTGTTTCAGCTTCGCGTAGAGAGAGGCGAAGTTATAGTGCCCTTCGGGGAAGTCTGGCTCAAGCTCAAGCGCCCGCAAGTAGGATGCTTTGGCTTCCTCGTCCCGGCCTGAGAGATTCAGGACGTTTGCGAGGTTGTTGTGGCCACGATGGCTGGTCTCATCTACGGCCAGTGCGTCCTCGAGTAAGGCAAGCGCCTTGCCAAACTCGCCCTGGAACCCGAGCGCCACCCCTAAGTTCATCATGGCGTCGACCCGGTTCGTGTCCTCGTCACGCTTGTCGATCTCGACCAGAAATCGCTCATAGGAGGCGATCGCATCATCATACTGCTGAAGATCATCATAGAGCTGGCCGAGGTTAAAATGGACGACGTGATAGTCCTTGTTCAATGCCAGCGCTCGCTTGTAGTGCGTCATCGCCAGGTCCCAGTCACGCAGCTCGGTATAGGCATTGGCTAGGCTGTTATGGGCCAGGTAGTTGCCGGAGTCCTTGGCGATCGAATCCTTCCAGAGCGCGACACTGTCTTGCCACACGCTGGTGCGCTGATAGCCGATGCTGGCCATAGCGACCACGATGACGGCCCAGACAGCAGCAAGAACGCGGGCCTCTTTCAGCAGCAGCGAACTGGCCAGTGCGGCTCCGAGAAAGACGCCGATCGCCGCAAGGTACATGTAGCGATCCGCCATCAGCGTGGAGATAGCGATGATGTTCGAGACCGGGAGCCAAGTGATCATGAACCAGCCAAAGCAAAAGAGCGGGACCATCTGCTTCTGGCGCCAGTTGATGATGACCAGGCCGATGAGCGCCAGCGCACCCACTAGCACAATCAAAACCTTGGGATTGCCGATGGTTTTGACGAAGCGATCCGGGTAGCGGTTGTTCAGCCAGAAGGGAGCGGCCAAATTGCGGCCGTAGTCGAACACACAGCGATGCATGGTCAAGAGCGTGTAGGCGCGGTTCTCCTTGATTACATGCGAGACGATCTGCTTTTTCGAGGGCGCCAGACTCATCAGCAACGGAACGATCCCGATCGCACAAAAGAAGAACAGCGCGTAGGGCAACTTCCGCTCTACAGCGAGCGGTAGCGGGTTGAGCTCGCGGCGACTGCAATAGTCATACATCACGATCATGGCTGGAAGGGTCACGCCAAACGGACTCGAGAGGACTGCACACAGGGTACAGGCCAGTGCCCCGCCGAGGAAGCGCCAGTCGAGCGACTCGCCTGCCGTCCCGCGTACATACAGCCACCAGGCCGAAAAGTAAAAGCTGCCCAGCAAGCCATACTTGCGGGAAGACACCCAGGCCACGGATTCGACGTTCACTGGATGCACGGCAAAGAGCAGGGCGACAATCAGAGCGACCATGCCGGTATGCCGTTGCTCCGGCCCAAGCAGGCGCGGCAAACCGTCAAACAACAGTAGAAACAGAAAGACTGCACCCAGGCCATGCAGGATCATGTTGATCAGATGGTAGCCCATCGGGCTGTCCTCATGGATGGCCCAGTTGATGGCATAGCTCAATACGCGAATCGGCTGATAGGTGGCACCGGCTTTGGGGGTAAAAATCTCGACGATTCCAGCGGGTGATAGCGACCTGACCGCTTCGTTCTCCAGCAGCAGAACGTTGTCATCCCAGTTGGTAAACTCGAAGCTCACCGTGCGCCCATAGACGAGGATGGTCGCGAGGACGATCAAGCCGATCGCACACCACTGAAAGGAGAGTGCCGACGCCACCGCACTCTGTTCTGAGCGCTGAGTCGCCTTCGCCTTACGCCGCTTTGCCATGGGTCCCCGCGTCCTCGGAAGCGCTGGGACACGTGGCGACTGCCGGAGGCACCATCTGCTGAATTTCCGCCTCGCACAGCCATTGCATGCTGGTGTCGCCAACCATGATTTGGACCATGCGCCAGAAACGTTTCCAGACGGGTTCCTGCACGTAGGGGACGCCGTGGCGCTCGCAGATCTCTTTGACGACAGGCTGGCACTCTCGGTAGCGAATCATCGGGAGCCGCGGGAAGATGTGATGCTCGATCTGATAGTTGAGCCAGATTTGCAGGTAGTCGCCAATCGGCGAGCCACAATGATAATTGCAGGACGAGATGACTTGGTTCACGGCAAACTCACCGCGGCCCTTATAGCGATAATCGAAGCGATACAGATCCTCGCCAGCGTGGTTCGGGGCGATGACCAAGAACGAGTGAAAGTTAGTCAGGAACTCGGCCAGTAGGCGATTAATCAGGACTGACAGGACGACCCACTTGCCAAAGGGAAGGAAGGCCAACGGGATCAGAATAAAGGTCACCGTGGCGTACGGGAAATAGCAGGAGAGCCAGAGGCGGCGTACCCGAGAAACTCGCAGATCCAGCCCATTGCACCAGACTGCGCGCCACAATGACGTGGTCGGCTCCACCCCGTTGTGATCCATGGTCCGTAAGGTGTTTGGTGCGTAGTAGCTGAACTTCCAGGTGATCCCAGCCAGAAAAATGATCACGTACTTGAGCGGTTTCGGGAGGCCGGAACTTCGTAAAAACTCGGATAAATCTTCGACAAGATCCGGATCCTTCACCTCGCTGGTGTGGCAATGGTGCAGGATATTATGCTCGTGATGCCAAGCTTCCGGGATGATCCAATCGAACCAATCCCGCCAGCGACGATGCCCCCGGCCGAAGACCTTACTCTTGAACCGCTCGGGTACGTTCGGTACCGCGTCGTAGCCACCGTGGCTGACATGGTGGGTGATCAACCAGCGCCCGAAAACTCCTTGGCTCAGACAGTAAATGCTGATCGGGTTTGGAATCCACGCTGTCGCGTAGCCAATGAAGGTGAACATCCGATTAAGCCAGATCATCCGCCACAGATGCGCCAGGTCTTCCTTGCCAAGCTTGGCGTGGATTTCGTCCCTGAGTGCAAAAACCTCCTCACCGAAGGCATCGTAGTCGACATTCTCGAGTCTGCGGGGTTGTTGCAAGGCCGTGTCCAGTAAGCGGTTATGATTATCTCGCGGGCGTGAACATTACGAGAATCCGTCTAGATTGCGAGCCTCACGGGACTGTACGGTAAGGCTAGAGAGAACAGACGTCCGGGGGCAGATCAGCGTCGCGCCACCTTGCAGGACGGGCATAGACATCACCTCAGATGGGGCCAATGTGAGGCCCCGCATCCCGTGCCGCGCTGCCCCAATGCAGCCTGCCTCCTCACTCATAGGCGAGCGGATGACGCTTGGTACGCCTCGGCTATGACGCACGCCAAGCCAACGAACTACTCCCAGGGGCCGTCTGGCCTTTTGCGATACAGCCGAAACTGCCACGGCACCACTGCGATCACCACCAATAATGGCGATGCGAACGCGATCGCGTTGCCAAAATGCTGGGCGATGAGGCCGCCCCCCATGGCGCCAGTAAAGCCTCCGAGCCCAACCACGACCTCATTGATCGTGATGTTGCGCTGCCCTTTCTCACCTGCCTGAAGCGCGTACGAGGCCGCGCTGTAGAACGCAAAGCCGTTCATGAAGCCTACGCAGACAGCTGCCAACACGAACAACCAATAGTCATGGGTGCACAGGAAGATCAAAGCCGCAGGCAGGATCAGGGCCTGCAGGCCGAGGACGTAGCGCATAGACATGGCCCACTTTCGGTAGAAACGAAAGAGCAGAATCGATACGAAAATTGCGCCCGACAATGCCGCACTCAGATAACCGGCCTGCTCTTGACTGATTTTCACCAATCCGCCGGTGGCGGTCGTGACCTCAAGGATAGCGACCAGGTTGCGCACGATTCCCGCACTGATGTTGCCGACCAAGTTCATGAGCAATGCTATGATCATGAACCGGGTGTAGTCGTCGGTGTCGAAACTCCTCCAGAATTTGGTTCTCTCTTTGTGCGCGGTCGTCGGTGGGTCGTGTCGAAATCGCTGGAACGCCAGAAGCGCCGCGATCGTACTGGCACCGATGCAGAGCGCGTAGGGCGCGTGATATTCGGGGCCCCACCCTTGCGCCGTCCAAAACCTGCCAACTACCGCGGCGCATGCCGGGCCGCTCATCAAGCCACTCGTCCATGCCAACCCATAATTGCCAATCGTGGTGTTCATGGCGTCACGCGAGAAATTGACCGTCATCCATGCCTGCATACTGGCGAAATACATCGCCATCCCGGTCGCATTCAACGCTGTGAAGAAGAGGAATCCCGGGATGGTATTGACGACAAATAGGAGCGGCAAGCTGATGCAGTTGAGAATGAGCCCGCCAACGATCGCCTTAAAGGGGTCACGCTCCGGATAGTACCGAGCCAGGATCGTACAGGCGATGAAATAGCAAAGCATGCCGGCAGATAAGGTGAAGCCAATCTGCAAGGGACCGTAGCCAAGTGCCCGCAAATGAAAACCGATGCCGAGAATGGCCCCGCCAACGGTGAAGTCCATAAGAAAGGTGGCGATGTAACCGTAGGTAGTGCGTTGCATATCAGACTTTGGCTCGGTTGGTGGAGAGAACACGGACAATCCTACGACTCGCGGCCGGTGCGTTGGCGCCGTGTCATTATAACACTATCCACCCGCGAGCACTCACGCCTGGGGCGTGATGGAACAGGACTTGGTGACGCCGTGACTCCCGACGACCTGATGACTCCCAGCCAGGACACATTGTCACTGCGTCAGCCGAGTCATGATGTCGCCGGGCGTCACCAAGTCATCGAGTCACCGAGTCCTGCTGCACCCGCGAGAACTCACGCCTGGGGCGTGATGGGACAGGACTTGGTGACTTGCTGACGCCATGACGCCCGACGACGCGATGACATGATGACGGCCGACAGGAAGTCACACCACCACGGCGTCATTTCAGTCATGATGTCGTCGGGCGTCACCAAGTCATCGAGTCACCGAGTCCTGCTGGACCCGCGAGCACTCACGCCTGGGGCGTGATGG